>Ga0247609_10000627_pt1 | contig 47564 bp, 75 predicted proteins | sample 172DNAGHGlowgp2_FD_193487 | JGI IMG/M metagenome (GOLD analysis project Ga0247609, IMG submission 193487) | Sheep rumen microbial communities from Palmerston North, Manawatu-Wanganui, New Zealand - 1728 DNA GHGlow gp2 | ecosystem: Host-associated > Mammals > Digestive system > Stomach > Rumen ... | reverse complement strand
TTACTATTCTTTCCTTGGTCTCATCACTTAAGGGACTTATTAGACAATTCGTTACTAACTCCGCACTCTGTCTCATTGGTAATGCTATCTCATTTACTAACTTTTCCATTTCGTCGATCTTGTCTGTTACTCCCTCGTTGATGATGATCTTTCTTTCAATCTTTTCTTCCATGTTCTTCTCCTTTCAAGATTTAAAAAGAAGAGCCACCCCTGACTCTCCCTCTGTGATAAATATGAAATTCTTTAACAACAACCTCTTTCGATTGTTTCTCACGTTCATTATAATATATACCCCCGAACCAAAAGTTCCCTTTTACCCCCTTTTTTATATTTTTTTAAAATTTTCTATAAGGTTTACCGTAATATCGGTATTTTTTCCACTCTTAAAATGTTTCCTCGGGAAATTTTGATACTTAGTTTTCATAAGATACCACTTTTTGTTGTTATGTTGAGTAATTTGTTAAAAATATTATGTTAAGCGGGTTTTAAGGGGTAAAATTAAAATTTACTTAGAGCGCGTTGATATTTGGGAAATTTGGGGGGCAGAGGGATTAAACAATCCCCAGCCCAAACCTGATCCAGTGCTGATCGGTGTGGCGTACGGGGGTACCGGGTCAAGCAATCTATTGCAATTGCGGGGCCTTGCTAGGGCATCGAGTACAATATACCCCGCCCCGTTTTATTGGCTTTTATACCCCCACGTGTTGAAAGTTTGGGCATAATTTGTGTGATATTATCAGTTTGTTGCTAACATACACGCCTACAACGGCAAGGGTTTTATAACATACGCTTTTTTATGTCAATAAAGGCTCAACACTGAGATTAAGATTATTCTTTTTCTATATTCCAATATATACACAATAAAAGCTAATTATATGTATTTATATATAGGGTTTATAGGTTTAAGGGTTTACACATTGCTTTCTTTTTTCCTTTTGGGCTTTCATGCTCTTTTGTTTTGGCCCCTTATTCAATCGAGATTGACTTGTACGCCGTTTTTATTTCCGCCCCCTATTCTTTTATAGCATCGTTACACTGATATATTATTTTTATTATGTTTTTCTTTTTGTTTGGTTCCTAACTATATGCAATTTTTAGTTGTTTTCTTATCTTCTTAAAAATTTTCTTTCTTACTCTCGCAAGGGTTTCCAAACTATTTTCAAAAAAGTACTTGCAATGTGTACACAATGGTAGTACAATACAATCAGTCAAGACAAGACAACCGCAACACGATTTGACAATAGGGGCTTGTTTACTATGTATGTTGTAGTTATTCCGTACATAGTAACGCACATTGATAATTGAATATTGAAAACCCTTTAAAACCCTTTAAATCGTAACTATTTACGCCACGGCTATTTTAACAAGCGGCCGTTGGTAAGTAGTTACAAGCTACTTAAAAATTATTTAAGGGGGTTGTGTATATGGAATTAACAACTATATACAAAGAGGTTAAAAACGAGGAGAAAAACGGCATCGAACTATATTTCGAGGCAATACCAACAAAAGAAGAGCGCGAGGCATTAAAGGCAAACGGCTATAAATGGCATAACGCAAAAAAATGTTGGTATAAAAGAATAGGCGCATCAGTTAAGCAAGCGCCACAAATTAAGTTAGGCGTTGAAAAAATGGAGCATTCTTATAGCGGTTATGGTTGGCGCGGTGTTAATTGTAACGCTAATTTAAGCATGAAAGACATGGCAAAAGCTATTAAGCAAGAGTTAAAAAGACTATATCCCGAGGCCACTTTTTCAGTAAGGACGGACGGCAACGCGTATTATTCTTCTTTAAGTATTTACCTAATGAAATCGACAAAAAACCCATTCGAAAGTTATGAAAATGCGGTTAAAAGCGAGCGTTTCAATAGCTACATACAACGTTATTGCAACGAAAGTGAAATCGAGAGAGAGCGCGAGCATCTAAAAAAGAGATTGGAAAGCGGTTACTCACAAATCAATCAATACTCTATCGATAGCGATTACGAGTTAAACGATTATGGCAAGAAAATAATGACAACCGCGAAAGATTTAAGCGATAGCTTTAATTATGACGATAGCGACAGTATGACAGATTACTTTAATTGCGGTCACTATTTACACCTACAAATTGGTGACTACGACAAGCCATTCGAGCTTATAAAATAATCATTGTTAGAGCGCCTCTAACGGGGGGCGTTCCATAGAGTGATTATCACTCAAAAAATTTTAAGGGGGTTAAAGTAATGAGAGATTACAAGATTACAAAATTACAAAAAATTAACGAGGTTTGTAACGACATGTGTCACAACTTTTACTATTTAGCATATTTTAGACTATTTAGCGAGGACGGCAAGCGCTACAAAAGAGGCAAGTTTGTTATATGGTTTGATATTTTCGACTTGCAAGAATATTTTTTGGAAGAGGACGAGACAAGAGGCATCACACAAGAGGAAATCAAACAATATGCAAGTGAAATCGCGGTCAATACGCTAGAAAGCTATTACAAGAATTACAACAATACACATGATTTATACGAATTTTGTCGACAAACAATCGTTGATTACAACAATTAAATATTGGCTAAACGCCTTGAAATTCGAGGCGTTTGACGAGTATTTAATACTCGAAAATATTTTAAGGGGGTATTGTTATGGCAAAAATAACAATTGAAAAAGTAAAGGAAATCAATCAAAAGTGTAGTAACGACTTCACGCTAGACGTTGCAATGGCTACATGGTACAACGACAAGCGAGTTAAAAAATTCATTGAACTAGACAACGGCCAAAAGTTAGAGGCGTCAATCTTATTCAGTGATAGACGCGTGGGCTATTCGTTTAAGCCCGTTCTAACTCTTCACCTGTCTTTATGGCAAAAGAGCGATATTTCAGAAGACATGCTAATCAGTAAAGGTTTAGGCGCGTGGGTTGAATTAAGCGAACCTTACGAGCGTAAAAAGTTTGCGGACATTATCGAAAAAACAAAAGAGTTTGACGATGCAAAAATACTTGAAATCGCAAAAGAGCATGACATGGAACTACACAAAGAGTGTTTAGTTGGTTAAACATTTACACACTAGCAATTAGCGGTTGTTAGTTGCTAGTAGTAAGTGCTTAATAAAGCGCTTAATAAAATTTAAGGGGGTTTGTGTATGGAAGACATAAGCGAAAACGTTATTGGTGTTGACGAAGACATTATAGGCTATAAGAGCGGAATTATAAAGCGTATACGAGCAGAACTAGCCTATATCGCTACTGACGAAAAAGTCGAAAATTACTATTTAACCGATTTAGTAGAACTTATTGAACGAATTGAGGAAGACAAAAACATAGGCGATAATACGCTTTTAAGAGTTTTCAGTCACCCAATGGGCGGTTTTTCTTACAACGAAGTCGAGATTGTAGACGTTGAAGACTAGACTATTGACACATTGCGCATCGTAACTGATGCGTAATAGTGAGTAGTTTACTACTCTAAAATAACTTTAAGGGGGTTTTAAAATGAACATTTATAACTACTACAACAACATTTTGAAAGAGCATCAAAACGATTACGCATTTTTAACAAGGCTTGAAATTACTGACCATTTAAACGGCATCAGTGAAACTGAAAAAATGACGGAAGACCAAAAAGCGCATTTAATCTTTATGCTATCGTGCTATTGGTTAGACAATGACTTACAAGAAAGCAGTTTGTTTGATATTACATGGCTTGCGGTACAAAACAAAATGGAAGATTTAAAGCTAAAAGATTTTTATGAAAAAATGGACACATTGGTATAAGTGAGGTGATTACAAATGAAAAAGTACAAGGTTAATTGGTATATCGTGATGCGAAACTTGTTAATGATTTTCTGGATTGCATCATTGATACTAGCAAACACAAATCTCGATTAAGGGGGTGTAAGTATGAGTTACAATGCGAACGTTGACGGAAATCTCAAAGTAAGGGGTGACCGATTAACACGAAAACTTGAAGAAGTTAAACAAGTTGTAATTGAAGACAATATTACATTGTCAAACGCGGAACTGGTCGAGTTTATAGACTGGTTGCAAAAACTAGCGCGAAAAACGCTAAGATACAAAAAGAGCTAGGGTGGCAAAAATAACAAAATTCCCTAACTCTATAAGGGGTGTACACTCACCCCTTACCTATTCTATCAAAAATTAAGGGGGTTGTAAACATGAGTAAATTAGACGAAATTCAATTGTTATATTATTTTGGTGACTTTGTTTTAAATTATGGTTATGCAGTCGATAACAAGCCGTCTATTAGACTAACTCTTACAGAGTTTATGAGAGACGCTATCGAGACCATGGAAAATACAGACAAAGAGGAACTACCATATTTCGAGCAATCAAAGAGTAATTTACTAGATGCGTATATCTATTTATGCAAGTTTTTAAAAGTATAAAGCATTGATACATTGCGCCTCTAACGGGGGCGTAATAATGAGTGCTTTAACACTCAAATTAAATTTAAGGGGGTTTTAAACATGAATATTGACCAAATGTTAACTGAAATTCAAGCAATAACTGATGCGTGCGACTGGGACGACCTTGACGACCTACCTAGTGAGATGCTTACAATCGATAACTTATTAGAACTAGTTAGATACTATAAAGACAAATGCAATGATGCGTTTTGTAAGATTGACGACATAATCGGTTATTACGAGGCAAGAAGAGATTTAGGTTTAGATTAAGGGGGTGAAATTATGAATAAAGTTTATATCGTAAAGTGTGTATGGCGCAATGACGAAAACTTTGATTGCGACATTGACCTATTTTCAACAAAAGAGAAAGCAAAAGAGTTTATGGAAAAATCGATTAAAGACTTGTTGGTAGACTTTAACATTGAAGATAGCGACCTAGATTATAGCGAAGACGGCGCGGAATATTGTAGCGGAGACATTGATTACTTTGATATTTGGGTTTATGAGGAGGCGGTTAAATAATGGACAGAAGAGATTGTTTAGACCAGTATTGGCAAGAGCAAATTGTTGATAGAGTTCACGAAGAGGTCAACGACTTTGAGGAGATTTTAATAATCAGCTTATTGGTAGAAGACCAGTTATATAGACTACAACATAGCCTAGAAGACAAGGCCGTTGCAAAAGAGTTTAATACTCTATCGACAATCGACTTGCAATTGAAAGAAATTATAAACAACTATGCGTAATCATTGACGTACAAGGCTGTTTTAAACGATAGCCTTGCGGTGAGTGATTATACTCAAAAAATATTTTAAAGGGGGTTGTTATCATGACGATAGCAGAAAAAATTAACCGCTCTAATTGCGGTTGGCGTGCAGAGATGCAAGAAGACGGCCAAGCCGAGATTACATGGCAAAACGGCGAGCAAGACTATGTATTTTATGCAAAAGATGCTGACGAAATTTACGAGTATTGGCAAAACTTTGACGTTGAAGAGGAAGTTACAATGTGGCTTGATGCAAAACGTAACGGCATGCAAGGTGTACCTAACCTATTAAGACTTGTTGCAGAAGAGCAAGCAATTGACCACGATTTAGAAGAGTTGGCTATTAGAGTAGCTCAATACAAAGATTAAGGGGGTGTTAGTATGACAATTGAAGAGATTGAAAATTTAATCAAAGTAAAAGTACAACAATATGTAGATGCTCAAAAGAGATACCATGGCGACAATGCTTTAAGCGACAGACTAGAAAGCGAAATCGATAGCTTGGAAATTCAATTAAAAATATTAAAGGGGGTATTGTAATGACAATCTATGTTTATGTTGTAGACAATACGACAAATATCAAGATTTGGAATAAGACTGACGATACTTGTATCGTGCAAGAGTTTAAGAACGGCGACAAGTCTAAAAAAGCAACGGCCAAGATTAAAACATACAATGGTAGACGTTACATTATGTGTAAGGGTCACAGATACTATTTAGATAGGTTCGCGAAGATCGAAATTTAAGGGGGTGTAAATATGTCTATCACAGAAAAACTTTTTAGAGAATATATCGAAATGATTGAGCAAAATTGTAATGTTGAAATTAGTGAGGAAGATAAAAAGACCATTATAGAAAATTGCTTTGAAGACGACTATATATTTGACACGCTTTACGCCGAAATAACAGATAAGGTCGAGTATGTAATCGGTGAATTAAATCCATAAGCATTGATACACTACTCACTCTTAGTAGTGGGTAGTAATGAGTGCTTATGTACTCAAAATAAATTTAAGGGGGTATTTATATGGAATTTGGAGACGATTGGAAAACAATCGAGCAACTACGCGAAGAGTATGGAATTGAAGATTTCAGTCTCACAGAAGAAGAAAGAAAAAAAGTAGTTGAGTTGTCTAATGAGGGCGATATTCATGGACTAGAATATCTAAGAGACATTATAAAAGCCCGTACAACCGATTTTCACAACAAAGAAAGTTTATTTGATTGTGTTTGTGACATAATCAAGTTAAATGGTATGGTGGCGTATGGTGAAATGTTTAGCGGTATGTGTGAAGACTTTTATAATGAACTTTATGACGTATACTACAAAATGAAAATGAAATTGTTTGAACTTTGTGGAATTACTGACAAAGATTGGGAAAATTGGGGGTGTTAATATGTATTATGACGAATATAAAATCGGTAGAATAAGAGAGTTTCTTTTACAAGACGAGGCTGACGATTACTTTACTGACTTGATCGTGTTCGACCATTATGTTGAACTAGCAGACGTGCGTAAAGTTATTCAAGACTTGAAAGACAAGTATAAGGACAACCCAGATACTACTTATGATTGTGACGAAGTGTTCGCGGAACTAGATAAGTTATGTCCTTTCACCTACTATTGGTTAGGTGAGTTAGACACAATACAATATTAGTGGTATAATCGCATTGGGAGGTATGTTATGGGTAGATTAACAAACGAAGAGGCAAAGAGAAAGCATTTAAGCGAGCTGAACGTGGCGAGAAGAAAAAGGTACGTTGAATTGCATGGTACTAAACAATTTAAAGTTGAATTAAGCGGTGAGCGTTTTGAGCAGATTGATAAGACTCTGCAAGAACGTGGAATTACTAAAAAGCAGTTTATTGAAGATGCAATTGACGAGTTTTTGAAAAAGACTAGGAATTAACCTAGTCTTTTTTTATGCAACATACCACGCACAAAACATTACTCGATCAGAACAATCAAAAGTGTCTATAATCTCGCCGTCTACGATAGTGGTTATGTGTCCGTGGCATTGTTACTAAGTAAGTACCATAAGGGTTGTTGTAAGCGAACTCTCCTACTTTATACTCTTCTGGACATACTCTTTCATAGTGGTCGTCCAGGTACTCTTCTATGCTTTCTACGCTTGAAATCATTAGGCCTCTTTCTCTTGCATAATCGCTTAATTTTCTATAAGCCTTGTCCCAACTGATACCCTCGGCTACCGAAATGGATCTAATCGTACAGTCTTCTATATCATTGCCAAACTTATTGGCATTGTAATAGGTAAACATTATAGTTCACCTATCTTACGAGCGTACTCTTGTATTAGTTCTATCTCTTCTTTGCTATCAGCATCTTCTTTAAGCATCTTCATAAACCCACATACTGATTTAAGCATGTAGTCTAATGACTTTAAGCTATCACTTTCAGCCCCATAGTTTCCACGTCTATAATCTTCTTTGCTTTCTGCATAGTTTCCATAGCCGTCACTCATGTCGTCAATATAGCCATAGCCTCTATATCTTCCACGTCTTCCATAGTCTCCCATATAACGGCCTCTGCTATCTCTCATACGAGCGCCATAATCTCCGTATCTCATAATATTCCTCCTTTACTTTCCAATATTCTTCGTTCTTTAAATCTTTGTGAATATCTACGAGTTTGTATAGATAATCAACATTTTCTTTTTTAATTCCATGCGTTTTTATTAACTCGTCTATTTTGGTTTCTACTTTTTCTATTACATTTTCCATACGCTACCCCCTATTTGTCAGTCCTAGCAATATTGAAAGTGCCCGACAATATAATAGGTGGCTCGGTTACTACTGGTGTGGTTGGGTCAGTTGGTGTAACAATACTTGGTACACTTTGTACGCTTAGAGAGGTCATACCATAAGGGCAAATTCTCTCAATCTTGTTAAACGATACTGATGCAACGTCGTCAGCAGCAGCAAGAGTCACGGCCTTAACTGTGTCTGGAATAAGCACGCCGTCTTCATAAAGTCCGCACGGCCACAACGCCAGGTGTAGCCGAGCTAATTGTTGCGCTGAAATTTATCTCATAACGGCCAGTGTAATTCTTACCTAGTATCTTAAATAATGGCGAACCATTTTGATATGAAAGCCAACCACCATTGTAACAAGGTGTGCATCTTGACATGGCGCTTATTCCGTCAAAAGTAATCGCCGCATCATTGTCGGTTAATACCTTAGGTGTATTTATAATCGTTTCTATCACTTTAATCATTCCTTTCTATAATAATAAAAGAGGTAGAACTAGCCTACCTCTTGGTCTAGCAAGTTCTCGTGATCGAGATGCCTATAACTAGGCGTTTGCTCTAAAATAAGTTTGCATTGTTACAACCGCAGCCACCATTATTGCATGTGAATATAGGTGTCTTTCCAAAGACAGGAATGCTTGGAACGGGGCAATTTGAAAGGCGGTTGTACATTTGGTCGATTTCATTTGTGAATTGTTGAGCTATAAATGCGTTTTGAGCAGTTTGTGAAGCTCTCAAATCAGCCATTGATAGTTGTCTTTGTAGATCTGAAATCTTATCGTTCTTAGCATCTACTTGTGCTTTAACACCGTCTAACTCTAATTGGCATAACTTGTCGAGAATAGCTTGGCTGTTCTTATTTTGTGACTCAATAATATCTCTTGTATTATTTGCATCAGCAAAGCGTGTTGCGTTTCCCTCGTTTTGCACAATGTTTTGTGTTTGACAAGTTGCTAGTCTGTTATCGCAGCAACATTGATTTAAACTTGAATTTAAAGTATTAAAGCTTTGCATTGTTGAAATTTGATTGTTGTAGTTTTGTTGCATGTCAGCCATTTGTCTGTTGTTAGCTGCTATCTCTGCACTACTAAAACCATTTGTAACAACACCAGATAATGCGTTAATACTATCTCTTACGCCACCAACTTGATTGCTTAATTGCAAAGTATCAAAGCCTTGGTTTGTATTCTGCATGATTTCCTTTTGACCGTTAGAAAGCCAAGGATACATGAAATCCATACCAAAGCCTCCAAAACCGCCGAAACCGCCGAAACCTCCAAAGCCACCACCAAAGCCGTAGCCACCAAGTGCAAGTAGTAATAAGATGATCCACCAGCCTGAACTATCACCAAAGCCGTTATTGTTTTTGCCAGTAACGGCAGCAATGTCTCCTAATGTGTACTCATTTCCCATTGTTTTTCCTCCTTATAAATTTTTTATATAAATTGTTGCAACAAATTTATAACTAATGTATGTTCAATCTATCTTTGAAGTTGGTCATTACTTGGTCATAATCTAACCCTCTACCTTTGAAATAGTTTCTAGCAAAGGTCTCTATACCCTTGTTGTCCCCTTTCTCGGCCATATCTACTAAGTTGTTAAAGAAAGGGTTGTTTTTTGTCATGTTCTTTACTATTCCCTTTGGAGTTAAGCCACTTGTCATATAATTCTTGATCATATCTAATGGGTTCATTTGTATCACCTCTACATAAAAATAAAGAAGATTAAAAAGACTGCATTTCTTAATAGGGAACTCCTCATGCAATTTTCTACTTCTTAACCTCCTTTATTTAAATTATAAAGGCTTTATTCAATTTGAGAGTGTCATATTAGGGTCAATTTTGGGTCAAAAAAATAGGGGTATACCCAATGCTGAGTACACCCCTTAAAAGGAAATGACCTTTTTCTGTTTCTTATATAACTCTAAGTATTCTTTTCTTTAACTTCTTTATCTCTCTTTTAATGGTCTCTGGGCTTACGTTATGCTTCATAGACATTTGTATGATTGTCAGCCCTTTGATTTTGTCTTCAAGCAATTCTCTTTGTAGATCACTTAACATAGCCTCTTCACATATATGCAGATACTCGGTCTTGGTGAAATCGAAGTCCATAGCATCACCTTGTCTTCATGAATTTGCCACATACTGGACAATGTTTTGTCTTTGATTTTCTTACTGTTGTTTTAGTAGTCTTGGTTGTTTGTTTTACTTTTCCCATTATTATTCTCCGTTAGATATTGTAGAATTTTCTATTGTGTGAACGTCTGTAATCTCTTGCGTGGTTTCAGTCGTTTCAATTATTGCGGTATCGTTTAGTAAGTATATAATGTAGACCGCTAAACAAACAAGTGTAACAAATGTTATAAGCCAACATACAAACCACCTATTAGCTTGTGTCTTTAGTGTTCCTACAAATTGCATCGCAATTGATTTGTCTTCTTCTGCGGTTTCGTTTTTCTTACTCATTTAGGTACCCCACTTTCACCCATAATATACCATGTTTGATATTTAAGTTCAATTGTTTTGGCAACTATTTATCTAATGAGTCAATGTCTATGTATTCTCCCATTTCTGCTGCAAACATTTCCAGAAGTTTAGCTCTGCCCTGGATTAGTTGTCTTCTCCCCATTGGAATTAGTTGGGCTTTGGCCGTCAAGTCTGTGCATTCTTTTTTTATTGTCTCATTGTAAATGTCTTTAACGACCTTGCCCATTGTATCTATTCTTTTTTCTACACTCTTTATTGCTTCAAGTTCTTTCTCTAAATGGTCGATCCTACGATCAACCTCTATAAGTTTTAATGCCTTGCGTTGTGTAACGTCACCAGTTTGGCCTTTTCCCTTAGGTTGTCCGTCCATATACTCTGGTGACTCGTCTATTATCTCTGCTCGCATCTTATTTCTTAAACGTTTTAATTTCTCTAAATATGACGTATTTTTATCTTTATTTTGTACCTTATATAAAATATACTTTCTTATTCGTAAATCCATATATTCTCCTATAAAGTCTAAATAAACACTCCTATTTTTCTGGCATATAAAAACAATTTACACCTAGTTCCGCTTTCTTCATAATCTCTTGTAGTATCTCGGTGCATCTGTAATCGCTTGAATAATCACCTAAAACTTTGATGTCACTTGTTGTTTCTACTATTACGTTAGGGGTAGTAGAGAACATAGAACATGCTTTTATCGTCTCCACATTATCCATATTGATTATTGTGTCACCCAATTTATTTAGAATTAGCATCTTTTTCCTCCTCAAATCCTTTAAAGTCTTTTGCTCTGCCTATAAATAACCATGCACCCTTGTGTGGTTTTGCAAACGTTAGCTTTGTTGGCGTTTGTTCAAACTCTTTTTTGTATGGTTTCTTTGTCTCTATTGCACAATCAACGCAAAATTTGTATAGCTTCATTTCAGTATCAATACATTTCTTAGCGCCTTTCCAGACCAGGTAGTATAGCACCGCAAAGAACCCACTTATTGTTAAAACAAATGCTACCAGATCAAAACGTTCAATCGTAATATACTTGAATAACTTTACTAGTAACGCACTCTCGGTTGCTATAACTATCGCACCTATCAATAGCATCTTAAACATTATCATTGTTAAAGCTTTCGTTACTCTCTTGTTTTTCTTCCCCAAATATTCCTTGTCCATTTGTATCTCCTTTCTTTATCTTACATTTTTTTCTTTTTTCGGCTTCTTGCTCCATGTATTCCATATATTCGCCGTTGTCTAACATTTCACTATAAACATTGTAAACTTCTTTCCAGTCACAATGAAAACGTCTTGCCATATCTCCCAACGACATTGTGCTTTGTCTTTTTAAAATGTACCTTTTTTCACCCGCACTAAATTTTCTCATTTTTTCCTCCGTAATTTCATACTCGAATAAAATTCGTTATACATTTTGATCCAGTCTTCTAGCTCCATGGTCACAAGCCATTTATGATTGTTTTTTCTGTGAAACACGGCTGGCATTTGCTCTTTTGCGTCTCGTTTAGCTTGTAGCATCGCGTCTTCCAGATTAAGACGTTCTACCCTCTTACACTCTATGTGTATGTAGTCAAGTCCTACAACGTCTTCGCCCTCTAATCCGTTGTATTGTTGTCCTCTCCTGGTGTTGTAGCCATAATCTTTTAACTTATTGGCTAGTTCTCTTTCTCCACTAGCCCCTTTCTTTCTGCTATTTATTGGCATTTTAATTCCTCTCGTTTCCTAAAAGTTTTAAAATATGTTCATAATTCCATTGTATGTCTTCAAAGTTATTCTCTATAAAATCTGCCACGTTCTCTTCTGTCCATTCTACTTGTAACATTCCTGCTGCATATACATAAGCGTGTGTTAATTCGTGCAAAAGGACTCTTTTTCTAATTTGAGGTTGTAAGTCATTTGATAAATAAATATTGCTTGTTCTTCGATTTGTGAGTCCACCTCTATAATAGCCGTCTAATAACAAGTGCTCATTTTCTGGTTCTACTACATTCAATGTGTAATCTAAGTCTCTTACTTTAAATTTAATTCTTGTTTTCAATTACTTATCATCTCCCCTTAACTAAAATCATCATCCGTAAATCTATAACCATTTACATTTTGGTCATATTTGAAATCTTCAGGGTTATTCTCTTTTTGTTTTTCCTCGATTAGCTCTAGTAACTCTTTTGGTTCTATTTTATGTCCGTACTCATCTTTGAAATCAAATTCTTTATTGTTTAGCAAAAATTTCTTAAATTCTTCATAGTTATTGTAGTATTCAGGCTGTCTTTGAAAGCTGAATTTCCAACCGATACTTGATTTACCTAAATGAATTTCATCGTATACTTTAACTATTCGTGGTTTCTTTTTGACTGCATAATAGTTTGTTCCCATTATTTCTCATCTCCTAACAATTTTTGTATTGAGCATTCTTCTCCGTTCCAGTTTCCTAGCTTTATATATTGCGTATCTTATGCCCCTTTGTTCATAAGGCTTATTATCTACAAGTATTTTTCCCGTACTGCAATAGTAAGTTATTATATGCGTTCCTGCCTTAATATTGAATTGACCTGTTTGTTCGTTTTTAAGCTCTGCATTTATGCTATGCTTTTTAAACTCTTGCTTTGCGTATTCAATTCTTTGAGGTGTTTTAGCGACTCGTTCTTTGTGCTTTTGCTTAAAGTCCTCTCGTAAACCTTGCCAGTCCATTTCTATTCTCCTTTCAAAAGTTCTGCTATTTCGTATTCTTCTCCGTTCTAGCTTTGCTCAATGTTATTTCTAACAAGGGTTTCAAGCCTTTTGCAACCTTTTTGAAATTCGCTTTCTGTGATAATTCTATGAAAATAGCACATTAGCAAACTATCTTTTATTTTTTCTATGGTATCAATTCTTTTTATTTTAATATCTTGTTCTTCTGCTTGTTGCTTTATTGTTTTATAGGCTGATATTTCAAATCTCATCACTTCTCATCTCCTAACAATTCTTTTATTGAATATTCTTCTCCGTTTTCTATGAATTGGAATAAATGATTGTAAATAGAAAATGGTAATGCTAACATAGAAAAAGATTTTTCAGTAATATATAAATAACCTGAGTTATCTCTAGTTATATATTTAATTTTTTTATCTATATTTCTTAATATAACTCTTTCATCTTCTGTTAGTGTAGGTTTGACTTCTTTGTCAAAAAATGCTTCTATGCTGCTTTCTCCTATACCTTCATAAGGCGGAAAATTAAAATAATTCACCATTTCAGTTGCCATTTGGTTTATATCTACTCCCTCTTTTAAATATTTTTCTGCATTAGTCATTGTTAAACCTCCTAATCTATAACCGTATGTACTACATCTTCTAGTACGTTGTATTCTTCTTTTAGTTGCACTATTTCTCTTTTTAGTTCTGTTATTTCTCTATGTTGTTTGCCAACTATTTCCATAACAATATCTCTCGATTGTTCTAAAGAACTTAAATTTATTCTGTGTAGTGTGTTGTAATCAAAACTTATATCCCTTAAAAATTCTAAAGCCCATCTTTTTTGTTCATCTGAGTATTTTTCAGCGTTAGTCATCTATTATCGCCCCCGTTTTTGTTGACATATATGTTCTTTTTGTCGTTTTAGATGTATCATTTAAATAGTCTATTATTTCATTTGTTTTATTTACTAATTCATCAACTTTTTTTGCAATATCTCCTACACTCATATTTCGCCAAGTATAACTTCCATTTCCTAAGTCCACATAATAGCTTGTTTGCAAATTTTCTAATTTTTCTATCATTCTTCTCCACCTATCTTATATTCCATAGCTTTGAATTGTTCGTGCGTTACTATGGTTTTAATTTGTTTTGATAAAATTGCATCTCTATCATAATTGCTTAATAATATCCATCCTTGTTCATAATTTTTTGAAGTAATTTTTTTGACATCGTATACTTTACTTCCATTCACATAGTCACCTACTTCTATTAGGTCTATTAGGTTAAAGCTGTGATTTACTATAAATTTAAAATCTGAAATTTCATCTCTATATTTACAAACATAATTATTATCAAAAGTTAAATGATACTCTGTTTTATAAACTAATTTACCAATATGTCCATCTTCTGTTCTTACATATTCTCCTACTTGTATATCTTTATTCATTATTTAACATCACTTCCTTTAATTTATTGAGTTGTCCTTTACTTAAATATTTTGTTATTTTTCTTGCTATTCTTTTATACTGCCACTTTGTTACATAACCATTAAAATATAAATAATTCAAATTCAATATTGCTTGTTGTTCTGTTGTATAGTATGTATAGTATTTTTCAGCGTTAGTCATATCATTTCTTCCACTTTTATTCCTTTTAACAGTGTTTTAATCTCTACTCCTAGCACTCTAGCTATATCAGCTATATGATTTGTACTAGGGCAACAACCATAATTAAACCAAGCGTTTACCGTGCTTCTACCTATTCCAATTCGCCTAGCTAATTCAGCTTGTGTCATATTGTTTTTCTTCATTGCTCTTAATACATTGTTTTTAAAAATTGTTTTTGCTATGTCAGTCATTGCTTGCCTCCCTATCCACAAATTCAAATGTACAGCTGCTTACTCTATAACCACATTTAAACAACTGGTAATTGTTCCATAGGTGTATTATTCCTGCGTGTTCTATATCTATGTTTACTTCTTTAATTGCTTTTGTAAAAAAGCCTAAATTTACCACATCACAGCAGGTATCTAGTAAATAATATTCATCATTTTTTCTTACTTTGCCTACTATGTACATTATTTTGTAGCCACTCTCATGCTTTTCCTTTGTTGGCAAAATATATATGTCATCAAATAATGGAACTTTTTGGTCTATCTCTGTACGGACATTACATTTTTCTAACAATTCTTTTTGATATTTAGTCATCTTTACCTCCTTTTAATAATTCGGCTATTTTGTGTGTAACACCACTTTTTAAATCGTCAAACAAATTTGTTTTATTAGTCCAAGCATCATATCTATATTTACCTAAGCCCCTTAATTCAAAATAATTTTTAACTTTTTTTATTGTTCTATGTCCTCTGTTATATAGGTCTTTCAAAATATCTCTTTCTATTTCTCTCATAGTGCCTCCTATATTGCAAACAGGCTTAATTGTTTTGCTATGATCTTATATGTTGCTACGTTTCTGCCTGTTTGCTCATCGTATTTTTTCCCTGCTATTTCAACTTCGCATCTGTCCACTAGTTCGGTTAGCCTTGGCGCTGCATTGTTTCTGTCTGTACTACTCGTATAGCCTTTCTTAAATAGTTCCACGGCTACTTCTCTAGCAGTCATACTTTTTTCGCCCAGAACCTCTTTTATCTGCATGTATCTTTTTTCTTTGTTCACTTTCTCATGGCTATCATGCCTTGTTTCAAAAGTTATCAAGCTTTCCAACCCCTTTCCAGAATGGGCTTCTAACTCTTTCTCTCTTTGGTACCCCGTCAATGTCAAATCTACTGAAACACTCTTTGTAGATTAGGACTTCTCTTCCGTCAATGTTTATATATTTGCCATAAAGATAATAGTCTTTGTATGCTTTGAGTTGTTTGTACCCATTTAATACTTTTTTCTTTTCAAACTCTGAACACTCCATATACGAATGGAAAACATTTCTATCATTTCTCATAAGCACCCTCTACCAATTTGATATTTTGTCCCTCAGTTAGCTTAAATCCTATCTTGTCTAAAATTGCATTGTTTTTCTCACGCTCTTTTAGTATGTCGTATTGCTTTAAAAACTGACCTCTTACAACGCCCTCGTTAAAGTCTGTACTTGCTCCCCATGCTCTTAATTGTAAGGGGCCACCTACAAACTTCTTGGCTATGCTTGGCAATTCTTCAAAGTGTTTCTCGGCATTGTAGAGTGAGTCACTTATTGACTTTCTTATCATGTTCCATTCGTCTATCGCAGTAGGTTCGTTAGTCGCAGCATCTACTATCTTGGCTATTTCTTTCCTAACGTCAGCAATCGTTGGTGGAAACTCTAACGACTGGATCAAATTTATTACTGCAAGCTTTACTACTTCTGCATCTTCATTCTTAAATATCTCAAACCATAGATTAACTACACTATTGGCCTCAGACGATTTCATATTCTGATAGAACCTCGGGTATGCTACTTTCATTGTCCCAAGGATTGTTATTATCTCTTCTCTCTTCACTATTTTTTCCTCCCAATAAGTCCAGGAACGGATTACCACTGGACACTTTACTTTGTTTAGGCCTGCTGAATTTATTCCATGTGAGTAGCTTCTGTTTCCAGTTCTTTACTTCTTTGCCTTCACTATCTCTCCAATTGCCCGCTTCAAAGTAGTCAAAGAATGTCTTGGCATCTACGTTCAAGTCTTTTTCCTCAATGTACTCTTCTACCTCTTCTAAAGTCGGTATCTTTTTCTTTATACTTTCTTTTTCTTTTTTATTACTTGTAATATTATTATTTATATTATTCTCTTTGTCATTTTTGACATCGGTCGGTTGTGTTTTTTGACAATGGTCGGTTGTCATTTTTGACAATCGTAACTCTCTTGATACAACCTCAGAGCCTCTCTTTGTATAAGACACTTCTAAATAGCCTTTTTTAATAAGTTTGGCTATTTTTTTAGAGATTTGTGCCTCGTCTGTATCAAATAACTCAGCTAAATATTGATTGCTTGCATAACAAAAGCCTTTCTCAGCGGTTAAACTTGAAATTATTAACAATAGTCCTAACTCATTTTTAATATCTTTATCTAAAGCCCACTCGTTGAAGCAAATTGAATAGCCGTCTTTTGTCATAATTTGTACCTCACTTAAACTTAAAATTTTTCCACTTGTTATAGATTAGGTCTTCTTCGCACCACGATGCCCCATAAATTGATTTTAGATAGTCATGTATGTAGTTCTCTATCTCTTTTCTTTTAAAGCCGTTATCGAAATCCTCGTGGCATCTAAGGCATAATGTAACAACGTTCTGTTCTATTCCTAAGCCACCTTGACTTCTGCGTTTATAATGAGCGTTTGGTATTCCTGGTCTTCCACAAACGATGCACTTACCTTTGTCACGCTCATATACTATCGCTTTTACTTTAGGAGATATGTCTGTGTCTTTTGCTCTTTGACTCTTATAGCTCATATCTTAGAATGGCAAGTCATCGTCTGGAATAGTGCTTCCTGTGTCTTCTGCTTTTACTTTTGTAAATACTTGTGCACATTTGTTAAGCCACAATTCCCAAACGTCTACTTGGTTTCCCTCTTTGTTTTGATATGTTCTCTTCTGGAAAGAACCCCATAAAACCATTCTCATACCTTTACGAACTTGTTGCTCTGCTATGTCGGCTTGGTCTCCGTATGCCACTACATTAACCCATTCAGTAATAAATTCTCCCTCTTTTTTAGGGTCTTTTCTTGAAGTAGCGATGCTAAACGTTACTACTTTCTTGTTGTTTGTTGGTGTAAATCTTGTCTCTGGGTCTTTACCTATGTTACCCTCAATCTCTAAAAACATTATTCTTCCTCCTCACTATATTTCTCAAAAGTTTTTATGTCTCTTGTTTTAATGTGCTTGCTAAGTTCTTCATAAGTCTCTCTTGTACTTTGGTTTTCCAAAAGTTCTTTTTTAATAAAGTCTAGCGTTATTATCGCCATTGCTATTGTTACTTCACTGCAATTGTGTATCTCTTGTTCTGCAATTGGATTAGCGCCAAACAACATTTCTTTAAAGCCTACTTTTGGGTATATCAATTCCAATCTAAAGTAATGTCCGCTATCTAATATTTCTTGTTTTAATTGTTTTCTATACTCTTCTTTATCTACCTCTATATTCATTTTTCCCAGTCCTCCAATAAACTATCTATTTCTTCTTTTGGCTTTGTCGGTATGTCTTGATCGATACAATCTTGTACTACTTGGTCTAACAATACCGCCATTTGCTTCTTTGTGTATACTGACGTGCCATAGTATGCGAATATGTTTGTATAATCTTTTATCTTGGACGGCATCTTCTCGCACACCCAACCAATCCCGTTATGCTCCCAGCTCTCTATAAATTGGTCAACTCCGTCATTCGGGATTGGACATACCGCATACACGCCGCACGTCCTTATATACTCTCTATATATTTCTATCTTTGGTATTTTTAATCTTTCTTGAAGTTCTCCAAGCAAAACCCATAAGTAACCATTTGCATTGGTGCTTCTCTTACTGTCTTTCTTTAAGTCGAGATTGACTTTAGAGCCAAGAAATTCTTCAAGGCTAGAAGTTATATCTCCAAATGCTAAAAATTCAATTAAGGTACCTTTGCGCTTGAAATCGTACCTAATATTTTCTAATCTAGCATCAAGTTTCATTAGCCACCTCTTTTAATTCAGTGAATACTTTGGCAAAATCTTTTTTCTTAATATCGCTAGACTTCTCATAACCAAACTTTTGTAATACTTCCTTAGCTTTGTCAGGGTCTATCTTTAAGTTCTTGATTATTTCTAAGTGTGCTTTGCCTATCTTATCGTCATAATCTTTTAGTTTGTACTCAAATACAACTTCGCCAGTCTTTTGATTTACGATTGTTAACGAGGTTATTTTTTTGTTTGTAATCTCGATTGTAGATACATAAAACTTATCTTTTGTGGCATAAGTCATTTTCCCCTTTGCGTTTAAGCCTGCTTCTTCAATATTGGCTTGTTTATTAGTAATCCAAATGAATGGTGCAGTGTAAAGTTCTCTACCTATACCCCAGTTAAAGCAAGCTCGTTTAAATGAGTCACTGGCTAAGCCTTTCTCTTTCTCTGTATTACTTTCAGTACCCGTATCTTCTTTCCATACCCATTGTTTTTTTTCTTCGTCCCAAATTCCTACTTTGCAATTAGCATTATCTCTTAAATGTTCACGTTGCCAGTTCATTGGACCGACAGTCTCGTCTAAAATGTCCATATCTACTCTTGCATCTTTGTAAAGTAGTAATGATATTCCAGCAGCGGTGATTGTTGCAGGTCTGCAATCAATCTCGTCCGCTCTTAATTCTCTAAAATTCAAATCCACACTAATTCCTCCTTATAATTGACAATTCATAATAAAATTCGCTTTGTCGATATACTCTTGGTCATACGAGTATACTGGTCTTGACTCTTCTTCAATTTCAAAGTCAATCTCTCGGCTTGCATCGTCTAGTATTTCTTCAATGTTTTCTTTTGTGTTGAATACAATATCTTTAATTTTGTCGTCTAAATCTTCACTGATGCTTGCATTCCTAGTCTTCTTGTCAAAGAAATCTTCAACTAGCTCGTTGATTTTTTTAACTAGTTCGTTCACACTACTTCCTCCTTTCCTTTAAAAGTTCTGAGACGTTAATGCCTAATACTCTTGCAATAGCGCCAATTGTTGATAGTCTTGGGTTTTGTATACGATTATTCGCATACAAGCAGATTACATTCTGGCGCACGCCAATTCTTAGCCCAAGCTCGGTTTGGCTCATGTTTGCCTTTTCTAAGGCTTCTCTCAATTTTTCTCCTGAAAAGACTTTCATTTTTTCCACCCCCATAATTAAGCGCCCTGTGGGAAGTTATTTGTACGTTTTAATTTTCTTTAAGGGAGAATTATTTTATGAAAATAATCAAAAAGTATACAAGGCGCTTAGTTATACGGGTGTTTTTTTGTGCATCATTGCTACTTAAGTGAGCGTCCAAGAAACAGCGAGTTACAATTTCCACTTTTTACCAGAGCGGAGAACTGGTGGACGCTCGCTTAAATAGCAACAAAAAAAAGAGGGTACAAACTCGTTTGAGTTCATACCCTCTCTATATCTTATATTCTTTTCATTTCCCGTAGGGGTCACCACTTTATTTTAAAAATAAATGGAAACTTCCAAGAAATTTGGAAAAGATTAAAAATTTTTAGATATTTGAAGATATATGTAACTCGCACGTTTCGTTGTTTTCACCACTAGAATATCGAATTGGAATTTGAATGTCAAGAAAAATTTTTAAATTGATAAAAAATATTTTTGTTAGGCATGAAACTATCATGTCTATTTTTTTGTGCTTGACAAATTGGTTTACAGGTGTTATTTTATGTATACTTGAAAGGACTGATTTGAAATGCCAATAACAAAGATTGGAAAAAATAGTTACAGGTTTCAATGTCAAATTAACAAGAAGAGGTTTTCTAAAACGTTTCACTTCTATTATGAGACAAAGACCGAGATTGAGAAGCTATTCTTTGAATGGAAGATTAAGTGTGAGAAAGGTGAATACTATAATACTAAGTACACATTTGAAGAGTTTGCGGAGATTTGGATCAAAAACTATGTGAAGCCACAATACTCTCCTGTTGTTTTAAAGAACTATGAGTGTAATCTTAAGAATTGGATCTACCCCGAAATAGGTCATTACAAACTTGAACAGATTAACTCGTTAATTCTCGACAACTTTATTAGAAAACTTAAGTCTTCTTATACTAAGTTTGAGACCAGAAAGAACCACCCACTCTCTAATAGTACGATTGAACAAATTTATAAAATCACTCGTACTATTCTGCATCTAGCATATACTAAGGGAGTTATAGAGTCAAATCCTTGTGACAGGGTTAAGCTTGAACTTAAACGTAATATTGATGAAAATAAACTTCATTTTTGGGACGTAGAAGATTACAAGAAAGTGTTGGAATGTTTAGAAAAAGACGGCTCATTAAAAGCATTCGTTATTGAGTTCGCTTTAAAGACTGGATTAAGACGTAGTGAAATGTTTGCGCTTACATGGGAAGACGTTGATTTTGGAAATAATTCTATCTCTGTTAATAAGTCTCGACAAAAAGTTAATGGAGTTATGACTGTGCTTCCTTGTAAAAACGCATCTTCTATTAGAACTATTTCTATTTGTGAGTCATTAACACATAAGCTTAAAATACTTAGACTTATTTCACGCACAACATTTATATTTGAGAAGATTGATTATGACAATGTCACTGCTTGGTATAGAAGATTTGTTAAGAAAAACAATATTCCTTATATAAGGTTCCATGATCTAAGACATACTCATGCCTCACTTCTACTTTATAAGGGTATTGATATTAAGACTATTAGTGAGCGTTTGGGTCATTCTAATATAGGTACAACTATGAATGTGTATACACACGTTATGAAGCAACTGGACATTAAAGCGTCTCAGGCTATTGAAGAAATTTAATAATTTGCTTGAACTTATTTTCATATATTGTAAAATTAAATTGTCAAAGAAACACACTATTTTTTCTTGCAGGGGTTCCACTTTCGGGTGGGCCTCTGTTTTTTTAACCGCCTATTGTGAAATCTTTTCCAATCTCGCCGTCAATAGTCCAGTCTGTATCTTCTTTATCTGGGTGTGGTAGATTATCAAATAGTTTCATTCTGTCTAACCATACCAACATTTTTAGTTCGGTATCTTTAAGTCCTAAGTTCTTTTTAACGTCTCCGTCAGGATTTGTGCCTTTTAAGATACCATACTTGATTGCTTTCTCTACTGCTTCTTGTCCCCAAACTGGGATTGCATCAAAGTCATTATAGACCGTGTAACCATATTTCTCGTCCATGTGATCTTCCTCCTCTAAATAATTAGAAATTTTTATATCTTCTGGGTCTGGTAGAATAAAAATGCCATAACCAGTTCTCTCGTCATGACCATCTTCCAACATATCAACACAATTGTCTTTAATAAATCTTAGTAGCTCATTGTTGGTAAGTTTTCTCCCACCTTTCACCATAAAGAACTGCTGAACTAGTGCACACATAGAAGCAAACACTGGAGCAGCGCATGAAGTTCCGTCAAAGTTTCCTAATGCTGTTTTGATATTAGTTAAGCTCATAAAGTCTAAGTCTTCTGTTACACTTGAGTAATACATTCTTTGTGGCTTGCCATTTACTATGTCGCATGCACCAACAGAAGTCCAACACTCTTGCTTTGATAAACCTGTTTGCTTATCTTCTCCATAGTTGCCTACTGCGCAACATAGGAATACTCCACTCTCAAATAGCTTTGCTGAAAGCTCTTTGTTTTGTGGGTAACTATCTCCTACATTAAAGTAGCTTGTTGTATAAATATCTGCATCTGTTCCATTTTGATAATTTTGTTTTAGTTTAATGTCTGCCTCTGGAACAATTTGTCTTATTACGTCTTCAACCATAGCGCCATGCTTTGTTGAATTGTTTTCTCTACTATAAATTTTTACTCCTGCACCTTTAAAGCCACAGTCGTGAAATCTCTTTATTCCAAGTTGTCTGAATTTTTCTTGGGTTGTCATATGCTCATACAACTCCTTTCTAAAATCGTCCATTGTATAATTAAAGTATGCTTTCCACCAATGATCTAAGTCACTATGATTGCTTGCAAATGCTGCACCATATTCTCTGTACCCCTCACAATGTGAAGTAACATTTGATACATTGATATTGAATTTTTCACATAAGTACGCAACAAGTTCAATAACAGTTTGCTTAATCTTATTGAAATATTCTTCGTCCGCATAACTTTTTGGTTCGCACACTTCAAATTGGATTGCGACATTGTTTCCTGTTCCTGCGCAGCCCCATGCTCTCATTGTCCAAGGTAATGTTTGATACACAATGCCAGGATCAACAAACGCATGAACACACTTCCCTTGACCCTTAGGAAACGCTTTATTCCAAGAGCTTAGAAAATTTTTAGCTGGTGCGCCAGGGCAAGCCGTTGAATGAAGCATAATCTTTGTAGGAGTAATCCATTCGTTGGTAGTATAGCAATTATTATTTGTAAGAAAATGTTCTTTTATTTCCATACATGCCTCCTTAAAAAATAATTGCCCTACCAAAATCTTGATAGGGCTTTTTACGTCAAAATTCTACTTTGCTCTCTAATATGCTGATAGTTGAAATGATATACTCGGAAGTTCTACAATCGTATTTGTGAATTTTTCTGTGACAACTTTGACAAAGCAGTGACAAGTTACCAATGGTTTCGTCTACGATTTCACCTCTTCTTTTATACTCATACTTAGGGATTATATGGTGCCGTTGAAGCTGGTCTTCAGGAATTACACTTTTGCACAGCATACACTTGCAGCCATACACAGAAACAAGAGTGTCTTTAGAAATTTGCATAAAAATCCTCCTCCCAAATTATTGGTTAGATATTGTTATATTGGGACCAAATTAAAAGAGACTACTTATTTTTGTAGCCTCCTAGAATAACCATATATTCATCAACTTTTTGTTGGTCGTTACCAAACACTTCTTCTAATGCTCTTTTGTATGCTTGCTTCTTGCTATCTTTCTTGCCTTTCTCCCAACCATACTTGCTAATAAGTTTTGCATCTCTTGTCTCTAAGTATGCGTTATAAAAGTTTCTTACGTCTTGGCTAGTGTTATCTTCTAACCATTTCTTGTATGCGTTTTGGTTTTCTCTTAACGCAACCTGGTAATACAAATCACTATCGGTTAAGAACAATGTTGTTTTTGCAATCTTCATTAAGTCTCTTGTTGGAATACCTGTTGCAAGACCAACATTCTTAATAACATTCTCAATTTGTTTAAACTTTTTCTCCTCTTCACCTGAGCTTACAATCTCTCCTATATCTCCTGCAAGATTTATTATTGCATCATAAGCAGCAAGCTCTGGAGTTTGGCTGTCATATTGTTGAAGCTTTAATACACCTCTTGCAACGTCATCTAAGATTAGTGTTGGTGATAGTAATGCAACGATAGTTTCTTTTGTAAAGTCAAAGTCGTCATCATCGTCTCCGCCTTGTTTAAACAATTTACTGAACATTCTTGAAATTGCAACGTTAGCAGTAGACGCTATGACTAAACCTAGCGCAGACTTCACAAGCTGTGAGCCGTTTTGTTTTATTAGTGTTGCGTCTCCGCTCTTTCTAGCATAGTTTGCTTCCGCTACCGAAGTTGAGAAATTGTTAAACATTTGTAACAACGCTGTTGAATACATTGTTAATAGCCTTGATACAGACCCTGTATTTCTCGAAATATTTGCTCTGTTTACTTCTGCATAATCTGGTTGTGTCTCTCTTAGTAATGTTTCGAGCTTTGTTCCAATTTCATCTAGTACAGAATTTAATTCGTCTTCGTTTAGGTTGGTTAATCTGTCCCCTAACAAACCTCTTGAGTTTAGTTCTGAGAATAGTAACATTCTTGTAACAGTATCAACACCCAACATATCAAAACGCGATATACCATTTAGTATGTCCAATCTTTCAAAGGCACTCTTGTTGTCTTTTAAATCTGCTGCATCTGGGTTTCCAAATCCTAACATTTTTCTGTACTCAAGGTCGTTGGTTAAAAAGCTTGTAAACTCGTGAAGTATGTGACCTTTCTTAGCCTCGCCATATTGTTCAACAAAGTTCTTCATTGTGTTGTGTAGTCTTAATTCTCCGCCAAGTAAGTAGCCTAGCATATCTTTTGTCTTAAAATATTTCATTGTTGTTGGTATTGATAGTAACTGCTTAACCCATACACCAGGGTTTAGACCTAAAGTAAACTCTGCGTGCTTTCCTCTAAACTTAGAGAACAAGTCATGTGGTTGGCTTAGTCTTCCAGATAGATAACCCGTTAATGTACCATAGTTATTTAAAAATGTGTTATCAATCTTATCTAACATATCTTCAACACTTATGCCATTTTCTGTTCGTGACTCTAACAATACTTTGTTGTTATAAAGTGCAATGTCATAACCATAGTATTTTGAAACGCCTCGTATCATTCTTGTAACAACGTCTTGTATTGGTTCTAATACAATAGGATTGAATGCGTTGTCACTTCTTTCTTTTGTAAATCCCATATTGTCAAACAAACCAAGTGACTCTGCTATTAAGTCTGTCTTGATATTTTGGTTATCAAACCTATCATATATATATGCACGATTAGACATTAGTGGGAAGTAGTTTTCAATGCCTGCAATGTCATAACCCTTTCTAGCCTTAGATACTTTGTTTGTATACTCGGCAGTTCTCTTAAAGAATGAATTTGTTAATGCTTTTACAAACTCATTTTCTTGCTCGGTTAGATTTGTAAATGTTACGTTGCCGTCTTCATCAACTTGTTTTCCTAATATATCGTCAATCTCTTCGCTAGTAAGCTTAATCGTGTAACCCATTTTAACGGCTTCGCCAAACTTACCCGCTCTTAGAAGCTCTTCGTTAGGAATTGTTAATCCTCCACCTTGCTTCTTTACGGTCTTAGCTCTACCGTCTTGATCTACCAATACGTCAGTAATTTTTCCTGCAATATGTGCTTTTGATTGCTCCTGTAATGAGTGCATAGCAAGTGAAATTCTTTCGCCACTATTAAGTCTTAACCTGTGTTCTGTTCCACTTGTATCAACAACGTCTTTACCTGTATCTTTAAACTCTGCTTTTTGGCTAAGTCCTTTTCTAAGTTCTTTGTATTGTTTGTCTTCCATAAACTTATCTATTGAGCGGTTTAATCCAACGTATGCTTCTCTTTCTCTTGATACGCCTTGGAATAAGTTCCTATGTAGGTCTAGCATTCTTGATGCCTTGTTTCCACCAGCCATAAAAGTTAGTTGAGCCTTTAATGTTGATAATTGGTTTATATACTTTCTTGTAATATCTTTAACTGCCTTTGTTTTAGAACCAATTGCATTAACAACTCTACCGAATGGACTTGTACTTCTCTTGGCGCGTTTCTGGTCTCTACGATTTTGCTTAGTAATAGCTTCTTGGTATCTCGCCTCAACGTCATCTGTGAATGCTTTTTTCTCTGCCATTGCGCTCTTGGCTTGTTCTAAGCCAACAAGCTTTTTCTCTCCCTTAGCTTGCATGATAATATCTTCCAAAGCATCTGTTAAATCTTGAAGCTCTTCTAAGGTTTCAACCTCATTGAAAGTTTTTTGTTTAGGAGCATCAAGCATCTCTTTGACATGTTTACTAATCACAACGTCAGGGTCTTCGTTTAGCATTTCTGCAACCATACCTCTAACATTGTCTTTCATTTTGGTTAGCTCCGTCTTGCCATTAGCTTTTAAGTAGTATGAACCAAACGTATCTTTGAATAGTTCTTGTTGCTCTGGGCTTAAGAACTTAAACGCTTCAGAGTTTTTAAATCTCTTTATAGTATTTCTAAGGTCGGTTCTTAATTCTGCTTTTTTCTTTTCAACTCTCTTAAATACGTTTTTGATCTTATTCAAAGTCTTAGCGTTTTGCTTGTCGTTCACAAGCTTCATTATCTTTCTGTCTCGTGTCTCTATCTTCTTAACTAATGGTGTTCTTCCTGTACGTTTAGCCCACATTTCTGTTGCTTTGATTTTGTCTTCATCTTTAGCAAGTTCGTTTCGCAGATTGTTTATCGCAGTGTCTTTGCTTGACTCTTTGGAGAATTTTGTTTCGTTTTTAGGCATAGAAAAAGAACTCTCATTGGAGTTCTCTTTTGAATATTTAATATTAGTATTATTTGCATTTCCATTGATTTTTTGCTCAATTTGGTTTAAATCGGCGCTAATGCTATTGTATTTGTCTTCTCCTATAAGTTCTTTTAACCATTGTTGTGCAGGGTAATCCTCTTTGAATTTGCGAGACCCATTTATATCAAAAATCAATTCTTTAGCTAATTCAACTTTGCCATTTTGGCTCTTGTACCTCTGCTGGTTTTGGACAGGTATTTCGTCATTTAAATACTGCTCCATAATTGTATCATTTGCCAGCAAAACATAAATATGTTTCTTTAATAAGTCAAATATATCTTTGTTGCCACTTAAAAACAAAGTTTCTGCATACTCATGTTCTGCTAAAAATGACAATGCGCCTCGATTAGTAATTCTATTGTTGATCCAAATAGTTCCGTCTTTATCTGTAAAAGCATTATATACACTAGTTGGTTCATAAAAATACTTAATTCTAGTATTTCTATCGCTTTGAAATCTTCTCTGTATTTCTATTTGAGACTCGTCTGTCGGCTTCACTTCTTTCTTTGTCAGTTCCGAAGATAATCTTCCTTTGTATTCTCGAAATATTTCAAAGAGCGAGTGAGAAATGCTTGCCTTGCTTCGTTGTATGATATTTCCTTTTTCTTTTTCATTACTATCACCCTTTTTACTAAACTTAGTACCATTATTCTTTAACTCATTTAGTTTTGCATCTACTTCTGCTGAGTTTGGTTTTGCTCCTATGCTTAAGCCTATCATTCTTCTTATTGATAGTTCACTCTCGTTGTTGGCAATCTTTTGGTTGTACCTTTCTTGTAGTGTATCTCCCTTGGTTGTCTCTTTCTTAGGTGTATTATACTCTGCTTTCTTTGGCTTGTCCACTTTTTTCTCAACAGGTTTAACTTCCGCTTTTTCTTTGCTTGAGTTTTTAAACGTGTTCAAAACTTGTTGTTCTAATGCGTTGCTACTTACAAACTCTTTATTGCTTAAGTAGTTTGGATTGTTTAAGTTATATGCTGACACCTTTGTGTTCTTTAATTCTGTACCTAAAGCTTTGTTGGCAACTTTGTTTCCAAGCTCTGCTAGGTTTTGAAATAATGTTCTTGTACTTTTTTCAACAGATTTTATGTTTTCACCCTTTGTCATTGTTTGTGCAATGTAGTTTCCAAAACTCTCTTCTGCATCGTATGAGTCCTTTAAGTTATTCTCTTTCAAAAATGATTGATATAACGCAGAGTTTTGTAATTTGTAATGGTGGCCTATTTCATGGTAGCTTGCTGCCAACGAGTCAGTTGTATTTAGGTTTGAGTTAATATAAATATTGTTACTATTAGATGCTGGATTTGTAAATCCATAAACCTTTTCTCCGTTAGCTTGCATATCTACATATACGACTTGTTTATTTGTTAGCTTTTCAATGATACTCTTAATGTTTTGCTGCACTTGATTTATTTCTGTAACAGGTGTAGCTTTTGTTACATTAGGGTCATCTTTTCTCATTGCTTCAATTTCATTGTTAATAGTATTAGTATTATTATATGTAACATTACTTCTTTTTGAGGTATCAAGTAGCTCTTGTGTTGTAAGTTTATCGGTATTATATGTTTGATTAAACTTACTTGCAAACTCTTGAAGTCTTTGTTGCTTTTGTTCTGGAGTTAGCGTTGTGTCTTGCTCTAGGAAACTAGCCAATTTGTTAATTGCTTGGTTCTTAGTTTGAGCCATTTGCATTTGACCTTGTACTTCATTAACAATCTCAGTAAAGTTGCTGCTTATTCCAAGCTTAGCATCTTGTGAAACTTCTTGAACTTTCTTAATCATTTCAGCTTTTTGTGCGTTTGTTAAGTTCTTGTTATTAGTAATAGAGTTTATCATTACTTTCTCGGTCGCATTTACCGAATTGATTATTTGCGCTTGTCCAGCACCAGCCATAATAAATGTAGACGGAATTGCTTCAATCGCACTCTTAAATATTCCCTCTACATAATCGCCTGGGTCAATGTCTTCATTTAGGATTACCTTTCCAAGTATTGGATCAATAGCTGCTGAGATTGCTTCTTCTGTCATTTCTGAACCAATGTTTGAGCCTAGCGCTATTAGTGCTTTAGAAAGTTTGTTTTCTACTCCTGCTCTTTTTACAAGACTAGCAGTTGCCTTTCCAATAGGAGTTGAAGCTACATGTCCAAAAATCAAGCTGTTTACAGCTTCACCACCTAAGAGCTCGGTTCCCATTTCTACCGCGGCTGCACCAGCACCATATAGGTTAGCTCTGCCCCAGTCATACCCCTCGTTTAATTTTTCGTTTGTTGTCTGGCCTTTAACTCCAGCCCCAAGTGTTAGGATTGAAGCTAGGCTTTGGATACCCGCCGTTGCTCCTGCTCCACCTGAAACTGCTGCAGCCGCTATACTAGGTGCCATGTTTAAAACTACACTTTCTGTGTTTAGAACACCTTGGCCAAGATCATTCCAAGAAAGCATTTCTTTAAGCTTCTCGTCTTGGTATCTTTGCTCTTCAAGAGCCGACTCTGGATTACGAAGTTTATTATATGTGTCTGTTTTATAAAGGCTATTCGCATAATCTGCTAGTTCTGCAATTTCATTTTCCTGCAAGTTCTTATTTGCAATACCATTATATAACTTAGTAATCTTTTCGTCTTGAGGGTATAGCTTATGCAAATTTTCAAGACTTTCAATACTATGTTGAATACCAACGTCTGTGGCTATTCCTGTTTTGCCTTTTATATAGTCTTGTAAAAAACGAGATTGCAAAGGGTCAGGGTTTGTAGCATCAACGTAAGCTTGTGTGCTTGCATCTTCAATATTGTGAATTGCACTCAAGAGAGTTGTTTCCGCATTCTTTCGAAAATCGCCCAAGAAATCTAAAGCATTGCTGTTTCTTGAGATTTCGTTTCCAATCTTGTTTTGCATTATTACACTTTTGTAATAACCCTCTAAGTTATTATTGTTTATTGCTTGTGACTCAGTGTCTTGCCACTTCTTGTAATAATCAGTTAGCCTGCTTCTTTCATCGTCACCATATAGTAATTCGTCTGTTTTACTTTTAGCTGATACTAAGCTATCAAAGTCTTCCTCCGCTGTTTTTTGTGCGCTCTCAAATGCTGCATGCTTTTGCTTGTATAATTCATGATCATATAATATTTTTTGAACAGGGCTTAAAGAGTCATAGCTTACTTCTTTGGTTTGCGTCTCAACTTTTGTCTGATTTTTATCTTGGTGACGTTGTTGATGCGCAGCATAATTTATTTCTTTCTTTTCTTCGTCTTCTTTTTTTGAAGCCATTTTCTCATTCTCCTTTACTCTAAATTACCCTGCATACCCCTTAATGTTTGTATATAATTCAAGCTTGTCTTTTCCAATATGATCCAAGACTTCTTGGATTGCGTTTTTCTTATCTTTGTCTGTGCTGCCAAACCAATCCCACCAAGAAGTATCGACTTCGTCTGCACCTTTGATCTTGTCAACTAGGTATTCATAGCCTTTTTGTGTATACTCGTCAGCATATTCACCTAAATTACTTGCGTATGAGTCAATTTTATCCATTGCGCTTTCGATAGCTTTTGAGGTTACGTCACTCTTGTTGCTAAACTTTGCGGCTTGACTATCGATAGCACTTAACACGTCTTTCTTATATAAGTCATCTAGGATTACCACTCTATCACTCTCTGTTGCGTTTCCTAATCCCTCTACAAAGCTCTTTGTGTCAGCATCTCCACTTCTATTGCCAAGGTAATCGTTATATTTCTTTATAAGTTCATACCCTTTGTTGCTGCCTCCAAAAGTATCCTTTAAAAAGTCGCTTACATTATTTAGTTTTGAAACCTTTTCATCTCTGTCTTTTGAAATTTTTTCAGCGTCACTCTTTACATTTTCACGAGCTACTGTTATTGCTCCTAATGCTGCTGAAACGTCTTTACCAAGTGCCAACGCCATTTCAGTAACCTCCTCATCTGATGCACCTGCTTTAATGATTGGAGTCAATGTTTTTGTTAATTGATCCATTGTTAATGAACCTGATGCAGTTTTGCCGCCGTATGATCTACCACTAGAGCTTGAAGAAGTTGAGTAAGCCGCTTTTATCATTGCGTTTTGTTGTGCATACTGAATGTCTAGTTCTGTCTTGTACTTCTCTAATGCCATTTGATTTTGTAATGTTCTTTGCTCTTTGTCTATCTCTTGTTGCAATTGTCTTACTTCTTTTATTGCGTCTGGAGAAAGTGTTCCAGGAGCTACGTTTAGGATTGCCGCATCGTCATTTGATACAAAACCCCAAGCGTTTGCCCTATCTAATGCTGCTTGATATTCTTTTCTCTTCTCATTGTTAGCGTCCCACTTTAATTGGATTTGGTCTCTCCACAAATCAAATTGTGTCTTCTCTAAATTCATTAAGTAGTTACCAACATTCATTAGCATCGAGATGTTTTCTTTTATCTCGTCTCTTGCCATTTTCTCATATACTGGAACTAGCTCTGCAACAGCTCTCGTGATTGCTCCTTGTGTCATTGAAGAGTAGTACATTCCAGTATGGTTCATTTGCTCTTTTACTTTGCCGACTGCATAACCTTGCGCGACATGTAATGCCCTATCTGTGTTGGGGTCGTATTGAAAGTTTAACAATCCCGATAGTTGTGATATTACTCCGTTATAAATATCGTTTAGTCCACTAATGTAAGCATCTTCAAAGTCTAAGTCTAGCTCTTGTTGCTTAAGTTCAAATTGAGATTGCCTTGCTTCTTGGAAGTCTACACTATTTCTATATGCAGCTTGTTGCTGTTGAATTTGTGCAGCGGTTGTATAATCACCCATAGTCATTGCATTTGAATATGCTTGTGAATAAGCATCATCTTGTTGTGCAATTTTTTGGTTTCTTTGCTCTGTTAATTGTGTTATTTGTGGTGTGTAATCTTGACCAGTTTGTTGTTGTAATGTTGTATAACCATTTATCATGCCTTGCAAATTGTTGTGTGCTTGATGATATGCTATATCTTTTAGTGTTTGGTCTACGGGCGAAAGCACTGGTTCTCCCGCTACATTACTATGTGTGGCTGGTGTATTTAATACACCATAGTCTGAATTTTCACTGTTTAGATTTAGTGACGCTAATGCTCCAGCTTTTGTCTCCATTTCATTAACGTCTTCCCCAGAACCCGCTTGGTTTATTTGTGCACCAGCAGTTGCAATAGTTGCGTCTGGGTTTATTGAAACATTTTGTAAGTTTTGTGAACTTGCTTGTGGTGTTAGTTGTGAAACGTCAACGTCTACTTGTTGAGTTCCGTCTGCATTATAAATAGGAGTAGTTGATACAATACTACCATTTTGTACATAACCTCCTGCTTCTGTGCTCCACTTTGCTTGGTTACTCATTTCTAACCTCCTATCAGTTTTGACCAATTTCTTAAGGTCTCATATTCGCTTTCTTCGATCTTAAATCGAAATCCATAAATAAAAGAGAGGCGGCCTGCCCACCTCTCTAATGTTTCTTTTTCAGTTGAGTAAAGCCTAAAATGTGTACCATACTTAGTAATTAGTTTTCTGCTCCACTCTTCTAAGTTATTATCTTCGTATAATTTCACCTTGCGTCCCAATCCCTTTTCATTAAATAGAATTTTGCAGGTCCTGAGCCTCTTATGACTATTTGAAATGTGTTTAGTCTTTGACCATACATTTTTTGTACATAGCACACTTGCTGTTCATAGTCGTATTCGCTGTAAGTGTCGAGGTACTCGCTCGTCATTTCTTTTTGACCTTTTTGAGTTAAGGTTCCAATCTTTTTTAATGATGCGTCTTTTAATCTGCCATGCCATTGGTCTGAAGAAGTCCAAGAGTCTGTTAAGAATACGTCTGCGTCTGCTGATGCTTGTAACCATACTTTTGATAAACTCTTTCTACTATCTAGCCCGTCAGCGCCGTATACTTTTGTATGGAACTCATACTTAATAGGTATGTTTTCTCTATAACCATTTACTAAAACACTGTCATAACCAGTGTGCTCTTTTGTAACTTCAAACACGTCTCCGTCTTTATTCGAAAAAACTATTCCGTCAATTCCTGAAGAAAAGTTTGAAAGAGCCAATGGTTCTCCGTCTTCAGCCCACCATACATTACTTGTTGCATCAAATACAAATAGTATTCTTTTTTCTGCTCCATTAACCTGTTCAATTGGTAAGCTTATGTAATACTTTGTAGAAGTTGCCACTCCAAATGCTTCAATATCGTTGTCGCCACCAGCAATAGTCCAGCCTGGTTCTGCAATGTTTAGATTGCTTATTGCGCTATATCTTTGTACTCTTTTGTTTACTGCTGGTTTTGAAATCAAATCAAAGTACGCACCTGAAAACGCATAAACTTCTCTATCGTCTCCAAGCCAGTACAAGTTTCCACCACCGACTGAAACGGTCTGTGGGGCTGAACAACCCAAGTTGTTGTTTAAATCTACAAGTTGGAATTGTGAAGAGCTTGTTAATAACGGAGTGTCTCCATATAAAAGGTGTATTGAGTGTTTACAGAATATTACAAGCTTGTCGTCAAAACTTACTATGTTTTGTATTCTTCCTTTAGAGTTTGTTACAAAGAAGTCACCAGCATAAGAAGAATAGTCTATGTCTAATGGATCTTCCCCCTCTGGAACTGGTGTAAAGTTATCATAATCGTATAATGCACTAAACGTAATAACCCTTGAACTTTGGTCTGCAAGGAATAATCTTCCTTTATGCCAACATGGTATTCCATAATGGTTGTCAACGATAGGCGTAAAGTATGATGCGTGTTCTCCGCTTGTTATATCTGCTTTTGCCTTATAGTTTGCACCACATATATATAAGTAGTTATTTGTTGCTGTCTTGCATTGGCAAAAATATAAAGTTTCTGCGTCTGGTAATTGCAATGTGTTGTACTCATAAGTGTCCCACCTGCCGTCGTTTTGCTTTTCTGCACAGCATAAAAGTTGAGATGCACCAATTTTGGTTCTTGCTATGTAGTAAATTGTTTCACTATCAACTGCATACAATGAAACAATTCTGTAATCTTCACTTGGCGCTTCAAAGATATACTTCCTTGACGGTCTTGGACATATCATTGGTGGCTTATATGAGCAAATATTCATAGCATACGGTAATTGATTTGTTTCAACGAATGCTTTGTCTGAATAAGTGTTCAGTCCACCTGAAAATGTGCTAATATCGTCGTTAATGTAGCCATTAAGTTGGTTAAGATAATCTTTTGTCACCTTAACCACCTCGCTCTTGGCCCTCTACGATAATATGTAGACGGTCTTTCGTTGTCTTTAACATGATCATAGTATGGCTTGTCTGCATCTTTTTCTCTCTTTGCTTTCATCAATAAGTTGTTATACTCGGTTGCAAAAACATTATACATATCTATGTCAGGGTGAGAACCAGACCTTGCAAGCTCCATACATACTCTGTATTTTAAGATTGGCATATACTCGTCTTTAATTTGGATCTCATCGTCCATATATGTTATTGTTTTTGGTGTCTTCTTATAGAATAAAATTATAGTATCAAAGTTTGTTACTGGTGTTGGTGAGATACCAATGCGCTTGTTGTTCCAAGCGTTGAAGTATCTATCACCCGTTAAACACTCAGCATCTCTTGCCCACACCAATCTCTTTCCATGTTGTCTGGCCCAAAATCTATTAGGAACCCAACCAGGGTATGGGCCGTGATAGTCTGGTGGTGGAGGTGGTGGAGGGTTATCGCCCGATGAACCCTCTATGATCTCCTCGATTGGTTTAATGAAAGGTGGGTGCACTGGGTGTGGCCCACCTACTCTTACAACTTCTTCCACGTCTCTTAAATCGCAGTCATCTGGAAGTGCATATTGATTTTGACCAACAACGGTCGGGAAAGAGAATATTTCTTCTAATGCTACGTCTCTGTATATTTCTAATAAGCAGTCGTTGATTATGTCTCTGAAATCTTCTGGGATTATTACGTCTTCATAAGTTTCTTCGTCAACATTTACTGCATCTATGAACCCGTTGTTTGGGTATTGCCTATTAACAGAACGTATTAGTTTATAAGCTGGGTACATATCTTTCCTCCTTTGCTAACCGCCGATTTCTTCGCCAGTTTCATAGTCATAAGTAAACGCACCTGTTCCAATGTTTGCATAGAATTGGTCATTTACTAAATCGTATAAGCCCACTGCATCATCGCTTCTTCTCTTCACAGGTACAAAGTCTCTAACCAATGTGTCACCTACAAATATTTGCGAATATTCTAACTCTATGCGTGCTTTGTTATAAGCATCGTCTTGGTTACTGCCAAACAAATAGAAGTTAGCGGTTGAAGAGAATGTGTAAACATTTCCATAACCTCCCTCATGAGCAGCTCCATTCGCAGAAAAACCAAATTTTGATTGGTCTGTTGACAAATGTAATATTTTTTCATAACACGATAGCACGTTTTGTGCACGAAGAGCATCATTGTTGATTTGTACATTGTCAATATCTGACTCATATTGTAGTGATCTACCCCAACGGAAATTCCAATACTTGTAATTGCTTCCACCGTCTTTATAGCCAAATGTAAGCCAACTGCCAGTCTTTTTACTTCCAAATACAGTTTGATTGCTTAAGCTTATGTCTGTAAATGCAAACTTAGCTTTCCAAAGTATCTCATGTTGTGGTGCTACACCAGTGTCAATAATTTGGTTTCCGTCACTTATAATATGGTGTACTCTTACATAAGGTGCTGGTTCTGGGTGGTCATAGTCCACAGCCTCTAATGTTATATATGTCAATGGTTTTGTGCTATCACCAAAAACTGTGTTGTGTGAGTCTGTTACTAAGTCTGAAACTCTTAATGCCAACGTGTCATTATTAGCCACTGGTAATAGTAAAGACGGTATTGATGCAAATGTAGCGGCTTCATTAAATGTCTCTGAAAAGATTGGTTCATCATTTTTGTAAATCCAAACTATTATTCCAGGACTTTGACCTATTGATTGGTATGCAACACCAATGTTTATTTTTACTAAAGATATGTCACCGCTAACTACTACTTTATAATTACTAATGTTAAAGTTTCCACCTATTTTTTGAGCCTCTTCAATGTAAAGCTTTTCTTTTCCTGTTGAGTATGTTGTATGATCAGCCGTTAAAGTTGCCATTAAAATGTCCGACTCTGTTGCTTGACCTCCAATATGTAATTGTGAAGAAGTCTTGTTGCCAATCAATGCTACGCCGTTTATTGACGGCTTGTTGCTTAAGAATAAATAGTTGGTTCCATAGCCCTCGTACACATTCCACGCATTATTATAATATTGTGCTGTGCCATACCCCCAAGACAATGTTTGGGTTTCACTGTCCCAATAGAAAGGTGAACCTGATTTGATTGCTTCTGCGGAGTTTATTGTTACATTAAAATCTCCTGTATAATAAGCTCCACTTTCAAGCCAAAGTGGTTCCCCGTCTATTAGTTCTAATGATGCGTTTAATGGCGTCATTACGCCAATGTTAGGCATGCCAAATTGTTCAATCGGTATTTCTACACCAGTTTTGTCATTAAATATTCTTGCTCCTGGGTTGCCAATGAATGTAACAGTCTCAGTGCGTAAAAGTTCGCCTCTGTATCTATATTGTCCCATAGGCACATATATGTACATAAGCTTTCTTCTGTTTGCATCGTCAATCGCCACTTGTAATGAAGCGTAGTTGTCATATCTTCCGTCGCCGATTGCTCCATAGTGAGTTATGCTCATCATGCCTAAAACTTCAAAGAAGAAATTTCGAAGCTCGTTTAGGTATACATTGTCGCCAACTACAAAGTTGTCACTTATCATTCACTTTCACCCGCTTTCTTTTTTAAATCGTATACTCCGCCTGCCACAAATCCAGATAGCGCTGTAAATAATACTGTGATATAATTTGCTTCTGGTGTTGCGATACAATAAACGGTAGCTGATAAAATTCCTATGATTGCGTTTTGGATTGGTATGTATTTTTTCTTATACCAATGAAACTTCTTTGCTAAAAATCCAAAAAAGTATGTCACCAATATCGTGATTACAGGAATTATCATTTCTAGGGTCAATTTCACTTAAATCCCTCCTTTTTTAGGTATGGTGTTATATACCCTAATATAAAAAAATGGCTCTCAGGGCATTCTCGTAGGTCGTGCCTTGAAAGCCTTGATACAGGCTACTTTAAGCCTGCACCATTTCGAATTAAGATAAAAATTATCGCTATTGCTCCAGTTAAGATTGCTCCAACGATAGTTCTCGTGATCCATTGAATTTTGTTCTCAATTGCTTCTATTCTTTTTTCATTAGAAGCGGCTTTTGTACTAGCTTCCTCTGTCTTTGTCTTAACATTATTGTAATCGTCTAACTTTGTCTCTATTTTAACAAGGCGTTCAATTACTTCAGTTTCGAAATCCTTATCCATTATTCTTCACTCTCCTCTAAAGCAGTAACCCTTGCTTCCAATAAAGTGTAATTTTCAGATAATGTGTTGTAATCACTCTCTAGTGCTTGTATTCTGCTTTCATAATTTGCTCCTGCTATTGTGCCTATGTCTTGTCTATACGTTAATGTTAAACCGCCTTGTGCATTATCTCCTGTCGGCTCTATCCAAGCATTAGTAACATTTTTGTTTGTGTGCATTTGTAGTATATTTTCTAGTTGTCCTATTAGTGTTGTATCTGTTATTTCTGTTGTTGTTGGAGTTACTAGTATATAATAAACTATTGTATCATTATTTTTTAACCAAGCTATTGCTAGTTCGCTATCACTTGCTCTTGTTTTATTGATAAATATATTTAAACCATGGTATACGTTTGCTTCTCCTGTACCAATGAAAAAATGTTCTTCATCATTATTTGATATAATATTCTCAAAACAATTGCACATGGCTTGACTTCTTAAACCATAAGTTGTTGCGGTAGGCATTCTAAATTGAAATAAATTTGTAACTGTTTTTGCGGTTGTACTATATAAATTGTCCCAGTCGTTATATTTTCCTACTTCCTTATACAAATACCACTTACCACCACTCTTATATATTCTATCTTGGTATGTTCCTATTTTTACTAGTTCTATATCTCCTAGTGATAGGAGTTGGGTTTGTTCTGTGTATGGCTCGTAAGTTCTTACTGCTTCACTTCCTGCCACAAGCATTACTTGTCTTGTACTATCACTTTGTAACAAGCCTATTCCTACTTGGTAGTCATCATCTATTGTAAATGTTATTGAGCTTCTGCTTTCTCCTGCATAATAATAATAGTTTGGAGAGCCACTAAAATTTACGTCCTTTGTTGTAAAATGTCCACTTTCAGTTATTTGAGTTCCGCCCATAGTAAATAAACTAAAATAAACTTGCTTTCCAAAATTAGCATTGTCGCAGGTTGCCAAAGTATATGTGCCTTGCGGTAGTATTGCATTAGCCACCTTTGTAGGCGTTCCAATAAATTCATTTTGAAAAAATTGTTTCCCTAACACCTTAACAGTATTATCTCCAGTAACAACGTGTATATCTTGTGGGTTATCTGGTGTAGGAGTACCATCTTGACTAGCATTACCACCTAACGCAAAGTCCTTTAAAGGTAGGTTAGAGCTATCTTGTACGTTTATAAATTCGCCTGTTGCGGTGGCGGTTGGTATTTGGTCGTAGGTTGCATCTAGTTTTTCTTGTAGTTCTTCTATTGTTGCATCTCTTTCTGCTAATTGGTCGTATAATAACTTGGCACTTGGATATTCGCTATCACTTGAATATTGGCTTAATGCGGTTACTAGGCCTCTTGTATCTTGTAATCTATAGTGTGTTCCGCTACTGCTTTCCATGCCTATTCTTCCTATATGAGCTGCGTAATCGCCTGCAAATATGTAGTATTCCCAGTAGTACATTGTTATTCCTACCGGTGTTCTTGAATATGGAATCCATAACATTATTGAATTTTTTTCTACAGTAAAAGTGCCATCATCTCCTGGCTTAAATCTTACAGTACAATTCTTAGTAAACCTATATATTCCTGGATTGTTTTTATCAGCCCACCCGTAAATTAAAGATAATTCCGTTTCTGTTATTTCTTTGATTGTATCTCCTGTTACACCTATTACATTGCTTAGAATAGAAATGTTGCTTCCTGCCGTTAATGCATCTTGCTTTGCAGCTAGTAAAGCATCAGCCTCGGTTTTTGTATAGTAATTAGTTAAGTCTACTCGTGTGTTGCCAATCAATTCCCACTTATTTGGGTCATAAGTTTGAGAAGGGTCTCCAGTATATAAGTACTCGTTATAGTAGTCTGGCTCTTCTGCACCTTGTGGGTGTACCATGTATATTATTCTTGTCGAAATATTTGTAGTTGGTAGCTGAGCAACAACTTCATAAGTTCGGGTTGGGATTGCAGCAATCAACGCATCTACTTGTGACTTTGTGTAATAGTTTAGTAGTGCAGTTGTTAGGTCTTCTAGCATTACAAAGTTGTTGCTATTTTTCCAAGTCTCTAATGTTGTAACTCTGCCACTAACATTATTTATGTTTGTTTGTAATGTGCCGTCTGCGTTTTGCCTTGCGAGAGTTTCATTGTCAATTCTTGTAGACAAAGCGTTATCGGCAGATTTCCTTGAACCAACCTCGGAACTTAAATCGTCTATTACGTTTTGTAATCCTCTAGCAAGTTCAGCATCTTTGTCGTCTAAGTATTCTTTTAATTCTTTTAGTCTTTCAATAAGCTCACCTCTAACTACAAATGAATGTCCGTCAATTCCAATAAGTCTTAAAGAGTTAGCGGCAAGAGTCTCTTTTAATTGAGGGTCACGTCCTAGATAATAATCTTCTAGCACTTCAAAGTTTCTCACCTTGTTTCCTCCTTTCTAAATATATAAAAAAAGCCCCCGCCAGCTAAGCAATAGCCGACGGGGTAATTTTACTATCCGCTTATTTTAGCGCCGTATGTTCCTCTCCAATCTGTGTAACCAACTCCAAATCTCATTGCACCCCAGAACTTGTAGTCTAGTGTGTTTTGTATTCTGAAGTAGTCAAAGAATGGTTTTTGTCTCCAGTAGAATACTAGGTTTTCATAAGTGCTATCAATAAGTACCCAAGTGCCTAAATCAAAGTAATCCATTACTACTACTTTAATGCCAGGTAATACGTTCTTATCGTTTAGGTCTGTGCCTGCAACTTGTGCTGAATGGAATATTCTTGCTACTTCAAATTGTAGGTCAGCAGATACTGCGATTTTATCAGGGTTCACTTGTAGTTTGTAACCTGTTTCATCTTTTTGTTGTGATCTCATTGCAACAATTGCAGCTTCCATGTTTGCGTTTGTCATTGCTTCTTTTCCTGCTGGAGCAATGTTTGATACAACTTCGTCACTGCCTGCTAATGGGTGAGATGCACTAAATAGTGGAACACCGTCATAACCAACTTCAGTAAATCCTTTGTTGATTACGTCAGCGCATTTTTCTTCTAGCACTTTTCTGCAACCCTCACCTAATTCTAAAGGTCCGTTGCCACCCTCTGTTCTTCCGCCCATTACGGCTTTCATGTTATCTTGCATGTACTCGTATGTAATCTTGAATGAGTTATCATATCTGTGCATGTAGATTGTAACTTCAGGTCCTAAAACCTTTTCTGACTCGTTGAATGTGTTACCCTCATTGTTAATTCTCCATGGTGGTAATGTTCCAACGTGTGACATTCTTTCGAATGCTCTTTCACTTTCGTATACTCTAAATATCTTAGAGAATTGTTCAGGTTTCTTTGCATAACCCTCACCAATTATTTTTGTAAAATTAGGCCATAAATATTCGCCCCAATTTTCTCTATTTAATTGCATTTTTTTCATTCCTTTCTTTGAAAAATTATTCCTCTGTGTTTTCACCCTTTGTGATCTCCACAAGAGTTGACTCTGTTATTACTGCTGTTACGTCTACCTCGATTTCGGTTCCGTTATAGTCGGCAATAATAGAGCTGTAAACGTTATCGATCGACTTGTTAGCTGTAATCTTCTTTGCTAATACCATTGTTTCATTCTCTGCTAGTGTTGCAGTCTCTGTTGCTCCACTTCTTGTTGCAGTGATTGTACATGAGTCTTCATCAACGTTCTTTAAAGTGATTGTGTATGCTGGCGCAAATGGGAATGTTCCAGAATTTATCTTTCCGCTTGAACCACCAGATCCGCTTTCGTTTGTCTCAACTACCACGCTCTCTGAAGCAGCTTCTACATTATAAATAGTATTAGTAGAGATTGTTGCTGTTGTGTCGACTTCTACTACGTTTGAAGAACCAAAGTCAGCTTCGATTGCTGAATATACTGTGCTTATCGCAGAACCTTTTTCAACTTTTTGTAACAACCAAACTTCATCGCCTGGTGTTAGTGTGTATGTCTCTGCTTCTCCCTCAACAGGTGTTGCGGTTATAGTACAGTTTGTTTCGGCATCTATGTTTCTTAAGCCAACGTCATATTTCTTTACCTTTGGAGTTACTCCGCCTTTTTTTTTTGGCCAGGAACTAATACTCCTGCTTCGTCGTCATCGATTGAACCTGTGTTTGTTGCAGTAGGTTGTTCAATTCTAAATACATAATATGGTTCGTCCATATCGTCATCGTCATGAACGTCGATTACTCTTTGGTAACCATTGATTAGGTCGCCGATGCCTGGTTTTGTATCTCCCTCTTCAATTCTGCACATGTATAGTGCTAGTTCACTGAAGTCTAGTAAAATTCTGCCCTCTACTAAATTGTTTCCGCCAAATGAAAATCCGATTAGGTCCACACCAGAAGCTGTGCCCTCTAATTTTGAAGCTTTGTCATCTGCTACTCCATAAAAGCAGTTTGTGTATGCTTCATCATCGTCAAGGTCAACATATCTTGTTACTGAGTCTGAACCGTCAACAGATTTAAGTCTTTGATATTTGTTCATTTTTTTCACTCCTTTTTATTTAGTTCAAGCATGTCTTCTAAGGTATATACGTCTTTACGCTTATGTACTTCCTTTATGTCCATGCCTGTTTCACGAGCAATGTCTTGCTCTTTCTTTGTGTATTGTGTTCTCTTTACTTCGCCCTTAACCTCTGCGTTTCCTACGTCTACTTCGTCGGCTTTTCTTTCAGAGTTTAATAGCTTTTGTTCGATCTCAATTTCCATGTCCTTTCTCATTTGCTCAAACCTACCCTCGGGCATCGCAGCTCTGTACGCTTGCTCTATGGTTAGGCCTTTCGCCACAAGCTCTTTTATTTCAGGTTTGTAAACTTCAGCATCTGTGTAAAGTTCATTTTGAGTGAACTCTGAGAACTTTCTGTCAAAGTCTTCTTCTGCACTTTTTCTCTCGTTTGCTATTTGGTCTTTTAAAATTCTGCCACCAATAGTGTTTACGATTTTGTCAGCTACCTCTTCATCGAATAGATCACCCTCAAGAAGTTCTTTCTTTAAGCTCTCTTTCTCAGTTGATAACTTCTCCTCGTCTTCTTTTTGGTTTTTTTGAGCCTCGATTTGTGCTTGTAATTCTTTTAGCTTCTTCTCGGCTTGCTTTCTTCTCGCACGCTCTGAGTCTAATGCTTGAGTCTTGCTGTCTTTTTCTGGAGTTTCTTGAACTTCCTCGTCAGGAGTCTCTTTCTCCTCAACAGGTTTCTCAACTTTTTTCTCTTCTGTCGCTTCTTCTTCTAGCTCTCCAACAGGTTTCGAGCCATGACCAAATTCTAATACGTCGTCCATATATTCCTTTCTTCACCTTATTAGCCAGGCGTGACACCTCGAAACATTTTTAGCCAGGTTTTGTCCTCGAAACATTTTATAAGTGTTTTGTCACTGATTGGTTGCGAGTGTGGGAGTTGAACCCACCTATTCTTGGTTATGAGCCAAGTGAGAAACCGCTTCTCAAACCCGCTATATAAAAAGTACGACAGATATAGCCCTGTCGCACGGCTTAAATCTCCTCTTGGCAAAACACAACTACAAGAAGAATGTACTTTTTTAGTTCCCCCTTTCGGCTAGGAACAATAGGAGAGCTATCAAGGACTTCACCCTCTTTAGCCCATAAAAAAACCTGGTCTTCCCAGGTTTCGCTGCTTGTGCTCTTGAAAGGACTACACAGCCGATATATGTTACAACTAGTTCTCACTAGCTATAACCAAGTTTGGATTTGCTTCTAACAACTTATCGATTAAAGATAACTTTGACTCTGTTACTTTAAACTTTAGCTTGTTCTCTCTGCATAATGTCTGTAATTCTTTCATTGTTAAAAGCTTCATTTTTTCTACCTTGACTTCTTTGTTTATTACGGTAGTTAGTGTGTGCTCCACTGTATCGATGCGCTCTTCTAATACTTTCTCTTTTGGTTTTTGCCTCTTCTTTAAGGTCTCAAATGGGTATTCTTTTTCATCGGTAATGTCTACCATGTCGATTATGTTGAAGCCCATTCCTCCGTCATAACTAAAGTTCTTCTCTATTAGTAGAATGTACTCTCTTCCACAATCACACTTTACTTCTTTGAAAAAGTTTACTCTTCCACCATAAAACTCTTTGTCTCTTACGTTCGGGATTAGCGTTCCGTCAGTGTTGAATATTCGCTCTGGATCCTCTATCCCACAACTACATTTTTTCGTTAATATCATACTAGGTTCCTTTCTCCGTTCACAATACTTACTGTATTTGGTCTTGGGTTTTGAATTGCGGTCGCCCTCTTTGTTGGTTGGTTCTGCATCTGCTCAATTCCCTCTTGCGTGCCTTGGCTTACTGGCACTTGAGGCATGCTTGCTTGTGCTTGCATTTGTGCCTCTTGTAATTTTAATTGCTCCATTTGGAACTTCATTTGCTCTTCTTCTAATGTGATTACTAGGTTGTCTACTGTCTCTACTGGTAATTTGATATACTCTATCATTAACTCTCTGCATTCTTTCTTTGAGATTAAGCCGCCTTTGAAACTTTCTAAGATATAATTGAATGCTACCGCTTTGTTGCTTGGTAGTCCCGCTCCAACTTGTGTGTTAAATACTAATTGGATTGGTCTCTTCAAGTTGTTTATGATCATGAATTGTGGTGGCTCTGCATCTGGGTTTCGGTCCATGTACTTCTTTATGTATTGTGGTGTACATGGTTTTAAAACTGGTATCTTCTTTAGGTCTGCTGGCTTAAAGAACTCAAAGTTTCCGTCTTCGTCTTGAAACCACATATCAATGTCCCAGTAATTTAAGGCCAGATCAAAACAATACTTGAATACGTCATTTAAGGTCGTCTGTAATACTACTTTTCGAGTGTCGATTGCTACATTCGCACTTTGTGCTAAGTTTAAGCTCTCGGTCGCTGTCTGTACTCCTGTTTGTCGTATTCCCGCTTGTTGGTCTGACACTCTAGTTACTATTTCCCTCTCTTTGAAACACTCTGTTCTTCTTTGTGCTATGAAGCTTGGCATATTTGGTGGTTCTAAATACTTAATTCCGTTTATATCATTTGTAGGAATTACTTGACCTGCTGTGTTGTCTAATTTATCAACCTCTATGCCTGAACTTACTGATACCAACTTGATAGGGTTTCCGTTTAGCCTTGCATTACGTCTTATCATGTTTGTGTAATCGTCAATCTCGTCTTGTAATGAGAATAATAAAGAACATACTGACTTGCCCCAGATTGTTCCCTCTCTCTCCATGTCTATCGTAAAAAAGTATGGGTATCTTCCGTCATCGGTGAAATAATTGAACTCTCGGTCATTCTCTGAGTCTGATAAGATTACTCCACAACCTGAAAGTTGGATTAGTCTTAACTTTCCTGATTTCGTGTGCGTCCAATATAATATATGTAGATAATGGTCGCCAGCTATGTCATAGTTTGCGTCTCCATTTTCCTTAAACAGCATTCTTGAGTCGATTGGGTTGTAACCTGGTGCTATCGCCCATGCTCTCTCCCTGCCAAACTTCTTCTCTGCCCAATAGATCGATTTTGGGATTGTCTCGATTATGAACTCTGAGTTTTGTAAGTCGTCAACGTTTACTATGTTTGGGTCTGGAAATACATAAGCAGGATTGCATACCGTTATCTCTGGACACCCAATCTTGTCAATTAGCTTCTTATTGTACATTACCCTTAAGATACCTGTGCCAAATTTGCACTTTCTTCTTTCGTGTCTTTCTATCTTTCTTGGTAACTTATTTACGTCTCTGATACGGTCTAGGATTAAACGTGCTTTTCTTACATAAGGCTTGTCAGCTGGTGTGTAAGGCTTTAACTCTACGTCTATTGTCTGATCTACCATTGATGCTACTTGGGTCTCAATATTCGTGTTTACTATGTTGGTGTTCGAGCCTGGATCGTCATAATCGTCAGGCTTTCCAAAGTCTCCAGCCCAGTATCTCTCAGCAATCTCCATTTCATCAAACAAGCCAGCATTCTCTTTCGCATCATAAGCTGATCTATAGTTGTCAATCAACTTATTCGCCATTTCAGCTTCGTCTGAGGAAAACATTTCGTCTCTGTATGCTCTTAACTCTTGGGCGGTCTCTGGCTTATGCTCTATTAACTCGTTTTCCTTGTCGTCTACGCCACCATAGATTGGATCTTCTAGGTTAAGTCTTGGCTTATACGTCGTCCTCATCTCCTCTTCTTGGTCTTACTGGCTTATATAGTCCTACTGCGTTGTGTCTATATTTGTCCCCAAGTGGGTCCTTGAATGTTCCAGTAATTTCTCGTCTTGGGTTTGCTTCAGCTTTCTCTTCTTTCTTATTAGATAAGTTATATAGTATCAATGCTTCTTCTACTGAAATTACAAATAATAATAGTATGATTACTATCTCCATACTCTTCTCCTATCTACACTATCGTGTTTTTTCTCTGTATTCCTTGAACCGCCTAAGAAATCCTCAATCTCACTCTTTAGATAATTCGAGGTGTCCTTAGTGATAGTTTCTTTCCTTGAGGACGGACGTGTCATTAAGAAATACCTCGCACTATCTAAAGCGTCTGTTATCTCGTGTGGCTCGGTCGCCATGTCCTCTACATTCTTATCGTCATACTGAGCTAGTGGTAAACACCTTATGATATTTGCGCAACTCTCGAAGATTAACCACTTTGGTTTCCCGTCATCGGCGTTCAGCATATACTCTCGCATTACTTGCCAGCCTACTATTCTTGAGTTCTGAGCTTTCTGGAAGTATATCTTCTCTTCTGCAAATATGTCCGCTATGTTCTGCGCTCGCATCTGGTCGCCTGTGCCTCGGGTTTGCCACATGTCTGGTGAGCCTACATAATACTCGATCTTCTCATCATAGTTCATTAAGCTCTTCATGAGGTGCGCTACGTCTCTTACTGAGGTCTCTTTGACATGCAGCTCTCGGTAAGTGTAAATGTGCTTCCCGTCTGTCGCATGCCATAATACGTCACAGTAATCTTTGTAGCCCCAGTCTATCGATACAAACTTCTTCCATGATCTTGGGATTTCAAACGGCTTTACTACATGCGTCTTCTCGTCCCACTCGCCAAAAAACCTGCCCTCGAATATGTCCCAGTTTCCGTATAGGAATGCCTGCTTCTCATTCTCGGGTAGGTTCTCAAGTCTCTTTACATAGTTTGGGTCGTTCTTCATTAAGACTTCATTATCGTATACCGTTGCGGGTATAAACTTTATCGTGGTCTCAAAGATTGGGTCTTTTATGACTTTCTTGCCATACTCAGTCGCTAAGATATAATCGTCTCTTACCCATACATGCCCCTTGCCTCCAGGGTTACATGTTGCTCTAAACTTTGGCTTGTATTTTGTCGATCTTAAACATGACCTTAGGATCTGGATTTCTTTCTTGGTGTGCTTTGTTAATTCGTCTACTCCCAACCAGTCCATTGATACACCTTGGTACTTCTCCGCGTCCTCTTCACATGAACAGAACCTGAAGTTTACTACCGTACCATTCAGTAACTTCGCGGTGTGCTTTCCCTCATTGTACCTATACAGCTCTGGTGGGATCTTAGATTTCCATTCCCTGATTATGTTTTGGTCTAACGCATCATACGTCTCCCTAAATATGTACATGTTGGCTCCAGGGTGCTCATACCCCCAAGCATGTGCTTCCTCTACTAATGCACACGACTTTCCGCCTCCCTTGGCGCCTCCATATAATACGTCGTCTTCATTCGATGAATGGAATGCCGCTTGCTTTTGGTTCGGGATATACTCGATCCTTATCTCCCTCTGCATTAGTCCTCCTTTGGACGAGGTATGTTTGTTATGATATTAAAGTTTCCGCTTCCTTTTACTTCTACGTCTTGGTTATCTTTCCAACCTGCTATGTTCTTTAACATGAAAATTGTGCCTGTTGGATTTCCTCCCCTTGGTAGGTTCCTTAGGTCTAACTCTAATCCCTCTTCAATCCTCGTTATCGCCCATTTGATTATGTCGGCCATTTTTGGGTCTTCACTCTTCTCATAGTTCCTTAATGTCTCTGTCGTGATGCCTAAGTATACCGCTAACCCACTTCGGGTCTGTTTGTTTGATCCATACTCCTCAAAGTATTCCTCTATCTTTGGTAAGATTGTCTCCGCAGTGTACTTTGGCTTCATTCTTCCTTGCTCGTCTACTTCACATGGTAAATACCCTTTAGAAAATCCCATTCTACTCAACTCTTTTCTTCATGTATTCATACATTTCGTTTACTATTCTTTCCTTGGTCTCATCACTTAAGGGACTTATTAGACAATTCGTTACTAACTCCGCACTCTGTCTCATTGGTAATGCTATCTCATTTACTAACTTTTCCATTTCGTCGATCTTGTCTGATACTCCCTCGTT
>Ga0247609_10000625_pt1 | contig 47589 bp, 45 predicted proteins | sample 172DNAGHGlowgp2_FD_193487 | JGI IMG/M metagenome (GOLD analysis project Ga0247609, IMG submission 193487) | Sheep rumen microbial communities from Palmerston North, Manawatu-Wanganui, New Zealand - 1728 DNA GHGlow gp2 | ecosystem: Host-associated > Mammals > Digestive system > Stomach > Rumen ... | reverse complement strand
AAGATTCCCAGCTAACTGGAACTTATATGGTAAAGCTGCAGGTTATATACGTAACGAACAAATGGCTAAATATGCAGACGCATGCATTACATTCTGGGATGGACAATCCAGAGGCACAATGCACATGATAAACCTTGCTAAGCAATATGGTCTAAAACTAAAAGTTGTAAAGTACTAGAAAAAGAGAATAAAGGTAGACGGATTCCACGCCTACCTTATCCTTATGGAAGCCATATGCTAATTTCACCCAGCCCTCCATCTCCACCCAATTCTTCTATCAAGTATAACTCTATAAGCACCCCCCCCCTCACATAGTCTCACACGAACATATGTTCCCTATATATATATATATATATATATATATATAGTTATATAATAATAATAATAAATAATAATAAATAATAAAAAATAAAATAAAAAATAGAGATAAAAAGTGTAAACTTTTGTAAATTTACAAACCAAATGTAAACTTCCAAAACTTTGACCTCGTTCAAAAAAAATTTTCAAAAAACGCAAATCCGATACGAAAACCGTATGAATCCGACATGAAACTCCGTACTATGTCGAACTGAACATTTGTTTGTATACGAAAATCGTATCGTTTTTTCACTTTTTTAATTTTCTATTTTAGTTACAAAAAAGTTTTCAAAGTTTTCCACTTTTCCACAATTTCGTAAACCAAATGTAAACCAAACCATAATTTTATCACATTTTGTCGCCACTCGAGAAGAATCCAATCGATGGTCGAAAGTGCATTAGAGCGACTACGATTTGACGCTTCGACAAGACTGCAGAATGACACTGTATGTGTAGATATGTTAGCTGAGCCTTGGTTTTTTACTAGCCAGATGCACGCGTTACTAACCTTGTAAAACGGCGTACACATATCACAGATATTCAACATACATATCGAACTATTTTTCCGTAATTACAGCTAAGCCTACCACAAGTTCTTACTCTCCGCTACTCATTATTTTTCCTGCCCTACGGCGTCTCGCTTCGTTCCACATACGTTCCACTTCGCTTGTAAAAAATAATTCGCAGCTGCGTTCCAGAACCCGCGGTCGCCCTACGGGTGTAATTACAGAAAAAAATTAGTTCTTTGAAAATTATATATTTAAAATCTAGTGTGTGTATGTATACGCAGTACCAAGATAAGCTCAGGTGGTGCAGGCAGGTGACTAGAATCAGGATGACGTAGGTCATTCAGGGATTAGAATACTAGGAGTAGTTATACTTCCAGCCTTCCAGTTCCTGAAAGGCTTATGTGAAAATAAGTCTTATAAGTAGACTAAAAAAGAAAGGAATGATTAGAATGAGTCTATTAGCTACAAAAAAGTTACCTACATTAACAGGTATGAAAGAAGCCACTGTTAAGAGCTTCAAAGAAATTGAGAACGAAAAAGGAGGATATGTAGAAGTTATCTTAAAATTAGATGACAGAGATTATACTTATTGTATTTTTCCATCTCAAGTAGATTACGTAATGAGTACATTTGCAAACCAATTAGGTAAAACAGATGTAGAAATTACATTAGAAGATTTATTAAATCTTGCAAAGACTACACCAATTAAAGTTTGGTTTAGTTACAACACTGAATTTAACAGAATGAATGTAGCATTTCACGAAGCTAAACCAGTTGTTGAAGAAGATGCAGTTGACCTAGTAGCTTAACTAGGTCTTCTGTATAATTATTTAGAAAGAGGAAATTAGGAATGAAAGTAATATCAGAATACAAATTAAAACCAATACAAATTGAAACTTATGAAGATAAAGGCTATGAAGTTTATTATGGCTACGAAGAATACCATATAAGAAATGGAGAATCCGTTGGATTCTTACTTGATACGCTATATAAAAGCACAATCGATACAATAACTAGGTTACTTTATAGAAAAGTTAAATCGAAAATTACAATACTTTATAAAGGTAAGACTTATAACCTTAGAGATATTACAGATTGGACTTACAGTTACACAGATTTAAATACTAAAAGACGTGTGACTGTTGACCACCCAGTTTTATTAGATTATAAATCAAAACGTGCAGATTACTTTGAAGAAGTTGAACAAAACCGCAAAGAAAAACCAATTAAAATGTTACTTGCATATACTGAAGATAAAATACCTGAAGATTTAGATAAGATTATTGAAACTTATGCACCACTTTATGATATTCAGATATCTCACGATCCAAACTATGAGATGGAAGATAAACTTAGAGCTTATCAATCTATCAAATGGTATCTAGATAATGATATTGAATACTCAAGAGATATCTTAGGTTATTTACCAACTGAAGAAAAGATGTTTGACACCATATCATTTGGAAATGAAAATTATTTAGAGGACTATGCATATCAAAATGCGTAGTCTTCTACTTTTCTGCGTTGTCGCTTGCGACACCGCTGCGTGAATAAAAAAAATAATTTGGTATTGACATTAGTTAAAATCTTTGATACAATTAGATTGTATTAGATAGGAGGTAACATAACGTGGCAAAACCAAACAAAGTAAATACTTATTATAAGTTTTTATTTGAAAATTTTGGACATGCAGAATGTTCAGGTTGTTTAATTTTGAGTAAAGCTATAGAACTTTATGATCTAAATAAAATCATTGCAATAACTGAACTATATAAAGAACTTGCTAAAGAATTTAACTTAACACCTTGGGCAGTTGAACGTAACATTCGTTTTTATATAGGTAAGATATTAGAAGAAGTTAGTGTAGCTGAACTTTCAAATTTTCTACATTATAATTTTAAGACGGGTGACAACACTGTTACAGCAAAAGTTTTGATACCTGCTATAAAGTGTTATGTAGATAACAACTAATACTACCCTTATTTTCTTTTTCTATTTTTATACATGGCTACTTCATAGCCATGACTTATGAGGGTGACGTACTCTAAGCGTTTAGGTATAGTCGAGCCTGTGACTCAAGCCCTCACCAATGTAGTTTAAACAGTAGCAGCTATATACTTTCAATGTTTAGTGTTGAAATTTAGAAAATTTGATATGATTATAAATGGGAATAATAAAAAATTTCTATATATTGTTGATGTGTAAAAACCTTACTTTATATAAAAATTATGTGAGAAAGTTATGAGTATTATCTTATACTTGTAGTAAATCAAAAATGTTTTCTTAACAAAAAAACTATGTAATTTTTAGTAATCGAACTTGAGCTACTGCAAGTTCTCTTATATGCCTGTTAAACAGGCACCAAAAACTGTAGCGTGGGGCAATCAACCTTAAGTTTTAAATCTTGTTAACCGCGAAGCAAACAAGAGAGTGAGTCTTAATTAAGGTTGATTAGCTACCTTTAGAACTATATGAGTATGCAGTATTCGTTTAATTAAAAAAAATGTAACTAATGACGAAAAGATAAGAACCATTTGCAAGGTGGTGCTACAGCACCTTGATTATTATTTTTTGCTTGTCGCTTACGACAAGCGTGTGTTATAGATTAGGTATTAACTGTTTAACCTTAACAGTTTAATATAGAAAAAGAAAGGAGCCGATAAAACATGGCAAAAGTAAAGGTACTAGCTGATCGTATCAGCATCTCATCTGAAATTTTAACAGATGAAACATTAGAAAAAGTGTTAGCACTTGCACCAGCTACACTTAAATTAGTTGACGAGGATGGAGAATTATTATTCCAAGTAGCTAAAGGAGACTGCAATACATTCAGTCGTTACGGTGCTATCTTCAAAGGTGGTAAAACACTTGGTATGATCCCAGAAGAAATTTTATCTATTGAAGATAAAGAAACTAGAGAATCTAAAGTTTGTAATTTAATTACTGCTATCTTAACAAAGATTAATGTAATTGAAGAAGCTGTAGATAATTGTGAATTACCAGATTATGCAAATGATATTGAATTCTTAGATTAATAGCTAAATTGATTTGAAACATTGAAAGGAGAAAACAAAATGATTAGAGTTATAGTAGGTACTACAACAGAACGTTCTGAAAAGAACTATGCACCATCAACATCTATTCGTACAATTTTAGAAGACAACAATGTTGACTATACAGTTGCACAAATCATGATGGATGGAGCTAGTTTAAAACCAGGCGATATGGATAAAACATTAGCAGACATGAACGTTACTGAAAGATGTAGTTTAATTGCTGTAGTTAAAGCAGCAAATGCTTAAGATTTAAAGGGGTGTTCATTCGAGCACCCCTATTTTTATAGTTTATAATAGGAGGTTATATGATTAATTTAAATTTAACAGATAAATATAATAGATTAGATTATCAACTTTGGGAACCTATTAGATTTTTTAATAGTGGTCTTGCTTCTAGATATATTAATATATATTATCCAATTAAAGATGAAACAGAAAGAACTTATCCAATAAGACCATACATTCAAGCTTTCGATATAGGTTATTTATTTGTTCCTTATTTGTTATCTGGTTTTAAGATAAAGCCTAGAACTTATCTTATGAATACAGATGAAATGAAAGTAACACTCAAAGAAAAATTAGAGAGTATTAACTTTGAAGAATTAGATAATAAAGAGTTACATATTATTCAATGTTATACAAGTAACTTAGATGAAATAACAGAATTAATTAATGAGACAGGTTTGTTTACAAACGTTGCAAATACTAAAGCTCAAGACATCTGTAATAAGTATGCTGAACAATATAATGCTAGATATAATGAGACTAACATGACACCTGTTACAGGTATGTTCGTTAAACTTTTTAAATCTAGAGTTAAACATTTAGTTGTAGTTGCACAAAACATTTATGACCGACGTGCTGATGATGTGTACATGTTAGCAGGTGCACTACCTGAATTATATCCAGATTTAAAAGAAGCATTACCAGAAAGAGCTAAATTATTCTATGAAGAATTAGTTAGAAGATCAGCACTTAAACATGTACTTAATAGTAAAGCTCAAACTTTATTTACAGATTCATTAAATTACGATACATTTACAATGGACGTAGATACACTTCTTGCTGAACAAGAATTAGCAAGTATAATGCAAGCAAGAGTATATAACATAGAGCGTAGGATTAATGAAGTAGAACGTAATGCAAGTAATTACTTACAACAATATAATGAATCACTTAATCAACATCGTGAATTACAGATACTATTTAAAAATATTGAAGAAAGTAAAGACACATTCTTAGAAGGTTATAAATTAACTAACACTTTAGAAGGTATACATGATATGCATTTTGATAGAGGAACTAATGCTATTTATTTAACAACACGCACAAAGTTAGCTGACTTCGACCCAGAAATTGTACGTTGTATGTTACATAATATAGAAAATCCAAAAATCCGTGCGTTCTTCACTGATGTTTTTGTAGAACAAAAATATAAATTGTATTTGGCAGCAATGTTTAGGTTCTATCTAACTGATAGACCACAATTCCAAGCACCTGGTCGCATGAATTTTGATTGGTTAAAAGAAAACAATGCATTCTTTAATCCACATTATCAATACTTTAGTTGTATCGGTGGTTATAGTACAGAATTAGTTAAGACTTTGACCGCTGGAGATTTGTTTGGATTTGCTAATGTAGCAATACAAGCTACGGGTGCTATCAATTTCGCAGATAGTCCAGTAATAAATAACTTTATAAATGGTATAGAACGTTGTATAAATCATCCAGGTATGGACCCACATGATTATAACAACAACGATTTATTATTAGATACTAAAGCTATCGAAGATGAAGAAGGTAACTTACATTCATTCAGAGAATTATATATGAATGGAACAACAGTTAACAGAGCTGTTGATTTAGATGTAAGAGATATCTTTGATGAGGATAACTACGATGCTAATGACGATGATAATAATGACGATTATGATGATAATGATGATGACAACTATGAGGAGGATGAAGAATAATGAAAAGACAACTTATTAATTTAGAACCTGTTCGTGATATAGTTAGAACAAAGTTATTAGAAAAATATGATACAACTATATTTATGAATACATCTAAAGTAGATATAAGTGTAGATGTAACTGAAATATTAAATGAATACCTTGATAACCAACAAATAATTACACCAAGTATATTCATAACTTGTGAAGCATATGTTAAGATGCGTACATTAGTACTTGAAACTTCAACAGAAATTGGTTGGTATGGTATTGTAAATAAAGTAGATGGTTTACCTAATACATATTTAATTGAAGACATTATTGTTTATCCACAAAAAGTAACAGGTGCAACATGTGAACAAGATGAAGATAAGATGTTTGAGTTTGAACTTAGTTTAACAACAGAACAAGTTAATCATAAAAGATTTCATGGACACTCACATGTTAATATGTCAACTGGTCCATCGGGTGTAGATGAAAAGTTTTATCAAGACATACTTACACAAGTAAGAGATTACTTTATAATCTGTATTAATAACAAAGCTAATTCAATGTATGTAAGGTTCTATGATATAGAACATAACGTTGTTTATACTGATTTACCTATCACAGTTATTCAAGATGACGGTGTACCTATTGATGATTGGTATTCAATAATAAAAGAAAAAGTATCTAGACCAGTTGCAACATCTTATACAGGCTCATCACAAGGATCATTAATTAACAGTGAGTGGGAAGGTAAGTACAGTAAATCATTCTGGAAAGATGATTATGATTATGAGTATGACTATGATTATCCAAGTAAGTATACACATGGTAAAGCATACGATGGAGATACAGGTGAAGAACTAGTATGGAATGAAGATGTTTGTGGTTATGTAAATAAACAAGAAGATAAAGAATTAAGACGTGCAGCTAAAAAAGTTAACAAAGCTAAAAAGAAAGGTGGTAAGTAATATGGATTTATCTAAATCATTAGAATACTTTAACCCTATTAATGATGTTAAAGGAGCAATACATGTAATAGGTATAGGTGCAATGGGTTCAAGAGTTGCAGAACTATTAGTTAGATTAGGTATTGAAACAATTCATATCTGGGATATGGATACAGTTGAACCAAAGAATATAACTAATCAATTATACTTTGCAAGACAAATAGGTATGAAGAAAACAGATGCACTAGAACAAATCTTAAAATTAATTAATCCTAACTTAACAGTTATCAAACATGGAGAATACAAAGACCAAGTATTAAGTGGCTATGTATTCTTAAATGTAGACAGCATAGAACTTCGTTATAAAATAGCATCAGCTAATCAAACAAATGATAAGATTAAAGCAATGTTTGATTGTCGTATGAGACTTGAAGATGCACAAAGTTATGCAGCAGATTGGAGTAACTCAAAACAAAAAGTTACATTTATAAATACAATGGACTTCTCAGATGAAGAAGCTAAAGAAGCTACACCTGTATCAGCATGTGGTACAACTTTATCAGTAGCACCAACTGTTGTATCAACAGCAGCATTTACTGTAGCTAATTTTATAAACTTAGTACGTAAACAAAGCTGTGATACTATGATATTCACAGATGCATTCGCATTCAATGTAGTAAAGTATTAATATGAAAGAACGTTATTTAGAAATTAAGTTTTACTTTTTCATATTAAACTTAATGTCTAAGTTCAATTATGACATCAATGTACTAGGTATTATAGAAGCAATATGTTATTTAGGTAATGTTGATTCAGGATTTATTAAAAGATTAATAAAACAAATACGTGAACATGATGTAAGGTTTACACCAGTACGTGCAGAAATTGCATACATCTGTAAAAAATTAGGTGTGTCTGTGAGATATGTAATCGCACATTATAACATGTCTCAAAGTAGCCAAACATCTAATTATCAATATGCACTTGAACATCCCCAAATATATAATCCTGATGATATAAAACCAGCACTTAATGAAAAAGAATTTGAGGAACTTAAAAAGTTTATGATTACATTAGATAGGATCCAGAAATTATGAGTAAGATATTAGATATACAATTTAAAGATAATGAAAATGATTTAAAAGAAATGCAAGAACACTTTAATACTATTGGTCGTCGAGCTTTATTCATGTCACATTATGAACTTGCTGATGCAACAGACATGACACCAATAGAATGGAAAAAGTTTATTACAGATATAAGAGTATCAACTGTACTTAATGAAGAATTAGATTTAATAAAGAAATCTAAAGTAGCTTTGATGTTAAAAGATATCGAAACAAATAAGAATACAGGACAAGCACAGTTACTTAATACTCTTTTAAATCAGACTAAACAATCAGATATAAAAGAAGGACCTGTATTTATATATACACAGATACCTTTGAATGAACAAGAACAACATGCACCAAATGTTAGGAGGTTAGAAAATGCCGAAGATAACACCACTACGATATCTAACGAATGATAGTAAACTTGGTTTAGGTACTGGTAAAGAATTAAAAGAAGAAGTATTTCCTGTAACTGATACATTATTAAAAAGAATAAAAGTACCTGATACAGTTAGAGCGTCAATACTTTTAGAACAACAAAAGAAAGATACGACTTTACCTAAATTTGAATCATTTAAAAACTTAAGACCATATCAAGTAGATGATGTACTATTTCTAAAAGCTAGAAAGAATGCAGGTTGTTTTAATGAACAACGAACTGGTAAAACACCAACAGCATTAAGTGTAATGAAAGCTAAGAATATAATTAAGTTATTAATTATAGCACCAGCTTCTACTTTATATACTTGGGCTAATGAGTGTAACAAGTGGTGGTTTGAAGGATTACCTGCTATAGTTGTAGATGGTACAGCAGCTAAAAGAAAAAAGATTATAGAGTCTTGGAAGTATGGTGCACTTATAATTAGTTATGAATGTTTAAGAGAAACAACAAGAACTAAAAAAGATGAAGACGGATGTATAACAGAACTTCAAATAACAGGAGACCTAGCACTTATAAAGAAGCATAAAGATATACAAGGTGTCATATTAGATGAAGCACATAGAATTAAAAATCATAAATCAAAACAAGCAGAAGCTTTATTTAGTTTAAAAGGTATACCTAATAAATTAGCATTAACAGGTACACCAGCACCAGGTAAACAACATGAAATATTTAGTATACTTCATTGGCTTTATCCTAAAATATTCACAGGTTACTGGAGATTTATAGATTACTATTTTACACAGTATGAAGAATACAATGCAGCAGGTAAGTATAAAGTTATAGGTGGATTTAAACCTGGTAAAGATAAAGAACTACAAGAGTTCTTAGGTGCTATTGCTACCCGTCGTGTACGTTCAAGTGTTATGGAATGGTTACCAGCTAAAGATAAAGAAGTAATTAAACTACCTCAAACTACAGAACAAGAAAAATATATACAAGAACTTAATGATACTTTTGAAATAACTGGAACTAATGTAGATGCAATTAACATATTAGCTAAACTTATAAAGATTAGAGAACTGTTATTGTCACCTGAACTACTAGATTTAAAAGGTAAATCACCAAAAGTAGAATGGATTAAAAAATATTTAGAAGATTATCCAGAAAAGAAAGTAGTTATATTTAGTAACTTTACTAGTTGGTTAAAAGTTTTAGGTAGAGAACTTAATTGTAATAACTTTATTATAGGTGAAACACCTAAAGCAGAACGAAATAAAATAATAAAAGAGTTTCAAGAAAAAGATACCAACTTGTTGTTAGTAAATATAAAAGCAGGTAAAGAAGGTATAACATTAGACTCAGCTGATGTATTAATATTCACAGATAAATATCCACCAGTTGGAGATATAATGCAGGCTGAAGATAGATTCGTTGCAACAACTAAAGATAAAATAAATAGAGGTCACTTGATTATTGATCTAGTTATGAAAGATTCATATGAAGAAAACATTCTTAAGATGTTAGCAACAAATGCTAGTGAAGTAGATATAGTTAATAACTATATAAAGTATATAAAAGAAACAAGGAAATAATATGAAAACAATAACTGATTTTACATGTAATAATAAATGTTCTAATTGTGGTAATTGTTGTATACCTTGGTTACCAATAACTAAAACAGAATATGAGAACATTAAAAGATATATTAAGAAAAATAATATAAAGCCAATACCATTACAAGATGGTAATAACTTTTATTTAGATTGTTGTTTTCATGATAGATTTGAACATAAGTGTAACATATATCCCGTACGCCCTGCTGTGTGCCGTGCGTTCCGTTGTGATTTACCAGAAGAAAAAATACAAAAGAATAAAGAACATTTTAATCAAAGAGCATATTATAACAAGATAGTTCCTGGTACAATACGTAATTTAAAACCAATGGATTTATTATTTTATGAGGACTATACTTGTTTATTAATGCTTATAATGAAAGATGTAAAACCAAAGAATATGGAAGACTTAGTTGATTTTTTAAATAAAACTAATAACAAAGAATTAATTGAGTTAATTAAAAAGGGTATTGTAGAATTAGAATGGAGTGATGATTAATGTTAAATCAATTTATGATAGTAGGACGTGTACAAAGTATTATAAATAATATCCTACAAGTTAAAATCATAGGTAATGTACCAACTGATACAAAGATACTTGATATTAAAGTATCTGATAACATCGCTAAAAGATGTAGAGAATACATGAAACCTGAAGATTTAGTTGGCGTACATGGTAAGTTTGATATAGACGTAGATAACTTATTAATAGCAGATAAGATTACATTCTTAAGCAGCCATGTACAAGAAGATGCAGTAAATGCGGCAACGTATAATGAATAGATTATTAAAGGAGGTGAGAACATGGAAAATAAATTTCGTAAAGCAGCTAGACAAAAATTAAAAGCTTCAATAATGATCGAAGGATTACAAGGTTCTGGTAAATCAGGTTTAGCTTTATTAATCGGTCGTGCACTTGCTGGAGACTGGGATAAAGTTTACGCTATCGATACTGAAAATAAATCTTTAGATTTATTCCAAGGTGTTAAGATGAATACAGGTGATGCATTCGGTGAATTTAATAAAGTAGATTTAACTTTAGCTGAAGGATTTGCACCAAGTAAATACTTAGCTTTAAGAGAAGAAGCAATTAAAGATGGAGCAGAAGTAGTAATCATGGATTCTATTTCACACATGTGGAATGGTAAAGGTGGCTTACTTGATTCAGTAGCCAAAGCACAAGCAGCAGGTTTAGATAACTATCGTAGCTGGGGTACAGATGATAATAGACGTGAGAAACAATTACTAACTGATATAGTTAGAAGTGATAAAGCTCACATCATTACTACTGTACGTTTAAAAGAAAAGTTTGGTTTAGAGTTTGATGAAACTAAAGGTAAGAACAAAGTTGTATCTTTAGGTGAACAACAAATTCAACAAGATGGATTAAAGTATGAACCAGACTTAGTACTTCGAATGGTATCCCCAGGTAATATGGATGGAACTAATCCAGTTGTAACTGTACTTAAATCTAGATATGCAATTCTTAGAACTGGAGAAGATTATGAAGTAACTAAAGAACTTTTAGAACAACTTCGTACTTATCTAGAAGAAGGTGTAGACCCAGAAGTAATCTTTGCTGAACAAAAACAAAGATACATTGAAGCAGTTAAAGCATACTGTACAACACCAGCACGTAAGAGTGTATGGAAATCATTAAAGGATGCTAGTGGTCATCCAGAAAAAATAGAAGAATTACCACTTGAAGTTATTAAAGAACTTTATATTAAAATGACTGAAGAATAGGAGAATTAGTATGACAGGATTTGATACAATAGATGTATTAGAAAATAAAGAAAATGTTGAGAAATTAGAAGCAAACAACATAGATTATAATGAACTAACTAAAGAAGAACTTATTGGTATTATTGAATCACATAAGCAAGCTTCTGAAAATTATGAACATACAATAGAAGAAATGAAAAAACGTAATGAAGATTCAATGAAAGAATTAACTGAATATTATAGTAAAAAGATAACAGATTTAAATCACATTGTTTCTTATTACGAACGTAAATTAAAAGTACTTAAAGACATTATTAATATAGAAAATGGAGGTGAAAAATAATGTTAGCATTTGACAAATTACCAGATAGTAAACCTAATCAAAGTAATATTGTAGATGGTAGATACACAGCTGATATCTTTGATGCAAAGATAGTTGAAAGTAAAACAACACCAGGTACTAAATATTTAAATGTATCATTTAAAACAAGTAATGGCTTTGTTAATGAAAACTATTTTGATAGTGATAAACCATTCTTGCAATATAAATTAAGTAGACTACTTAAAGCATGTGGTATTAAATTAGAAGGAGAAGGAACTCTAGACGATGTACGTAGAGTTATTAAAGGTAAGAAAGTTGTTATTGATGTAGTAGTTAATGATAGAGGTTACGGTGCATTAGATTACAGTGGAGACCATGAAGGAATTTATAATCCTAGTGAAGTAACTGTATCTAGTTCAGAAAGCCAAGCTTTAGAAGAAAGCGTAACTGAAGTAACAATCGACCCAGAAGTTAATGAAGCACTTGAAGCAGATCCATTCTCTGTTGTAAACGATAATGATTTCTAATGAAAAGTTTCTTCGAATATTTCTTCGACGAGTATGATTTTGAAAAAACGGAGACGGCAGTTTGTTGTCCGTTTCCTCATCATACCGAGTCAGGTATAGAGTATAAAGAAACAAGACCAAGTGCACATATTAACTTGGATAAAGGTTTATTCCATTGTAAGGTATGCGATGAAGGGTTATCTGAAATATCATTCATAGCAAAAATCTTAGGTTGTTCATATGAATCAGCTATTAAGATTTCAAAACTATATGCATCTAAAGAAGATAAATATACATGGTCAGTAGATAGAACTATAAGTAGTGAGTTTAAGAAACGTTGTAATGATTTAGGTATAAGTGATAAAGTAATTGAAGAACTACAGTTAAAGTCTGAGTTCGGAGATGAAATAGCTTTTCCTGTATTTATGTATGGCAAGCTTGTAGATGTAAGAAGTTATCGTCCACAAGATAGAGCTAATAAAATACGTAGTCGTATTGGTACGACAACAGGTCTAATCATTCCTTTCGATATATGGCGAGAGACAGATGCTCATCGTTGGACAATACTTTGTGCAGGTGAAAAAGATATGGCTGTCGCTAGAAGTCATGGCTTCAACGCTATAACACTTACAGGTGGAGAAAAAGCTTTACCTAAAATAATAAACATGTTCAAGGATCATAGAGTAGCTATATGTTACGACAATGATGAAGCAGGTATAACAGGAGCTAAAGCTCTTGCTGCTTACTTACAACCAATAGTAAATGAAGTTAGAGTAGTTACTAACTTCCATGAGATTTGTAAGGAACATGGTGAAGACATAACAGATTTCTTTACAAAGTATAAAGGCACAGCTGAAATGCTACAAAACTATATAAAGAGTACACCAGCATTTACAGCTGATGAAGCACGTGTAGAGAAATTAAGACAACGACCACTCATTACATTAATAGATGCATCAAAACCACAGTATATAAATAGAGTAGTACAATCTAATATACAGGTTGTAGCCACATTTGAAAAAGCAATGCCAGTTCCAACAACTATCTATGCAAAAAAAGTTAATGTAACTGGAGATAAAAAGGGAGACCAAATGCATATAGGTGAAGAACGTAGCTGGGAATTATCAGAAGAAAATTGTCAGGACATTCTTAAACTTGTAGATAATAATTTTACAGAAGCAGAAATAAGAGACAATATACGTGAGATACTACATATATCTAAATATGAAAAAGATATTAAAGTAGAGAAACCAACTAAAGATACTGTATATGAATGTAGTGTTACAGATTTATTTGAAGCTACATCAAAGAGTATTGCAACAATGGAATTCACTGCTTATGTTCTAAAGAAAAGATTAGAAAGTGGAAAGAAATATTTAATAACATACAAGCTAGTACCTCATCCGTATAAAGGACAACAATTAATAATGGTTGTACTAGATGCGGAAGAAGCTTGTGATAGTATTTCGAATTTTAAAATAACAGATGAAGTAAAAGCTCAATTAGATAAATTTAAAAATATGGAAGGTACTGTTGAAGAAAGATTAGATAAGTTAACTGAAATGGCTAAAGCTTATATTGGTTATGACGGTTATAATAATCTAATCAAAGCTATTGATTTAAGTTATCATACAGCATTAGAATTTAACTTCGGTTCATTTAAAAATGTAAGAGGTTATTTAGATACATTAATCGTAGCTGAATCAAGAGTAGGTAAATCATCTACAGCTGAAGCCCTACAGCGATTATATAAACTAGGTGCATTTACATCTCTAGCAGGAAACAGTGCAACAATTCCAGGTGTTATCGGAGGTAGTACAAAAGTTAATGGTTCATATCAAACACGTGCAGGACTTATACCTATGAACCACAGAGGTCTAGTAATTTTTGAAGAATTAGCAAAATGCAATAGTAATCTTGTCAAAGAATTAACAGACATACGAAGTAGTGGACAAGTTAGAATAGCACGTGTAAGTGGTACATTAACATTACCAGCATTAGTTAGAATGATTTCATTAACTAATGTAAAGAATACTACCCATAAAATAAAACCAATTAATTCATATCCCAACGGTATTGATATTTTAATTGAATTAATAGGTACACCTGAAGATATAGCTAGATATGATTTAATGTTAATCTTAGGTGATACAGGTGCTAAAGAAATAAATCCATTCTGGGAACCTGAAACACCATTCGAAGAAGAAGCATATCAAACTAGAATCAGATGGATATGGAGTAGGAATGTAGATCAAGTATTAATAACTACTGATGTAGGTCGATATATAATTCAAAAGTGCAATGAACTAAATAAAGAATATGATTGTCATATAAAAATATTTGGTACAGAAGCTTGGAAGAAAGTATCAAGACTTGCAATAGCAATAGCAGGTTATTTAGTATCAACTGATTCTACATATGAAAAAATAGTTGTAACAACAGAACATGTTGATGCAGCTATAAAGTATTTAATTAGTTGTTATGATAATCCAACATTTAAGTTACGTGAATACGTAGCTATGGAAAAGTTATACAATACGATTGATGAAGATGGTGTTCAATTATTACAAGAACTATATAATCAAAATGCAAGTATGCTTTTACAATTAGAAAGATTAAGTACAACTAATAAACAAAACTTAATGGCAGCAACAGGTCTTAATCAAGATGATTATAATTTGTTTATGCAACGTTTAACTCAAGGACTATTTGTACAGTACGAGGGTTATACAATAATACCAACTCAAAGATTTAGATTAGGTATGTCTAAAATAAATAGAGCTGGTAATATACACAGGGTAGGTGAAACAGATGCGTAGTATAAAACATATAGAAACAAAAGAAATAAAAGTAATTGATGATGTGGTACAAGCTATCAAAGATTATCATAAACGTACATTCAAAGAGAAAGGTGCTATTATATTTTTCGATACAGAAACAACTGGACTTAATATAAAATACGATACACCTTTCTTACTACCTTGGGGTTATCAAGTAGGTGATACAGCTTATATATACTGTGCAGACATAGATATAAATGAAACTGTATTTAAAAATATGGCAATGTCTATAGTATGTATGGGTAAAGATAAAGGTTTGTGTGGACATAATATTAAGTATGATATACATATGCTTAATAATATAGGCATTACAACACCTGATGAAATACATTACATAGACACTATGATACTTATACGTCTTGCACATAATGCATTAACCCCAGAAAACGGAGGACCACCACTAGGACTTAAAGAGTATGCAACTAAATATATAGATAAAACTGCTAAAGATCATGAACGTTTAGTAAAAGAAGAACGTACTCAGATGTCTAAAATGTTCAATAGAACTCTAAAAGACACGCTTTATAAAATAGATAAGAAATGGACTGTATCTTATATTGACGATTATTTTAAAGATGTATTACATTCTGTCGATACATTAGAAGAACCAATTCGAACAGCATATCTAAATTGGTATGAAAAAATACCAGAAGCTATTAGAAATAATATGACTACTGGTAGAGTTGAATCAGATGATATTCCATACAACTTACTTAATAGAGCTAAAACAACTGAGTATGCAATGTATGATATAGTCTGGACTATGGAAGTATATAATCAATGCATGCCAGCTATTATAGCTAGACAGAATGAGAAAGCTTTAAAGTATGAAGAAGAATTAATACCTGCATTAGTACGTATGGAAGCTTGCGGTTTTCAAATAGATGAAGAATATGTTAGACAAGTAACAAAAGATTTAGCACAGTATCTAAAAGAACAACGTGATAAATTATATGTACTTGTTGGTGGTAAATTAAACATAGGACAACATGCCAAGATAAAAGAAATATTAATTAATAAATATAATTTAAATGTACCAGGTACAGGTAAAGAAGATTTAAATAGAATATACGATGAATTAAAAGTAACACAACCAGATAGTGAAGTAGTTAAATTCATAGGTTTAATACAAGAACTTCGAACTTTAGAAAAATGGTATGCAACGTATTTACTTAGATTTGTACGTGAATTAGATTTAAAACATAAAAGAATTTATACACAAATAAATCAAGTAGGCACAGTCTCTGGTAGAGTTACATCTGATTTCCAACAGTTTCCAAAGTACGGTATAACTAAAGATGATGGTACAGATTTATTCCATCCAAGACGTATGATTGTAAAATCAGATGGGTATAAAGGAATAGCTTATTTAGATTACAGTCAAGTAGAATTAAGACTTCAAGCGTTATATACAATCCTTGTAGGTAGTCCTGACTTAAATCTATGTCGTGCATATATGCCATATAACTGTGTAACAATAGTTAATGATGGTAGTATAGGTTGTGATCAATATCAATATCATTATGAAGATTTTGATTATACAAACCCAGAACATATTAAACATGCATATGATTGGAAATGGTATCTAAAAGAAGATACATCTAAAGAATGGGAACCAACAGATGTGCATGCTGCAACTACACATGTAGCATTTCCAGATTTAGATGTACATAGTGATGAGTTTAAGAAGTTAAGAGGTAAAGTTGGTAAACGTGTAAACTTTGCTAAAAACTATGGTGCACAGTTTAACAGAATTAAATTGATGTTTCCAGACTATGATGATGAAACTATTCATAGAATAGATGATGCATATTATACAGCTTTTCCAGGTGTTAAAAAGTATCATGAGTATTGTAATCAAATAGTAAAACAAAAACCATATGTTGAGAATTTATTTGGTGTTAAGTATTATGGATTATCTGGACACAAACTTATTAACTGTTTGGTACAAGGTAGTGGAGCTTATCTACTTAAAGGAAGAATAAAAGAAGTAGACGAATATATACAAAAGAATAAATTAAAATCAAGAATGCAAATGCAGATTCACGATGAGATTAGTTATGAGATATATCCAGGTGAAGAAGCACACGTTCTTGAGTTTAAAAAGATTATGCAAAAGTTTGAAGGAAGCTATGTCCCAATTATAGCTGACTTAGAATTTACAAAAACAAATTGGGCAGACAAGGAGGAATGCGATAGTGTTTAATAGTAGATACGTACTTGCTTTTGATCCTAGTGGTGCTTATAAAGAAGGACAAGGAACAACTGGTTGGGTTTTATTTGATATAGAAACACAAAAAGTATTAAAGTTTGGAGCAATAAAAGCATCTAATTACAGTTGTCAATTTAAATACTGGGATGCACACATAGCTTTAATAGATGGTTTATCTGGTTTTCAACCTAATATAGTTATAGAAGATTATTTACTATATGGTTTGCAAGCACAAGCTCAAATAAATTCAAGATTAGAAACACCACAGTTGTTGGGTATTATAAAATATGAAACGTATAAACGAGGTTTAATGTGTTATATACAAACTGCACAACAGGTAAAAACAAGATGGAATGATGAAATACTTTTGAATAAAGGTTACATACATAAAGATGGAATGTTTTATTCAATGGCACATACAAGAGTGTCAGACCATGTAAGAGATGCATTAAGACATGCATTACATTTTATGACATATAATAGTAGTTATAGAAAGGAGAAATAAAAATGAACGAAGATGAAATAAAAGATTTTGAAGGAAAAACTACAGAAGAAATTATGAAAGAACATAAAGATTTAACTTGGATAGATTTAAGAAAAGATAAAAAAGCACCTATTAAAAAAGATGCTGCATTAGTTGAAGTATTTATAGATGATAATTTTGATGTAAAAATAAAAGCACCAACTAAATACATACCTGTACAAGTAGCTGAAGCTTTATGCTCAGAAACATTAAGAAAAACTATGGTAGAAGAACTTGAAAAAGAAGTTAAAGAACGTGAACGAATGTCTAAAGCTTTAGATGATATAAAAGCACGTGCAGAAAAAGCAATTAAAAATGATAGTTTTAATCCTTGGCGTTTAGTTTGTATTATTCAAAGTATTATATTTATATTAGCTTTATTAAAAATAGGAGGTATTATCTAATGAACATAGAATCTAAAGGAATATTAAAAGTAGCTGTAAAAGACATACAAAGTATGAGTCATGAAACATATGCATTACTTCGTAAAAATGGTTTTGGAGCTAGTGATTCATCTATACTTTGTGGTGTTAATTTATATAAAAATTTAGAACAATTATTAACAGAAAAGAATACAAAGTATTTAACTGAAGAAGAAAAAGAAGTTGGAGATAAACCAATCGTTCGTAAAGGATATGACTTAGAACCGATCATTCTTGCTAAAGCAGAAGAAGCATTAAAAACTAAAATATCAAAACCTGCAGATATGTATGCTTTTAAAGAAGTAGATGGTTTAACAGTTAACTATGATGGTGTATTTGTAGATGAAATGAATAACTATATACCTGTTGAAGCTAAACTTGTAAGTAAGTTTGGTGAGAAATATTATAACAAGGGAATAAGAACTGTTGAAGCAATGGATGTTAAAACAGATATGGAAGGTACTTCATTAGAACAACATATCAAATTAAAAGCATTGAAGCTTGGTATTCCAGCTTATTATTACACACAAGTACAACAAGAAATTGCAGGCTTAGATGCACCTTATGGTTATCTAGCAGCTTTGTTTGACGACTCTTGGACATTTAAAGTATTCTATGTACCAAGAGATCCATATGTAATAAGAAGTATTTATGAGTTATGTAAAGAAAATATAGGTAAAATAAAAAGAGACTAATGTCTCTTTTTATTTTGTCTTACTTGTTTCATTTGTCTAGTATATTTAGCAAATGCTCTAGCTGTACGTCCTTCTTCTGGATTGTAATAAGGTTCTATACTTATTGAACGATTAATTTTTGGACGCCATTTATTTATATAGTAACGTTTAACATAAAAATTATATGCACGTTTACGCATTTGTTTAGAAATAGTACTAGCTTTTCTAATAGGTATTCTTTTTGTTTTTATATTCCAACTAAAGTTATAACGGCGTTCTTTATTTGGATAAATCCTACGCCCATATTTTGGGTATAGTGTGGCGTATACACTAGGCAAGTAACTTTGTCCACTAACAATTTGGTTTATTCTGTTAATAGGTGTTTGTAGTGGATTCAATTCTTTAGGTGATTCAAAACCTAAAGCAGTAGCCAAGAATGGATTAAGTCTTTCTTTAGCTTCGCCTATTGGATTCATTAATATATTTAAGAAGTCAAATACAGAAGCACCTGTTTTTAGAACAATATCATTTCCAGCAATTTTGAAACGTATATTCCCAGCTAATGCATTATAAGAAAGATATTTAGAATTACGTACATCTTCCCAAGTATAGTCTGTTTTATTGTTCCAAGATAATTCCATTAAATCTAATTGTGTATTAAACATTTCTGGATTCTTAGTTAAACCTTCATTCATGTAATAGAATAAGTTATTTATTGGGAATGTAGAGAACCAGAATAATTGATCTAAACGTTCAAGGCCAGGTGTTTTAAGTTCGTAATCAAAGTGAGTATCAATAACTGTTTTAATAGCTTTAGTAAAGTCTTCACCATAAGTATCCATAAGATTTAAGAATAAAGCTAGACGAGCAGTTTGTTCTATATCGTTATTGATATAGTTAATACCTGCTGTTATTTGATTACCAAGTACTGTTTCTCTGTACTTTTCTGCCCATAAATAAGTTGGTGCTATGTTTCCATGTACCTTATTATAGTTTAGTAAAAAGTCTTGTAATGCTTTTATCTGCCCACCACCAGCACCAGTAGCCATGTACCTATCCATGAATAGATACATCTTTTTGTCATCCTCAGATAATTGAGATAGTACACGTTTTATAGAACGAGTATTAAATACTCCGTCAGCAGTCATTTTCTTTACTATTTTGTTATAGTGTTCTAATAACTGATGTGCTTGTATTTGATATTTAAAGTTATCTAGAATAGATGTAAAGCCACCAGTACTACTTAGGTTTTTATAAATAACTGAGTCTAAATAGTTACGCATTAAGAAACCAGGATTGTTTAAATAAATTGTTTTAAAGGTAGCAGCTATAACTGTTTGATAAGCATTAATAAGTTTACTTGTACATAAGTGTTTATTAACTGTTAATACTACATTACGATAAGCTTCGTGTGGTAAACAAACTGCACCTAGTTTAATTGCTTCTGCAAGTTGTTTTTTATTTTCGATACTTATCTTATAAACTGTTGGTCTACCTGCACGATTATATCTAAGTATACAGGCATCCCAATTATTACGAGCAAAGAATTTTTTAATATCTGCATCGGTTGCACGCTCAAATGCTTCGCGGAACGCGGGTGAATCTATAGCGAAATCTTTATTAAAGAATAGCTGTAGGTATTTGTGTTCCGTGTTCCATGCATTTATGGCTTGCGTAGTACCCTGCCATGCTGTTTTATCGATTGCAGTGGATGTTCTTGCATACTGTAGCTTTTGTGCGTCTATGCCCCGTCTAAATCGATTTAGGAAGGTATTGATTGGGTCTTCATAACCAAGTATGGTCATGTTAGGTCTATATATTTCTCTAACGTGAAATAAATTTTGTCCTAAATTATCCACTTTTCGATACGTTTTTTGTATTTTTAAATTACCAACTAAATCTGAAAGTTCTTTAGTATTAAGCAATAAATCAAGTGTGCTTTTACGTAGCATCTCACCTGAGAAATTATCTAAAGCAATATACATGTCATCAAGATTAAAGTAATACGCATCTTCTTTGATTAAGTTATTTATTTTATCTGTTATATCTTGTATAACAGGTATTTGTTTTTTAGATATATCAAAGGTTAATAATGCATCGTGCATTTTGTTATCTGTTCTTCTAACAAAGTAGAATCCAGACTTTGTACCTTTGAGTTCTTTAATGAATAACCCTGCTTCTTGTATTTCTTTAGTTGTATATTTATTTAAGAACGTACTTGTTGGATCATAAAATAATAAGATACCATCAGTGTTGTGGTCTATAAATGCACGTAGTTCTGTAGGTTTTAAACGCATTATTGAGTTATAAATATTGTGTTCCATGTTACGTTTAACAAGTTGCATTAGACGTTTGTCATTCATTTTAGTTGTATTGTATTCAATACCCCAACTCTTTAAAGTTTTTATATCTTTTTTAGATAAGTTTGGGTATGCTTCTGCAATAGTTCTATCATCTGCTAAAAATTCTTTGAACATTTTATTACGTTCTATAGCAGTAATATCTTCTTTAGTTCTTTTAGTTAATACATCTGATGCATCGTAAATAGAATCAAGTGATTTAAAGTTGCGTTGAATAACTACTTCAGAAGTAGCTTGTATTTTATCGTAGAGTTCAGGAATATTCGCAGCTCTATTTAATACTATTCGATCGATGTCTGTTGCATCTAGTTGTAGTTTACTATTTGTCGTAGCATCTAAATCTAACACTGTATCGCTAATAATTGATTCATGTTCTGCATCGTCTATTAATTTATTAAAACGTGTACGCATTGTTTCAATTTGTTTAGCTTTAATATCTTTATTACGTTGTAATAACGTTGCTTGATAGTCTGTTGTTTGTTCAGCTAATTTAGCATTAAATGCTGCAAGTTTAAGATGTAAATCATCTGTGTATGCATTACGGTAGCCAACATATAAAGAACTTGTATAACGATGCCAAGCAATAAGTTCTTGTTCATTTAGTGAATTAAAGAATCTTATTGGGTTTTTAGGCATTACATCTAGTGTATTGTTTTTATAATAGTCCTTTAAAGATTCACGTACCTGTGCTAAGAAGTCAGTTGTATATTTACGTGTCTTAGCAGTTTTAGTAGCTATGTCATATATTTCAGAGAAGCCATTTATATATGCATTCTTTTGAGCTTCATTTATAAATGTAAGTGAACTTAATTTAAGTTCTGTTGTGTTTAATAGTTTAACTTTTTTAAAAGCAATTTTACTATTTGCAGAACTAAATTCATAAATGTTATGTAATCCTGTAGCTTTACGTATAGCATCATTTATTTCTTGTTTTGTTAAATAGTTTATAACATTATGTATTTTTAGTGCTTTGCCACCAGGATATAACTTTTTAAGAAGTTCATCTGCATCTTTATAATTTAGGTTTGTCATACCTATATTACGATATGTGTTAGCTAGTACACCTGCTAAAGACCTATTTTCAAAAGCAGATAGATAACGTTCAATAGATTCTTCGCTAAGTTTTCCTTCATCACGTAGCTGTAATAAGAAGTCATTAAGTACACTGTTTTCATTAAGTACTGTTCTTGAACCCGCAACATTCATTATGAATGAACTTACTTCTGCTTTTATGTCATCTGTAAATTTTTTAGTATTAAGTATATTAAATATTTTGTCATACTCTTGTCCTAAATTATTAGCAAATTTAATATCATCTTCTTCAAAGAAATTAAATAATTTTAAATCAGTAATTTGTTTTTGATTAGAAAGTTCTTGTAATGACTTAATATAATAAACAACTTTTTCTTCTATACTTTTATAAAATTTATCTTTATCAGTAATTAAAGCATCAGAAAAATCTGAAATACTACTTAAATTAGCTAAACGATCAGTAGCTTCAAAGTGTTCTGTTCTATCAAGGTCACGTATTATATGCTTATAAATACTTTGAATATCATGTTCTGTTAAATCTTTAACTGCTTTAAAACGAACATTGTCATCGTAAATAGCATTGAATAAGTAACCTTGTAAAGTTGCCTTTATATTTTTAGGTAGATTATAATTATTAACTAAATCTGTTGTATCTAAATATTGATACATTATATTTAAAGTATCAAATTTATTAGTTATACCTTCAATACATTTAGCCAAGTACTCATACTCTGAATCATTAGTTTGTGCAGCTACTTTTAATAAACGATTCTTAGTAGACTCTAGTGCTGTTCTAAGTTTACTATTATTAGTTGTTAAATCTTCTACAAGTTTTTTATCTAAATCAGTAGATAAAGACATAAGGACTAAACGCACACGTTCTTGTGCACCAAGCACAGGTACATAAATGCTTTGTCTTTGTGATTTTAAATTTGATAACTGAATACTAAGTTCTTCAAAAGTATCTTTAGTTTTATTTAGTTCATTAGTTAATCTTGTGTATTCTTCAAGTTGTTTAGAAGGAATACTTCTAGGTTTTTTACCACCTTCAAACGCCCATTTACGTTCTGCTTTATCATGAGCGTCTAACAAGTCTTGTATTTTATGCATTTTATTAAGTATTTTTTGACGTTGTTTATTTACAACATTATACTTCTTTTGTACTTTTAAAATTTCATTTTCTAAATCTGGGTCTAAAAGTTCTGTTAAATTAGATATATAATCTAAAGTATTTTTATCATCTAAAATACCTTTAAAAGCATTCAAAAAATCAGATACTTCTGCATTACTAGCAAAAGCAGTAGACCTATATATTAGGTCTTCATATACAGCTTTAATCTTTTTTAATTCTGCATTGTAATCTTTTTTCTTTAACAAGCCTGCATCTAATTTAATCTGTAAATCATTAAAATGATTATTATACCAATCAAGTGCAGCACTTTGTTCTTCACCTGGAAGTACAGCTGTGCTTGTACGCAAGTTGTCTATAGAAGAAACCCAACGATTAATACGTTCTCTAAGTTCTTCTAGTATAGTTCTATTATTTAAATCAAGATGGTCTATGTTTCCCATCTCATCTAGAACGTTAAATAAATTTTTTATATAGATACTTGGTTCTATATCATCAGCATTGCTAATTAAATAGTTATCTATGTAATTATAAATACGTTCTAAATTTTCAGCAGTATAATTATTTTTTAAATTTTTAATATCAGTTACTAATCTTTCGGCACCATTATTAATTTTTTTCATACGCCTTGTTGCAGGTTTAATTACTTCTCTAAGAAAAGCTGCATCATCTAAAGGTAGACCGTAGTTAATAATGGTTGCTAAGTCTATAGCTTGACTTGTATTACGTAAAGATGCAACAGTTTTTTCAAGATTAGTGTATATATCTCCTGTATGTGCATCAGTCATGATGCGTTGTAATTCTTTTTTAATAGCTGTATTTTCTACATTTAAAGCTTTTATTTGTTTATCAAAAGCACCAAGTCCGTTTGCAGCTTGACTAGCATAACTACTTATTAACTTTTTATTTTGAGCATACTTTTCAATAAAAGAATTTATTGTTGCAACATTACCTACATTAATACCTAAATAATCTAACAATGTTGTTAATTTTAAATAAGCCATTTCATCTATGTTTTGTAGCTTAGTTAAAAAATTTAAATCTATATCTGCAATAGTCATCTTTTTTGTAGCAGCTGGGTTTACAACCATATTAAAAGTAGGTAATAACTGATCATTAAGAAATTTAATTTGGTCTAATGGTCTAAATTTATTTACAGGTATATCTAAATCAGATGTGTTAAAGAAATCATTCATTAACTGTTGTACTGTATTTTTAAACTTTATTATTTCTTCTGTATTAGCTATATTAACTAAGTCTCCGTAAGATTCAAAAGCATCTAAAAGTGTATCTAGTTCTTTATCATACTCTTTTACAGTTGCTTCAACAACTTTTTTAGTTACTTTCTTAGAAACTTTTCTAGTTTGTTGTGCTAAAATTTGTTGATAATCAGTAGCTTTTGCTTTATTAAAAAGACTAGCAAGTTCTGGATACATCTGTATTGCACGTTCAATAAACATTTCACGCAGTGCTGCTGTACTATTATTTGCATATTTAGGATTACCAAATACATCAACAGCTATTGCACGTAGCTTTTTTATAATTGCATTTGTCTGTTTATTATCTGCTTTATAAATATATTTAATTCTATCACGTAGAGTATTATAAGCATATTTATACATGGCTTCATTTTTAGCAGCAATAGTATGTTTAATATAAGTACGAACTTCTTTAGGTCTACCAACTAAATCATAAGGGTCTACCTTATTTAATGTCTTTAAATAATTATTATAAAGAGCCTTAAATGCAGGTGTTATAATTTTTTGATAAGCTAGTTGTGCAGGTTTAAATCCTGAAAGATATAAACTGGCATCTTGAATAGCATTTTGTAGATTATCTGCACCTTTTTGGACATCTTTTAATGTGGAATAAATACCATAAAGTTTAGATTGTCTCATAGATGTTATATCTATATTGACTTGTTCTGCATTTAAGAATGCTTTATTATATCTGTTATATAAACTTTTTGCTTTTTTATAAGCAGTACTACCAGTAGCTGCATCTTCCATAGCTTCTTTATAAATACGTCTTTGTGATTCAAGGTTATTACTTATGTATCTAATGATGTCACTATTTTCTTTTGTTAAATCACTAGTAATATCTGCAAGTTGGTCAGGTGTTAATTGTTTTATAATTGACTTTATTGCATCCTCATCAACAATTTCTTTACCTAATTTTTTAGTTAGTTGTTCTGTGAATTCTTCTTGTATTTCTTGAGATAGTTTAGAACCTGCTTTGTTCATAGCTTTGGTACCTGTTTTGGCACCTACAGAAACTAAAGTAGCAGGGTCAGAAAATATTTCTCCTATTAAGTCTACTAAAAATATACCTGTGTCCCATTCATATTGTTCACGATATGCACCATCTAACCAACCCATTGACTTTAAGAAGTCATTAGAAGTTCCACCATGTGCCCAAGGTATTAAAGATTTTATTGGATTAGATAATATATCTGCAGAATGTCCTAATGTCTCTAAAGCATTAATACCAAAAGTTCTAAAATCTCCTTCAAGAATAGGTTCAATAGCACGTTCTTTTAACATTAGTCCTGCACCAACAACACGATTAAGAATTGGTACATAAACTAATTTAGCTAAACCATTATCTCTTAAAGTATCCTGTAACTGGCGTGTACCTGAAACAGGATTACCTAAAAGTAAATCTCCTAGATCAATAACATGACGTGTGTTTCTTTGTTTAGGATAACTAACTCTAGGTAGTGTTGGTATTGTTAAACGAGGTATCGTTACACGAGGTGATTCTAAAACAGGTAAAGTAAGAGAAGGCACAGTTAAAGTAGCATCATTATTATTGTACATTTAACCATCTCCTTCTCTTTTATTTGTTATTATTCATCATATAATCTAATACAGTAGGTGTAACGCCTTGTGTATTTTGATTAATTATCCAATCATTTACTTTAGCATAAGCTTCTACTGGGTTAGTGCTACTACCTATAGCATATTTTAAATAATCTTGTAAAGTATTAGTGCCTCTTTGAGCAGCTGCAATTCCTGCTTTAGCTTGTGCATATTGCCCAGCCATAGTTGCATTAGCAAGTGCACGTTCTCCACGAAGTTTTTGGTCTGCAGCATAAAGTATTGCATTAGCATTCCAATCTGCACCATAACGATTAGTATCATTAGCATAAAGAGTAGCTGAATCTCTAGATAAACTACGAGCTAATTGATTAAAGTAATCAACTGCAGAAAGTCTAGACTGTGCATTAGCTAAAACATATTGGTCTATATTAGACATGTTATTGTTTAAAGTTTCTGCAATATTGTTTGCACGTTCATTAGAAGCAGCTACGTTAGCTAATACTTCTTGTGCAGCTCTTGCTCCAGCAGCAGTACCATTTGCAACAGCATCTGATTTAACATTACGTAATGAATCTAAATAAGATATTGTTCTTTGTTCATCATTACGTCTAGCTGTATTTAATGCTTGGTCATTAGTATAGTTACCATATTGTAGATTAGCTTCATTAGCTTGTTTAATTAAATCATAATAGTGATTAACATCATAATTTATATTATGTAAATCAGCTAATTCTTGTCCAGTCCAAAGTTTAACTGGATCAACTTCACGTTGATATGTTTTAAAATTAGTATTTAGATATGATGGACCAGGTGCAACATAAGCACCTGGGTTATAACCCATACTTTTTAATACATTTTCTGGTACATCTTCTACAGCCATTTGTGTTAGATTTTTTAAATTTGGAGCAAATTCTGTAAGTGTATTAAATAATTTAGTGTACTGGTCATTAGTCTCATCTTTCCAAAAATGAGCACTTAAACGTCTAAAAAATCCAGCATCAGTTAAATAGTTTACACCATCGTCTGATAATGATTTTACTTCTGACATTATATTTTTATAGTCTTTGTTATCTATATAACCTGAGGTATAAGCTAAATTGACAACATCACCTACAGATGTATTTGATAAACCCAAATCAGAAAGTACGCTTTTATAATTATTTTCTGCATCATACATACTTTCTACTTTGTTTTTATGCTTAGCATAAAGCCCACCTAATAAACTTACACCTGTGCCTAATAATATAGCTGGTATCATAGTATACCTCCTTTTATGATGCTTTTCTATAGACGTTATCTATTAAATTAGAAACGTTTCTATTAGAAAAGTATTGCGGATTTTTAGATCTTAATTGGCTAGCTAAATTGTAATAATAATTATAATAACCATCTAATGTATTACTAGCATTATTTTGTGCTCTAGTGACTGCAGCATTAGCTAGACCAGAATATTTATTAGCAGCTCCTTGAGCTAAATAACCTTGATATTGGCGTTCAGCACTGTACATCTCTGCAAGTGCAGTTAATTTATCTTTATACTGTTGTACATCACTTGCATTTAAGTTAGCTGATAACTGTGAAGCATAAGTACCTAAAGTATTATAAGCTTGTTCTGCGAGATATGGATTGTTTTCGAACTCAGCTTGTTGTGCAGCACGTAAGTTATTTACTGATTGTAGCATACCGTAGTCATTTTCTGAATTAAGTTGGTCTGCATTAATCATAGAACTAAGTAAGTTTGCACTACGCAAAGCTTGATTAGTTCTGGTTTGTGCAGCGTTTGCATATGAATCAGCATATGCATTATAAAGTCTATTATCAAATCTAGCATTATCTGCTACATAATCTGTACGATATTGTTCTTGTTGAGCAATTAAATCGTCATAGTACTGTCTAGTCTTTTCATCAAAGTTGGCACGTATATTATCTAAATTATAATCCCAACCATATATATCAGCAAGTTCATCTGCTGATAATACTTTAGGCTTAGTTAGTTCTTCAAATTTTTTGTATAATGCATCTAAACGAGCGAGTAATGCAGGGTCTGTACCACCGCCACCGCCTCCACCGCCACCACCACTACTAGTCTTTGTATTAGTTGTTTTATTTGTAGTGCTTCCACTTGGTGCTTCTTTGCCTTTTATTGTAACAGGCATACGTGTATTATTATCACGTAAAATGTAATAAGATTTACCATCTGAAAACACAGTACGATTTTTACCTTGATAACTGTATGTATCACCTGTTGCTGTATCACCATAAATGTTACGTAATGTAGGTACATCATTATTTTTCAAAACAACTGTTGGATTAGTTATTGTAGGCACAACACCTGTTCTAAAAGGAGCTGTATTAGGATTTGGAGTAATAGCTAATTTTTCCAAAGGTGTAACTATTTTATTAGTTGCCATAAGCTATACCTCCTTTAGTGCAGATTCTTTGTAGAATCCTGTTGTGTCTTTAGATGCAGTAGAACCTTTATTACCAACTTGATAAGGATAAGGTCTGCCTTCATAGACTTTAGTTATATATCTAATCCAACCAATACCATAAGCAGCGTGTCCAGTACCGTATGAATTAGCATTTCCTTTCGATAATATTTTAACACGTGTACCAACTTTAAATTTAGGAGTTGGTGTTGGAGGTGTAGGAGGTATATATTCTGGAGGGGCTATACAACCACGATAAGTATATTTCTCATTCATACCCCAGTTTCCATTACCAATCTTACGACTAGTTCGATAGAAGTCTTTTCCACCATAAGCACTTTCAGAACACTCTGATACTTTAGGATTAAAGACATCATCTACTTTAGTACAATAAGCTACATGTCCAGCACCGTCACTATGTACACCTGGCTTACCTTTTGCCCATACAAGTATACCACCAACAATAGGCTTTTTATAAATAGATAGTCCAGATGCGATAGCTCTTTCAATAAAGTTTTCTGCATCACAGTTAAAGTGATACTTTTCATAACCTAAATCTAACTGTTCGTTATAGCAGCCATTTCCACAGCCAACACAATTAGCAAGTACATTTAAATCTTTATTAGTAGGTTTACCTTTGATACAGGTAGAATAACCACCTGTATCTTTTCGGTTAAAATATTTATTACCTTTTTCAGGTTTAGTTGTTCTTGGTGATTTCATTTAGAATGTCCACCTCCAACGGATTAATCATGTCTTCAAATTTATCTTTGTTAACATGTGTTTGAATACCATAAGGTTCAGCTTCTTCAGCTCCAATACCTTCTTCTTCCATGATGTAGTTTTCTTCATACTCTTTAACTAAAGATTCATCATAATCGACTTCGATAGTTTGTTTATTCATTTTCTTTTACCTCCTTTACCTTTACATGCCATGAGTATCACCTCTTATCTAATTCAGGTAAACCTGCGATACTCATAAGTAGGGATGTGATTCCAGCAAGTAGTGAAGCACTAAGAACAACAGTCCAATTAACATCTGAGATTAATATACCTCCACCGATTGTGCCTAGTGCAGTTTGAGCAACCGTTCTAATTGCTCTTATACCTGCAGCTTTTATCCACTGTTTCATAAGTATTCCTCCTTTACTTTTATTATAACATATCATTTAAATTTTATTAAGGACATTAGTAGGTTTACAAGAGCTGATATAAGTGCAAGACCTATAGATCTTGTAAACCATACGTTCTTTCCTTTAATTTCTTCTAAGTCTTTTTTATTCTGTGTAGCCATTATATATGCATCATCAGCTTTGGTTTTTGTGACTTTTAAATCATCATTAACTTTAGCTTCTATAACAGCAACTTTAATTTTTAAATCCTCAAGTTTATCTAAAACTTTTTCTTCAAAACCTTTTTCCATAAGCGAACTCCTTTTTAATCTAAATAAGTCCAGTTAAAATTAAATGCAAATGCATCACCTACTGCAAGCGTATGTGCACTAGTATCCATTGGACTAAAACTAATATAACAATAGTTTGGATCATTTCTATCAAACGCTAATACAGCATACAATGGTAGCGTTACTATTGGTGTTGAACTGAAATTAATTAAAGTTGCACCAGAAAGTGGTATTGAAATACTTGTAGATGGAATTGTTTTAAACATTACACTACTTGGTAGTTTTATAGTAGATGTTGAATATGTCGGATTAGCATTTATTAGTAAAGCCCCTTGTAAGAAGAATTGTTCACCAACTTTTTTTAATTTAGTTCTTGCAAGTTGTGTATAACTAGGATTTTCTGGTTCAACACTTGTTGTTAAATCTACGCCATCTACATATTTTTTAGGTACAAGTTCTTCATCTATTGTAGGCATTGGAAGCACGCCACCATTAGCACGTACAGCTGGTAACGCTGCATAATATTTTTTACCTGAGGTATAGAATTGATCTCCGTCGGTATCTAGTTTACCCCAGATGACACTGTTCTGGTATATTGTTCCAGCGGTATTTAGTTTAAAATACATTTGAACATACGTACCACGAGTAACTGGATGTAAAGCAGTACTTGAGCCCTTATATACACCAAACAATACTGCAAATGATTCTGAGAAACCGCTTGTAGGTATTTCGACTTCATCTAAATTTTTTAGTATTACTAAAAATTGTGGATAAAAGTATTGTAAAGAACTAGAAGTATCAGCTTCTCTTAATTTATAATTTGTAATATTCCCTGTACCTTGTGGACAATAATATACACCTTTATTTAATTTTTCAAAAACAATATTTGGATATGAATTTTGATCAATAGGTAGTTCATACACAGCATTTTCTGCTACAGTTTTATCTACATAATCTTTTGTAGCTGGTGCGTATGGGAATTGTGGTGTGTAAGGTTCTGTATTATTTGTAACAAGTGTATTAATAGGTGCACCATTCATGTTTTGATTATAAACAAATAGAGCAAAACCACTATAAACACTATAATAAGCATTTGTTTCAAACTCTGCTTCTGTCCAGTACATACGTCCTGTATTAAGACGTTGTAATAAATCCATAGAATATATAGGTTTTATAACAATTTTATTATGATTTGTTAAATCAGTATGATCTAAATCCATTTCTACTTTATAAATAATACCTTCATCAGAAGCGTTGATAAAATAAAAGTAATTACGACGATCTTGCACATACTGTGTAGCATAACCTAAATAATTTTTACTAATGTAAGGTGTTAATACTTGCATTATATCTGAATCTTGAGCTGCATTATAAACTAAATTACCATTGTCTATAATACTTAATGGATAACCTATGTCTAGCGTGAATACATTTCCACCATTAATTAATGCTGTTTTTAGAAAGTCATTATTTATAGGTGTAAAATCATTAAGCACACTATAATCTTGACTGTTAGTTTTACTTAAAAAATTATCATCTACATAACCTTTAGTAACTAAATGTGTAGCTGCTGTTGGCGTAAATGCAGTAGTATTTTTTAGTTTTGCATACTGCATTTCATGATAAGAATGTCCTGATGATGTTTGGATAGCAACATTTGTAGCTATGCCATCTGTATAAGTTACTCTAATTTTCTTACTTATCCAATAAGATTCACCATATTGTAGAGTTACAATAGCATCTACTGGAGGATAAATAAGAAGTGTACTATCTACTGTTCCTGTTTCTGCAGGTACAATGTGTAGTTTAAAAGTATATCCTTCATCAGCATCTGTAATAAAATGTACCATGTCTTTATTAGCTTTTATTGCTTCATTAATCATTTTTAACCAAGCATTTTTATTGGCTTCAACTGTAAAAGCTGTAGAATACATAGAACGTACACTAGACATTATTGCTGTATTTAATTTAAGAATTTCATATGAACTAGTCATACTGAACATACCTGTTAATGCATCCCAATGATCAGTAGTCCAAGCTACATTAGTACCTGCAGGATATTGCTTTCCATCAAGTGTGAAGTCATTTGTAATATCGTATACATCACCAGTAGTTTGTCCAGTTACAGGTAGGTTTTCAAAAGTAACACTACCTTTAAAACGATAAACATTAGTGATTCTTTCGTTAATTTCATTATGCAAATCTATAATTTGGTCTGCAACAGTTTTATTTGTACCTTCTACCACAACTGCATTAGATGGTAAATAAGGTATAAATGGTACTCGATTTTCATCAAGTAATATTTTTATAGGATATCTTGCCATAGTATCCTCCTTTCTAAACCCAGTTTACTATTTCAGTATCTGGTTCTTCTACTATTTGTAGATTAGTGTAATAAGTTGTGCTACCTTGTGTAGCTGTGTCTAAATCAATATCACGTTTGTTTGTACTATTTTTCCATTGAACACCTTGTACTTGTAAGTAATCAAGTAATTCTACTTCAGCACTACCAACTGTGTTAGTTGCGTTAGATATAATAAAGTTTGAACCTCCACCTAGATTATGTGTATAACTTGTTGTTACATCAGTTGTAGTATTTTTAATACTAACTTTTAAAGTGTTAGTTCCATTGTCTATTTGAAATGAAACTTCATAAATAGTATCTACATCAGAGAAAGCATCTGGAGTTGTATAAGTTGTTGAAGTACCACCAGTACCACCCCAAGCTCTTTTAAAAACAAATTTACCGTTGCTATTCCATGTTATTTTTACTTCAGTATTAGAACTTGAACCACATCTAAATACATTAGCATTGGTTGTAAATGCAGTTCTTTTTAACTTCGTTTTAAAGTACCAAGTAGATTTAGCATATGAACCTGATGCTTTAGTACAGCAACAGTATCCACTTGCTGGTAAAAGTGAGAAGGATCCTGTCGTGTACTTAGAGCCTGGTATTATAGTAACTTGTTTATTTAAAGTAACACGTTCCCAAAGATTTAATTCAGTATACACCATAAGTGTTGTGGTATTATCTGAATCAAATGAACCAAAATCAATTAAGTTTTCTGCACGATTAGCATTAGTTCCTTGTGCATAAAGACGCTTTATAGGAACTTGTGTACTATTGAATAACGCTAGTTTATCATATCTACCCATTATACAATCACCAACAAGTCTCCAACATTTGGTGTAACACCATCAGGTATTGTATTAATAAATACTTGTGCTTTGGAATTAGCAAGTGCATTATTAGTATTAAATTTTGTAGTTGCATCAGTCTTTGTTTCATAAGTATTTGAAATATCTGTGCTAGATATAATACCTAAATCAGCTAATGTTGTAGCAGAAGTAAGTGTAACTCCACCTATAGCTGGTTTATCATCTAAATCATTATAACTTGTGATAGAGCCTGCATTAAGTTTAGCTCTTACCTCTGGTGTTAACATGCTTTCAGCTACACTATTAGGTCTTGGTGTGTAATAAATACCGTCTATTTCAACTGAAGTACCTTCAATATCTTCAGCATAGATACTATCTGGTAATTGAAAGAAACCAATAGAGCTGTCCATAGATGTACCATAGTAATGTTTAGGTTCTACTTCATCAATACCTGTGATTTTATCTGCATATTCTGCATGTCCTACAGTAGTAGTACCATCTATGATATGGTTGAGAATTTCTTGTAGTTCAGTTATATCTGGTATTCTACTTAGTTCTTCATCAATACGTTCAATTTCTTTATCTAAATAAGGTACGTGATAGGTGTGTTCTGAATCTGCACACGTTAATAATCTAAGTAAGACGTGTGTATTATAGTCTCCTTGCATACTATTTAGATTAAGTTTTTCATTATAGTCCTCATGTGTTACAAGAGAACCTGCTTCTTTTTCGGATACTTGATGTACCCAACGTGGTATAAATTGTTCCATATGTACCTCCTATCTAGCACTCATTGTACGGTATACCCATACAACATCTGCAAGTTCATAACGTTTTAAACTAGTATTTAATAATTGTAATGATGCACGTCTGCCTCTACCAAGGAGTTCAATACGCACATTAACTGGTGTAAGTGTAGGGAACTTAGAATTATCTATAGTCCAAGATTCAGAATAACCTAAATAATCAGTATCTAATTGAAGTGTAGTGTCTCCATAAAGCATAGTATTATTCATTTCAAGTGGTGTAATATACACATTACCATAGTCTTCTAGGCTTTCATCTGTGACATGATATACGTTATACTGTGTAGCTTCTAACTGTTCTTTACCATCAAGCTGAAAATATGTTTTAAAAGGAATACTTGCTTTCTCTAAATTAAGTAAACTTATTTGTACTTCACGATAACGTTTAGTGAAAGCTGTATCTATAGCTATAGTACCTGTATCTAAATAAGTATGATTATTATAGTTATTACTGAAAATAGGTACAAACATTCCTTGTTCTGCTTCATTACTTAACACATTAGATATTTTATCAAAGCGTACAAACTCATCTTGTTCGTTAGTAATCCAGACTAAACTATCATCTGCATTAGAACTGTTTTGTTTTAATATTAAAAGTTGTACAAAATCAGGAGCTAGCTCTTGGTGTGGTTTTAAATGATGTATAGGTAGCACTTTATATACTTCATTAGTTACTTTATTTTGATAAAGTAATGGTGCAATCGCTGCATTACCTCTAGCAGCTTCAGCAGCTTGTATATAAAGTCTCCAACTACGTGTTAAAGTATTATAGATAATATGTAAACAAAAGAAATCTACACCTAATTGAGCTTCACCTATTGGATTAATATCATAAGTACAATTCATTTTATACATGTAATGTACTTCCGCATTAACAATTTGGCTGTACATATTTCTTAGATATACTTCTTTATAATGTCTACGTTTTGTTATCCCATTTATAGTAGGCGGAAAATGATTAATAGGTACATCTGTTTCTGATAAGAAATGATTAGTAGCATCAGTTCTACCTACATAACGTGGATATGTTTTTTCTAATATATCTAACATACTTTTCTTAAAGTTTTGAGTAAAGTTTGATATAGCAGTAGAGTTTAAATAACTTTTTAAATCTGTTATATCTGTTGTATATTTATTTGGTTTCAAAACATAGAACTGATCATTCATTTTAAAGAATATTTCTTGTTTTAAAACTTGAACATGTAATGAATCTAATTCTGTTATATTAGTATTTTCTAATATTTTCTTTTGTGTAGATGTAGAAATAGATGTGCCTGCAGTTACTATCCATACCGCGTCAACAGTAAATACTAGGATATTATCTAGATAATTATGTACTGCAAGAATATCTGTTTCAAATGTAAGTATGTTATTAGGATATGGAAAATAACCTGCATTCTCAATATCTGAAAAGAATATTGTATCTTCTGCACCTTTAACGCCATATACACCAACACGTCCAAGCCAAGTAATCATACCTTTACATTCATTTAGATTAAATGTCTTTGCTTGGAACTTATCATATTTAGTAGCACCACAGTAAACATTTAATGTTTGTACGTCTTCAGTAGCTGAAGTACCAGCTATACGCATTGTTACACGAATAACTGTTGACACAGTTTGTGGAGTGTACTCATACCAAAGTTCTTCACCTGCATTAATAGCTGTGAAATCTTGTAGTAATTCCCATTCACTATTAGCAACTGCTGCTTGATTAGTTAAGTCAAGTACTTCTATTTTATATTCTAAAGAACTATTTTCTAGATATTCATAATACACACGTAACCACACTGGGCTACCTATTGTAGCTGTGAATAAAGGTGTTGTTTCTATTTTACTTTTGTAATATAGCATACCTAATATATCTACAGTAGAAGATCCAGGAATATCTGAGAAAAGATATGGATTAGGACTTAACATATTAAAACCAGTTGTTGCTGCCTCTAATGGTGATAAGTCTTTTAATGTAACTTGTTCAGGAACAAGCTTATATGTGTCATCGGTATTGTGTATAATTTTTAATTTAGACAATACTCGTTCAGTAAACGTGTTATAGTTACGTTCTGCATTAAAAGTATAATTGTAATAAGTCGGTTTAGGATTAGCAATAGCATATAACTCATTATTCATAACAGTGTATATAGGATATTTTAAATCTGGATACATGTCTCTAGTTTCATCATCTGGACTAAATAATGATTGATTTAAAAACCTTTCATTAAATGAATAAGCGTTAGTTATATTTCGTGCTAAACAAATTCCTAGTTCAGACGTATCTATTAATTGAAAATTATCTTTAGTACCTTCTTTATAAAGAATACCCCAAGAGTCTAACGATTCAGTAGTAACTATGTCGCCTGGTACAATGATTTCCCAGTTATCGTCAATTAACTCATATACATTATTATCAGTTACTGTTGTTGCTGCTGAATGATAGGAATCATTGTTTGCATAATAACCATCACCAAAACTTAATAATACATCTTTTAAAGACTCAACAGTTTCACCATTGGCTTCATAAACGTATAAATAATCCATGAAATGTAATTCAGATGCCTGCATAGGGTTAGGTAAATCTATAACTTTTAATAAATCAAAACCAGGTCTTGGTCTTATATGATTACCTGTATCATCTATATCGTAATTAACCATAACTCGTGCATAACCTTCAGGAACGGTTTGTTCTGTTAAGTACATACCGTTTCTAAAAGTTACTAAAGTTGTGGTATTACGTGGCATTCGTCCACCAAGTCTATAAGTTTTTTGTGTTGTTGCCACGCATTACCACTCCTCTCGGGTGTAAATTAATAGGTCCTGCTTCACGTATACATGAGAAATCTATGAATCCACCTAGTCTATCTTGGAAATACCAAGGCACTCTACTATGATAATCTCTTGTCATCTTGAATAAAGCATCTTCATATCTTCGTTGATACTCTAAAGCAATCTGTTCACCTTCTTCATCACGTGTATAGAACTTAACTGCAACACCTAAAGCTATAACAGTTCTGATGTATTCATCAGGTATAGCATCATAGTTTGAATTACTTCTTATTTTATATGGAAGTGGTGGAAAGCAATGCCAAGGAATCATCTGCGGTGTAGGTCTATCTACATCAGGCATTACTTGTTCACAAATACAAGGGTCTCTAAAGTCTGTGATAATACCTGGATAGAATCCACAGAATTGTGGGTAGTATAAAGGTGAGTATCTAGGATACATACAACCTGTATCAAAAGGATTATAAGGATTATGTGGACGTGGTGGCTCAAATGGAATACAAGGATGTTCTTTATCTTTTGGTTTAATATGTTCCATAACTGCATTCCAACCTGCTACAAAGTCTACCCAATTAGTAAAGTTTGGGAACTTAGATTGTAGACGTTCATTAATATCATCAATAACCATGTCCATATAGTAATAAATATCTGGTTCTCTTAAACGGTCTGAAGCAATGTAGCCTCTGTTGACATAGTCAACTATCTTTTTTATTTCCATGAGTAACCTCCTTTATATTAAAATAGAATAAAAGACAGGGAAATAATCCCTGTCTTTTTATAAATGTAGTTCACCAGGAGAGTGTTCAAAGTTATTAGCAACATCTCCAGCACGTTTTTGTCGTGCAATCATGGCGTCAATTCTTTTTATTTTTGCAAGTATATGATCTGCGTGTGTTTGGTTAATCATATATGATTGACCATCTGCAGGAATATCTACAATGATACCATTGACAGATACTCGTACAACACGTCCTAAATATGGTGCATAGAATGGAGAAATAGTTACTGGAACTTTTTTCTCATTTCTATACTTATATACTAAAGCTTTACGCTTAGATTCTAATTCATTATACTTACGGGAAGCTGCAACCATCACTGGATCATTAACACTAATAGGTGCTTCAGCAACTTTAGCTGGAGTAGAGTCCCCACCTAAATTAGCATTAGCTTCTGAAATTAGTGAATCCAATGAGTCAGCGTTATTAATGTTTTTAGCCATTACGCTCCTCCTATCTGATTAAAGTTAAACTAAGTTAGCTTGTGATGGAACGCAGTAGTATACTACTACAGCTTCAGTTCTTGTAGAACCGAATCCAACACTGTTAATTTTAAATCCGATAGATTGTCTTTGATCGATTGGGTCTAATACACCAGCAGAACCTAAAGGTTTAACATACATCTTAGCATTACCTTGTCCTGCAATTTCTGTTCTAGTTAAACAGTCAGCACCTAATACGAATACTCTGTGTACATGTAATTCATAAGAGCCGTTTGGAATATTCCATACTTTTAAGTCTGGGATATAAGAAGCTTTCATACCTGTACGAGAATCTCTTATATAATTATCTGGAGCAGCAACTTTATAAGTAGCAGCATCTAAATCAGTATAAGTATAAGTACCACCTGATTCAGTGTAAGTTCTTAAGTATTCAGTACCATTTGACATATATTCACCACTATCATCTATGTGCATAGTTTCATAGAACTCAAGTCCAAACATTGGTGGAATTGGTCCCATATCATCATAGAATCCTTTAGTAGTTTGATTAATAGTCATGTACTTTTCTACAAGTGGATCACTGATCATATCGAAATAGAAATCAGGTGTACCAATTACATGGTATCTGTTTCCATTACGTGGTTTAACTAATTGTTTTTTCATTGATAATGCAATAACTCTTAAGTCATTAAGACTTGGAACATCTCCGATTTCTAATTCACTAAAGTTAGCTCTTGCATTTGCATAAGCAGCTTGAGCTACTGTAGTTAAAGCTTCACGTGCAAGTAAGTCTAATGTTTCCATAGCTACGATTGCATACTCTTTAGTGTAATGTGCAATAACTGGATCAATCATTTCGAAGTTAACACGGTCTGTGAATTCCATGTAACGACCATAACTGAATGTTCCAATTTCATAGCTTTCCATTGAGCCTTTGTCGCTCATTGGTGGAACGCCTTCTGCAAGTGGAGTAGTGTGTGCTTCTAATGGAGCCCATCTACGAATTTGTAGTTTCTCTGCATTACCTTGAATTGGTGTAGTATTAGCCAAACGATAGAATACAAAGTGAGATTCATCTAAACGGATTGTATCTAATAATTGTTTATCATAGAATAATTCTGGTTTAATAGAATACCCATGATTTCTAAAGTACTCAATAAATGAGTTAATATCAGCTACTGGATTTAAAGCATTTAACATAATATCTACCTCCTATATTTACAAATTAATTCTTATTGTTTTTAGGAATAGATCGTAATAAGCTATCGAACTCTGCCATTGTGTTCACATTCGTTGGGACTGGATCTTTTTTACCAGATTTCCCGTCTGGGTTAGTAGCGTTATCAGTTTTATTATCTTGTTTAATCCATTCTTGACGAGCTTCTTCTACCATTTTATCTTTAAGTTTATCAAAGAATAAACCTTGATAAAGAGTTCTGAAGTTTGTACCTGGAACAGTTAAATCAATTTTTTCTGACGCTGCTAAATCAATAAATTCTTTTATATCTTTTTCGGATAATTTAAAAGTATCTTGTAGTGATTTAAGATTCGCAATAAATAATTCTCTATTGCGTGATTCCAAAATACTTCTGTTCTGTGTTTCTAGTTCATCCATACGTCTCAAGACTTCTGGGCTTACCTGGTTGCCTTGTCTAGCAGCTTCTTGTTTATAAGCAGCATCTTCGAGTTGCTTAATAAAATCTTTTTCTGCTCCTGTGTAACCAGCACCCCTCATGAGATGTTGTACTAATTTTTTATAACTAGAGTTTTCAGAACGCATTGCAGCAAACGCATCATTGCGTCGTTGCTCTGCTGGGTCTACTGTGTCTGGTTGTGCTTGAGCTTGAGCTTGTGCTTGAGACTGTGCTTGAGCTTGTTGCTCTTGAGCATTATCATTTTGATTTTGATTGTCTGTAGCATTAGCACTATTATCTGTAGTAGTTCCAGCATTGTCGGCTTGGTTATTATTTACATCAGTTCCTTGATTATTAGGAGCTTGTGTTGTATCTATACCTAAACCGTCAAAAATAGCTTGATAATCTTCTGGCATTTATTTCCTCCTTATCTAGTGATCGCCGAGTTCACAGAGGTAGATAAGCTACACACCTTACGGCAGGTGGAAGCCTATGCTTATCCAATTACATTGTATTATAAAAATAAAAAATAGTCAACATAAGTTGACTATTTTATGAACTACCAAGGTATTATATTTATGCTATCTACACGTGTAATGTCCCATTCATCGTTAAAGCTACCAGCATTTGTTAACTCAATATCTCCTGTTACTTCTGGAATATCGATTCTTAAATAATAAATTAATCCTTTGTTTGTGCCAATACCTGTACTAGATCCATCACCTATAGTTACTACTGTTAAACAAGTGTTTGTTATATCTTCTCCGTTCATTTTAAGCACAGGAAGTAAACTAAAGCTGCCACCTGTTTCACCTGAAGCCCATACTATTAAATTATGATATGGGCGTCCTTTAGGAGCCGTTGTTTCTTTATCACTAACAATACGTTGATTTAATTGCCATGTCTCTAAACCTAAATTGACGTTTACTGTTGCGGCAGGCACACCAGCTTTTGTTTCTGGTTTTAATTCAAGCCAATTAACTTCGATAGTTTCTACTTGTTCACTATGTTCAACAGTTTTGTTTTCTTTAGTATCTGTGAGTATACCAAAGTAAGTTGGAACAACAGCTGTTGGAACAACCTTAACTTTACGTTCAGTGTATACATTGAAAACTAACCATGGTTTTTCTTTGTTATAAAAAGTTTTAATAATTGTTGAATTAAAGTTATTAATTGCCATAACTATTCTCCTTTCTAGTTAGTAAAAAGAGCGTAGATTCCCTACGCTCCTGCAGGGAATTCTTGTCCCTTTTCAGCTAAGTCTTTAGTAATTCTTTCTAAAGCAGCTTCACTGTCTTCGTCAGATAACAAATAGAATTTTTCGCCTTCTGTTATAACTTGACGACCTGGTCCGTAGACACCTAGATATTCTTTAATCATGTTATATTGTGCTTCAGTGATTTCAGTCTTAGGCAACAAGTATAACGGAGTGTTTAAAGTATCATCTAAGATATCTGGAAATTTGTGTACTACATTTTCCATAGCCCTATTCTCCTTTCTACATCATCGGCATTTCTGTTGGCGTAGCTTCAGGTTGTTCACCCATCTGAGCAGCTTGTGGAGTACCACCAACAAGACTGTTTATGTCAGCAGCTGTTGCTGCACCTGCAGTGTTACCTAACATAGTTTGAGTTCTGTCAGCTTGTAACTGCTCAGCAACTCTATCAACAGCAACATCTGGGTCCATTCCACCCTCGACAAGTGAGGCAAACATTTCTAAAGTTTTTGCAACTTCTTCGCTTATATGTGTGTTACGTTGTAATCCCATACGCTTGAATAATAAATCTTTAAATGGAATATCCTGCATTAATAACCATTCTTCTACAGTAATAATTTCAGGGTCTGGCTTATACTGTGCTTGTTTTTCTAAAAGCATATTAGCTGTAGCTGCAAGACGTGCTTTGTTACGAGGTAAGTAAGTTTGGATATCCAATGAATATCTAAAGCGAATGTCATCATCAACCTTTGGAAAGTCGAAAGTAACAGATTTAACAGTCCCAGTTATCGGATCAGTAACTGTATATTCTCTCTTATCTCCATATACTATTATATTATTAACTACGAGTTCGGTCAAACGTTTTGTATATTCCTCATACTGGAATATTTTTTGATTATCACGTTGACTAGCAGTAGACATAAGGGCATCTACACCACCTGTAGTTTGTACTGAATTAGTTTGTTTACCTGCATAAATCGCATCTACTCCTGAACAATCTTTAATATCTGCACCTAGTGCTATACGAAAGTTCATAATGTCTGGTGGTAGTTGCGGAAACTCTGCATAATGTACAGCTTTAGATGCATCTGTGTTAACAACAAATGTTTTATCTGCATCATTACCATAAGTTGCAAACTGTCTTAGGTTAATACCTGAGTTAGCATTTACAAATCTTGGTGGACGTTGTGCTTTATAAGCATACGTTGCATAGATTGAATTGATTAAGTTATATGTTAAATCAGATTGAAATATTTTAGCTGGTTCCGATGTACCAACTATGTCATCAGCAGGGTCGTTGCAATACAAAAGTGCAAACGGAAACATTCTAGGTTTCAAATCCTTGTTGCAATAAAGTACATACTTCTCATCTAACAAGTGAATTTCAGCAATACGAGTCTTGTCTCTATCTTTAACTGTGTTATCTACGTACATATAGTAGAAGTATGTAAGCTTATGGTAGTTTGATGTAGAACTATTACCTTTAGGTGTATCAGTTGCTTTATAAAAAGTCTCAGATAGTTCTCCTGCATCATTCAAAGTACCTAAAGCTCTCTCAATTTCCTCGAGACGTTCAGCATAAAGCTCCTTAGATTTGATAAGTGGTAGAGAATATTCGTCATAGTAGTAACAATACTCTGCATTATCAAACGTATCTGCATAAGGATCCCTTCTGAACTTCATTGGGTCTATGTTTTTAAGTATTGGGTCTCCCATATACCAGTGATTCTTAGTTCCACCTATTAAAGTTTTTTTCCAACCTACTTGAGTTATACCTAAATTAAGTAAAGCTGCACGTTCACCTGCTTTTATTTGGTATCTCTCAGCTCGAATTGCATCCCAAATTGTAGAAAGAGCTGAATTAAACTCGACTGTGAACTGTGCATCATCAGGAGACTTCGGCATTAGCTCCGCATAACGTCCAGTTGTGTAGATAGATGCAACTAAATTTTCTTTTATGTAGTTTATCCAGTTAGAATCTGGAGTTAATTGGTACGGTGGGAACTTTGAGTTAACTACTTCCCACAATTTTCCACGGTCTGCTCCATCTAAGATGTACATTCGCTTCAAAACTTTAGTATATCTAGATTCTGTGTCGGTAATTAGGTCCTTAATGTGTTCTAATTTGATGCACTCTGGTAATAAGTCCGAACCATACAAATCTTTTGTAGCTTTTGCTACCTTTTTATCGTTAGTATTAGACATTATCTGTCACTCCCTTTCATAATTTCGTTGATTTCTTCCATGTTTACCCCCATGTTTTTGTATTCATTGTCAAGTTCAGGGTCTTTTTTGAAGAATTGTTTCTCTAAAGCTCTTAACTGTTCATCAGTTAATGTTGTTTTTTGTTCATCATTAATATGTTTTATCGTAATTTGTATCGGTGCTTTTGTTATAGCTAACATAAAAGCCATGCCGAACAAGATTCCAACAATAAGTTCCATTTAAAAGTCACCTCCCTGTATTCCAAAAGCTCCTCTACCTATGTAGATAGACGCATCTGATTCGGTAGAGTCAGCAAGTTGCCAGTTTTCTTCACGTGCTTTACGTCTTTTTTCTTCTTCCTCAGTCATTGGACGTCCATATTCGTCGTAACCTGTTAGATATAGACGATTTGGTTTAGCTGGAAGTTCCATTGTTATCCACTCAAGAGCGTTAATTGCGTGGTTTCTGGCATCGATTGGTTTATTTTCTGATTCTTTTTCATTTAAAGTTTTAGGTTTGAACTTATATTCTTTAATTTCTTTGATAAGAAAGTCACAACAATCCCAAATTTCTAATACACCTGACTCTATGTAGTCATTAAGTCGCATAATTCTAGCTTCAACATTTATATATCCAGGCTTAAAAGTAATACCGTAGTCCTGATAGTGCGAGATTAAGTCCTTTTTATCGTAATCTCTTTTGTTATTTTTAGGGTCAATGATCGGTGTTGTGTACATCTGACCAAAAGAAATGTCCCTAATGTTTTCTTTGAACAGATTTGCTAGCTGTTCTAAAGATGCATTGTTCGTATGAACTACTTTATATACGATTGCTTTATTCCTAGGTAGGTCAATAGCTACAAATACAAACGTTGCTTCGTCCATAAGTCCGTAGTCGTGTGCTATTAAAATCTTCCAGTGTGGAAAATGTCTTGGCGTTAGTGGTTTACCTTCAGAATCTCTAGGTGTTGGAACTATGCATTTAACTGCAGAAGGATAAACTAAACCTTCAGCAAATGCAAATGATCCATAAAGAAATCTCTTAACCCACCAGTCTGGCTTGTTCTTTGAGTTTACCTGAATGTAATCTTTAGGTAAATAGTAATTAACATCTGTAGAAGCTACATGAGACGAAATAGATTTATCAATAGATAAATAGTCAATGAGGTTCGTGTAGTCTTCTTTTGCAAATCTTCCGTGCTGGGTAATCGTATCTGAAACAAGAAGTACGTCTGTTCTAATCCACCCAGGGTCTGGGTTTGATTCGCAAATCAGTTTACGCCAGTCATATGTTTGATTAGAGTCTGAATCTGTGTAAGTTGCAGCTGTATTACGTAAACGAGTCTTAAGTTGATGGAATGCATCTGCTTCAATCTCAGATGCTTCTAGCATAACAACTAAAGAGTAGTTATTTGAACGTAGTTTATCTGGGTCGTCAAACGGTCGTAACATTAAACGTGCTCCGTTAATAAAGTCTAGGTAGCCCTTTTGTACAGAGCGGTTGTCCAAGAATGCAGCTGGTAGTGACTTCTCAAAGTCTCTAAGAAGCGTCTGTTCGTACTGAGATGTAACATTCGCACCTAATAAGATGTTGGCATCTGGTGTAATGAAAATGTGTTTCTCAATTTCTTTTTCACTGGTTTTAGTTTTTCCAGTACCATAGGAACCGAAGTTACCTAAGATACGATGAGAATCCAAGTGGACCGAGGCTTGATGTGGCATCGGTGTATACGTATCTACATACGTGTTACATGTTTTATTTGTACACGTTAACCAGTCGGTAGATGGACTACCTGAAATAGAAATAGCTGGAATAAGTGGAGATCCACATCTCGGACAATGTTTAAAGTCAAAGTGTTGATTAGATGAATTAGTGGTGTGGGTATCTAGGTTCGAAATATCTGAGTCAAACTGAATAGCAGATTCAGACACTTGATGAGTGTAGGTAGTTGGGTTATTTAGAAGTGCTACCTGATTCCGTGCCTTCTCCAGGTTGGTTAGAAATGTCGGATTGGTTGGATTTGGATTGTTCTCTTTCATGTTTAATATCCTTCATAAGAGATGCTCTTAGTGCTTGGTAGTGTGCATTATAAGATGCTTTTTCTTTATCTGATAATAAGGAATACCTACGTTCAATTTCTTTATTTGTTAGTGTAAGAATTGCTTCTTCATCTATTGAGTTACGTGGTGCATCTGGGTCAAACGTAGCTAAAACTGTAGAAAATATGTTGTCCGCTGCGTCATATAATGAGTCTTTAACTCCTTGAATCGCTGCCTTACGTTCTAAGGCTGTTGACTTTTGATGATTTTGATTTAGACGATTCGGGTCATTGATCGATTTAGAGACTGTTTTGAGTGACGAGTTTAAGATGTGTAATGCTAGAGTACCTACTAACTGCATAGCAAGAGATGTAGTTAAAGACGGATCTAGGCGAATACCGATTTGATTAGAATTTGAATCTGATTCTGAATCTGGTTTTGTAATTAATATAAGTTCTTTCATAGTTACCTCCAAGGATATTGTATCATAGATGGTTTATTTTGAAAATGGTTTTTGGGGATGGTAGGGTGATTTTGGTAGATTAGAATGATTTTATAAGAAGTGGAAATGATTTTATAGATACGGAAAATGATTTTATAGATTATTAAACACACACACGTGTGTTACGGAGTATATCCTCTCCACGGTCGAGGCTAACAAAAATTCAATGCCGACCCAGGGTCAAAACAATTTAAGAACCCTGAATGTAGTAAAGGAGGAAATAGAAATGACTACATTAAACAAAAAGTCTAAAGAGATAAAGACTATAAAGAAAACTCAAGTAGAAGAAACTACTATATCAAACACTGAAAGAAAGGAGGACAACAATAGTCTTATGTATGAAACAATAAAGAACTCATTCTACAATATGAATGGACACATATGTAATTACAATAAAAAGTATAAACAACATATGGAAAAAGATAAACTAGAAGACTTTCTAGAGTATCTAAAGAAACAACCAAACTTCGATAAGATAAAAGAAGCTTATACAATAGTCGGAATGGTAGAAAAACACAGATATGACAAACTAAAGAAAGAATATCTAATAAATCAAGTATATGGTAAAAAGGATATACATCCAAGTGAACTACCAAGAAAAGAAGTATCAAACATGGAAAATCAAAGTAAACAAATATATGATGCAATTAAAGCAGAAGTTGAAAGAGTACTCAAAGATTATATTATAGATGCTAATGAGGAAATCAAAAAAGAATCAGACAAGAAAGGAGGTGAATAATACTATGACTATAGAAAGTTTAAATGATAATACTAGGTATATTCAATATACAAAATCTATACATATACATTGTAGTATTAATCCTGGATTAATTGAGTATATAGGTAGTAGATTAGAAGTAACTAGTGATAAGCATGTATCAGAATCTTGGGGATCTGATATTAAAGCAAATGGTACAAGTCCTAATGCAAAGTATTATAATTATAAGAATAAAATGTTAGTAATTTGGCAGTTATATGAGAACAAGTCTTCAAATGAAGATCCTAGTATAAGCATACATATAACTTATATATATCTAAAAGATAGTAGATCTATAGTAAAAGATATTGAAATGAAAGCATCAGAATATGCTGATGAAAAATATATAGAAGCATATGGAAATATAGACCCTATGGAACTTATGGATCCAGATGAACAAGCAGATATGTGTGATTATACAGATACAGTATATATCGCAAAACGTGAAGAATTACTTATGGAGTTTATGGAAAAACAATTAGATTCAAATTTAGAATCAGATACACGTAAATTTCCAATAGGCTTATTGTGGATATAAAGACATGGCAGAGTAAACTGCCTTATCAAATCTAGAAAGGAGGTAAAAGAATGCTTAAAGTTATCGTAGCAGGAAGTCGTGGCTTCCAAGATTATAAGTATCTAGAAACTGTACTGGATACAATCTTTAAAGGTAGAACTGATATAGAAATAGTATCAGGTACTGCTTATGGTGCAGACCAATTAGGTGAACGTTATGCACATAGCCACAATCTAAGTATTAAAAGATTCCCAGCTAACTGGAACTTATATGGTAAAGCTGCAGGTTATATACGTAACGAACAAATGGCTAAATATGCAGACGCATGCATTACATTCTGGGATGGACAATCCAGAGGCACAATGCACATGCTAAACCTTGCTAAGCAATATGGTCTAAAACTAAAAGTTGTAAAGTACTAGAAAAAGAGAATAAAG
>Ga0247609_10000623_pt1 | contig 47708 bp, 34 predicted proteins | sample 172DNAGHGlowgp2_FD_193487 | JGI IMG/M metagenome (GOLD analysis project Ga0247609, IMG submission 193487) | Sheep rumen microbial communities from Palmerston North, Manawatu-Wanganui, New Zealand - 1728 DNA GHGlow gp2 | ecosystem: Host-associated > Mammals > Digestive system > Stomach > Rumen ... | reverse complement strand
CCGGGTCTGGTAGCCACGGACCATGGCCTCAGCCACTTTGCTGCCCAGGTAGGGGTCTTCGCCGGCACTCTCGGCTTGGCGGCCCCACCGTGAGTCGAGGGCGATATCTACCATTGGGCTGAAAGTCCATGCCACACCATTCGCGGCACTCTCTTCGGCAGCGATGCGGGCAGACTCGTAGATGGCGTCCATATCCCAGGTGCAAGCCACGCCTAAAGGCACAGGAAACATTGTCTCGAAACCGTGGATGACATCCATCGCCACTAAGAGAGGAATGCCGAGGCGGCTTTTCTCCACAGCCACTTTTTGCATGGCGTGGATTTCGTCCACTCCTTTCACGTTGAACACAGAGCCCAGTTTACCCTCAGCAATAAGTTTACCAGTAGGAGACTCCAAGGGCGCGCCCGTCACGATTTGACCACCTGGGTGTTGGTTGAGTTGTCCGAGTTTCTCCTCCAAGGTCATGCGCGACATCAGGTTGTCGATGAAAGCGTTCATGGCCACAGGGTCGGTCTTTTGAAGTATGTCTTCTGATGTGTTCTTAGTCTGCGCTGAGATGGTTCCTGCATAGAACAACAGAGACAAGGAGATGAGTAGATGTCGCATAATCCTATACTGTTTGTCGGTTACTCTATTTCATTCGTTGATTCACCACATCCCAGTTGACGATGCTCCACATCGCGCTGAGGTAGTCGGGACGGCGGTTGCGGTAGTCCACATAGTAAGCATGTTCCCACACGTCGAATGTGAGCAGGGGAACGAGTCCTTTGGTGACAGGGTTCTGGGCGTTGGTTTCTTGTGAGATGACGAGTCTTCCGTCGGTATCCTCCGACAGCCAAATCCAGCCCGAGCCGAAGAGGCTTGCCCCTTGTTGCTGGAATTGCTGCTTGAAGTCGGCAAACGAGCCGAACTGCTCAGCGATGGCGGCGGCAATCTTGCCTGTGGGCTGGTTGTCGTCCTGTGGGGCTTGCAATGCCTCGAAATAGAGGTTGTGGTTGAGTATCTGTCCAGCGTTGTTGAACACACCGCCATCCGATTGCTTCACGATATCCACAAGTGTCATACCTTCGAATTTCGTGCCGGCAATCAGGTTGTTGAGGTTGTTCACGTAAGCCTGCAAGTGTTTGCCATGGTGAAAGGCTATTGTCTCAGGGCTGATGACGGGTTGAAGCGCGTCGGCAGCGTATGGCAAGGTAATCAATTCAAATTTACTCATATTTATATACGTATTAAAGTATATTTGTAAATACTTATTCTTATTTGTTCTCAAGGCAGCGTTTGATGTCCTGAAGCATAGCCTGGTAGTGCATCTTGGTGGTGTTGTCGGAAGACGATGCGGCACGTAGGCGTTGCTGGATTTTCATCAGCATATCGTAGATGTAGGGTGTGCAAATGGAGATAGAGCTTATAGAACCGCTGGTCGTTTGGTATGCACTGATGGTTAGGGCTACAGCTTCTCTCTGCAAGGCAATGCGATAGGGTGTGACTGCTTGTCCTGTGGTGGTCTCTTTGAACACCTTGTTCACGATGTCGCGCACATACTCCTCAGGCTTGTAAGTGTTGTTCGTGCAGATGTACTGCATGGTGTTTGGCGAGAAGAGTTTGCTGATTACGCGGTTGCCGAACTGCAGCGTGATATTCTGCGGGTTGCTGGTGATGCGTTTGATGTAAGGGTAGGAGATAATCCATGTGGGTTCGGTCAGCACGTTTTGGTCGAGCCACTCCAGTGCACGCACCTGGCGGTCGCGCTCTACTGGTGTATAGACGGCTCCTCGTTGCTCCACACTCTTGTAGTTGTGATAGACACCGCCGATGTTGTTCATCACGTGTCCGATGTAGCGGTTGAACTGACCGGTCAGGCTGCTGTAGGCTTGCGACAGGTTCTCACCTAAGTTGCCTTCCTCATACACCCAGTCGTCGAGGCGTGGGGCGATGCGTTTGAGGTTCATCACTCCGTAGTCGCTGGCTTTCATGTTGTCGTCGCCGAGGTCTTCGGTCTGAGCCAATGGGTCGTTGTCGTAACCCTCACCGCCAAACCAATAACGACGGCTCTTGGCGAGTTGTTCCACTGTCATCTTGTTCAGTGCACGTCGTTCGCTCTCGGGATCCATCAACTGGTACTTGTATTCTGAATCATGAGGCATGTAGTCGTTGTACATCGGGCTGTAGCCCCAACGGATGGCCCACTTGTCGTAGTCGTTGATGCGCGGGAAAATGCCCACCTCGCTGATACCGTCCTCGGGTTGTGCCACGTAGTTGAAGCGGGCGTAGTCCATGATGGAGGAGGTGTGTCCGTTCTTCTCCACCCAAGCCTTGTCGCGAAGGCTGTCAACAGGGGTAGCGCTGCTCGCGCCCATGTTGTGACGCAGTCCTAAGGTGTGACCCACCTCATGACTGCTCACGAAACGGATGAGCTCGCCCATCAGTTCGTCGTCGAACTTCATCTTGCGTGCGCGTTCATCCACAGCACCAGCCTGTATCATGTACCAGTCGTGCACCAGTTGCATCACATTGTGGTACCAGCCGATATGACTCTCGATGATTTCGCCGCTGCGTGGGTCGTGGACTTGAGGTCCGTAGGCATTGGAGATGGGGGAGGCGAGGTAGCGGATGACGGAGAAACGAGCGTCCTCCAGGCTCATCGTCGAGTCGTTGGGCCATTCCTTGGCGGTGATGGCGTTCTTGAAACCAGCCTGTTCGAAAGCCACATTCCAGTCTTCAACGCCTTGGATGAGATACTTGCGCCATTGTTTTGGGGTGGCGGGGTCGATGTAATAGACAATCTGTTTCTTGGGTTCCACCAGTTCGCCACGTCGCATCTTGGCGATGTCCTCTTGCTTGGGCTCCAGTCGCCAGCGGGTGATGGGACGCATGGATTTCACCTGTTGTTGTTTGTCGCTGTAGAGGGTATGTCCGTCGGTGAAGTACCCCACGCGTGAGTCGAAATAGCGGGCTTGCATGGGTTCCTTGGGCAGTGCCACGAAGGAGATGTTCAGTTCCAGTGTCACTGCACCCGTCTCCCTTCCTGCGGTCAGTGAGTTGCCAGGTTTGGAAGCGTAGGTTTTGATGGTTTTCACCTCAGTGTTGATGGGGTAGGTGTTGATGGACTTGATATAGGAACGGTCGCCCATGAGGCCAGTCACGCCGAAAGTGTTCTTACCGCTTTGGTCAAGACTGATGACTTGGTTGTCGCCGTTGAGGAAACCGCCTACGTTCAGTTTGTAGAGTTTTTGTCCGTTCTTGTCCTTGTCGGTGGCTTCAATCTTGAAGGCGCCAACGATGGGGTCCTCGTTGCTCACACGCACGGCCATTGCTATGGTGTCCGAAGGGTCGGCCACTGCGTCGTACATCATAGAACGGAGTAGCATCTTCGTATTATCTACCTTCTCCCAGTAGAGCACTTGGCTGTTGGCCATCTCGCCACCGTATGTGCCGGCACTTACAGGGGTTGAGGCATAACGGGTGACGGTCAGGATGGGTTGTCCCAAGAGGGAGTCAGGAATCTGGAAAAACCAGTTTTCCTTGTCTTTGGCCACGTTCATCAGGCCGTTCTTGTAATTCAGTTTCACCTCTTTCTTTTCGGGTTCTGCGGGTTGCTGTTTCTTTTTCTTCTGCGCCATCATCGACGGGCATACAGCCAGAAGAAGGCAGAGCATTAAAATTGCTTTTCTCATGATTGGTTATAATTGTGTTGATAAATGTCTGATTCAGCATACAAAAATACACATCTTTGCTGACACTGCCAAGTAATGTCTGTTTTTTTCATGAAAGAAAAAGAATATCATAGACAGGATTCTCTACGGCAGCACCTCGCACGGTCATCACGACAGCACGAGGGCCTGGCATCCGCAAGCGGAGCCTCTTGATTTTTTGTTTCAACTTACTAATGTTTTCTTATCTCATACCCATGGTAAGAAGATTTGACTTCCCTTTCCTAATTATTGAACAGTCAATCAATCTCAATACAATAAAGAAACTGAAGTTTCGGAAGTTATAAAATGAAGTTAAATAGGGAGTTAAGCCAGCAGTGCTGGCTGGAAGTTAAGCACTTTCGTGCTGGACAATACTACAGCAATTAAATGCTATCGTCCTGTGCAAAGCACATAACTCCCAAGAGCGTAGCGAGTTTACTTCCATTTTTACTTCCGAAAGACGAGTAAAGAAATAGTTTAACTCATTTCGATGAGAGGAACTGCTATTTTTCAAACATGTATTCCTTCATGAGTTGCTCAACATCGGCGGGCGTATTCTTCAGTTTGCAACAGTTCACGATGTACTTCACCACTTTGTCGGGCATGCCGGTCTGTTTCTTCCATGAGTCAGTTCGGTTCATCCAGCGACCTTTGAAATGGGTCTTGTCAACGAGCACCATGTCGGTGGGCTTGACGGCTGGGCGTCCCATCTCGCTATAGACACCTTCTTTGAATGTGTATTTGCCATACTCATGAGGCATCACCACGCATTTACCTTCTTTATTCAAGGCAATCTCGGCACACGCATACTCACCATCTGGTCCATAGTATTTGAATTGCGTGTACTTGGAGTCTTTACCACATACGATTTTCTTCTCTCCGTCAAACTGCATCCATTCCAGTGTCCAGGCACCGATGAGTTCCTTGTCGTCCACACGTGTTGTTTGGGCGTTCAGTTGGACAGCCCATACCATTGTGGCTGCCATCAGAAATAATTTTACTCGTTTCATAAGCGTTACGTTTTTTTAGTTAATACTTTTTGATGATTATTGTTGGAGTCACGAAACGATTGCGATTCCGTTGGCAAAGTTATAGTGCCGAGCCGGCAGAAAGCAAGTTTTTGCGTTTGCTTTTACTTTGCATTTCACTTGCAAACATTTTGCAAACTATCAAGTTCCGATAGAAAGGATGAAATCGTCCCAGTCCTTGGCACCGCCTTTTCGCCCGAAGACCTTGTAAAACAGTCGACTACGTATCGTACTGATTGTGCTGACATCGCGCGACAGCACAGTGGCGATTTCTGTCGGTGAAATATGCAGTTTGATGAGCAGGCATACTTGGTACTCCAGTTCCGACATAGCGTAAAGCGACCTCAGTTGACTGCTAAAGCCAGGATAAACACGCTTCAGTTGCTCTTCTATCTCTGTCCATTCTTGTTCTTTCAGTTGTTGGCCTGAAGAAATGCGTTGTTGCAGTGTGTGGTAGTCATCGGAAGCGAAAAACTCGTTTTCCACCGTCGCGATGACTTGCCTCACTGATGCTGGACGGTTCTCTTGTACCTCATGGATTTGTTGCAGTTGGAGTTGTAGTCTTCGTCGTTCTCTCCTGTTGACAAAAGCCATCTGAGCGATGAACAGCGCAACAAGAATGATGAAGGTAGAGAAGGCAGCAAAACCATGAATGACATTCGCTTGATGACGTTCTTTGGTGGAGAGCACATAGCGGTGGATATCGCTGTCTGCCCCGTCTTGATTGTCCGACTGGAGTATGCCGAGGATGTCGTCGCCCCAGTTTTCAGCGATATCTTTCGTCCGAACCCATGTATATTGCATACCGTACCTCTGGATGATGATGCTCGTGTCGTTCAAGATTGTCAGCGGACGTGGGTCATCACCCTCTAAATAGAGATAACTGTCGCCGCGGTCAATCAGTGTGATTTCGAATTTGTCTCTTGGCACCACTACCATCCCAGTGGCTGTGGCAGATAGGGTACATTCGTAGAGTGTGCTGTCGCTGTCATAGATGTGGCATGTGGTACTGTTTTCCATGGGGTAGTCAGTGATATACCCTTCGGGAGATTTCACTTGTCGTAGTGTCCATACTCCCTCCAGAAAAAAGGCTTTGTCTTTCCCGTAGTGATGGTCGCAACAGATGAGTAGTAGGCAGCAAGTCAGAATTAATATTGGTTGCTTCATGTCTGTAGTTTTGTATATCATAATACAAAATTACTGTTATTTCCTCATTTTTACATGCAAACACAGTTTGCAATTTGTTTGCATCTGCACTCACTGTCTTTTTTTCGGCAGTTTGTTGAACCGATAGACGACATGTAGGAGCACATAACGGGGTAGGACGTTGGTGTAGGTCTCGGTACGACCTTGGGCATTGAGAGTACGGGTAACGTTGTCAAGCTGGCCGAGGATGTCGAAACCGTCGAGCATCACCAACAACTTTCCTTTGCAGAAAGGACGCGAGAGACGGGCATTCCACACAAAGTCGGTGGTGTTGAGTCGAGAATCGGCATAACCTGTGCGGGTGTAGAGGGTGAGGTCGGTGCTTACCTCCAACTTCCATGGGAGTTTCAGCAGTGCAGTCATGCCGTTCGTGAGCGTGAGCGGTTCTTGAGTTTCAAAATCTGTGCGCTTGCTGGTGAATCGCTGCCATAGTGTGGTGCTATTGAGACTGAACGAGTTCTCTCCTATTTTGTACGAGAGGTTCAATGTATTGCTGAGTTGGAACGAGTTGACGGTGCTGTGCCGCTGGTCCACCAAGTCCACGCTGTGGCGGTAACGGATGCTGGGGTTGAAACGGAGACGCAAGGGGTGTTTCTTGCCGATAGCAGTGTTGAAATAGTAATAGGCATCGGCATCCCAGTTGCCGTTCACGTTGTCGGCCTGCCAAGTGCGTATTCCCGTGTTGCGGTCGTACTGGTAGCCCATGGCGAGTGCGTTTTGCACGAAAGAGTAGCCTAATGCATAATGGTGGGAGGTCTCTTGGTGGTTTTCGTTACTCCACTTGTGTCCAAAGGAGAATTGGTGGTTGATGGCGTTGTGTAGATGATTGTTGCCAAGGTGGATGTTGAGCGGGTCGGTGTCATCGTGCATGTCTATGAGGTTCAGCAGGTCTGGTGTTTGTGTTGTGGCGATGTATTGGAGACTGAGTTTGAAGGCGTTGCCAGTCTTCTTGGATCTTTGTACGTACTCCACGAAGCAGTCCCAGATGTTAATGGGCATGGTGTTGCGTACGACGGTGGTGTCAATTGCTCCGCGCTGATACTCCATCCGTTGGTGATTCAGGGTGATGGGGAATCCGAGTTGCGACCACCATTTCTTTGTATAGTCCTCATTGTCGGTATAGGAGTTGAAGAGCAGACGGGGACTGAACTCATAAATGTCTTCGGTGAAATGGCTCGTATAGCTGTTGCGTCGGTCGATGTGTTGTTCATATTCGTGGACGGATGGCAACTGTCCGAGTGCGTAGGTGGTGTCGATATCGAAGAGCGAGGACTCTCGTTGATGGTCGTTGTGGGTGTAGTCAGCGCTGAGTTGCAGACGGATGAGGTCGGTAAGTTGATTTGGTAGGTACTATAAGCCCCCGCTTTCCATGAATGGTCGGGATGGTTGCGTTGGTAGCGGTTGAGTGTGGTCGTCTCCTGTGAGGACCTTGCGGAATAGTTGACATGTTGCCGTTGATATCCGTCTTTTTTTTTTTCGTTATAGCTGGCTTCTGTACGCAAGGACATCCAGTCGGGGCTGTGTCGGAACTTGAAGGTGCTCTGCATACGTAGTGTGCCGTTGAAGTCGTGGCCTTCGGTGATGCCGCGTTGCAAGTTGCGGTGGATGAGACTGTCGTTCTCATAGAGGGCAGTGGAGAGTTTGTTGCTGTTGTTGTCGAACTTGTTGTATTGGATAGAGGGCTGGATGAGTAGCTGGCACATCTTGAAGTTGTGGGTATAGACATGACCGCTGATGAGCCGCAGGTTCTTGTTGCGCTGGGCATGGGGCATCCGTTCGTAGGTGTCGCCCGAGGCGAGGTAGTTCTGACGGTTAGTGTGGGTCTGTCGGTCGAGGTCGGTATGTGTCAGTTGCACGTTGCCGTTGATGGTCCACACCTTGTCACGGTCATCCACGTTGTAGTCCAGGCCTGTTTGTTTATGAGTCAGCTCACCGCCATCCTGCAGTCGTTGTGGGTCCCAACTGCCACTTTCGCCGGGTTTGCGGTCGCCGTTCAGGTTGTTGGCCGCACCATATACAGCGATGCGAGAGTGGTCGGAGAAACGAAGGGCGAAGAGTCGTGCCAGCCACCGCTCTTCTGTGCCCTCTCCAGCCTCTACGTTGGCGAGTGTGCCTATGCTGTACTCTTTCTTCAGTTTCACGTCCATTACGTATCGGTTGTCGCCCATGACATGCTGTCCGAGGAACTCGCTCTGCTCACCCCACTTGTCGTAGATTTGTATGTCCTTCACGGTGTAGGCGGGCAGGTTGTCGAGCATGATGGTGTGGTCGCCGCGGAAGAAGTCCTTGCCATTGAGCAGCAGTGCATCGACGTATTTGCCGTTGTGGTAGATACGTCCGCCTTCCTTCAGTTCGATGCCTGGCAACTGGCGTACCAAAGCGTCGAGCATCGAGCCCTCGGCCAGTTCAAAGGCGTCGGCGTTGAACACGAGTGTATCTCCTTTGTAGTAGAATTGGATTTTTGAGGCGGTGACATTCACCTCGGGCAGCATCAACGACTTGATTATGCGTTTTAGATAGACGGGTGGCAAATCACGTCTCTGTTCCCGTCGGTAGATGTTGTCGAATTCGTAAGGCATCTCGGTGGTCATGAATCCCTCGTAATTGGCCTGAATGATGTAACTGGCTGGACGTGCTGGAATTCGGAACGCAAAGTCACTGTGTTCGATGATGGAACCGTTGCCATACTGTGTATGTGAAAGTGCTTCGCACGAGTCGATGACCAGCCCATCTGGTGTCAGTAGGCGGAGAATTGTGTGGGGCAGTTCAAGATGTGTCAGATGATCATATACCTTTCCAGTTAGCACAATCATCTTGTTGTCTTTCTTCGGCTTGTACTGTATGGAAATGCTGTTTCCGTGGATTTTCACTTTCACGGGCTGGTTCTTGCAGATACGCTTCACGGCGTCGGGTACGTTGAGGTTCGTGACTTTGACAGATGTGCGGAGGCTGTCGAGTCCGTCGGAGAGAATGTCGATGGAGTAGTCGGCCTGTTCCTGGTTGATGCTTTGAAGGGCCTTAAGTAAAGGTGTGTTGTGAAAATGATGCGTGATTTGTGCTCGTACAACCAAAGTGGTGACTAACATAAGGAATAAGGTCAGTTGTCTCATCATTCTTCCTCCTCTTCAATGCTTTGTTTCACAATAATCGTGTCGTTCTGTAAGTGTATGCTTAATCCGTCGAAAGCGTTAAGGCGGTCGATGAAGTCGGTGAGCGGTGCGTTTGGTTGCCATGTCATGATGAGTTTCATCAACCGTGGTGCCTCGTCTTGGAAGACGACGACCTTTTTGTAATGGGAGGAAACAACTGCCAGAATGCTGTCCAACGGTATGTTGTCAAAGACGACAGGGTCAGCTCCTTTTCCTTCCTTGGAGACAGAGAAAGTCGTTTCATAAGTTTGATAAGATTCTTTTGGGGTATGTTGCGTTAACAAATGGATTGCGGCAAAGGCTATTCCTGCCAAGAAGATGATCCCTCCCAACATGGCTGCCATGCGCAACCATCGTCGTCCAGCCACTTCCCTCCCATTAAGGTGAGGGGTGGTCAAAGACTGGGGTGAGGTGTGGGTCTTATCAAATCTTTCCCATGCTTGCTGGATGTTTGGAATACGGTCAATTTCGGTTATCATTGCCTCCAACTGCTCATCGGAGTATTTCTCGGGATGTTCCTGCATGTCGAGGAATAATCGCTTGTTGTCTGAAAGGTTCATAGGCTGCTATAGTGTTTCTTGATTTCGGTGATGATGTGCGACAGATGTTTCCATACGGCTACACGGCTGATACCTTCCTCGGAGGCAATCTCTTCGTAGCTATAGCCTTGGGTAAAGCGAAGGTTGAAGATACGTTGATTTTGTTCGGAGAGATGGCTGACCACAAACTCCACTATGTCGGTCATCCTGTCTTCTTCTGTGTATGGATCGTCGAGAACGACTGTCGGCAGATGATTCTCCGCCACTCTCTTGATTGCTTCATGGCGCAGCCGTTTCAAACACTGGTTGCGGACGCTTGTCAGCAAGTAGCTCTCCTCGGTGTCAGACATGATCACTGTCACCCCACGAAGCAGGCTCTCGAAAATGTCACTGACCACATCCTCGCTTTCCTGCTCGTCGAACAGCAGATTTCGTGCCACCCGTATCATCTTGGTATAGTGCTGCTTGAACAGCCGTTGGATTGTTTCTTGTTCCATTACGTCTTTTCGTCGTTTTATGATAATACCCATCAGTCGAAGAAAATGCTAACCCTATTCACTGTAAAAATGTAATGAACATGGATAATTATTGTGTGGTGACATTTAAATCGTGTGAAAAACATGTCCTATGATGAAATTTCACAATGAAATCGTCGGCTCAGGAGGATTCCTGTTGCCGACGATTTCTATTGAGAATGGGATGTATGGGCAGATGGGTTACTCGCATTGGAGATCCTCTATCTGGTCGATGATATCCTGATACTGGCGCTGGGTCTTGAAATGCATCTTGATGCCGAAGAAAGCGCCGATGATGCCACCAATACAACCGCCCAAGAAGAATCCGTTGTTAAGATCACCTCCCTGAATCTGATAGATCTCGTATACGAACCAGCCGAACCATAGGATGACAGCGGGAATACCGAACATCAGCCAGTTTGCTTCAAACTTCTTGGCGCTGGCCACCTTTCTGCGTGCCTCTACGAGGTTGTGGCTCATCAGTCCTGGGTCGCTGATCTTACGGCTGTTGTAGAAGGTGGCTCCTCCACATATCAGCATGAAGATGCTTGTGCCAATCCAGAATGGAATGGAGAGGTGGCTCAGCATTACAAAGCACCAGTAGCCGTAGGGTACCATCAGCACACAAAGAGCCATGATGATGAAGTAGCGGTTGTTGATCTTGTTGACCTGGTCACGCATCGAACGGCGCATGAGGCGGTCGTTGACTATTTCCTGCTCGCCCAGTTTCTTTTTCAGGGTGTTCAACTGCTGGCGCATATCCTCGAACTGGGTCTCTTTCACGTTGTTTTCAATCTCGTTGTTCATAATGGGTAAGTGTTAATCGTTTGACATTTTCTTGAGTTCTTCTTTGATTCTGAACAGGCGTACGCCGACATTCTTGGCCGTGATGCCTACAATCTGACCGATTTCCTCGTAACTGAGTTCCTCAAGCCACAGCAGGACGATGGCGCGGTCGAAGGGTTTCAGACGTGAGATACGTTTGTGGAGCATATCCACCTGTCGGGTGTCTTCATCGCGGTCCTCAAAGAGGTTGATGTCCATGGTCAGCGGAACGGTGGCTTGACGCCGTTTCTTCCTGTCCATGCTGATGCAGGTGTTGAGACTCACACGGTAGATCCACGTCTTGATGTCGCTTCGATGCTCGAAGCCCTCGAAACCACGCCACAGGTTGACCAATGCTTCCTGGAAGAGGTCGTTGACTTCGTCGGCGTCTTGAGAGAACATGTAACACACGGTGTAAATCGTGCTTCGATGTTGCTTGATGGTCTGCGCAAACTTTGATTCTAATGCATTCATAATCTGTCGTTCTGTTCAGTTGTTTTTACCCATTAGACGTTGGCATGTCGGAAAAACTACAAAAACTTACCACAAAATTACAAAAAAATGATGATTCGACAAAAAAGACGGGTGGTTGCAGATTTGATGATACATAGTGAAGGCATGTAGAGAAAAAGAACAGGCACTGCGCCATTTTTTTCTGATGCAGTGCCTGATGATGATGCAGTAAAAAAGCCTTTTTATTTCACCACGATTTTCTTATTGTTCTGGATGTAGATGCCTTTCCTCGGATGGGTCACTCGACGGCCGCTGAGGTCGTAGGTCTCGCCATCCCGGTCGTTCATGCTCGAAGGCAAGACTGACTCAATCGCGTCAATCTCCTCTTTTGTCAGCACCACATTGTCCCAGCCGATGATTTTCTCCGAACCGTCGCTGTTGTGGATGGCGGCGAGGCTGATGGTGGTAGCCGCTTCACCGTCGCTCTCGAAGTTAAGGGTCAGGTGCTGCCATTCCGCTTTGTTCTCCAGTGACTCTGATTTCACGGTTGAACCACCTTCTGTGGCGATACTCACCATAGCATCGCCACCCAATCCGCTCTTCCAGAGGTCGCAGGTGAATGTGTATTTGCCTTCGGGCAGACGCAGTTCCTGGGATAGGGTCAGAGTGGGTGTGCCCCAGTTCTGGCGAATCCAGTAGGTCTGGTTGCCGTGGTTATCGGGATGAGACAATTCACCGAAGAAACGGTCGAAGTAGAAGTCACCCGTACGTAGGGCGGTAATGTCGTTGCTGTTGCCGTTGGAGCGGTCCACGTTCCAACCTTCAGGCACATAGATGGCACGGTCGGAACTTACGCCACTGCCTGCCTGCACAGAGTAACTGCCTTCGAAGTCACCGTTCTGCAATGCTGTGGGAAGTTCCTTTTGGTCAAAAGGGAGGCCTTGCTGCTCACAAATTTCTTTTTGCGTGAGGCATACATCATAGAGACGGAAACCGTCGATGGTGCCGCAGAAGTCTTGGTTGTCGGCCTTGTAAGCGCCATCCCACCACTGAGTACGACCGATGTAGTTGCGTGAGTCGGTGGCAATCTCAGCCAATTGGTAAGCTTCATTCTGATTGGCTGTGCCGCTCACGTCTTCCTTACCGTCGATATAGATGGTCGTCTTTCGTGTGGCGGCATCGTAAGTTACTGCCAACTTGTAGTCGGTACCAGTCTTCAGTTTGGTGGTGCTGCTGACCATCGTTGTGGTGCCACCATTGTACTTGATGCCCGCTGCGAGAGCGTCTGCACGTAGGAAAAGGCTGTTGCCAGAACCAGAGCCGAAGTCGTAAAGTCGAGGCTGCTTCGTCATGGTCTTGATGTTGGCGGTCAGCAGGAAGGTGTAGGAGCGCAAGCCATCCAGCAGTCCTTCGGGAGCCACAACGCAAGTATTGCTGTCGAATCCTGATGCGGTGTTCTTCGTCTGGTCAATCCCGTCCTTGCTATAGCGAAGGTTCTTCGCTATGTCGCGGGCGAGGGCTTTCACTTCGAACGAACGGCTTTCGCCTGAGATGGTGGCGGTGAGCGTCACGGGAGTGTCTTCGGCGAGAGGAAAGAGCACGCCATTGGAAGAAATCGCAGATTCGTTTGACGAACTCCAAGCGACATCGAGTCCAGAGATGGAACCAGGCAGCACAAGGTCTGTCCGTGTCTCTGTGGGCAGTTGCAGCATCTTCAAGGCATTCTTGCCTTTTTCTGCATCCATTTTCAACTGGATGTTGGCGACAGTCTGTTGCACGGTCATTGGTGACTGGCAGGCGAAAATTTCCGCAAACGTCAGAATTTGGTGTCCTTCAGCGGTTTTCTCGTCGAATATATTATCTACGGTGTTGTTGTAGAGGTCGTCTTTTTCTAACTCTATCACTTGGTCAACCAGTCCGTTGCGGTATGTGATGAGGCGGTTGTTGTCGCAGGTGATGCTGAGTATCCATGTGGTGACTTTTGTGGGGTGGTTGTCTCCGCTCGTACCCGTGCTTTGTGTTGCCCAATCGTCGCTGGTGAGCAGGCAGTTCTGGCTCTTGTAGGTCTTGCCGTTGATTTTCACGACAGGACGTTGGTCTTTTCCGTCGATGCTGTAACTCATGCCGTGACCGCCTGTCTTGTCGTCGCCAAGCACGAGCAGTGTGCCTTCGTACTTGGAGGCATTCATGTTGAAAGCCACATGGAAGGACTCACCTGGACCGAAACAGATGCAGTCGGGGCGGGGAGTATCGGGGTCTTCCTTCGTCAGTTCCTCTTCCCATTCATAATTGCAGTGAATGCCCGTGGGGTAGCCTTTGGGATAGCCTTGCTTCACCATCCAGTAATAGTAGTCGCCATTCATCCATGAAAGACGTAATTTGGAATTTTTGGAACCTGGGATGATGAAGGGACGCACATTGTTCTTCTTCGAACCCGATGTGATTTGTTCCGAACCGCTGACCTTCCCGTCTTCAATGGTGTATTTCCATATTTCGTATACTCCGTCCTTATTATATACTCCGTCTTTGGTGGGGATGCTGAGATAGAGGTCGTTCGGGTTGTCAGGGTCAATCGACATACCGCCGCTGTAGCATCGTTCTGTGGAGTTCCAGTTCTGGTGGAAGGCATGACCGCCGTACTGCACCCATGTGCGTTGCCATTCCTTGCCGGTCCATCGGGCATACCAATAGACGTGGGTGGTCTTGTCGTTGTCGATGTGGGGGTAGGCGATGCAGGGACGCTCGTCTTTGTCAAGCACAATCTGCCACACCCAGTTTCGGATGTTGGCGGTGTTGTCAACGATGGTGGCTGGATAGGATGAGGCATAACTGCTGTTCTTGTTCACATTGAACACCCCATTGTTGATGACCGACAGTTGCTTGCCGTTCAAGTCGCGCAAGATGGGTCCGTTGCCCTTATTGATGTCGATGACGTTGAAATAGAGCCAGTCGGGCATCTCGTTGTCAGGATGGCCTGTGGTGTAAGACACATAAATCTTGTCCTTTCCGTTGCTCTGGTATTTTGCGTATGGACGAGCGCCTGTGGATTGCACAATCTGCTTGGGACCGAAATCGAACTTGCAGTTGTCGTTTGCGTCGGGCATGGTCAGCCGTGCGATGGTCGGATGCCAGTTGATGCCGCGCCAGCAGAGGTAGATGTGGTTCGGGTCGTCGCTCAGGATGAAGGGCGAGGGATAAGTGGTGTTGTTGGCTGTGGTCAGGTATTTCTCCTCACCCAATGCAGTGATGTCGCCAGGTCGGCGAGAGATGCGATACCATATCTTTGCCTCGTCGGTGTGGCGCGTGTAGAAAATCATCACGCGTTCGTCGGGCAGTACCACGAACGTCGGGTTGTTGTGGTCGTCGGGTTGGAAATAACTGCGCACCAACACGTCGGTTTTCTGCTTTGCCACCCAGTCATACTGAGTGGCTTTCACGTTGCCATGCACGTCGATATAGCCGATATAGGTGGCGTTGATAGTGCCGTCGGCGTTCTCATAATGCAGGGCGCGTGGGTCGGCAAACCAGCACCATGCACCTTCTTCGGCCACGATACTGCTTTTGAATGTGTTGGTTGTGTCTTGTGCCATCATATTGCAGATAGCCACAAACATTGAAGCGATAGTAAGAATGATTGTTCTCATGATTGTTTTGTATAATTAGGTCAATTTTCTTGTATGCTATAGTTTTTCGTATCATTGATTCTCTACGCAAAAATACAAATAATATATGTAAACTATAGTCTTTCCTCCTGAGATTTGTTCTTATTTCTTCTGTTTCCCCGTCTTTTCCTGTTTTTTCAAAGGTCGTTAGGGTCTCTATGGTCATTAAAACCTTTAAGGCACCCCTATCAAAAAAAGGGGGCAAAAAGCCCCCTCCTTTGCATTCTAAAATCTCTACTTCACCACGAATTTCTTGCCGTTCTGGATGTAGATGCCCTTGGCGGGGCTCTTCACTTCACGGCCTGACAGGTCGTAGATGCGTCCAGCCTTAGTGGCATCGTTGTCAACTGACTTGATGGCGGTGTCGACATTGCCGATGGCGAGGTTGAAAGCATAATACCTGTTGTTGTAGCAGAGGTAGATGACGGTGTGGTACTCCTTGTCTGTGTTGGCATCGTCGATGATGTAGGTGCGGAGCGTGCCATCCTCGGTATAACCTGCGGTGAATGCTGCCTCTTCCATGTTTGCCACAGCCTCTCCGTCCTCATTGAATGAGAATCCGTAGATGTTGTCGAAGTTGGCGGAGGTGAGATTGCCTTCATCATCAACTACCAGCCACTCAGCGTTGGTCTCCAGTTCCTCCATGGTGCATCCGAAGGTTGAGCAGCATGTGGAGAGGTCGAGCGGAATCTCATAGTAGTCGTCGGTTTCAGCGTCGCGGCCTTTCATGACGAAATCCTCTGAACCTATAGGTTTGATTTCAATCACATTCTTGACGAACTTGATGGTGGTGTTCAACTTGAGTGCCTTGCCGTTCCAGAAATTGAACACGTAGAATGTGGCGGTGGAATAATCACCCGTGTGGCGTAAGCCTGGCACATTGAACCAATGGATGGTGCTCTCGTAGTACCATAAAGCGAAAGCGCCTTCACCGCTGTAACCAGCCGCGTAGGCATAGTGGTTCTCGTCTTCTGGCGACATCCAGAAACCACCTCCTGTTTCACCGTTGTTCGCCTCGCTGACAGAATAGGCGTTGGTGAGTTCACCAGCGGAGTTCAGTCCATAGAGGATGCCATGTGAAGTACCCAGCATCTCCTCGTATTCCGACATGTCGGTTTGGCCTATCTCCCAAGAGCCACCGCTTTCGGTTGGAACGAACGATACTACAAAGTCAACTTCTGTCACCTCGCAGGTCTCGATGGTGTATTGGGGGCTCTCCATCGTCATCTTGAACTGGAACTCATAGTACTTCTCGCCTTTGATGAAATAGACGGTAGCGTTGCATTCCTCACCGCCTTTGAAAGCATCGGGCATGTTGCCCAACTCAAAACGCAGGCTGTCGGCCACATAGTTGATATAGAAGCTCTTGGCTCCATAGCTGTAATTGGTTACAGAACCTTCAGGCAGGAACCAGAAACCTGTAGTGTCGGCGGTATAGGCCGAGGTCAGACCACCATATTGGTCGGTGGCGGCCACGCGGATGTCGGAGATGCTTTCAGCGCCAAGCAATGAATAAATATCCTCGGTGTTAATGTTGAAGAACTCCAGACTGTCCCATCCGTCGTTCGGGTTGCGGGTGAACTCGAAGGTCTGTGAACCCACAGAGGTGTAGTTGGCAATCACGTCGTCGGTGTTGACATCGACAGTTAAGTCGAAGTCAATGACCCAGGCCTTGCTGCCGTAGATGAAGTAAATCTCGGCATGATGACGTTCGCCCAATTTCCACGGTTCGTATGCGTACTGGCCGATGGTGCAGTAGATGGTGTCGCCTGGGATGTAGGTGAGCGAGGCCACCCAGAACTTGTCGGTGCTGCCCCAGTCGGCATGCTGGAGTTCGTCGCTTTCCTGATCTTCTCCCTCAAACTGAACACCTGAACCGAACCAGAAACCCGGAGTGGGAGTGGCGGTCAGGTCGTTGACGAGTTGGTCACTCCAGTTCTCGGTCTCATCGTCGAACTTCTTGGCGTAGATGATATATCTCATCTTGCTGGCAAAGTAGTCTTCGTCGATGCCCAAAGCTGCCGCCATGCCTGGCACTTCCACCCAGTTGGGCTCATTGTACCAGTCGGTGTTGGGAACCTGTGTGATGGCGTAGGTGGTGCGGCCCACAATCTCCAGGTCGGAGAGGGTAGTGGTGGGTGTTTTGTCGATGCCCTCTGCTTGCTTGATGGTCAGTGAAATACCAAAGGTGACTTGTCTGCCGTTATAGTTCATGGCGATGGTGCAAGTCACGGTCTCGCCTGGATAGAGAGGTTTGGTGGGGTTCTGGCCCACACAGAGGTAGAGTTCGTCGGCATCGATATCCCAGTCGGGGTGTACAAACCAATAACCGTTTTCACCCCAGTAAGTGAGGTTGCCGATTTTGTCCAGATAGTATCCGCCCCATGATGCCGTAGGGGTGGTGGTGGACGTACCGTCGCTCTGAATCAGGGAGAACAGGTCGCTACGTGGTGAACTGTATTCTTCCACAGGTATCCAGTCGTTGAGTGCTTTTCCCAACTCAGCGGCACTGACACCTAGTTTTCCTGCTATCTCGGAAATGGAATAGACGAGGTTGGTGCGTTCATAGTCGGACTTGGCTTCTTCAATGATGGCATCATTGTAGTCCTCGGCTGATACGCTGTTCGACACGAACAGCATGGCCAATGCAATGAAAGTAAAAAGTTTTCTCATAAGCGTTGATTTTTCAAATAAAAGTTAAGTTAGCGAATTGAATGAATCATTATTTGGGCAAAGATATAAATAATCAACAAATGTAAAAAATAATCAGACGAAAACTTACTTTTTCCCACTCCCTTTGTGGAAAAAAGTGGTGGAGTCAAATGTTTCATAACAAATGTTAAAACGAGGGTAGATACGCAAACTCTGTATAATAATACGTAATAAGAGGCGCTTTTAGGTGGATTTTTTTGTATATCCATGCAATGTTATATGCAAAAATGTTTCATGGGTATGACATTAGGAAACATTTTTACCATTGACCGTTGACCATTGAACATTGACCGTTGACCATTGAACATTGACCATTGACCATTGACCGTTGACCGTTGACCATTGAACATTGACCATTGACCGTTGACCATTGAACATTGAACATTGACCATTGACCATTGACCGTTGACCATTGAACATTGAACATTGACCGTTGACCATTGAACATTGACCATTGAACATTGACCATTGAACATTGACCATTGACCGTCGATGGTCGTTTCTGTTGAAGGAACAAGTCAGTTGACGGAACAAGGTAGTGTCAGCATAAATACAGCATGGCATCCTGGAAACTGTTTGTCGGAGAGTTCCAACATGCCTCCTTGTTGCAGCATCATCCGTCGGCTCAGCGAGAGTCCGATTCCGTTCCCTTGCCGTTTGGTGGTGAAGAAAGGAACGAAAAGTGACTGGCGGTTCTCGGCAGGGATGGGACTCCCGTCATTTCCAATGTATAAATTCAATTGTCTTGAATTGCTTTGCACCAGGTCTTCTGCGTTGTTGAGTACGGCGGTAACAACCATTTTTCCAGCGTCTGCCTCCACGGCGTTCTTCACGAGGTTCATCACCACCTGCCTTAGCATCCCCGCATCTGCTTGTACAGATAAATCAGTTGCCACATCTATCTCCCACGTCAACTGAGGATATGTCAAGATGATGTCGTCAATCATCTTCCGCAGGTCGACTTTACCTAAATTAGGCTTCTCCAGTTCCGACATCTTTCTGTAATTACCCACAAAACCGCTCAGATGTCGGGATGTCTCGTAAATGGCTTGAATCCCTTCTTCCAGGGGTGTTCCTTTCACATTAGGGTAGGAGAGCAATGACTGGCTGATGCTGGTGATAGGGGCTGTGGCATTCATGATTTCATGGGTCAGCACACGTGTCATCCTTTGCCATGTCTCCACTTCGTTCTGGTGAATAAGGGTGCGGATTTCCTGTCCCATGTCGTTGAGCAACTGTTGCATGGCGCGCTCACCACTGGGCAGTTGGTCGGTAGGAAGACGGAAAGAGAAGTCGTGGTTGTGCAGTGCCTCGCGCATCATCCAGGCCCGTTGCGCCAATTTGCGCTGATGCCATTGCCACAATCCGAAGGCAACGGCAAGCAAAATAACAATGATGACAAGCGCAAGTATCATAATGCCCCTTTATTTCGAATGATTAATTGAGTCGTTTCATCTTATTGTAGAGCGTCTGACGAGTGATGCCTAATTGCTCGGCAGCCAGTTTCATGTTGCCGTGACAGCGGTCGATGGCGCGGCGGATATGCTCTGCTTCGACCTCGTCGAGCGTGACCACCTCGCCTGCGGCATCAAGTACGTCCTTCAGTTTACGTACCAATTCGTCATTGTCCCATGGTTTCGTGATGAAGTCAGCCGCACCGCTCTTCAAACCTCGTACTGCCAGGTTGACATCAGCGTATGCTGTAATCAGAACCACGGGCAGTTCGGGATGATGCTTGCGTATGGATTGCAACCAGAAGAGTCCGTCTTGCCCGCTGTTCACACCCAACGAGAAATTCATGTCGAGCAGCACCAGGCTGACTTCCTCTTGATTCAGCAGTCTGAGTACTGTGTCTGGTGAAGTCATCGTCAGCACCCGGGAGAAGGTGCCCGACAGACATAAGCGCAGTGCTGTCAGGATGGCCTCGTTGTCGTCAATCACGAGGATGGTTCCGTATTTGTCTTTTGTGTAATTTGCCATATTGTTTGCAAAGATATCCTTTTTTTGATAAAAGCCGACCTCAAAAAATGAAAAAACAGAGTAACCTGATTTATTGTCAAATTATTAGACACTTTCGTGTGTGATTTTTAGACATTCGGTTTTTCTGAGAGGAGAATCGTTTTGCAGAAACATTCATATTCGTAATTTTGCACCACATCAATCTGCATTACGAATATGACAAAGATAACCTTTCTCTCCATCCTGTTGGCCACAGCCGTCAATAGTTCAGCACAAGAAACGATGCTGACTGTTGACGACTGCATGAGCTATGCGGTGGAACATAACCATGACATCCGCATCAGCCGCCTGACTCACGACAACCGACGAGCCGACCATACCCAGGCCATCTGGGCGTTCCTTCCCTCTGTCAATGCTTCGGTGGGAGTGCAGTATAACTTCGGACGTGCCATCGACCCTGAGACAAACACCTACACCAACGTGAGCACTTTCTACAACGGATATTCTATCCAAGCCTCACTGCCCGTGTTCGACGGTTTCCAAAGGCTCAACCAACTTCGCGCCGCCAAAGCAAGCCTGTTGATGGGCAACAGCCAAATCAGGGCTCAGCAGGATGAACTCGCCTTGCAAGTCTTCGAGGCTTATTGCAATGTGATGTATTATAAAGGCACAGTGAAAATGGCTGAGGAGAAACGCTTGCAGAGTGAACTGACACTCCGCCAGACTCAGGTCATGGCAGAGATTGGCCAGAAGAGCGAAGCGGATGTGGCGCAGATGGAAGCCCAACTCGCCGGCGACGACTACGAAATCACACGTCAGCAGAACGCCCTTTCCACTGCACTGCTCACCCTGAAACAGTTGATGAACTATCCTGAAACCGACACCTTGCTGCTGGCAGGGACTTTGGAGGATGAACGGATAGGACATACCACTGAATACGCGGAGAATCCGGACCTGGAAGCGGCCCAGTATAATGTCGTGGTCGCCCGCCGAAACCTGAGTATAGCCAAGGGGGCTTTGTCTCCCTCCATCTCGATTAGCGGTGGCATGAGCACTTCCTACAACAAGATGCTGCACAACCCGACTACAGGGTTCCACGACCAGTTGAGAAACAACAAAGGCGAATATGTCTATGCTTCTCTCAGCATCCCGCTCTTCAACCGAATGGAAACCATCACGCGCATTCGACGGCAGCGAAACAATCTGCGCATTGCAGAGGAACAACTGGCGCAGAAGCGCGATGAACTCACGAAACTGCAGCTGCAGGCTCTTAACGACTGCGAAGGCTACCGCAAGCAGACGATTCAGATGAGAAAGAAAGTGGAGGCTGACAGCATTGCCGCCCGCTTGACTACACGGAAATACGAGGAAGGCCTCTCGTCGGCCATCGATGTGCAGACCTCGAACGCCACACTCCTTGAGAGCCGTGCCCAACTCCTGCAGTGCCAGTTGATGCTGGCTTTGAAACAGAAACTTGTCAATTATTACAAAGGAATCGCTTTATGGACAGAAAGATAGAGAAAACAAAGGCTCAGCGCCTGATGAAGTATTGGCCCTATGTGGCTGGCGGATGTTTCGTCGTAGTCATCTTGGGATGGTTGATTTTCGGCAATCACGCTTCGACATTGCGGGTGAACCATGATGAACTGACCATCAGTGAAGTCAAGGAAGCCGAGTTCAAGGATTATGTGCGCACCAACGGACAGGTGGTGCCGATACAGGTGGTGCAAATCTCGCCCGAGGAGGGTGGCATCGTCATGGAAAAGGTGGCTGAAGAGGGCACCATGGTCAGAAAAGACGACGTCATTGTTCGGCTCTCCAACTCGAATCTCGATTTGCAAATCCTGAACGCAGAAGCTGAACTGGCGGAGAAACAGAACCTGCTGCGCAACACGCAGGTGGCCATGCAGCAAGACAAACTCAACAACGAGACCGAGGCGGCGTCGTTGGGAATGGATGTCAGTCGCAAGAAACGATTGTACGAGCAAAACGAACGGCTCTATCGTGAGAAACTCATCAGTAGGGAGGTATATTTGCAGGCCAAGGAGGATTACGAACTGTCGCTCAAGAAGCAACAACTCATCGGTGAGCGCTTGAAGAAAGACGACCAGTACCGCAGCATCCAAATGGACCAGATGGAGGACAACCTTGCCAATATGCGCAGGAACGTCGTGCTGGTGAGGGAGAGGAAGCAGAAACTCGAGGTACGCTCTGCCATTGACGGTGAACTTGGTCTGCTCGACGTGGAGTTGGGGCAGAGCATACAGCCAGGACAGAAAATCGGACAACTCAACGACCTCTCTGATTATAAAGTCCAGGCACAGATAGACGAGCATTACATCGACCGCGTGCGGCAGGGACTCATGGCTTCCTTCTCACGAGGCGACAAGAAGTATCTGCTTCAAGTGCGCAAGGTCTTCCCGGAGGTACGTGAGGGCAAGTTCCGCTGCGACTTCACCTTCCAAGGCGAACGCCCCGAGAACATCCGCACCGGACAGACCTATTACATCGACCTCGAACTGGGGCAGCCAGAGCAGGCCGTCATCATCCCCCGTGGCACGTTCTTCCAGACCACAGGCGGACAATGGATTTTCGTGCTCGACAAAAGCGGTACGAAAGCCTACCGTCGCAACATCCGCATCGGCCGTCAGAATCCGCAGTTCTATGAAGTGCTTGAAGGACTTGAACCAGGCGAGCGCGTCATCACCAACGGCTACGAGGCGTTCAAGGACAACGAAGTGCTGGATATTAATTAAGGAACCTTCTATAAATTCTACGTTCACAACATAATATAACATTATCGGGTAATAACGAGATATATGAAGAGTTATCTGAGATTTCTTTCAAGGAACAAGCTATACGTGATTATCGAGGCCTTTGGCCTGTCATTTGCCTTAGGTTTCATCGTTCTATTGGTGTCGTACGCCAATGCAGAATTCAGCACAGGCAGAAATATAAAGGATGCTGACAATATCTATCTCCTTGGCACTGGCGACATGTTTGGAATGACACTGGATACGCCTGTGGAGTTCTTCCATCAAGTACCAGAGATTGAATCATGGACCAGGATTTCCAATGGTATGCTTTCGGATGTTGTTGTAGGCGATGACTATTATAGCATATCATCTGTCTTTGTTGACTCCACATTTTTCCAGATGTTCGATTTTCAGCTGACGGGCTGCAATCGCCGACAAGTGCTGACAAGTGAGGACGAAGTGCTCGTTTCAGAATCTTTTGCGCGTAAAGCCTTCGGACAGGAGAATGCTGTGGGAAAGAAAATAAAGGCAGGCGATGCCTATTATATCATCAGTGGCATTGTGGAGGACTTTGGACGGAATGACCTGTTCACAGAAACCGATGTCTTCTTCAGTTTCAAGAAAGCCTATGACTACTACCAACGTATGGACAATTTTGGTAATACACAGACATTCCTGACGCTGAAACCGAATGCAACCCCAGAAGCAGTTGCAAATAAACTGTTGGATAAATATCTGGAATACTGGCCGCTGTTTTATGCCAAAGATGGAAGTGAAGGCGCTATGATATGGGGATCCACACTCACCAGGTTCGACGACGTCTATTTCTCATCACTTGAACGTTACGGCACCCTTAAGAAAGGCAATAAGACACTGGTTCAGATACTGTTGATTGTGGCATTCGTCTTGTTGGTTTCAGCTTGCTTCAATTACATGAATCTATCCATTGCGCTGACAGGTAAGCGTGCCAAGGAGATGACCATGCGAAGGGTTTTGGGAGAACGGACTCAAGGAGTGATGCTACGCTATTTCTTGGAAGCTTTTTCCTTCGCTGTTTCCTGTTTTCTGATGGGCTATGTGATAGCCTATCTGTTCCGCCCCATGTTCGAAGGATGGCTTTCAACAAGCATTCCACTTTCGCCCGACCTGCAATTCGTGATAACAGCAGTCATCGCTCTGCTTGTCATTTCAATTGTTTCCAGTCTGTTGCCTGCCTTGCTTGTGCTTCATTTTCAGCCCGTTGATGTGGTAAAGGGTAGTTTCCAATTCAAAAACAAGATGGTGTTCAGCAAGGTTTTCATCATTGCGCAGAACGTCATCAGTATGTCTCTGATAACCATTGCCATCACCATGACTTTGCAGATACACCATCTGCTGACTTTACCTCTTGGCTATCAAACAGATAATCTTATATTTATAGAGGCTTGGGACATTGGCTATAACTCAGACCGACAAGATGTCCTACGCCAGCGGTTGCTCTCATTACCGCAAGTGGAAGCCGTTGGCAAGGCTGGCAGTCTGCCTTTCAGAACCTCCTGCAATGGTCTGGTTGATGCGCAAGGCAACAAATCGTGGATTTACTATTCGTCGATGGATACCACAGCATTCCGGCTGTTGGGTTTCCACATCGTAGAGCGTTTCAGCGATTCCACAGACAGTCTGTGTTACATTGACCAGGAGACCCAAAAGCGCTATAACATATCTGCATCTCATCTCTCAATAGATGGTAATCAGGCTGAATCAACCGGTGAAGTTGTCATGCGTCCCAGATATAAAGTATGTGGTGTTGTAGATAACTACCGTAACGGCATAGGCAATTACTCCCCAAGGTTTGAAGACGGGCATAATGTGATTCAAATAATCGGGGAAAAGGGATGGTCGTGGAGTCATATAGCAAAGATTAGAGGTGACAAGTCTGAAGCACTTGCCGCCGTAAGGAAAGCATGTAGTGCGGTTAGCAAGGATTTGATGGGTTACTCCAAGGAAATGCCGTGTACATTTCTTAATGATGTCATGGAGGACGCGCTGGTCAAGGAACGCAATACCATGCACCTTATTCTCTGCTTCATGTTTCTCTCTATTATGATATCGGCTCTTGGGCTTTTCGCTATATCCGTCAACTATAGCGAGCAGCACAGCAAGGAGATATCCATCTGTAAGATTATGGGGGCTACAGTAAAGGAATCAATATGGCGACTCTCATGGCGTTTTGTCCTCATGTCATTGATTGCCGTTGTTATTGCCATCCCTATCTGTGTGAAAACCATGCATTATTACTTACAGGATTTTTACTATCAGATTGACTTTCCCTGGTGGGTATTACTTCTGTCGGCATTCATTACAATTCTTATTGTCATCCTATCTGTTCTTGGCCAGACCATGAAGATTGCCATCAAGAATCCTATTGATGGTATAAGGACCGAGTAAAAAGTGACAAACACAAAAGAAACTGCCGATGATTGATATGATGCGGCAATAATAATTGGGCAGCACTCGGATGATACCAAGTGCTGCCCTTGACGAAAGAATAGGAAAAAAGTATTTGCGTCCCCATTCTTTATTGACCAGCTCGATTTTTTTCAGCATATCCCATGATTTGAGAGAGGCTGTAGTTAACTTTGCACTAGAAACATCAATAGTGGGCCTTCTTCGAGAGGAATCTCACTAAAATTCCAGAAAGTTCATTAATAGAAAACTCCTTTATAGAAGACCCCATAAAAAACAACATGAAGAAGACAACAAACAACAAGAAACAGATGATGAAAAACAGAAAGTTTTATTTTAATTATCGCATATTCAAGGGCGATAATATGGTAGCTGACGAAGCCATTGAATTCAGTATCTCGGAAGATGAAATCAAGAAAGTAGCAGCCATAATGGAGAAGAATGGTGGCTACCCTGTTGACATGTGTGAACTGGAGAGCATTTCCAATCGTGTTCTTGATGATATTTACGTCAACGAGTTGACCAGCCTCTTCCCAGAAGAGGAGGATTACGACGATTACTATGTAGAGCTCTACGAAGCGATGCCACAGGACCTTCGCTTAGCCGCAGAGGAATACATCCAGTATAAGGATGTTGACCAGACCTTCTATCTTGACGTAGATGGTCATGAAGTGAAAAAGTCATTTCAGCTTAGAGTAAGTCAGAATGCTTTCAACAAGATGATCGAAGTGGCAAACGCTGACAAACATGACAAGCATGATTTTGATATGCTGAAAGAACAAGCTCCAGACGCCTACAAAGAGATGACAGAACTCATTTTTGAATGGGCATACAAGTATAGTATTCAGCAGTATGGCGAGCCTAAGGTCTGTGTCCTGAAGGAGTTCCCATATCAGGTTTACGAAAGTCTGTCATCATAACAACAAGGTCATCGGAAGAAGAACCTGTTGCTGTTTCTCTTGGCGAGATTCCTATCTCGGGCACGCCCGCCTATCCGTAGCCTTTCCACTTAGAAGGGTGGGGAGTCCTGGTACCTGGCTGCTGAAGCTTGCTCATCATTACATAGTAGGGGCAGTGATGGCATATAGCCATGCGCTGCCCCAAAGATGAGAATGGTGAAAAAGTATTTGCGTCTTTAGGTTGTTACGGTTCGTCGGTCTCTTCCTGCTTCTCATTCTTCGACAGTTTGTTTTCAATGAAGAAGGAGACGAGCATTCCGCATCCCATGCCGGCAAGGGTGGGGAGCCAGAAGTACATAGATTTTGTGTCGTAACCAGCCATGCAAGAGATGGCGGCGCCCAGTCCTGCGCCCAAAAGGATGCAGCCCCAACGGAGCATGGTGAACTTGTCGCTTGTCTGTTTCTGTTCCTCCACCAGCAGTTTGATACTTTCTGCATCCACATGGTTCTCGATGATGGCTTTCCGCAACTCTGTTTCGCGGTTCTTCTTGCGGATGGAGATGATGGAGCCACAAATGATAGCCACGATGGGGATTCCGAGCGATAGCACTACGGCTGCGAGAGGAATTAATACTCCAATTTGTTCTGTTTCCATATTTATCTGTTTTTATAGTTTGACATCTTGTTGTTTTTTTGACCGGTCTTCATTTGTAAGACTCGAGATAATTGAAATTATTACATCTTGCTGATGGAAAAATCTCTCACTTCTTTGCTGACGAATCCCAGCATGGCAATGGTGGATAGTCCCAACGCAATCCACATATAGAACGGCATGTCGGAGTGGGTGACGATATAATGAATGCCAAAGCCAAAGCAGAACAGCACGAAAGGAATGCCGAAAGCAAAGGCAAAAACTCGGACATAGTGACGAAACACCGCTTTACGAGCCGAATGTTTCACTTCATTCATCACATTCCTGTTGATTTCCTCCAGAATACTTTCGCGCTCAAGCGATGTGCTGATGAGGCTGTCTAGTTCTTCATCGGATATCCATTCCGATTTCTGTGTATGATTGTCATTCGTATTCATAACGCAATTGTTTTTTCAGTTGTTCGCGGATTCTGTGTAGTCTTACTAATACATTAGCTTGGGAGAGGTTGAGTTGAAGGGCTATCTCGTCGGTCTTCATTTTGTGAAAGTAGTGCAGCTTGACAATCTCTTGGTCTTGTTTGGGGAGGTCTGCTATGGCCTTTTCCAATCGTTGCAGCCGTTCTTCACGTTCTTCTGAGTACTCCTCCATAGGTACAGGGACGGAGAAAAGGTCTATGGCGGATTTTCGCTTTTCTTTCTCGATGAGGTCTAGGGCCTCGTGCGCTGCGATGGCGGCGAGCCATGGCCCTAAATCCTTCCCTTTCCAGGTGTGCAGACTGGTGAAGGCATGGATGAAAGTTGTTTGTGTCACATCCTTCGCCATCTCAGTGTTCTTCGTGATGCCAAGAACCTTCGAAAAAACCATGCCTCCATAATTCTTCATGATGAGGCTGAACAGGTTTTTCCGACCGTCTTTCAGGATGCTGTCAACGATGATTCTGTCGTCCATTTATAGTTGTTTTTATCATATAGACTCCATTTCTGCCGAATTATTACATGGATGACGAAAAAAAGTTTCCGAATCAAACTAAAAAAGATGGGTAATCCGTTTTTTTGTTGTCCAAGTTGTCCCCCTCGTCTTGCTCAATGCGTATGTGTCCATTTTTTAGACACTATAGTGTGTGAATTTTAGACATTCAGTCTGTAAGTCCACAAAAAGTCTTGCTGTGGATTCATGAATTGCATAATTTCGCATCAGAAAAAAACAAAAAGAGTATGAAAGCGTTGAAAAAACTGAACCAACACGGACAGCACAACTGGACCAAAATCCTGTGCCTTGCCATCGGACTCGCTGCCGGTATGGTACTTGTCGGTAAAGTGGGGTTTGAATTGTCGTGGGATAATTTCTTCCCGACGAGCGACCGTATTTACGTGGTATGCGAGGACATCATCCGCGATGGCGAATACCATAGTTACCCACAGACTGCAGGAGGTGTGGCACCAGGCATGAAGCAATACTGCCCGCAAGTAGAGGCCGCGACACGCTACACCGACTTTGCCACGAACATGCCTTTGCTCAACGAAGAGGGCAAGCGTGTGCGTGCCAATTTTGCCTTGGTCGATTCCTGTTTCTTCGATGTGTTTCCATTCCGCGTCATCGCTGGCGATGCCAAGAAGACGCTCTCGCAACCTGAGTGCTGCATGATTCCCCGTTCGCTGGCCGAGAAACTGGGCGGTGACATCGTGGGGAAGAAGATTTTCTACAACCGACGCGATGGATGGGCACTGACCGTGGGCGGTATCTATGAGGACATTCCGCTGAATTCACGTCTTCACGACCTTCAGGTCATGGTCAGTATGCCTACCATCACTCGGATCATGTGGGACGGTCGCGAGAACTGGGTCGGCAACGACCGCTACCTTGGTTATGTACGACTGGCAGAGGGCATCACACCCGATGACCTGAAGCCCCAAATCGAAAAGATGAAGCGGGAACGTTTGCCTTTGGAGGAATTGGAGAAGGCCGGCACAGAGTTAGGCTTCTCGCTGACACCGTTGCGTGAGTTTCATATCAACGACGAGAGCACACGCAATATGGCGTGGATTCTGTCGCTGCTGGCCATCGTGCTCATTGGTTGCGCTGTGCTCAATTACCTCTTGCTCGTGGTAGGCGGAATCAGCCGCAGGGCCCGCGAGATGGCAGTGCACAAGTGCTATGGCGCACAGGCCAACAATCTGTATGGCATGGTTTTCCGTGAGAGCTCCATCCACTTGCTGCTTTCCTTGCTGCTGGCGGTCTTCATCCTATGGGTGGCCAAGGACGTGGTGGAAGAGTTGGTGGGCGCACCGCTCATGGTGTTGTTGACATCAAGTCTGCCGTGGTTGTTGTTCGTGGTTGTGGTGGTGCTGTTGCTGACTGGTCTGTTGCCAGGCTGGCTCTACAACCGTATTCCCGTGGCGACAGCTTTCAAAAACTATAGCCAGACGCATCGGTGGTGGAAACTGCTTCTCTTGTCTCTTCAGTTTGCTTCCGCCACATTGCTCATCACTTTGCTGGTTGTGGTAGGTCGTCAGTATCAACTGATGGTCAACGACTCGCCAGGTTATGATTACTCCACCTTAGGAATGATTCAAGGTGATGAGATTCAACCCCAGCAGCGCCAGCTGGTGATAGACGAGTTGCGTAAACTGTCGGTTGTCGAGAGTGTCACCACCTCCACGACGATGCTGACCAACTTTCAAAGCGGTGACAACATCCTGCTGCCAGGCGAAGACAGAGAATACATGAATGTGGCCGACCTCTTCTACGTGGGCGACGGTTATCACCATGTGATAGGCATTCCTTTGGTGAGCGGACGTACTTTCACTGAAGAGGTGGATACTTTGCGCGAGGTGATGGTGAGCCGCAGTTTTGAACAGCGGATGCAGCAACTGGCAGGATGGGACAATGCTGTGGGCAAACAGATTATTTGCACCTCGTTCCAAGGTCCTTATACCATTGTCGGTGTCTATGAAGACGTGCGGATGGGAAGTATTGCCTGTCCTGACGAAAGACCCAGTGTCTGCTTCTACAGCAAAAAGATAGAATACATGACCATCGTGCATATCCGTTTCCATTCTATGGAGGGTTTGCAGGCGGCCAATGAACTGATACGCAAACTTGTTCCCGACAACCCCGACGTGGTCGTCTATCCGTATTCCCAAATCATCGCGGAAACCTACACTGATGCCAAGCGGTTCCGTTCCACCGTACTCATTGGCGGACTGGTGGCATTGGTCATCGCACTCATAGGACTGGTGGGCTATCTTGCAGGTGAGATCAACCGCCGGCAGAAGGAAATCGCCATCCGCAAGGTGAATGGGGCACGGACTGCTGAAGTCCTGAGATTGTTCCTCTACGACATCATGAAGGTGGCCATTCCGTCCGTAGTCGTAGGCACTGTTGCCGCCTACGCCGTGTCTCAGTTGTGGCTCCAGCAGTTCTCTGTCAAAACACCGTTGTCATGGTCTTTATTCACGTGTTGCGCTCTTACTGTTCTGGCCGTTATTCTGGCTATTGTGGGTATAGGCTGTTATCGCGTCGCGACCAACAATCCGGTAGGCTATCTGAAAAATGAATGACAATAACCAATCGAGTATGATAAAAAGAGACTTTCTGATGGACAGTTCTATTTATCACGAATTATCGAATTGTCGAATTCTTATTTTGTTGACATTGAGAATTTTATGGAATTATAGATAAAATCGCAAGCGATTTTGAGAATGAACTGAATATAAATTTAAGATTTATGAATATCATAAGAAACCTGATGTATATGGCTCGTCGCTTCAAGACGGCAACAATGCTGAACTTCGTAGGGCTTGTAGTGGCTTTCACAGCGTTCTATCTCTTCATGACGCAAGTGATTTACAATGCAGGATACAACCGTGGCATACCAGATGCCGAGCGAATCCTTCGCGTGGAGGCTAAGATGAATGCAGAGTCTCCATGGGGTATTCATACCAACCGTCCTATATTGGAGATGTTGATGCAGATACCGGAGGTGGAATCCGGAACCTTCAAACCTTTATGGAGCAATTTGAGTGAAATCTACATGGGGAATACTCCAGTGGAGTGCACAGTGACCCCCATAAGAAGCGAAACTTCGCTGCTGCCTTTCTCTCCAGTATGTGTAGATGGTAAACTGACCTGGGATTCACCAACAGACAAAGGCATTCTGATTCCAGAATCCATGGCCTTGAAATTTCTTGGCACCCCCACGGCGGCAGGGCGTTTCCTTTGGAACGGACAGGACAGCCTGCGCATTATGGGAGTCTATCGTGATTTCCCCAACAACTGTTTCCTCCTCAACGGCATCTATTCAGGAATGGGTGATGAAGGTAGAAACAGTTACAGCGAATGGAGTTATAATGGTTATCTGCGTCTTTACACCTCTGTGGATGTAGAGGCTTTCCGCAGGGATTTTAAGGAACGGGCTAAACCCATCTTCCGCAAAGTGGTATTGGCAGAAAAAGCGGAGGAGTACGAAAATGCCACGGAGGAGGAACGGGCAGACATGGACCAGCAAATTGAGGATTATTTCGGCTCGTTGGAAATACGTGTTACACCTATCACTGAAACTTACTTCTCAGGGGTAGACCCCAGTGATACAGGTAACCGAACCGTTCACCTGATTCTCATTTGGACGTGTCTTATCGTGCTGCTTGTGGCCGCTATCAACTTCCTGAACTTCACGTTGGCTGAGAGTCCGATGCGTGTGAAAGGCGTGAACACTCGCCGTGTGTTGGGATGCGACCTCATGTCGCTGCGTCTCTCGCTCATTGGCGAGGCGGTGGTAACATCGTTCTTAGCGTTTGTCCTTAGTCTGGGAGTCATCTATCTGCTCTCTATTTGGCCAACTGTCGCTACGCTCTTCTCCGATAACATCGCTCTTCGTAACCATCTGCAACTTATAGGCTGGATGGCCTTGATTGCAGTCGCTATCGGTATCATTGTCGGCGTGTATCCCGCATGGTTTGTCACCTCTTTCCAACCCGCCTTGGCACTGAAAGGCGCTTTCGGACTGACACCCAAAGGACGAAATCTGCGCACGGTCCTTATTGCTCTGCAGTTGTTCATCAGCCTTATCCTTGTCATCTACATCGGTATCCTATATCTCCAGAGCCACTTTATCTACCACTCAGATTATGGTTTCGATAAGAACGAGGTGTGCTATGCTCATCTATCTGACGAACTGAAAGGAAAGAAAGATGCCATCCGTGCTGAACTCTTGCAGATGGGCGGTGTGGAAGACGTGGCCTACTCACGTGTTGTGCTCGGCTCGCAGCCCCAATACATGAAGTGGGGACGTGGCAATGGCGACAAGGTGGTCACATTCACATGTTTCCCCGTGGATTGCCACTATCTGCGCACAATGGGCATCAACGTGATTGAAGGCCGCGACTTCAACGAACACGACAGCGACTGCTACATCATCAACGAGGCAGCACGCAAACGATGGAGTTGGGTGGAAATGAATAAGCCTCTGACCGATAACGATAATGACATGCCCGTCATAGGCGTGTGTGAGAATATCAGATATGCCAGCGTTCATCAGGACCGTGATACAGATCCTGTGGCATTCATTATCATGGGAGAGAACTATGCCCAATGGGGCGACCAACTTGATATACTCAATGTCCGTATTGGTGCAGGAATAGACAAGGTGGCCATGCGCCGTCAGTTACAGGAAAAACTCGCGTCTTTGGGTGGTGGCAGTGATGTGGAAGTGCGATTCCTCGACCAGGAAATGGAGCGTCTCTACCAAGAGGAATTCCGTTTCATCCGTCAAGTGCTGTTGTTCAGTGTGATATGCCTTGTCATCACCCTTATCGGAGTGTTCTGCCTGACGATGTTCGAGACAGAGTACCGTCGCAAGGAGATAGGTATCCGTAAGGTCATGGGCTCTTCAACCCGAGAAATCCTGCTTCTGTTCTGCCGGCGTTATGCATGGCTGATTGTCGGTTGTTTTGTTGTCGCAGCTCCCATAGCATGGCATATAGGCAAGCAGTGGCTGCAAGGTTTTGCCGAGCGAACACCCATTTATTGGTGGCTCTTCCCGTTGGGGCTGCTTGTTATTGGCGTCATCACGCTTGCCACCGTAGTCATCCAGAGTTGGCGAATGGCTAACGAGAACCCTGTCAATTGTATAAAGAACGAATAAAGAACAAATATAACAGAAACTAATAAATACAAACGATATGATTAAACTTGAAAACATTCAAAAGGTGTTCCGCACAGAAGAGGTGGAGACCGTAGCATTGGGCGGTGTGTCGCTCGAAGTGAAGAAAGGTGAGTTCGTGGCCGTCATGGGGCCCTCGGGTTGTGGAAAATCCACATTGCTCAACATCCTAGGACTGCTCGACAACCCTACCAGCGGACTGTATATGCTCGATGGTCAGGATGTAGGCAGTCTGAAAGAGAGCCAACGCACAAAAGTCCGCAAGGGTCAGATTGGCTTCGTGTTCCAGAGTTTCAATCTCATCGACGAACTCAACGTGGAAGAGAACGTGGAACTGCCATTGACCTATCTCGGAGTACCCAAGAAGGAGCGCAAACAAAGGGTGGAAGAAGTGCTGCGCCGTATGGCCATCAGTCACCGCATCCACCATTTCCCCCAGCAACTCAGTGGAGGACAGCAGCAGCGCGTGGCGATTGCCAGGGCAGTGGTGATGAATCCCAAACTGATACTTGCCGACGAACCTACGGGTAACCTTGACTCCAAGAACGGACTTGAGGTGATGCAACTGCTTACCCAACTCAACCAGGAGGGTACTACAATTGTGATGGTTACCCACTCCCAACGAGATGCAGGCTTCGCCCAGCGCGTCATCAATCTCCTCGACGGACAGGTGGTGCCTGAGGTGAGGCTTTGAATAACATCCTATTCTCGAGAAAATATCTTTCATTAGGCAGACAAGTGGTAATCCGTGAGGACATACCACTTGTCATATTAATAGGCGCAATCATTGCCTTTGTTTTTCTTGAATTATCGAATTGTAGAATTCTAATTCTGCTGACATAATGAATACTTCGGTATTATAGACAAATCCGCATGCGAAATTTAGGACTCCCCCACATTTTTTGGAAATATAATAATTGTATATATAATAAAACTACTTTGTATTAAACAACCGTATTATTTTACTTGCTGGCTCATTTTTTACATTCAAAAATGTAATAATTCAGTTTTTCTGTTGTCTATAAAGTAGAGATGAGTCAGACGATAGACATAGAAGAGCAACGACGCATCATCCGAATCAAGGAATGTAAGAGAGTAGGGGACCATAAGGCCTCAGCAAAGGAGTATGCTTTTTTCGTCAGACGATATTCACATCAGGTGCTCAACTTCGTCGCGAGGATGGTGACAGACATCAGCGATGCCGAGGAACTGGCCCAAGATGCCTTCATCAAAGCCTACCACAGTCTAGACTCGTTTGTGGGACAATCATCATTCCTCACCTGGATTACCCGCATCGCCTATCATGAAGCATTGAACCATTTGAAGCGCAGGCGACTTTTTGAGGTAAACATCGACGACCTGCCAATGATGGACACGAGCCTACCTGACGATGAACTTTCGACGGGACGTGAGGAACGCATCCAGCTGATGGAAGAAGCGCTTGATGACCTGCCTCCTGACGAACGGATGCTGATCCATCTCTACTATTATGAGGACAGACCGCTTCGAGACATTGCCTACATCATGGATGTCAAACCAAATGTTTTAGGCACAAGACTATACAGAATCAGAAAGAAACTGCTACAGATGATAAAACAAAAAGAAAATGGACAAACTCAAAGATAACGACATACGGGAGGCTTTGTGCCGAAGGGAAACAAAACGACGACAGCCCGAAGTGCCAGACGATTTCTGCGACAAGGTGTTGGCAGGTATAGAGACACCTCCTTCTTCTCAACGAAAATGGACCTGGATAGCTGTCGCAGCTTGTTTGTTGCTGCTGATTGGCGTCGGTGTGACAACGAATCTGAAGGATCATTCCACATCTGACCAGACCAAAAGGACAGCAAAGGTAGAATCGAAACCTGAGAAGATGGACATCGAAGTGATTCCCCAAAAGACGGAACCAACAGAACAACCCTCTTCCATCCAACCACAGCCCGTTTCAGAGGACAAGACGACCAAGACGGAAAGAACGGTGGAGAAGGTAGGTACTCGACCTCAAAAGCATACCGAAAGCAAAGATCTTCCATCAAATCCAGACGAGGAACCTGAGACAATCGAGCCGATGGATATTCTTAGGAAGGTGCAAGAGGCGACACCGATCACAGAAACGCCTGCTCAAGTTTATACGACCTGCATACCAAAAGAAGACACGACGATAGACTCGACTTATATCTCCCCCAGCAAGGTCGATGAGTTCATCGCAAAACTGGCCGACTACTACGATGTTGATCCTATCACGTTACCATGTCTCGGTCGTACTGACAGTACTGTGGTGTCAAAAGCCTACGTCTTCCCCGACAACGATGAAGTGAAACTGTTCAGTCGTTTGTTGCAAGTCGCATGCCGATACAAAGACGACACCCCTGGATATCTGCTCAACTTCTCCCACCGTCAGTTCTTCTTCACTTTGGACGACAGCAGGAAAGGAATGAAACACCTTTGGATTGCCGAACGTATAGGTGGTGGCAGGATTCTGCTCTATAGCACACGCTCTCCTAAATCCACTAACGTGCCTTCGGATTGTTATCGGAAGTATCGAGAGCAACTGACGAATACCAGCACAAGAGAATTGTAGTTGTTGCAAGCAGGCTGCTTGCGTACCTCCGCCAGCCTGTGACTATTAACGTATTTCAAGCAAACAATTCATAATAACTAATCATATCAACAAATAAAGACACACAAACATGAGACGTATGACAATCATCTGCCTGTTGGCACTAACCAGCACTGTCATGGAGGCACAAGAACAAACGAAAAATACAGTTTTGGTCGATGGACCGATATTCATGGTGGCTTTTTCTGAATTGGAAGAAGACAAGAAAGCCAAGGAAAAAACAGTAGTTTGGCCAAGTACAGAGAATGCCTGGATCAAGGACTTCGTCTGGGCGAAGGATGTTCACGCCATAGGTGACGAAAAAATGGATGTTTTCAATGACCCAATCATATCTTCCTGGGACGATAAGGCATTGTTCACCCCAATGAAATGGAGACTGACCGAAGAGGAGGGCGAGACGGTGTTGCATTGCTACATGCGTATGCCTGCCGACGTGGTGACCAATCTGTGGTTAGCATCGGAGGAAACCGCCATCACCGACATGGAAACAGGCGTGCAGTACCGTGCTAAACGCTCCATGCCCGACTGCATGAGGAAACACTTCGGTGTGAAAGCCAAGAAAGGCAACGTCCTCGACCTGCGCGTTTATTTCCCAGTTCTGCCACCTACCGTAAGGGACATCGCCATCTATGGTGTACCCAACTGGGGACTGCGTGGGGATGAAAAGATCAGCATCAGAACGGAGAAAGTATCGAGTTTTTATCGCCAGACATACGATACCTTGCCACAATTCCATCATCCCCATCTTATCAAGCCAGCCAATAACTACGACAAGGACAATCATGAAACATGGGCAGTATATGACGATGCCCATCTCATCCAACCTGTTGAAGAGGGTACCATGGCACTCTGGCGCACACAGGAAGCCACCTATTTAGCTATAGCCCATGAGCAGAATTGGATGCGTGAATACTTCGGTCACAATGCCGGTGCCATGCTTGTGGATCCCTCTGGCCATCAATATAAGTTGAAAGAGGTTCAGGATTATCCCACAGGACCGATTTTCTGGGTGGAGGGCTATTCTGGCGACTTTATCGCGACGGTTTTGGTTTTTGAGCCGATACCTTCGAGGGTGTCCACCATCACCTATATCGAGCCCGAGGGCGAGCCGTTCATCATGTGGGGAGCCAGTTGGAAGGGAGAGGTAAAACCCAATCTCGATGTGAATGAACTCCGTTCCCGCCAGCCGCTTTTCGAGTACCACCCGAGAGTCATTGTGGAATAAAGGTCCAAAAGGGAAGGGGTGGCAGATACAATCCACCACCCCTACGACATTTTATAAGTTGAGACAGTTAAACCTTCCCAGGAAAGGCATGGGACGCAGTGATGCGTTCCGTGCCTTCATTAGTATCTTGCTCATAAGTTGTTGTATTGCCGTTTGAACCAGATGCGGAAAAGGGGATCCTCGATGAAAACTTTATTTTTGTCGATTTCGATTATTTCGCGATTGCGTAGTGTGTTCTTGATTCTGGTGATGTTCGACTTACCCCCAAGATTGAATTCTTCTAACACAGCTTTACTTCCGAAATTGGAGTGAATGCCATTGCATATTGCCCTGATGAAATTCAATTGATAAGTGGTCAGTCCTTGCAGTTGCTCTTCGAAGAGTCCTGAGTTTTGAGCCAACAGAGCTTCAAATCCATTTGTGAAATCCTTCTCTGTTACTTCATGCTCGGTCTCAGCCAACACGTTCCATGCCAGTTGCTGTACGTAGGAAGAGTTGTTCTCCACTGTCTCGCAGATTCGTTTAGCCAACGGCTCTGAAATCTCTTTTCCTTGACTTGCAAAGCGGGATTGGATGAAAGGTACCCAGTCTTCGGTTGCAATTTTGTCAAGGAACATCATTTCTCCAAATTGGTAAAACGGCATCTTCCTGTTCTGAAATAGGTTGGTCATCAGGTGTTTCTTACTACCAAAAAGACAGTACGACACATTCCGTTGATGTTGCCAGATACTTCTGAGTTTCTTTTGGATGGTGATGGAATCAGTAAATTCTCCAATCTGTTGAAACTCGTCGATACATACTATGATATGTACATTCTGTTCTTTAGCAATCTGTTCTGGTAGTTGCAAAATCTCTTCTGGCTGGTAATTCCGAGGGGTGATGCCCAATGAGAATGAGATTTCTGACATGGGTTCTGAAGAAAAAGATATCTTTGGAGTCAGTCTTGTCAAGAATCGTTTGATATTTTCGACAACTAATTCAGCTTTAGACACAGTCTCTTTCATCAAGGCAGAAGCGAAACGGTTGTAGAAATCATATTCACTTCTACAATCGTAGATATCCATATATACCACCTTAATCAATGGATTGTTGATTTCCGATTTAACTTTCTTTACTATCGAACTTTTCCCCATACGTCGTGGCGATACAAGAATAACGTTGATGCCGTTCTCGAAATCCAATTTCAGTCTCTTGGTTTCTTTCACCCTGTCTGTGAAATTTTCTCCTTCCACAGACATCCCATAAACGAATGCTTTTTTCATAATTATACTCCTGTTTGGTTGCAAAAGTACATCATTTTTTAATGGTACACAAATTTGTGGACCACAATTTTGTGTACCAATGATATTTTGTGTATTAATGGCTTCGTTATAAGCATATTATCCCTAAGAGAAAAGACGTTTTCAGATTGATAATCTCTTGTCCTCGGTGGCCATATAGACTCAAGAAAAAACCTATACTCAGTGGAATCACGAAAGTCTGGATTCTTTCCGCTGAGTATAGGCTCTTTTTCTTTGTGTTCAGTCGTTCCGTAGGGACTGAGCGATTACTTCACCAGTACCTTTTGCTTGTCCTTGATGTAGATGTTTTTGGATGTGGGATTGTTGACCACTTGACCTTGGAGGTTGTAATAAGGTCCGTCGGCAGATGGTGCATCAGCATCCACTCCTTCGATAGCTTCTGGCACCTCTTTCTTCTTGAGGGTCATGCAGTCGATGCTCGGCATCCAGTTGCCCTTGGAGGTATAGACACGAACCACGTTGTTGCCGGCATTCAAAGTGATGGGGATGTTCAAACTCTTCATCGTAGACCACGAACCTGAGTTCAGTGAGCGAGTGGTGATATCCTCTCCATTGACACTTACAGTCAAAGAACGGTTCTCGCCACTTACGTAGGTTAGTTGCATGGTGTATTCACCACCTTCCTTGGAATAGACATTGCGCCACTGGAGGTCGTTGTTGGCCTTGCGACCCAGCCATCCGGCCACCATACCACCACTGGCCGAACCATTGCTCTCGTAGATGGCAGTCTCCTCTGAGGCATTGTTCCTGATTTCCTGATACTGGCTCAGGTAGGCACATTCGCCCTCATAAAGCGTCCGCTCGTAGCGTTCCTCAGCCTCCAGCTTGTAGATGCGTGTGCCATGGGCGGGAACAGTGGCAGTCAGTTCTTCTGTCATGGTGCCGAGGTCGGTATGCTCATACAGGTCGCGGACCTTCACCTCGCCACCAAGTTCAAGGTCTTTGAACGATATTGACATGTTCTTCTCGGAGTCAGAGGGGTTGTAGAGAGCGACTGCGCGGGTCAGACCATGCAGTTCAAGGATGTCCTTGACCAAGACATAGGTGTCGTTTTTGTGTTGAACGACGTAAGCCTGTAAGGCCAGAGGGTCTTGGTTGAGGGCAATCAACTCCTCGTTCTTGAGCAAAGCCTTGGGGGTGGGTTTGATGGTCTGCATGTTGCAGCCGATGAGCAGTGGGCTCGACATGATGCACCACATGCCGAAATGGGTCTTGTCTTCCTCCACCGACAGCGTACGTCCCACTTCCAGCATGTCCATGTCGTTATAGTGACCCTCGCTGCAGTAGGCGGAGAGATACAGGTTCTGTCCGATGATGTCCTTGATAGACCCCCAACTGCTGTTGATGTCAGGTGAGATACGCCACGATGTGGCCACATCGTGTACCCATGTGCCGGGGTAGTTCCAGCGGCACACGTTCAGACGCAGGTCGGTGCGACCAGTCTTGACCATAGCATTGTGGATGGCAGTATAGCGTTCCTTCTCGTCAAGCGACAGACGGTAACTGTTCTGGGGCGCGTCGCCACCGCAGAAATCCACCTTGATGAAGTCGAAGCCGCACTCATTGAAGTAGAATTCAGCGTCGCGCTCGTCGTAGTTGTACATACCCACGTCCACACTGAGTACATCACCATTGTAGTAGTTGCCACAGGTGTTGGCACCAGCGTCGCTGTAGATACCCGCCTTCAGACCCAGTCTGTGGATGTAATCCGCTACAATCTTCAGACCGTTGGGGAAGCGCTGGGGATGAATCAGCAACTCGCCTGTTTGCTTGTTTCGGCCTCCGAAGAAGCCATCGTCGATGTTCACATAAGTATAACCAACTTTACTGAATCCTTGTGAAACCATCGCTCTGGCTTGCTGTTTGATGATGTCCTCACTGATGTTCGTATAGAAAGTGTTCCAAGAACTCCAGCCCATGGTCGGTGTCTCATAGGCCGTTTCTTGTGCTTGGATGTTGACAGCTATTCCTAAGGCTGCCAGAATGGGAAATATTTTCTTGTTCATGTCTTTAATAGAAAGTTGATTGTTTACTTAAACAGTTCCTTAACGGTGAGTTCCAGGTAGTCGCGGCAGTTCATCCAAGTATGTCCACCGCCCGGGTTGTAGAAGGTGTGAGTCAGCCCTTGCTGAGTCATGTAGTTGTCGAGTCCGCGTGAAGCCTGTATCAGGAAGTCGTCGCGGCCAGTACCCAACCACATCAGTTTGAGTTTGCTCTTCAGTTCGTTCACAGGAGCGTAGGTGCCGTTAGTGAAATTCGTCTCGTATTCATTGCCGAAGATGGCAGGTGCGTAAGCGGCTACATAATGGAAGAGGTCGGGGTTGCCCAGACCGGTGGCGAGCGTTTGTCGGCCGCCGAGTGAGAAACCTGCGATAGCACGGTGGTCGGCATCGGTCAGCACGTTGTAGTTCTGTTCCACGAAGGGGATGACGTCCTTCACGATTTCATCCACGATGCGTTTGGTGTCGATGGCGTCGTATTCCTTCGCCTTTCCCTGCAACATCAGTTCGGGATATGGGTTGGCGTATGGCATCACAACAATCATGCGCTTGGCCTTGCCTTGTGCGATGAGGTTGTCGAGGATGTGGTTCATGTTGCCCACCTTGAACCATGTCTCGTAGGTGTCGGTCATGCCGTGAATGAGGTAGAGAACAGGCAGTTTCTCCTTTCCTGCTGGATTATAGTCGGCTGGGGTATAGATACACATCGGACGTTCGATGTCGAAGTTGTTGGAGTGGTAGAAGCAGTACGACACCTTGCCTTGTGGCACACGCTGGATGTCTTGCACAGAAGGCGTTGCACCACGAACGTCGCACAAGTTGCCCTTGAAGTGCTCGTTGGGGAAGATGTAGGGATTGCTGGGGTCGTTCATCTGTGTGCCATCCACGAAGAAACTGTAAGGATAGATGTCGGGTTCAGATGGTGTCACTGTGATGCTCCACAGGCCGTCTGCATCCTTCTCCATGGGTTTGTTGCCTGCAAACATCTGGCATTCCAATTCCACCTTCTCAGCCTCTGGAGCCATGAAACGGAAGGTGACGGAACCATCGGCATTATACTCAGGCGAAACAACGGGTTTGGGGAACATACGGGCCATCACACCAGGAGTGAACTGCTGTCCTTCATTGGGCTTGGGGGCATTCTTCAAATCCGCGCTCTCCACACCTTTGTAGGGGTCGTCCTGGAAGAGCAGGCGCAAAGACTTGTCAAGGAAGTAGCGCGCGTTCATCCAGGTGTGTCCATGTTTGTCGTTGGTCAGCACCTTGATGTTGCGGATGCCGTGATTGTCGAGTTCCTCCATGAAGGAGCGGGCATTGCCATACAGGAAATCGTCGGTGCCCACACCCAGCCAGAAGAGTTTGATTTTCTTGTTCAAGTCGGCTGCATTGTCCAGTTGTCCAGGGCGAAGCATGGTGAACGAACTATAGGAGCAGAGGTGTGAGAACTTGTCGAGGTTGTTCAGTCCGATGCTCAGGGCTTGGTTGCCTCCGCGTGAGAATCCACCGATGGCGCGGTGTGCGGCGTCATTGATGGTGCGGTAGTGGCTTTCCACGAATGGCATCAGGTTGTCGAGAAAGTCTTTGCCGAAAAGGTCGAACTGCATAGGGTTGCCGTCGCCTTGTTTCATCAGACGGGAGGGGTTGCCGTAGGGCAGCACGATAATCATCTCCTTGGCAGCGCCTTGTGCGAGAAGGTTGTCGAGGATGAAGTTCATCTTGCCAACCTTGAAATACACCTCCTCGGTGTCGGTGGTGCCGCTGATGAGATACATCACGGGGTATTTCTTACTTGGGTTCTTGTCGTAGAAGGGTGGGGTATAGACGATGGCGTTGCCGAACATGCCCATAGCGTCGGACCAGTAATTCACATAATCGACTTTGCCGTGAGGCACGTTCTTCTGTGCATGGATGAGGTTGCCGTCGCCGCGCATGTCGAGCAGACTGTTCTTGAAGCCTTCGTTGGGAAACCAGTCAGCGCATTGTGGGTCCATCACCTGATGACCGTCAACAATGAAGCAGTAGGGGTAGATGTCGGGCGTTGTGGGACCGAGTGTGACGGTCCACACGTCGTTCTCGCCTTTCACCATGTCGTGACGGCCTGCGAACTGCACATCCACTTGAACCTTTTTTGCATTTTTGTTCTGGTAATTGAAAGTCACCGTGTTGTCGGGATTCACCACTGGGGATGGAGCCGGCGCCGGACGTCCTGGCTGGGCTAAGCCCTGCAGTATTGCCGATGCCATAAGGAGCATGAGGCAAATTTTCTTTGTTATTCTCTTCATCTCAATCTGTTGGATTATGGGTTAGTTGTTGTTTATGCTGTCTTATTGGGTTAGTCGTTGTTTTGCTGTGTTATGAACGACGTGGTTCACCTTGGTGAACGTTTTCCTGTAACGTTGAGGCAAAGTTAAGTATAAAATGCCATTGTCCGTATGCGATTTGCAACATTTCGTGTCGTTTTTGATTCATGGAAAGAATTTAGGCGGTTAGGATTTAGCTAGGTGGTAGTTGTTGTGTATATTGTTAATGTTGGTTTCCGCTTCCAAAAAGGCTGTAGGAACCATTTTCTTAGCATTTATTTATAGATAATAAAAAAGGTTCCGCTGCGTTATTATACGAAAGGAGAATTATTCGATTAAACGATTAAACGATTAATCGATTAAGCTACTAAACGATTAAACGATTGATCGATTAAACGATTTAACGATTAAACTAAAACGATTATAAACGATTAAAAAACGAGAAAGAATATGAAGGTCTCTAGGTTTGGATATTTTTGGTTGGACACTTGGGTGATGGCTAATATCATTCAACTGGCTACACAGGACTTCTGCACTCGCTTCTTAAACCACAGTAATGATCCTGGTGGTCGCCAATATGACCAAATGACCCAAGCGGCCCGTTCGGCTCCTGCCAATATCGCAGAGGGCAACTCTCGCCACACTACATCCAAAGAGACAGAGATGAGACTTACCGACGTTGCTCGCGCCACCTTGGCCGAATTGACGAACGATTACTTCAATTGGTTGCTTCGTCATGAGCAGCTGCCGTGGTCCGTCCATTCACAGGAATACCAGAAGTTTGCGTCGATTCAACTCGACAAACCCACCTATGATGACGACCTTCAATACCAAAGTGGCATCCACATACTGAGGCAGAAACAACGTTTCGATACATGGCTTAATGAGGGTGACTCCTTCCAAATGGCTCGTTGCATGATAGTATTGTGTAACCGTCTGTCTGCCATGCTCAGCAAACAGATAGAACAGCAACTTGCTACCTTCAGCAATGAGGGTGGATTCACAGAGGCATTGACAACTGTGCGGCTGAATCAGCGCACCCAACAGAACATAGAGACAGGAGCCCCTCAATGTCCTGTCTGTGGCAAACCCATGATACGACGCGTGGCGAAAAAAGGTGTAAATTCTGGCAATGAATTTTGGAGTTGCTCAGGTTATCCAGAGTGCCGTGGAACAAGGAATATTGAGAAATGAGGAAAATTCGATTAAACGATTAAACGGTTGAACGATTAAGCGATTGAACGATTAATCGATAAATCGAATAATCGATATAAAAAAAAGACGGGGTGCATCCATTGTTGCACCCCGTCTTTAGTAGTTGTGATTATTTCTTCAGTGGTATGGCTTCGATGCGCTTTTGGTGGCGACCGCCCTCAAACTCGGTGTTGAGGAACTCGTCCATGATTTTGCGCGCCATGTCGTTGTCAATGAAACGGCCTGGCATCACCAGTACATTGGCATCGTTGTGCTGACGGATCAGATGCGCGATCTCGGGTATCCAGCAAAGGCCGGCGCGGATGCTTTGGTGCTTGTTGAGCGTCATGCTGATGCCCTCACCGCTGCCGCACATGGCTATGCCTGGATACACCTCGCCCTTTTCTATGCCCTCGGCCAGTTTGTGACCGAACTCAGCATAGTTGCAGCTCTCCTCTGTGTAAGTGCCGTAATCCTTGTACTCGAGGCCTTTCTCCTCAAGATACTGTTTTACGAACTGCTTCAGGGGAAAAGCAGCATGGTCGCTTGCTATACCGATCATTAGAGCATCTCCTTTACCTGGTTGTACACATTCTGGGCATTGAAGCCGAGTTTCTCGTCAAGCACCTTGTAAGGAGCAGAGAAACCGAAGCTTTCCAGACCGAACACTTTGCCGTTGGCACCTACCAGACCTTCGAGGTTCACTGGCAGACCTGCGGTAAGACCGAAGATCTTGGCGCCGCATGGCAGAATGCTCTGCTGGTACTCCTTGCTCTGGCTGCGGAACAGACCCTCGGATGGGCAGCTCACGATGCGAACCTTCACACCGTCCTTGCGCAGAAGCTCTGCACCTGCCACCAGAGTAGAAACCTCTGAACCGCTGGCCACGAGGATGACATCTGGATTCTCGTCGCTGCCGGCCACGATGTAAGCACCCTTGGCTGCCTGACTGTAGTCAGTACCTTCTGGCAACTTGGCGATACCCTGACGCGACAGGATAAGAGCGGATGGAGTGTCGGTGTTCTCCATGGCGAGTTTCCAGCATGCAGTGGTCTCGTCGGAGTCGGCGGGACGAAGCACGAGCATGGAGTTCTTGCCGTGGTGGTTCTTCAGTTTCTCCATCAGGCGAATCTGTGCCTCCTGCTCAACTGGCTCGTGAGTAGGACCATCCTCGCCCACACGGAATGCGTCGTGGGTCCAGATGAACTTCACGGGAAGCTCCATCAAGGCAGCCATACGAACGGCTGGTTTCATATAGTCGGAGAATACGAAGAAGGTACCGCAAGCGGGGATGACACCTCCGTGGAGGCTCATACCGATGCAGCAGCAAGCCATCGTCAACTCGGCTACACCTGCCTGGAAGAATGCGCCAGTGAAGTCGCCCTTCAGGAATGCGTGAGTCTTCTTCAAGAAACCGTCGGTCTTGTCGGAGTTGGAGAGGTCGGCAGAAGCACAAATCATGTTCTCTACCTGCTCTGCCAACGCGCTCAGCACTGTGGCGGAAGCGTTACGGGTAGCATCGCCTTCCTTCTGTGCTATACCACACCAATCCACTTGAGGAGCGGCATTGGAGAACCATGCCTCGCATTTTGCAGCCATTTCGGGATTGGCTTTCTTCCAAGCCTCTTCCTCTGCATACTTCTTGGCCATGATTTCCTTGAGTTCCTTGGCGCGGTTGGCATAGAGTTCCTTCACGTCGTCGAAGATGACGAATGGGTTCTCTGGGTCGCCACCGAGGTTCTTCACGGTGTTCACGTAGTTGTCGCCACCGAGAGGAGCACCGTGGGTCTTGCAGTTGCGCTCGTAAGAGCTGCCGTCAGCCTTCAAGGCTCCCTTACCCATGATGCACTTACCGATAATCAGTGTAGGACGTTCCTTCTCTGCCTTGGCGGCGCAGATGGCGTCGCGGATGGCCTGAGCGTCGTTACCGTTGATTTCAATCACGTTCCAGTTCCATGCGCGGTACTTGGCGGCTGTGTCCTCTGTCATCACATCCTTGCACTCTGTGGAGAGCTGGATGTCGTTGGAGTCGTAGAACATGATGAGGTTGTCGAGACCGAGGTGACCTGCGATGCGGCCAGAACCCTGTGAGATTTCCTCCTCAACACCACCGTCGGAGATGTAAGCATAGACGGTTTCGTTGGCGAAAGCGGGATTGCCTGTCTTGGCAGCCAGGAACTTGGCTGCGATGGCGGCACCAACAGCGAAAGTATGACCCTGTCCAAGAGGACCGGAGGTGTTCTCGATGCCTCGTTCAACATCTACCTCGGGGTGACCTGGGCAAACTGACCCCCACTGACGGAGAGTCTGAAGCTCATCAGTAGTGAATTTGCCGATGAGGGCCAACTGAGAGTAGAGCATTGGAGACATGTGGCCTGGATCAAGGAAGAAACGGTCACGGCCTTCCCATGCGGGATTCTCGGGGTCGTACTCAAGGAACTCAGAATAAAGCACGTTGATGAAGTCTGCACCGCCCATGGCACCGCCTGGGTGACCAGACTTGGCTTTCTCTACCATTGAAGCAGCCAGGATACGGATGTTGTCGGCTGCGTGGTTCAATACTTTGATATCGTTCATTTTTCTGTTTTTTGGTGTCTATTTTAGTTAATGATTAAGGAATATTGAAAAATCATCAAGACCGCGGCTGAATGTGACAGTCACGGTCTGTGATGAAAAAATAGTTTGTTATTCCGATTTCTTAGCGCCTACAGCAGCCTCCTCAATAGGCAGGCAAGCCTTGTAGTTCTCGATGTAAGCGTTGAAGCCTGCTACCTCCTCGGGAGTTGGAGCCACTTCCACACCGGCGTTGCCAGCGAACACTTTCTCATCGAGCCAGTCGGCCAAGTTCTGCTTCTTGTCGTTGTTCACAACGTAGGAAGCCAACAGGGCAATACCCCATGCACCGCCTTCACCTGCAGTCTCCATCACAGAGATGGGAGAGTTGAGGGCTGCGGCAAGCATGCGCTGACCCACACCCTTGGTGGTGAAGTAGCCTCCATGGCCTGTGATGCGGTCCACCTTCACGTTCTCTTCCTTCAGGAGGATGTCGTTGCCGAGTTTCAGCACACCGATGGCACCATAAAGGTGAGCGCGCATGAAGTTGGCCAGGTTGAACTTGTCGTTGGCAGAGCGGACGAACAGAGGACGGCCATCGGCAAGACCTGTTACAGGCTCGCCAGACACGTAGTTGTACGACATCAGACCACCGCAGTCGGGGGCGCCTTCAAGAGCCTTGTTGAACAACTTGGTGTAAATCTCACCCATGTTCACTGGCACACCAAGCAGTTCCTGGTACTCCTTGAAGATGTTCACCCAGGCGTTGATGTCGGAGGTGCAGTTGTTGCAGTGCACCATAGCCACGAGACTACCGTCAGGTGTGGTCACCATGTCAATCTTCTCGTATGGCTTGGAGAGTTCTTTCTCCAATACAATCATAGAGAAAGACGAGGTACCTGCAGATACATTTCCTGTGCGCTGCTTGACTGCGTTTGTGGCCACCATACCTGTGCCGGCATCTCCTTCTGGAGGACAGAGAGGAATACCTGGGTTCAGGTGTCCTGAGATGTCGAGGAGCTGGGCACCGTTCGGTGTCAGGAAACCGGCGTTCTCGCCTGCCACAATCGACTTTGGTAGGATGTCGAGCAATTTCCATCCGAAACCGTAAGGCTCGATGAGTTTGTCGAACTTCTCCACCATAGTGGCATCGTAGGTCTTGGTGTTGGGGTCAACAGGAATCATACCTGATGCATCGCCAATACCCAATACCTTCTGGCCAGTCAACTGCCAGTGTATAAAACCTGCGAGGGTGGTGAGGAAGGTGATGTCCTTCACATGCTCCTCGTTATCGAGAATTGCCTCGTAGAGATGGGAGATGCTCCAACGGAGAGGGATGTTATAGACAAACAACTCCGACAGTTTGGCAGCGGCCTTGCCTGTGTTGGTGTTTCTCCATGTACGGAAAGGAACGAGAATTTCGCCTTTTTCGTTGAACGGCATGTAACCGTGCATCATGGCGCTGATACCTATAGAGGCGAGTTTCTCAATCTCGATGTCGTATTTCTCTAACACATTCTTGCGGAGGTTGGCATAGCAGTCCTGCAGACCGAACCAAATGGCACCGATGCTGTAGGTCCACAAGCCGTCAACCAACTGGTTTTCCCAGGTGTGGCTGCCTTGTGCAATAGGGTTGTTCTCCTGGTCGATGAGAACAGCCTTAATGCGGGTAGAGCCAAACTCGATACCGAGTATGGCTTTACCAGCTTGGATGGTTGATTTAGCGTCCATAAGATATTACTTCAGGGCTTTGTTCAACATGTAGTAAACCTCGTTCATCTGGAGCTCGTGCTTGAACTCGCTGATGCAGGTGTTCTTGTTGATCTTCACATATTCGATGCCTGTCATCTCAGCAAAGTCCTC
>Ga0247609_10000621_pt1 | contig 47727 bp, 39 predicted proteins | sample 172DNAGHGlowgp2_FD_193487 | JGI IMG/M metagenome (GOLD analysis project Ga0247609, IMG submission 193487) | Sheep rumen microbial communities from Palmerston North, Manawatu-Wanganui, New Zealand - 1728 DNA GHGlow gp2 | ecosystem: Host-associated > Mammals > Digestive system > Stomach > Rumen ... | reverse complement strand
ATGTTTTATAAATGTTATACTCTGTCTGGTTTTGGAAAGAGCCAGAATTTAGAACGTTAGGTGTTACAGGCACATCTTCTGCTTTTACGAACTTAGAGTAAAGACTATTATTATCTGAAACTTTAAGTTTCAAATAAATTGTATCCTTATCTAATTCACTAGGAACTGAACTTACATAGTTAACGTGTATTGTCCATTCTGTACCTTTTAATAACCTATACTTTTCTTCTCCGTAAGGGAACAAATCAGGCTCAGCTACCAACTTACCTTTTATTTCATACTTTCCGGTAATTCCATCACTTTCTGTTGTGTAATTTGATTTTGTAACATCTAGAGAATATGGAACTCTCTGCCATACCTTTCTATTGTGTTCCTCACAACCTTCAAAACTTTCGGAAAGATCCAAATCAAATACCGAATTACCTGTTTGTTTAAGCTCTGAGACTTCGCAGATCCTCTTTAGGATATTTTTAACTTCTGTTTGTTCAAACCTTTCATTGATATCCTTAGTAGACTTAGATTCACTCTGTTCCTCCAAGGTTTTTAACAAGTAATTACCATAATGAAGACCCTGAGTTAAAGAATCCAGGAAGGCTTCTGTAGTGGTTACCCTTTCTTGGATTCTCTTGGACTTTCTTGACAATACAAATGAAACATCTGTACTAGAAAGTAAACTGAGTGAAGGGGTATTTGGCCCTGCAGGTTTATTATCTACTACAACTGAGAAATCTAGGAAGTTTAACTCTCCTACAAAGTAAGGTAATGCATTGTTTGTACCTGAGCTTACAGCCAAATTAGCTCTTGCGGCTTCCAAGGAATTCTCTGCATTTTCCTTATCTTTCTTTAACTCCTCTAATTTTGTTTCCTGACTAACCTTTTTGTCTTCTAAGTTTTTCTTGTCTGTTTCCAGAGCAACTATTTTGGATTCTATTTGAGATTTTTCTGCATTTAAGGAATTCAACTCTTCGTTCAATTCATTCAACTTGCTACTTACACCTGAGTTTTGGGATTCCAATCCAGAAAGAGTTTCCTTTAAAGAATCTATTTGTTTATTTAATTCAACAATTTCATCCTTAATAACAATCAACTCATTAGACAAATCTTCCTTTTCATTGATTAAATCATTAAGGTTTTTGGACAGTGAGTTGTACTCCTCTACTAGTCTATCCTCTTCTGCAGATATACCTGCGTCAAAGGAATTTCCTATAAATGTGGCATCAAGGCTCCATTCATCATCAATTTCTGTAAGAACTTTTTCTACATCTGCATAATTGGTTGAACTTTCCCCTGTTACAGAATTTACATAAGAAGGAAGAACGTCATCCTCACAGTTAATATTTTCGAGAGTAACAACTTTGTTATATTTCTCTTTGCCGTCTGAATCCTTTTTAACAAATTGGTATTTTAATGTGTATGATCTAAAGTTAAGGTCATCAAAATATACATCCTCCGTTTCTCTATCTAATTCTGTTCTGGCATTTGCGAGAGTAGTATATTCCTCTTCCCAGTAATTCCAATTTTTAAGGGTCTCCTCACATTTTTCTTTGTATCCCTCAACAACCTTAGAATCATTTTCATGGTTTGAAAGAGCAGTTTGGTAATTATTCTCTATGTTGATACCATACTGACAATCAGTGATCATTTTAGAAATGAGGTCACCTACTGTCATTTGATCATCATCAACATCAATCAAATTACTTTCATTTGGTTTAATCTGGAAAGTCACATACTCATCCCCCCTCTTAGTAGTGACTTCCTTCTCTGAAAGGCTATTTATGAAATCCAATATTTCCTGAGCATCAACAGTGGAATCCCAAAGGAAATCTTCCCCTGTAGGGAGGTTGTTGTAATTTGTCTTAAATTCACTTACTGCTTTTTTTATACATTCTGCTCTAGCAGAAAGCAGTACGGCTAATGGAATAGCTTCCTCATTTTCTTCAGGGGATTCTTCATCCTCATCCCCTGACCCCTCATCTTCATCAATTGCCACATCATCCTTATCTGAAACTGCCTCAAAGTAATCCTCATCTAATAATTTCTCTAGGAGATCTTTGGCTATAGAGGATTTTGCATTATCTCTCTGGTCTGTTATATTAGCAAGTTCCTCTTCGGATTCTGCTTCCTTTGCTTCAAAATCAGAAAGTTCTTTGTTTAATTTATCACTTAGGATTTTATAATAATCTGCTTCCTTTCTAGCCTCTACACAGGCCTCCCATTGTTCAGGAGTTTGGCAATAGAATTTTATACCATCTGATGTTTCCTCTACGGTTATCACATCATTATTTGCAGTATACAAAGTAGGTAGGCCATCCGGTGAAGTAATCTCCTTTCTATAAGGTCTTCTTCTTGTTGACTGCTGCTTTGTTAACTCTTTTCTATACTCAATATTTCCTTGTTTTATATATTTGTATGTATAGCTACCGTCAATGTTAACTAATTCTGTATTTGCACTTAACTTAGAAAGATCAGCATCCTCCGCAGGAAGACCCATGGATGTTTGTGGAATTTCAGAAGCCCCTGTATCAGAATCAGATACACTGCTTCTGTCAAATACTAATATTTCTCCGTTTGGTCCTTCCCATGTAGACCTATCTCTCAAATCAGGAGAGGCTATATAGCCTGCGGATCTTGTAAATTCACCTGTAGGTAAATCAATTGTATCCTTATCTTCTGCTTTTATTTGATTAATGAGAGTTTCTCTTTCTCTCAAATCATTTACAGCAGACTCTATATTGGATTTGAAACCACTCCACTTATTAGTTTCCTCAACCTGTGTGCTGGCTTCACCCATTGCATCACTCAGCAAATTCAATTGAGCCTTTAAATTAGAAATTTGGGTTTCGTGGGATTCAATATCCTTTTCTGTTTTACTCTTTTCCTCTTCCTTCTCTTTTAAGGAACCCTCTTTGGCCTTCAAACTAGTTTCTGTACTGTTTATTGAACTTAATAATTCAGCATTTGAAAGCTTTAAGGATTCAGTCTCTTCTTCATTGTCCTTAATTTTACTTTCTACACTAGATTTGTCAGCCTTCTTTTTTAATATTTCTCCATCTATAGCAGTCCAATTGACCAAGTAGGAATTCAAAAATTCCTCAATATTTTTTATATCACTTTCTATTCTTGAAATCTCGTAAGAATATATACTGATTTCTTTTTTGTAATCTGCTACTTTTTGTTCATTTGTTCCTGCAGCTGGACCTGATAATACATTTAAGTAATCCCCTGTAGATAGAATGTTATCCTCATACAAAGAACTTATATATGCATTTTCTACACCTAAGATATCCTCAAGCATATCAATTCTTGAGAATGCATTATGATATGTACCGTACTTATCATTGAAAGGAATTTCGTCAGTAACCAAATCATCTGTTTTGAAGATAATTCTGTTCTGAGTACCCATGTCTATTTGTTTTCCTTCCTTGTATTCAGAACCTGCTTTACCTGTTTTTAATCCTTTTCCCTTAAAGTGATTTTCAATAGTAAAGTTAAATATTTCAGAATCGAAGTAAGGTATAATACTTTTGTGTGTTTCTAGGCTGCCCTCATCTACTGAAGGATTTTCTTTGGATACTAATTTACCACTTTCAAAATTTTCACTCAAAGTTTTATTAGACTTTTTGAATGGTTTGTAAATTTCTGCTGTGGCATCCCCTTGGATATCCACCTTATGTTCAACACTGAATGATCTGTTAGGATACAAATCATCTACCAAGTTTGTAATGTTCCTTCTTAAAACTTCTGTTCTGTTTGGGAATGAAGCAACTGTATCATCAACACCGTAAACTGCCTTTGTTAATTCACTTAACTTAAGGTTCATACGTTCTACTTTAGCAGATTCCCAAGCAACCAATTTTGATTTAAATATTGGTGCGTATGTACCATTTGCAGCATAATCATCAGCAATAGAATTCTTTGTTTTATCAACTTTGAACAATTGCCAATTTCTTAATACCTTATTGTTTTCTAGGTATTTACTTACATCCTCGTGTTCAATTTCTCCTTCTGAAATATCCTCAGAATTCTTTTTAACAACGGAAGGAATTCTTACAATACCGGTTTCACTTTCATTTGGAGAGTGCTTGTGAGCTTTTTTAGAAACTTGGGCAAATCCAACTTCTGCTTTGGAGGCATCACTCAATTCCTCTTTTGAGGCCAAGTTCTTCCACTTTCTACCCTCATCGTATGAATCCTTATAAAGGTCGTGGGATACACCATTTATTTTAAGGTCTGCTTCTTCTTGACCCTCTTCAGAAATAATTTGAGCATTTTTAGCAGTATACATATCAACGTAAGAATGGCCTGCCTCGTCATTTATTACGTTTTCCATATAGTATTTTACTACTGCAGAACTCTGATTATAAAGAACGGACATAACTTCATCAATTTGATCCATTCTTGTTTTTACAGAAACTTTAGAATTTTCTGTATCTGTAACCCTTGATTCTTCCTCAGCCTCAATTCTTTCCAAATCAGCTGTATCAAACAACTCTAAACAGATAGCCCTAACCAATCTGTTCAAACCCAACAACATAGAGCTGTTGTTAATAGAGTCCCTTAAACTCTCATCTATGTGAGAATTGATAAAGGCTTCTCTGTCCTCATTAGGACCTGGGATTGTAGGAGAATCCCAACCAAAGATAGAAGTTTCTACATTTAACAACCTTTCCTGTGTTTCCTTGGCTGCCTTTAACAAAATACCTACTGTGTTTCTTATTTCTTGCTGTAATTCTTTTTTACTTGTAGTCAAATCCAAGTAATGGATGATAGATTTGATTTCCTCATCTGAGTATGTATAAGCATTCTGAAGAACCCTATCCTCCGTTAGGGCACCTACACCTTCTGATTTTCCTGCACCTACATTACGTACACTACTTTTTACCATTGAGTTTCTTTTGTGTACTACATAATTTTTAGGATCAAATTCATCAATGTTAGGACCCCTCGCTTCCTCAATGGTGTCTCTAATTTGGTTTACTCTTTCAATAAGAATACCTAATTGTTGTTTATATTCACCCTGACCTCTTTTATAAACATAGGAGGCCATTGGCATTTCATAAATAGCCTGAAGAGCAGAACCTAATTTATCAAAGGCTGCTTTATCCTTGCTTAAAACTTCTGAATCTGTTGGAATGTGATTTTTCAAGTCTGGGGATACCAACAAATTGTTACCCTCAATATCCATTGTTTCCAAACCATGTACCAATTCGCCATCTGCATCATATTTTAAGTTTGGTTCCAAATAACTAGAGGCTGCTTCTTTTACATTGTAAGGAAGCAATTCTGAAATAACTCTCTTGTATGCAATAGAGGAACCATTTAACAAAGGTAAAATATTATCTTTATTAAGAGTGGCACTTCCAATTTTCAAAGAATCCGTAATCATTGATTTAGCGGAAACTGTACCTACTTTAACTTCTACGTTATTACTGAATGCAACACCTGATGTAATTTCTATAGTAGGTGTATTTCCTGGTACATAGGCAATGTTAAAGTTTTCATTAGAGATTACCAATGTTTTTACAAATCCACTGAAATCCGCACCATTTATTTTCAATGATTCTATAAATGCATCCTGCATTACAGAATTGATTGGTGCTCTACCAGCAACCAAATTCAAATTAGCTAATTTTGTAGCAGGTTCATCCTTACTGTTTCTTTTTGTAAAGAATCCAAAATCGTTTCCAAATCCAATAAAGTTATCCTCATCTACAAAAGGAACATAAGCTGGAAACTTTTTATTCTGTGTTACTGATCTTGCACCGGTACCCAGTTCCAAACCATCCAATGTTTTGGCATCAATGTTACCATCAATACCCTCATTTGCAATACCGTGTGGGCCTCTTAATTCATCCTTTTCATTCTTAGCAGGATTTTTAACAGTATTGTTTATATGATCCAAAAGATCTTCTTTGTAAACAATTTCTTTTCCTTCTACTTCAATGTCTTTTGTTTTAATGGAATTTGTGTTTACTCCTTTTTCATCTATAGTGGTTTTTTCTGCAACTGTCAAAGTTTCATCCACTACTGCATTTTTAGTTACTACCTTTTCTCTGTAATACTTCTTTACAGCATTAAGTGAAGGAGCAAAATCATCTGAGTCTGAATCAAGATTTGTAAGAATAGGGAAAGTATCCTCCATTAAGGAGTACTCCCTTGTCCAAAGGTTCTTTGCTGTAATAATGACTTTATACTGAACACCCTTTAAGGAAATTGGAGCCTGTGTACCTGCTAATTTACAAACACCTAAACCATCCTCAATGTTCATCTGAAGGTTATAAACTCCGTCCATTGAGGAATATTCATCCTGTACAACGATCCATTCATAACCATAAAGTGTATCATTATTGTATAAATGGAACCCTGGCTGGGCCTCTCTCCAAATATAGGAGTCTGCATACAAACCTGTATTTTTTGTATTGTTTTTAACTTTCTTTAAATTTGGTTCCCTAAAGTAAAGTTTGATGTCCACATTTTCCAATGTAGGTGCTATCTTGGCCTGCTCCAAAGAACCATATTTTACTAATGAAGTAATATCAATATCAGGAATTTTACCATCTTCCCCAATTTTACCTGTAACTCTTTTGAAAGGGGATCTTGGGATGTCGTGATAAATACCATCATCCTCGTACCTAATTTGTGCTGGAGTATGTCCATCGTTCATAGATACATATGGTATTACAAAGTTTGCATCGTCTGTATCATATTTTTCTTTATTAAAAAACAAAATTTCGTAAAATTTCTGTTTTAGTGCTTCACTAGTCATTTATATTCAAGGCTCCTTAATTTAATTTAGTCAAAGTTTCGTTTAGTTAGAGGAATCATCCACATCAACTATTTTGATTTTATTAGTAACACCTAATACGTATGAGTTACCTAATCCAATAGCCTTTCCTGTGGATTCATCTATTATGTCATAGTGAGTTGGTATAGTTACTCCTAAACTTTCAAAGAATTCCCTAGTAAGAACTACAACATCACCCAACCTCTTAGTTTCCTCTAATTCTCCAATACCAATTTTATTTACCCCATTTACAAAGAAATTACTTACAATAGAAAGAACATCCACTTTTTCTTTCATATTGTTAACCAATTTCTCAACATCATCCAATTTATCAGATACAGTTTGTCTATCCGATTTTTCTTTTTCTAACTCTGCTGTTAATTCATTCAACTCTTCTGTCAAAGTTATATTTTGGGCATTCAAATCAGAAAGGGATTTTTCAACGGATTCCTTTTGGGCCTTTAGATCTTCTATAGCCCCTTGGATGGATTCCTTTAATTTTTCATCAGCTGTTTCCATTTTTTCATACAAGGTTACTAACTGGCTATTTATTTCAGAATCCTTTTCTTTCAACTCATCTATAGAGTTTTTATTTTTTGAAACATCCTCATTCAAGGAATCTATTTGGCCCTGTAGATTTTCATCCTCTGATTCTACATCCTCCCTTAATTTATTCAAGGCTGAGCTTATTTCATCCAACTTGTCAGAAAGACCTTTGATTTCGTTATTTCTAAGGCTCTCTGCGGATTCCTCAATCAGATTCTTAATTCTATTAAATTCTGCTGCAACAGTTTCTGTTAGACTAGAAATATTGGAATCTATATAATCCTTTAACTCTGAGGATTTAGAATCTATAGTGGCAGTTAAAACTTCTACGTTATCCATAAGTAGTTTTCTTAAGGACTCTATTTCTTCTGATTCCTCGGCTTCAGTAATTCTTTGATCCATTACGTTGTACTTCTCAAGGAGCTTATTAACTAATTCCTTTTGTTCTTGAACGTTATCCAACAATCCATCAAACTCCTCAATAATTTGTTTGAAGCCTTCCATATATTTTAAGGCTGATTGCTGTACATATTTTTCATCATACAAGGCAGAAGGTTTTAATTCCTCTTCTGAGAACCAGTTTCTCAAGGCTCTATAAAGTTCAGGATAGGCAGACTTTGAATAAATTGTAACACCATCCATCAGAAGGAATCCTTTCTCATTCATACCCTTTACTGAAGGTTTCATATATCCTAATGGGAAGTTACCTGAGTAGCTATGTAAAGGTTGAGAACAATCCACAATGAAATAATTTGAAGAATCAGCTGTACCAACTTCTACACAGTGGTCATACCAATATTGTTTTCTAGCAGTAAGTCTACCATTTAATCCTAAGTAATATTTTTTACCTGGCCAGAGATTACCCATAGTAACCATTCTACCCATTTTCATTACTTTGATTAATTCACCTTTTTTATGTACACCTGTAGTATTAGATAAAACAACACCCGCAATATTTAATCTTGAGTGATCCCTAATGTCAGCTAAAATAGCCTGCCCTTCATCTGCACTTTGCCCATGTTCTACATTTGTAGGGGAAATGAAAGGTGTCATATTTTTACTTACATAAATATCATAGTAACCACCTACTTCTTTTGTAGTAATTTTAAAACCATCATCACCTATATTTTCTACAACAGGTGTACAACCTTTGACACCAGTCTCATCATTTCTGAATACAAATTTGAGTGCTTCTGAGAGGGCCTCAGAAAGTGTATCCCTATTAACTAGGGTCAAAGGTTCCGCAATTTTAATTTCATTTTTTGTACCATCTATAGAATTAATGGCCGCAAATGCTTTGGAAAGTTTAAAGTAACCTTCATCATCTACACTTACAATTCCTCCATCTAAATCTTCAACCGTAAATCCTTTTAGGATAGGAATCATATAGGTATCTCCATCCAACTTTCTCACTGAAATGAAGGAATATTCATATTCAGGTAAATCCATTGCATTTAATTCTTTTACAGTGAATACCTTAAATACAGGGGCTCTTGGGTGGCCCTCAGCAATGGCAACTACCTTTACTTCATCATATACACCTGCGTTAAAATCAGGTTCGTGAACATATTCTACTAAGTCACCCTTTTGAATTGTTTCTTCCAAATCTACATCTACTTTTCTTGTATTAAAATAAATGGATTCACCTAAAGTTAAAAGGAATTGAGTATTATCAACTGGACCCCTAGTGTCCCCTGTAACGTCTAACTCTATTGTTACCAGGAAATCGTCGTATGCAAAGAATCTACCATTTTCACCTTCAACCATCCAAGAATAATCAGCGTGGTCTATAAATTTTCCTGTATCCTTGTTTACCCATTTTCCATTTTCTCTTACAACATGTTTACCATTTTTAACTGGGTTTTCTGTATCCAAATACTCTTCAAGTTTTCCCTCTGAGTTTCTTTTTATTTTATATGGGTAATAAAAAACACCATTCTCATTTTCTTTTCTTTCATATCCTAAAATATTTGTGGCATCTTCGGTTGGGGCATCTGTTAAATAACCAACTTGGATTGTATTTTTTACATTGTAAACTGAATCAGCAAAGTCAAAGGTAAACCAGTTGGATGTGTCTGCCTGCTTTTGGTAGTCTGGGTGATCTGTGTCAAAGGCATCTCCGTCACTAGAGAATTTAGACCAATCATTTTGATTTGCATTTGTGGCATTATTGTATACTTTCTTGATGTATAACTTTTGACCTCTTACACTTTTGAAATCCCAAGTATCGGATCTAAGGAAAATTTCTCTGTCTTCCGATTTTACTTCTTTTGTTTTTCCTTCTTCATCTGTTTCTGTATCTATAACCATACCATAGTATGGGGATTTTGTTGTATAATAATTAAACTTTCCTCTGCTTTGGATATGTACAATCTGGCCTTCCCTTGCATAATTTAAAGCAATACCTAAACAAGAATCATCATAGTCAGGATCAGTAATCTTTACATATGGGTATTTGTTATTAGCCTGTTCAGGAGTCAAATCTCCCAATTGTGCTATTGAAACAGCCTGTCCTCTTTTGATCTCACAGGAGGCATAATATCTGGATTCTGGGGTAAATCTCATCTCAGATCCATCTGGGTCAACTGCCCTTAGGTGATCATTTCTACCTACTCTGTTAAAACCTGATACCCAAATAGAACCTGGGCGTGATTTATTATCCAAATAATCGTATTTATTTTTGATTCTTTCCATAAAGACCTCAATTTCCTTTTAATAATTTAGTGCAAAGTTTCCTCAAGTTGAAAATTTCAAAGTGCATGAAAAAAGGTCTTTCTAATGAAAGACCTTTCCAAATTATAAAATTATCTTAATCTTGCGGATTCAAGGATTCTTCTTTCAGCAATTCTTTTTCTGATGTCTCTTGTCATTTCTTCCAAAGTATTATATCTTTTCATTCTGGATTCTTCTACTGATTCATCGGATTCCTCATCATCTCCAAAATCCTCTTCTGATCCTTCATCAGATGTATCATCCTCGTAATCCTCATCAGAACCTTCTTCTGGTTCATCACCTGATTCATCCTCTTCAGCAGGACCCCAACCATTAATCAACTCATCAACGTTTGGATCCTTACCAATCAAAGTATTCAATGTCTTAAATACCTTTTCGATTGCATCACCAGTTACACCGTGTTTCTGTAAAACCTGTAAAATTTCAAGACCTAAAGAACCTGAAACTTCCTCTTCCAAATCCTCTTCTGTAGAACCAAATTTCAAAGTCTCAGCTAACTTTTTATGACTCTCCAAAAATTCTTTTGTAGCATTTGTTTTGTTGCTAAAATGATCCCTTTCCTTCAAAAGGAAGTTTTTATCGTTTGTTCTCTTTTTAGCGAATGTAGAAGGGATTCCTGATTTGTACATTCTAGCCTCCTTAAAGGAAAGAATGTCCTGGTCTGCCTCTGTTAGGGCCTCATCAAATAGGGCCTTATTTTTTGTCATATATCCTGAGGCCTTTGCACTAAAGTCCGTAATATCTCTCATAATAAAAGTTCTCCTTTATTGTAATTAGTATAATTTTTTTAAAACGTAAATCCCATTTTGTTCAATCTTTCCCTAGAAACTTCTCTAGATGAATTTGTATGGCTTCTCCACTCAGAAGTAGGTGCATACTCTACATTAAACTTAGTTAAAAAGAATATACAAGCAGCACAAGTATCTGCTAAGTCCTTTGCATTTGTACCTAACTGAGAAGTTTCCCAATTTGTATCATTTGATTCGTTTATTATTTTTCCTTTAAAGTGATCGCACTTCATAGTACCGGAATCTCTCTTTGTCCAGTGTATAGAATGTAAATTATTTCTCAAGAAAATATTTTTACCTGCAAAAAACCTGTTGTGCATAATGTAATCAATTAAAATTGTATAAGGCTCATTATTTTTATCAACTGAGACGTAATCCACAGTTATTCCTTTTCTTATTAAAGTTTGCTTAGTGGATTCAGATTGGAAAGTATCGAAGTTTACCAAACCTATATTTAACCCACCAATGTTTATTAAATCCTCTACTAAGGACCTAATGGCTTCTAGGTTTATTCTTCCCCCTTTAGGAATAATACAGAGAGAAAAATCAACAACACAAACATTTTTAATATCCATCGTTTGAGGATCCCTAACATATTCCCAGTGACAACAAGAAATACCTGTAGCATCCCCAGTTGTAGATTGGTCAATTGCTAATATTCTTTTAGCATTTGGTTCTCTATAAAATAAATATTTTCCATTAAAATTAATAAAGAATTTGTCTTTAATTTGGTTCCAAATTAAATGTTCTGGTTCTTCTGCAGCATCAGCTACTAAGGAAGTATAAAGATTTTTCAAATCATTATCAAAAATGTCTTCCAATACCTTACCTGATTGGAAAATTCTGTCAGAAGAACCTGCAGGAATACCTGCCCAGTCTCTCAAAAATTCAACAGGGTTTTGTTTTGCTAAGTCTGTCATTAACAAAATTGAACCATTTTTGACATCCTTTCTTGGGCACCAAATCATATCCAAAGGATCATATGTTTGAGCTTCCTCCGGTGTAAAACATCCTTTTGGAGGTTCTGATTTACCACCCTTGTAACATTGGAAAGCCACATCCCAATTATGAATTTCATTTCCATCCTTATCAAAAAATTCAGGAAACTCTCCTTTAAAGTAATCCCACTTAGCACCTAATACACAATACCAAGCCGGGTCATTTATTGCTGTTTCCCAAATCCATTTATCAATTGGGGACTCCATAGAGAATGGGGAAGAGTCAATTACATATCTTCCTAAGTAGTGACCGTTCATACGTGAGTCAACACGTTGTTTGGCCTTGGAAAAGAATCTAAAAATATCCTCTCTGGTCCAGCCCATCTGCTCCCACCAGGCCAGCTCCGTCATTGCAGTATAGACAATGGTATTTCCCAATAATGCACCTTCGGTAGACATCATCTTTAACTGAAGATTGTTTCTAAATACCATCTTGGCAGAACCACGTGCAGCAGTTGTATAATAACACTTTTTACATTCTTGGTCTTCCTTGTTGATATTTACAATATCATCATGCCTACCAACTTTTTCAAAGAAAGGACTCTGTTCAATAAATTGCTCAAAAGGAACACCTAACAAATCCCAGGCTTTATTCAGTGTCGCAGAACAAAGACTCACGCAGTAGGAAGTCATCGCAGAATGGCCTAACATTTTATGAGGCTCCCTCATAAGACCAAAAAGTGTAATAATATAACTCATACACAGGTTAGTAAGCAATGATTTTCCCCAACCAATGCTCGTACTTAAGGCTAATCCTCTTTTTGGATTTAATGGATTAGGATCCATAAATTCTATAAAGGCTTTTTTAACGTTAGGCCACAAACCCTCACACTGACCACCTATCCAATCGTATGTTAAAAATTCTTCAGGAGTAGGTGGTTTTCTTTTATAGGCTAATCTCCAACCCTCGTTTGCCAAGAGGTTTTTGTAGTCTCCGTTCAAATCAACTGTTTGCAACCATTCTAGAGCAGCCTTTATATTATCCATTCCTAAAGACCTAATTTCAGGCATGTCTAATGCTTTTGGGTCACCTGACAAGGCATCTTTAAAAATGGCTAAAAAATTATTATCAAAATTTAAATAATTACCCGGCTTATATGCACTTGCTTCCATAAAAATAAATTTTCCTTTTAAAACTTTTTAGAAGAACTTGGCTTGTTGTACATTTAAAGGATATCTGAATCTATACTAATGCCCCTTAGTTTGACTCCTGTATCCTTTTTTATACCTACTCTTATGTAAATATCTTTTACTGGAATTGGTTTTCTACCAAAAGTAATTCTTCTTCTTGTTTTATTACTTTTTCCTGGGTGGTTGCAGGCTTCCCCTTCCACCATTTCTGCCTCAAAGAAGGCAGTTGTCACAGGTTTATTACCATTCATTAATTCAACTAATGGTCTTTCAGGAGAAGTTACACAAACTTGAACTGTAGTCTCAACCAAAGTATTTTCATCTATGGATAAACTAGGTTCTTTTACCCAATCAAAGTCAATAAAGAATCCACAAAGATCCAAAGTACTTTCAAAACTCTTTTTGAAGGTTACAAATCTGTAATATCCACCTGGCATTGCTATACCTTTGGATTCATTGTCATCATATTTATATTCTTCTGTGGCTGGTTCAATGGATATGATTCTATTCAAATATTTTGATTTTGAAGGCCAATCAAATCCTGGTTCTTCCTCCCCGTCCCACATTAATTCTGGATAAACCAAAGGATTTTTATCAGAGTAATCCGAACCAAAATTTGTTTTTGGATCATCTCCCAATGTAGGCCAAGAAACTATACCACTTTCAACTATGACAGGGATATCGGATTTATTTTGTAATCTCAAATCCTTTATTCTTAATACATCTGTCCAAGGAGTTTCAACTCCGAAGTTTTTGGCCCTAGCCTTTACTTTCAAAACACCTGTTTCCATAGGAAGTTCTGTATCCAAAGTAAGTTGGAAGAAAACATTGAGATCATAAATCTCCCTGTCCCTTTCTGTTAATACTAACATTTTACTGTAAACAGAGGATTTAAGGGGTTTATTATTAAAGGTAGCCTCAATCTCTACATCTGCATCTTTGCTTATAGATCCAAATTTTGTAAAATTCTTAATTGTAAACCCTGAAGTTAATTCAGTACCCTTCGTAATAAAACTATAACCTGCAGTTTTATTATTTTGCATTTCCCTGTTTAGGATAGAAAGGTTTGTGTTTTTGTCCCCGCAATACTCTATTTCATATTCATCGAATTTGTAGAACTTTCTTTCACTGAAAACAAAGGAACCAGACTCCCCTTCAAATATTTTACTATTCTCCGTTACCTGAGCTGTTTTTTCTACATTGTATTGAGAATACTTTACTTCGTGATCCTTTTTATAACCTGATGTACCTAATTTTACATAACCTGTAACTTCAGCCCCATCCATTACTGTTGGTGCCCTAAATCCCATTCTGTATTTTTTGTAAGGATCAAATTTTTCAATTTCACAATTGTCTGTAATTTTGGATTCACCATCAAATACATTTATATCTGAGGAAGTACCACAATAGAAACAATGCTCCAAAGGAAGTTGGTCATGAACACCTTCTTGTTTGAAATAAATAACACCACTCTCAGAATCCCAGATGGATTCCTCTTCCATAGAGGTATAATTGTCCAACTCACCTTCGTTTATTGGAATATATTTTTTATGTTTTGCTGTTGTTTTTTCTTCATCTAGAACAACCTTTACCTCACTAATGGTACAGGGTCTATCTGGAGACAATTTCAAAAGGGCTTCATTTATAAGTCTTAGGGCTTCTGCCAATGACAAATAAGAAAGTCTTAAAAGACCTGTGCCACCATCATCGATACTCCAGTGTGGATTTTCACCTCCAGTAACTGTGGCAAATTCGGGCAACCTTGAATAAACAGGATCCAAATAAGCCCTATCCAATTTTTCCCAAGGATTTTCTTTTGTTGTGGTTTGTATATAAGAAGCACTCTTTACTTTGAATTTTTTAATTTCATCTATTCTTTGTCCGAGCTCTATTCCCAAAGCTTCAACAACATAATCACCACTTATAGAGGAAATTACATTTTCTTTATTGAGAGTGAAAGTTCCCAAGAATCCGTGAGGGATATCTGATTCCTCCCCAGAACTATCAGCATTACCTGAATCATCATTTTTAATGTATACCTTTTTGATTGGTGAGTTATTAAATACATTAAATACCTTTCCGTCCTCTGAGGAAATTTCATAATTGTCACAAAGGAAAGTAACAGGTTTACTAAAATCAATTTTTCTATTATGTCCACCACTGAATATGATCCAGTCACCTGCTGTCCATTCAACCCCATCTTCTGAGTATTGTGGTCTAACAGGGTCATCTTCTGCGTGTGATGCACTTACAATAAAGAACCAACCATTTTGTAAATCAGTATATTGATCATCAGAACTGAATTCTTTATTGGTATCTGTAAATGTAGGATACTTACCTTCGCTGTCTTCAAAAGACCACATACCTACAAATGTTAATCCACCATAGGCAACGGAATCCGGTAATTGATCTATTGGAACTTTACCATTCTTCAAATCTGCTTTAGACCAATAAATATCTAAAACGGCTTCTTCAATTGTTTTAGGTCTTTCTTTATCTAAAACAGTGTCAGCATGTTCGTTATAAACTTCTTCTATTTGAGTTTTTATATTTTCAGGGTTTGCTAGGGTTATTTCTTCACCTGTAAAGAACCTGGTCTGTAATTCTCCATTTTTATTTATAAAGATTGTGTTCTCTATTGTATCCAATAGCAAATGGATTTCATTTGTCTTTTCATCGTACCAGAAAGGTTTAGGAGTTTTTGCATAAACTCTTTGTTTAAATGATGTATAAAATGGAATTGTTAAATCATTTGGATAAACAGGTCTACGAATGGTTTCACTGAACTCCATTACATAGTTTGGATCTATCTTTATATATTCTGGAAGATTTTTTACATACCCAATATTTGTTGTATTTACAATTGAGTTTTCATTTGAATTTTTTGCATCAAGAATATCTACCCTAGAGGAGTTCAAATAGAATGTATTTGAATCCATGGAGAGTTCTTTTACATAGGAATTATTAAGTTCAACATCCCCACTTGATTCTATTTTTTCTACAACTGCAGAATCAAAAATGGCTACTTTGCCCTCATTTTTCAACTCTAATATTTTAGAATCAAAGAATTGGATTTCACCTGAATTTTCTATAGTCTCAGCTGTAACGTTTAAGAAGTTTACATTTTTTCCTGTTACAGAAAGTACAACATTTTCTAATTTACAATTTTCTAAGGTTACATCATCCTCTATAGAAAGTTCACAATTTTTAAATGTTATATTTTTTATAACTGAATCTTTTAATTTGAATTTGGCATTTTGAATGGCTGTATTTTTTAAATACTCACCCTCTTTAAAAGCCCTTCAGGAATTTCAAATGATTGATTTCCATTATCATAAACACCAGATCTTAGGAAGAGGTGTTGGCCTTCCATTGCAGCTATAGCATCCTGGAACCAACTTTTTTCTTTATTGTAAACTACATAGTCAGAACTTCTAATATTTACTGATGTGTCATTTGCAGCAATAATAAAATCAGCAACTCTTGGGCCATAGTATTGTGGTGTAATATGATCTGAATAAGAATTTAATGACTCCAATTTTAAGTGAGGTGGAAGTTTCATTAAATCTACAAATACAGGAACCTTTAAGTTTAAGTCTTTTTCTTCCCTAGGATAGTAAAGCTCCAAATCCAATGTTTTGTTGTCTTTTACTAAAAGAGCAGCATATACATCATCTGAATCCTTTACATCTATTTCATAAAGACCTGGAGAAGCTCTAACAATTACAAATCCCTCCTCAATATTGATTTTAGAAATATTTGTTTCAGGTAACCCTGTTTCATCATTAAAATTATTTTCTACCTGGATTTTGAACTTGCCATTTTTTACAGTTTCACTTACAAAGAGAACCTCTATTTCAGAACTAGCAATTTTGTGAGAAAGTAAATATGTAACCTGATTATTGCTATTATCATCAAATCCCTTCAAAGGGTCCCCGGTGCTGCAGTCTATGGCATTTAACAAAATGTTATAACTTAGACCCAGACCTTCTGATGAATCTCCTCCATTGAATTTATGGGTGTTAAAGAATCCCTTATCAATATCATCCAATTTTGTGGAGACTTCCTCTGTTATTTTTTTAACGGGTTCTCCTTTTTTGAATCCAATATTTTTAATGTCTAGGGACACAACATCAATGTAATGTCTTTCACCTACAGGACCAATGTATTGATAGAAAGAAAGAATTGGTGGGTGAATGGCATTTACATTTTCTGGCACACCATTATTAAAAGTTAACAAAGAGGAGTTTGTATCTACAAGCCAATCACAATGGCCAAAAGGAATTTCATTTCCTAAATAATCTTTTAATTCATAGTTATAAAGACCTGTGTCACTGTAATCAAAAGGAATAATATTTTTTATTTGGTTTCCGCTAAGATCCAAAATAACAAATGCGTGATCACAATTAGAAGAAATTGGAGTTAACTCTAATTCTACCACTTTTCTTAAAAGTGGTAATTTCTTAAAAGAACTTTCCCTATAGTAAAGAATGTTATTTGTAGAATCTAAGGATTTTACTTCGTCAAAATATTTATCTGATTTTTTAACCGGAAGCAAATCTCCGTATGTTAAAACTGAATTCGCAGAAATATTTTTAAAAGCGTGATATAATTCCTCAAAGGTTTCCCTTTTTGTATGTGTGGAACCAAATCCTTTATAATTTTTCCAAAGTGTACTTGTTTTATCTATGTCTCTTAGCATATTAAAATTAGTGAAGTAAACTAATTTTTAATATGGAAACAAATGAATTCACAAAAATTTCTTCTAAATGGATGAATACTTTTTTAAGGGACCTAGCAAACGATAAAGATAAAATAATGAGGTCCATAGACAGTTTCCCAGGAAACAAGGAAATGGTCAAAGTTGGTATTTTAGAGGGTCCTGAAAAGTTGGGTGATTCCGTTGATGCAGCCAGGGAAATGTTTAATTTCATTAGCTATTATGCTACAGGAAGAATACAGGAAGTGGAGATAAAAGCCAAAGATGAAAAATAATTTTGATATTTCTAAAGGAACAGGGAAACAATTTCAATTATTTGGGGAGGATGTTTATTCTTTAACTCCTGATATATATGGCAACTTTACAAAAGATGGAAGAGTAATTGCCAAAAGAGTTAGACTTCCTTTGCAAAGGGATTCAGTATACAAAACATCCTTCTTTAACGAGGAATTAAAAAATGCAATTGAGCCTCTTAATGAGGATACAAAAATTATACTTTACGATGAAGACGGAAAAGAAATAAATCAATTTTTAAACCTTCCAAGTTTTAAGAGAGAGTATTCTTCTATTGTTTTTGAAGTTGAACCTGAAAAACCTGTTGCAGAAATATCAATAGTAATATATACTGGGCCAAAAAAGGAAAACGTATTTCTAAACGACGGGTCCGTTACTATGGAGGATGGTTATGTACCTATTAAATCAACAGACGTAGTAACTAAAGGGTATGCGGATGATTTATTGGAGGATTTTACTTCCTTAAATTACCCTCTTAAATCCTTTGAAATTTATCAAAATGAAAAAGAATTACCAATTGGATATTCATATGCCACTAATGAAAAACTTGAAGTTATTTATGTAAGATATTTAAAAGGTAAAAAAGCCCCAGAATGTAAGTTAAAAGTAAATCCTTTTGCCATACCAAATAATTTTTCTAATAAAATAGACATCTCCATCAAGGTAGGAAATGTTTCTCTCTTTAAGGAAAATATAAAAACTATTCTAGATGGGGAAAGTAAAAAATGGAAATGTGTAAACATGGAAAATATTTACACTGCAGAAGTGTCTACTTTATTTTGGAAAAATACATATGAGTTAACTTTCAATCCAATGGATTTGGAAATAGTTTTAGATGAAAAGAATCCTAAAATTAATGTCAGTGTTTTCCTAAGTGAAAAAGGTGAATCCTTCTTTTCAGAAGAAAAAGAATACGGGTTAGATTTTTATGTGGATTCAGCAGAGGGTGATCCCGAAATTATTTATAAGGAAGAAGACTTACAAAAGGAAAGAACAAAATATCTTTCAGGGAACACATATTTCCAACCTGATTACGAAAAGGAATATGAACTGCCTTTGGCAATAAATTTAAAAAATAATTTCTTAAATTACTATAGACCTGAAAACTTCTGCGGTATAAGAATAAAATCCAAAGAAGGAGAAATTAAGGATTTTATTAAATGGGGGTCTGAGTCCCACGGGCCAATAGACAAGGAACTCACATTCCATTTTGATAAAATTTTAAAGTATGACTTGAGTATTCAAAGTTTTATAATGGACATTTATAATCTCTCTGAGGAGTTATTATTCTCAAAAGAAGTAAAATTAAATGTAGAGACAGATGAAAGTTTAGAGTTGTACAGAGTAAAGACTTGTTCAGCTGAATTTAAATTTCCTACAACAGGTTATGGGGATCCTTGGGTACCAGAAGAAAAAGTCAAAGAATGGGACCCAATAATGAAAAAAGGTCATTATGTAAGTGAAAATGAAAATTCTGCTATTTGTTTTAAAATTTCCCCTACTGATTGTTTCTCCCATGCAAAAATAAACATTAAACACGACGGTATTATGTTTGTAAAGGTGGAAGGTAAGACAGGGTGGTTAAACAGCACAAAAATACTAGAACCTTTTAGCACCCCAGTTGTTGATGATGATCCTTGTTTTGTAAATGAAAATCATTTTTCTTTTGGCAAAGTAATTTATGATACACCTATATTTATAAGGATTTTAGGAGCCACTGACATAGAATTTGTATCAGTGACCCTGGAGTAATCCTTAAACTATTGAGAATATTAACAAATCATTCTCATTTACTTTTTCTTTGACAAATACTTTAGCCACAACATTCAAATCCTTATCCTTTAAGTATATGAAATTGTAATTTCTAAAATTGTCTTTATAGTAGAATCCCAATCTCAAACTATTAAATTTGAGAGAGAATTTCTCTTCCTTTCCGTCCCACATTTCTATTAAATTATTTTGGGTATCCTTAGTAATAGTAACATTTTTAATAGTGTCAAAGAACAAAGGGGAATTCTCTTTTTTGTTAGGATCGTTGTATATAATAAATGTACAGCTTTTACTATCTTCCTTTATGTAAATCCTTTTGTTCAAAAAGTCTGATTTCAAACATTTGTTAGAAACCCTTACAAAATCCTTTAGCCTTATCATTGGAGAAGACATTTCCTTTCCATTTATAGAGAACTCAGATAGAACGTTTGTAGAATCACTAGCAGTATAATATTTCTTTATACCGTGTAAGAATCCGTTTTTACCTGGCTTAGTAGTTTTTACTAATGTATTTCCTTCCCCTGGAATAATACCTACACATAGACCATCCTTGTTACACATCCTTGTATTGAAATCCTTTTGATAAGAAGTTTCTGTGAATTTCAAATTGTTTTCCGAATTCATGTATGGTTCCCAAGAAGGCATACCATCTACCCTATCTATATACATTCTTGTATATCCCAATGAATTTATCAAATCACTTCTTGAGAATAATTCCTCCTCATCCCCATCTACATTTATAAGACCTATTTCTCCTAAATTACCTACCTTGGTGCAATGTTCATCTATAACTGATTCACTCCAAATTATTCTACAGCCAAATTGTAATTTCTCCGCAAACAAATCTCTTAAGTTTACTAGGTTGTTTTCTATTGTGCCCCTATAAATCTTAGGGTAGAGATCCTTGTAATTAAAGATCAATGTTTCCCCTTCCATTTCATATTCATCCAATTTAAGAATGAATGGCACGAATTCCTCATCTATAGGATCCACTGTGGCCAGCTCTGAATCCAAATCATAGTCAGCCTCTTTGAATGATCTGTAAACTAATGCAGGGCAGGTATCCTCCAATTCCTCTACCCCAATTATGGATCCCTTTTCATCAGTTATTAGTTTTTTTACGTGAACATCTTCCCCATTTTTGTTTACAGTTTTATAATTTTTATGGAAGAATGCCCCATCCTCAAATAAGTTATCACTTGGATTTTTGTAACCACCCATCAATGCCTGTCCGTAACCTTTTTCAGGGAATACAATTTCATTTACGTAATCAGAACCAATAATTGCATTTTTATTATTTCCGGATCCCAATGTAATTGTATAATCAGTAATCTTTTTGTAAAGAGGTAAATTCTCAGAAATATTTTCTATCCAAAGATCCAAATCTATTAAGTTAACCTCTTTGTCATCTGAATTTACAAAGTCTGTTGGGGAATCTAATAATTTTACGTGTAAGTCTATGGACATAGTTTCCAAATTGTTATCTTCCCTATAATCATCCAAGACTTCCACATAGTTATCAAAGTCCTGATCTATTTTGAAGGATGCAACATTGTATGCATAATTTCTTATAGCAGATAGGGGATTATCTACTAAAGCAGGTACATACTGAAGATTACCATATTCCCTCTTCAATGCCAAGGCTGACATTCCCCTAAGTTTAACATCATCCACAGTGTAAGAATTTTTATAGGATTCAAAATTGGAATCATTAAAATGTTCATCCAAATTGATTTGTTCCCCTGCAATTGTAGAACCCTTTTTATAGATAAAACAATTGATTGGTGCAGAATTATAAAAATCAGAAATCCTTAAAATATTTCTCCAAGTGTTCCTCAAATATGAAACGGATCCATCTGATTCTGTTTTGTAAAAATATTTTCTTCTTTCCTCAGATATTTTTTCCCATGTTGGATACAAATCAAATACCCTAGGTATTTTGTTTTCTACTGATCTGCTGTATGCATTTTCATATGTGGCAAAGTCAGCGTAATCAGGAACATTTACCTTAAAGAGACTCATCTGAGGAGTTACATTTTCCAGCCCTGTAACATTTCCAAATCCAAATTGGAAATTATCCTTTGTGTGATCCTCTACTAATACTATGGCGTTTGTTTCACCCTCATCCATCATTAAACCAAAATCTTCTAGTGTGAGGGATTCCTTATCCATAGCTTCAATTCTGGAATACATAATTGTTGGGTTTTGTGTTAAAGTACCCTTGAGTCTTATTCTTATTTCTCCCTTAGGACTACTCTCCACAACTTCTACATTAGATGTAGCAGTCCTCATTTGTTTTAACAAATCCAACAATTTTATATCCTGTTCATTTAATTCAACACCACTTGTTTCAGGCTGAACTACTCTTTGTGATCCACTGCCTGCATCATATTTACCATTTGGAGTATAAGCTTCAAAGTTGTCCCCATTCTCAATGAAAGCCCCTACAATGTCACCTTCGTCCACTTCCTTCTGGATACTTACAGGACCCATTGTGTACTCATCAATATCGAATGTAATTACGAATGGTTTGTCACCACCTTCATAATCCCCTGGAATAAAGGCATTGTAGTTCTTTTGTAATTGAGTTCTCAAAGCAGTTAATTTATTGGAGATGTATTCTTTTGTTTCATCCTCATCCATTTCTGCGGCTGCTGCTTCCTGTTCATATTGGGATTTGAATTTACCTAAGAAACTGCCAGGATCATCCTCTTCTCCTAAAATTGGCCATTCTATTGTACCATATATTTTAGCAACACTTCCTGAAACAGAAAGACTAGATTCCTTTACTAAAGATGTGTAGCAAAGAATTTCTTTATTCTGTGAGAAGGAAACCAATGCATCTGAATTTTCTTTCAAAACATTGCAACTACCATTTAGGAACTGCTCATATGAAATATAAGGGGTGCCTTTTGGAATCTCTATGCTTGAACTGCTAACTCTACTAGCAAACAAAGCCCATTCATTAGACTTCTTGATAGATTCCTTTTTGATTAATTTTTCCAAATTACCATAATAGAACCAGGAGTCAGGGTTTCTCAATGAAATATAATTGTATACAGAGGCATTCAAATAATCCACATAATACATATACTTCAAATACCTATTGTATTCATCCCTGTTTCTAAGGACCTTTGCAAATGTTAATGTTTCACCATTTACTTTTATAGAAGGCATAGAATTCAAGTAAGACAGATCCAAATCACTACCAGTTCCCTGTGCTAAACTACACAAGTCTAATAATTGGCCTTCCATAAACAATGAGTAAATACCATATTCACTCTGTGTATATTTTCCCTTTACACCTTTCTTTTCTGAGTAATCAGGATACTCACAACTCTCTAATGAGAAAACATCTTCTGCAGGTTCTTTAATAAAGATTGTGTTAGGGATTGTATTTGCTACAACTACAGCAGGAGAAGCACTTTCAGTTAATTTTCCATCCTGATCCTTTTCTAATCTGTATGTGTTAGATGCTTCATATCCTAAATATGGGCTTGAAACCTTTTCAATTACCTTTCCTGTAGAATCCATCAATGTAATTATTCCGGATGTTTGATCCCAGGCAACAATGTTATTTTTTGATTTGGCCCAAGCAGAAACATTAATTTGTTTTCTTGTAACATACCTTATATTCAAAAGTGATCTACAGAATTGTTTCAATGAATCAAAATCTGCATCCCTCAAAAGAGTATTTCCTTTTTCTAGGATAAATGATTTTTTCCATTTTGGCTTTTGTGCTATTCCTGAATAAACAGGTGTATCCTCAATTGTTATTTTAGGTACAGTTACTGTATTTTCATTAAAGTATACCTGTTGTCCTTCAGAACCACCTGTTAATATAATAGCCAATCTTCTGGCGCCCTGATTATCTATACCAATCTCGTATTCTGCCTTAGGGTTAGGGTTAAGAGTACTTGGAGTATCTGTAACCTGTTGGAATGTTGGAATAGTATAACTATCGGTTACGTCAGGTGCAACACCAGGTGTGGATTCCTCTTTGAATGAGTAGAAGTATTCCTGTAATGTATTCTCAATCCAACTCTTCAATTGAGCTTCTGTACATTCACCAATTTTCTTTAACTGAGGTACCAAATTCTCCTCAACAATTATTGAATCATAGTCACCTGAGAAATCCGCATAGTCTGCCTTTGCAGGGTGATCCTTGAATTCATTTGCGCCAGCCCCCTCAGGAGTAAAATACATCTTGTCAGAGTTAGTAAAGTAAATTGTTCCACTCTGCAATGCAATAGTATCTACTATACTATCTGAGGCTTCCAAGTTCTCCCAACCTTCATCACTATGAGAACCTACCAAACCTTCATTTATTAATTCATCAGAACCTTCGAACTGAGAACTATCAAATGAAAGGCCTTCGCTTTCTTCATCAGTTTCCAAATTGCTAAGCAATACCATTTCTGGCTTTGGTGCAGGGGCTTCTTGGGACTCACTTGTGGTTCCATTTTCTAGGAATTCTACTACTGAGGCAAATTGCCAAGAATTATTGTTACTCAAATCCTTAATATAAATCTTACCACCTGAAACAAAGAATGTTACATTTTGTCTATCATGTGTATCGTTATATGTAGTTATTTGAATATTGTTCTTTGTAAGGTTAACTACTACTGTAAGAATTATACCTCTTCCTGAGAAAATGGCCCTGTTAACAGCTGAAGGATTATCCTCTTCTCTTCCTGCAGGTAATGTTGTAGAATCCTCATATATCTTTTTGAATGGGCCATTTAATATTTTATCAGTATGTACAATAGCAGAACCTCTAGCGTCTGCATATACTGAAGGAGGATCCAAAAGAATCAACTCTACTTTATCACCTACGGCTACGTGATTTGTTAAATTGTCATCCTCACCTAAGAATCCCTCCTCTACAGGAACAAGAGTTTTCAAATCTGCAGAATTAATAGTACCTTCAAAAATGAACTTTCTCTTGTAGAATGTGTATCCTATTTTTGTAGAAGGTTCTTTCCACATCTTACCTAATCTTAAGGTATCATCTTTTATTTTTTGAACCTTTTCTTCACTATAAAGAGGTTTTATAATACCTGCTTCTTTTTCAACTCTTTGACTTCCCAAATAGGAATCCTTTAATTTGATCAAATTATTTTCTACATCAAAGGAATCTACTCTCAAATTGGTCAAAGTGTATTTACGATCTATTAGCATAATTTCTCTTTCAGGAGAATAGCTACTTCTCTTGTTAAGGGCCCTTATGTTATAAACATATAAATTACCCTTGTTTTTCAAAGTAAAATCTGTTTTTATTTTTATGTAATGTTCCTTAATTTCTTTTTCTACGTCTGAGGATTCAATTTCATCCCCCATAGAGAATTCCACTTGGGCATCGTGATATTCCTTGAAATAAAGGTCATCATCTGATAGAACATATTCAAAATCATTGATAGTGATTTTACTACTTTCAGGATCATAGCTAATAGTTTTATTGTAGAGATCCTTAAAGTAATTTTTTACCTCGTAGGAATCATTTGGGGCCAACTCACCATTTAAATATATTTTATGGTTACTTCCATCCTCATATTTGTAGCAATTATTTTCCTCGTCAAAAATCAAATCACTCAATTGAAGGTCTATGTCCCTAAAGTAACCTTTCATTTCACCTGTTGTGTTAGTAATTTGGTTTTTATTGATAGCCTCAAGAATTATCTGTCTTTCTGCTGTTGTAACAGGATATGATGTAGCCTCGTCAGAGAAACTGTCAATGAGGTCTGCGGTGCAGGATTCTAAGAAAGATCCACATTGAAGATTGATATTTTTAACTACCTCTACATCCTTCCCCTCATCATTCTTAACTGTTTCCCTAGTTATATTTATCCACATGTAATAATTTTCTACTTCACCTGTAGATTTTACTAGGGAGAATACATAAACAAAAGGTTTATGGTTTTTCTTTTCTAGACTCTTTAATCCAACCCCATTTTCAAAATAAACTAAAATATCCTCCAAGGATACATCTGTAGGAGTTATTTTATCAGCAAATTCAGCTAGATTCTCTTCAGTATAATATTTTAGGCCTGTATGATCCATGTAGTATTTAGCTACAAGGGCCTCTAGGATCATTTCATATAGGCTGTTGTGTATAACTTCCTTAAAATAGCCTGCAGGAATAAAAGTATCGTCTGTATAGAAAATGTTATTAATAAATTTGAAATCAAAATTATTTGTTCCTACAGAACCTTGAATATGATTATTTTCATCAGAGGAAATAATCAATTTGTCAGAGATTTCAAAATTAATTTTTCCAGCAGGAATTATCAAATTATGGTATTTGATTTTTGCTTTTATTTTTACAAACTTGGTTTCATCTTCCTCTGAGATAACATTTACTGTTTGATAGAATTCATTTAAAGCAATACTATCTTCCCTTAATGTTATTGGATCCTTTTTACTCAAAATAGGTGTATGAGAATAGAAGTCCGCTGCTTCTTTTTCACTAAAGTTAGAACCCAATGTGTTAGCAGATATAGCAAATTCCCATTTCAAATCTGGATTACCATTGTTGTAAGAATAATTATAATTCAAAATTTGCAAATCAGCCTTAGTCTGTTTACCTGGGAGACTCAAAATGTCAGGCTCAGAAGGAATAATGTCTGAGGAAGAATAAATTTCAAAGTTAGAAAAATAACTAGACCAGATAGTTCTAAGGGTTTTTACTGTTCTACTATTATCATTTGCATCCCATACTACATTACCCCAAATAATTTTTCTTCTGTTATAGATTTTTTCCAACTCTTCCAAACTAAGTTCTTTTTTCTTTCCCTCATCTATAAAATCAAGAGCGTCAGACAATTCTGAATAATTTTCATATGCATCTGTATCATAAAATGTAGCAAATGCAGGGATGTTAGAATTCAATAAATATCCCAAAGAATCATAATTTTCTGTGTATACCAGGTTTCCTTCAGACAATGCTATATGTTTAACAAACTTGAGAGAAGAGTCTATATAAAGAGATTTATTTTCCTTTAAAAGTTCCTTAATAGAATTAAAAGTTTCATTTTTCAAAGATGTATTTAAGTCTACTACCGTGGCCCAGCTAGATTCGTAAAGTTCCTTAGGGATTTTAGTGGCTTTAGATATCTTTGTTTCATCCCCATATACAGCCGGAGACTTGCAATTAACATTGTTCATTACAAAGTTAAGATTCTCCCTTTTCAAAACGTCCCAGCCTTTGTAAACAATAAACTTTTGACCATTTTTATATACTTTGGTAGAATTAATTTTTCTTCTTGATGTTTTAACTTCTTCGTTATCTGTATCCAAGAATTTATTCAAACCATCTTCCAAAATATTTAATCTGGCCATCAAGTAGCCTTCTTTGTTTTCTAATTTATTTAAGTTCTTTGAATACAAATCCTTGAAGTAGTAAGAGTTTCCTTCTTTCCAAGTCTTACAAATAATTCCTGGATAGAAATTACCATAGTTATCCCTTAAAATTATTTGAAGTCTAGGATTCTTCAAAACTTCCTCATAAAGGCCTACATCCTCGTCTACTCTATAGGTGTCTTCTGAATGGAAGTAGCACTTACAAGTAGTCATTGTTTTTAGACCTACTGGAGTTTTTAGGAAGAATACAGCTACTACGGAATCCCTATCAATAACATCCAAATTTAATTTTAGGGAGCTTTCGTCCAACAATGGTTTATACTCATTATACCATTTATAGGAACTAGAGGCCTCATCAAAATGCTCATCGAACAAGTAATATGAATTTTCCTTAAACAAAGTGTAAAGATTTTCTTTCTTTACAACTTCCACATCCAAAATATTTAATTTAGAATCCTGCTTAGTACCAATTGTTCTACCTGCGTTTTCTGAAATTACAGATTTCTTATCAAAGAACAAGTCCACATCAGATCTTTCCAAAGAGGGTACTTTATCCTTTTCCAATTCTGCATAATCAAAAAGATCCTCTAATTCAGGTTTATTATTGGTTACAATTGAGTATAATCTCAAATAGCTTTTTGCGTTAAATTCAAAAAGCATATCCTCTAGTTTTTCCAAACATCCCAAATTACTTGCAATTTCTTTTAAGGAATATCCTTCTTGAGGATTTGTTGATAATGTTCCTTCAACATCTAACAAATTGGACCTAATGTTTTCCAAATACTTTTTATTTAAAACACCGTACAATATTTCTTTTTGGAAAATTTCTCCTTCTTCTAGTGTTTCAAATACAAAGTTCAAACATTTTTTGGCTGTTCTGTATTTTCCTGCATCAAATAATTTATATGCAGCAATAATACTATCACTTAAGTCAGTAAAGGATATCAAAAGGAAGTTATCATTTTTGGAGTTTAGATATTGGTGCCAACTAGCATCATCCTGATATGGATATTCCATAGCATATTCACCATCTGTTTGCTCCAATCTCTCTAATTCAGCATCTACCTTTTTTTCCAAATCCCTTAATTTGGATACTTCAGTATTATACTCCCCCTCCTTCAAATCCCTTCTGAGGGAGAATACCAAATTCATTTTGTTGTTTTTGGAGGCGGACAAACAAACATCTTCGAAGTTATCAGCAACTCTGTTAATTTGTAGCAGATGGTCACAAATCAAATTACCTGCCGCAGTTTTAAACAATTCAGAGTATTGAACATCCCCAAATTGTAAAACTGATAAATCCCTCATTTCCCTTAGGTTGTTTCCATCAATAAACCATTTATTGGAAACCTTCAAAAAGTCCTGAATATTGAATCCATTGTTTAATAAAACTATATTTTCTGAATCAACAGATTTTACAAAGTAATTTTTGGTTTCATTCTCTACATCAAAGAAAAGGTCTACTCCGGCATCTGACAATTCCTCACTATCAATAAGAGTTTCTGCGGTTGCTTTTGAATCCAAAAGACCTCCAAATACATTATTCTTAATATATTTGTTTATATTTGATATAAAGGATTGAGTAAACCATTCCCCTAGACTTGAACCAATTGACCAAACAGGTCTTAAATAGGAAGGCCCATCATCTACATAAATTCCTTTGTTATAGAAGTTCAAGAAATTACTAAGGTCTCCTCCTTCAAGTACATAACCCTTCAAAGAACCGTTTAGAATTTGTCTAATTTGTTTCAAATCATAAAATTCATATGAGTATAAGTTTACATTATTATCAACGTCCCAAACATTATCATTATTTGAATAAACACCAAATCCCAAAGTATCAGTAAAGAATTTGTAACCTGTATAAACTTCAAAGTCACCTGTATTCAAAAGGTTGATCAAACTCTCTTCCTGGTTTATGGACCCAGTGGTTCCTCTTATAGGTGTGATACTGTTCAAAAATTTATATCTAAAATAAAACCTATTTTCTTCCAAAGAATCCCAAATCTTTTCTGTATCAAAGTAAGAGTGTATTAAGTGAGCTGCTTCGTTAAAATAGGATTGTCTCTCAGCCTCAGTTAAAGTTATTAATGAGTAAAAATCATCAGGGTACAATTTGGAAAGATATCTATCATTTTCGTGCATCAAATAGTCTATCTCCGTTTCCAAAAATCCAGAAACAGAGAAGTCCACCTTATCCTTTTTAACGAGGTAAATTTTATTTGTATCTGGATCCGATAAAACTACTTCCTCAGGAAAATAATTTTCTGATTTATATCCCTCAAAAATCTTTGTGGAAGTTCTGCTATCATATTTTGTTTCTGTTTTTCCTATAAGTTCTCTGGACCAGGCCATTCTTATTTGCTTATTCAAAAGGTCATAAATAGAAAGGTGAGGCACTTCGTTTGTTAATGAAGATCTTATAGACTGATTAAATGCATCTGCTGAAATTTGAATACTCATATTAAAATTAGTGACTCGTTCATTTTTTAGGTTGAAAACTAATTTTACTATGCAACAAATAATAAGAAAATATACAAGAAGAGTTTATGATAGTTATTCAACTGCAGGCTACGATGTGTCCATGGATAACTTGAATCCTATAAACCCAACAGTTCTTGAAAAGCAATTTGATGAAATGTTGCAGGTTGTTAAAACTAAAATAGTAAACAATTATGAGAAAGCCAAAATACAACCCCCAGATGATCTTTTTGAATCCCCGGGGGTTGATCCAAAATCATTATTAAACGCAATTGATAATTTAATATCCTCCATTAAAAAGGATGAGAATCCTTTGATGGATTTGGTGGATCTGGGAATTTCGGATTTAACTCCTTTCCTAACAGCCCCAGAAGCAGCTAGTTCTTTAATGGATAACCCTTTAACACTAGACTGTAACGGAATAGAAAAAACATTACTAAGTTCTTCAGAAATTTCTAATGATAATTCCTCAGATGATGATTCAGGGGATTCAGATGAGGATGGTGAAGAAAATAAAAAGAATAATAGCGACCTTCTAGATGAAGAGAATTCTGATTCGTCTGGAGGTTCAAAAAATGGTGGAAACGAAGAGGATAATACAGATAAATATACAATTACATATGAAATAAGTAATGGTTCTAATAACGCAGGAAATCCCTCCACCTACAATCCAAATGATTGTCCAGTACAATTATACCCAGCTGTGGCTGATGACGGTTATGTTTTTAAGAGTTGGTATTATGATGCTTCCTTTAGTGAAAAAGTTCCTTCAACAGGAATCCCAAATAAGGAATCAGATGTAACAGTTTACGCAAGAATAGTAGCTGAGGAAGATGATGATCCTGATGAGGATGAGCAAGAGGATTCTCCTGATCCAAACTTACCAAATCCATTTGACGATAATGAAAATTGTGACATGGTAGAATTAACTTGGTTAAGAATTATTATGATTATTTTGATCATAGTACAAATCCTAATCAAAGTTTTAGTTATAGCCATTTCCATTATGAGGATGGCATCAGCAATTGCGAAGGATGCCCAGTTATGTTGGATCAACCCACCATCCTTAACATCCTTGATTTCAGTTGTAATACAAACTTTGGCAGCCATTATTTTCCAACTCATAGGTATGATTTTAATGAAACTATGGGCTTTATTGAATCTGGATTGTGTTGTGGATTCAGTTACTGATATGATAGACCAAGTAAATGCAATCCTAAATGGTATGTCTGATGCAATGAGAAAAGTAGATGCATTAGCTTTGGATTTAGGTAAACCAGGTACTGGTATTGCAACAGCCATAAAGGCATTAAAAGATAGTTTAGTACAACAATTTGAGGATATTAAAAATCAATGGAGTATTGAAAACTTAGGTGAACAATTAAAAGAAGCACTGGGTGGTGTAGTTTCTGACTATAAGGCATTATTTACAAATCCTGCCTTACTCTATGAGAAAACGGTTCCCCCTGAGATTAGAAACAAAATTCAAAGCTTAATGGATGCTTATAATGCAAGCCAAACAGCTATTATGAATATGGGTAAAACATATAATAAAATGATGGGCAGTATTCATAAATTACAAAATGGTGACGCTAAAAATATTGTTACAAGTGTGTTTGGATAATCCTATATTATATGTATGAATATTATTTGTAAAGAAAAGGATTATTATGATTACATCGGTTACGGAGAAAATGGTTCGGAGGATGTAACTTTTGACAGAAGAAACATGTGGGTAATAAAACCTGCAAATTCTGAACTTTATGATAACGACAACATTTTACATGTAATTCATTCTATCCTTTGTCTCCGCAGCACAGAACTTGAAGGAAGAACAATTGGAGTATTTATTGGTTTTACTCTTTATATAATTTATATATCTGCAGAAAAAAATAGGAATGAAAAATACCTAAATGGTTGGCAGTATACAATTAGACCTTTTAAGTGGAATGCTGAACTGATTGCTAAAAGAACTTGCTATGATATTAAACATCCAAAACCAATTGATTTTGTTTCCATTGAAACAGGAATCTGGGACCATTCAAATTGGGGACTCAAAACTTGGAAGGATTGGAAAAATTATCAAAATGCAAAAACAAGTAATATTGCAGAAAAAGAATACAGGGAAGGAAACCCAAACAACTGGAAGTTAGAACCCCTTTTTAATAATAGTTGGGAAAGTGAAAAGATGGACGGGAAAATTCCAATTCTTAAAAATACTTTTATTCCAAAACTTGTGAGTGCAGAAGAATGTTATCGAAATATTGAAGAATGGTTGATAAGCCAATATAACGATAAGGACCAGGAAAGTGAGGGATTGACCGATGTTGACAAAGCAATCAATCACGGATTTGACAAAAAATCTTCTTTTAGGAATGTGAAGTGATTTTTTTTCAAACTAATTTTTAATAGGAGTAGTTAAACTTATGATGGTGAAATTAACAAACGACTTTGAGGTTGTTGTAAAAAATATTCAAGGTCTATACAAATCTGCAAAAGGTACGGCTGAAATAAGAAAAGAACCTTTGGATAAAGAATGGTATAACAAACAATTATCCTATCTTTCAGAGGCTTTGGCTTCTGAATGTAAATACAGAAGCATTGATGTAAATCAACTTTACAATTTAGGTTATCTGATCGATATTGAAAAAACTTTTGGTTTTACAGAAATCTATTGGAATAAAATTGTAAAGGCAGCATTAGCTCCAAATCCAATGAGAGAATCCAAAAAACCTTTCAAAGAGGCTACAGACATTTATAATATCTGTAATCAGATCGAAAAATATATTCAAAGAGCAGATACCAAAAGGGACATCTCCTATGATATAAGATACAAATTTATAGATTGTAGAACAGAAAAGGATTATGTAGTATTTACATATGTTTCTCAGGAAGCAAGGCCTGATGATATTTTTGAAGAGGTTGGTCCTCTTTTGAAAAGATGGCTTGCATCCGTACAGGCTGCAGGATATGGAACTATCATTCTTAGGGCCTATGAAAGGGGTCATGCGGATGAGGCTGTTGATTTTGATTTGAGAGACCCCGAAGGATCTTTTGGGCCTGATTGGATCAAAGAAGCTTTGGAAGTAATTAAAAGTGGCCTAGAAGAAAATGATATAGAATATGTAGAAGAGGATGGTGGAATTACTATTCCTGAAAATGATGAACACGACGCAGTGGAATTTTCTCCTTGCAAAAAAGGAAAGGATTATTTTATCCATCTGATGGGTTGTCAGTTTGATTATTATATTAAGGATTCCGAGGACGCCTCCTTTACAGTGGATGAAGTAGTAGAAACATTGTAATTAAAAATCACAAGGCCTTTTTACAAAAAAGGCCTTTTATTTTGGAATTTTCATTTTTAAACCTCCTATATTATATGTGGAAGGTACGATATATGAAATATACAAGCAAGGAAGCATTAATAGAAAATCTCAAGGTACAGTTGGCCACAAACCCAAGAGTTACAGAAAAAGCCATTCTTAGGATTTGTGAATATCAAACAATTAGCGAACAAGCCTCTAGAGATGTAAAGGTACACAACAATGTTGGTTTTACTCCAGCTGATGCTTACTTGATGACTTCCTTTGCAGCTTGGTTAAAAGGTGGACACCACTTAACAGAAAAACAATTACATTACGCCTTCAAGATGATGCCAAAATACGCAAGACAATTAATCAATCAGTCAATTGAAAAAGGGTTGATCAAAAAGGTAAGCAAAGAATATACTTGGACAAAATAAGAACTATATTTTTAAGAAAAAGGAAAATAAGCAATGGACTCAGAATTTCAGAAGGGCTACAAAAAGTGCGTTGAAGACTTCAAAAAGAAACTTGAAAATCTAAAAGATTATTCGAAGGAATCTTTGAACGAACTTATCGAGGAGGTCACAGGGGAAGAAAAGAAAAGGTCTAAACCTGTCATTTACTTTACTAGGCTTAATAAAAAAGGTGAATTGGAACCTGACTGGGAAAAAACATATTATTATGCAGATCATCCAGAAGAGTTAAACCAACCACAGCCAAAAGTAAGAAGGGGAAGAGAAGTTAAACTTATTATTACAAAAGATCCCAAAAGAATTGCAAAAATAAAAAAGCAGATGGGTATTGATAAGAAAACAGAAGAAATAATGAAGGCCGAAAATGCCATCATATTTGAGGGCGTTGATTTTCCTTTGGAGGGGCAAACTCTCGATTATTGGAATATGTTGGGCCAACAGATCATAACCCTTTCCCAGGATGAAAGAAATGCTACTACAATGTTTATTGTTGCTGGTATCGATCCAAACGAAGAAAACGCAATGGAAAATCTTTTAAAGAAAGCCAGTGAAGAAGGGTTTGCGTTTGATTTTGTAGGGGATTAAAAAAGCCCAAAATAAAAGGTCACCATTTAGGTGACCTTTTTTTAATGTTTACTCTTCCGTATAAGGTGTCCAAGTAACAAGAATAAGATCAGCTGTACGTTTTCCACCTGGCATATCCAATGCAATGTATGCTTTTGCTGTTTGAGCAGAGAATTTTGAAACTACAGGTTTATAGCCTCTATTATATCCAAATGAGTAATTTGACTTATATACAGAAGTGGCCGCATCCTGAATGGCCTTCTTAGAAACTTTTTGGCCAAACAATTCATCCGCAAGGCCCTTAAAGTGTTCTCTTACGCTACCATCCATTGTTAGATTTTTAGCAACTACTTCATCAAGGATTTGATTCCCTGCTGACTCTGAATTTCCTTTTGCAACTGGAGTCCACTCAATTCTGATCAAATTTTCTGGGGATTTTTCTCCATTAGACAAAACCAAGGAAATAAAACATTTATTTGCGGCCCAGGAGAGTTGTTTAATATAAGGTTTTCTGGCCTCTCCGAAGTTCGGGTAAGGGTCAAAATTTTTCAAAACTGCCTTCTCTATGGCAGTTTTTGAAAGGGGCTTCTGCCAAAGGGCTGATTTAATTTCACTAAAATTAAAAGCTTCCCTTACACCACCATCACATGTACAATTGAAAACCTTAACATCATCAAATACACCTTCCTGAGGTTTTCCTATTTCAGCCTCATTAAATCTTTTTTGAGCTTTTTTCATATTTTCTCTCAAGGCCGAAATACCTTTATTTGTTTTCTTTACTCTATTTTCCTTGATGTTTCCCCATCTTTCCTTCATTCTTTTATTCAATTCTTTATTTTCATAACCTGTATTCTGATCTTTAGTTTTGAATTCCTCAAGCTCATCCATAAAGGCATCTACAAGTGGTTCTGGCCATTCAATATCTACAGTAGGATCATCCCAAGCACCAACAGCAATTCTTTTTGTTTTTCTTTCAGTATTGGCAGTTCTATATCTGTCACGATCCATAACAACACCAGAACCTGGCTTTTTGGCGTTTTCTGTTTCAGGATCTATGTATTCTCCACCCTTGTAATTTTTCAAGAAGTGTGTTTTTTCCTGAAGGTTTTTCAATTCACTTTCAAAATCATTAAAACTCTCTTCTTTTAAATTATCGTATTCAAATGGGTCGTTATAGAAACCATTTTCTATATCTTCATGCATAAGGCTATTCTCCTTTTTTATATTTAGTTGGACAAATAAAAATCACCTATGAGAAGAAGTAGTCCATTAATTTATCTTTTATAATGTTACAAATTCTGCAATCACAATCTTGATTTTCAATGATTTCGAAATCTTCTTTTGAAATTTTTGCTTCCTCAAAAGAAGTATAAGTTGGCATACAAAGTATACAAAGATTTGTGCCCCTAAACAGTATATGTTTCATTATGGTATGCTCCGAAAGATTACCTGCGTATAATTATTTTTCATAATATAATCCTTTTCTGTATCAGAAAAAGTTTCAAAAAGATCTTTTGCTTTTTTGAAAACTTTTGCCATTTGTTCTTTTTGCTTTGGGTCTTTTACATCCTTTAACATGTCCTTTTGGAACCTTTCCCAGGTAGGTAAATCCCTAATCATCCGGCATCCCCTCGAACCAACTCATTCCTTTATTTGAATCATCCCTGTAAAAACTTTTACAGTCTTCCCTTTTTGACTTCGATGCGAAGGGTTTTAAATTAATTTTCAAAGGAATTGGATCTGAATAATTGTAAAGTTTTACATAAACAGTCAACTCATGTTTCTTTGTATTTGTTTCAAAAGCTACATTTGCAATATTCTGTTTTTGGTAGCCTTCAAAAAACGTTTTTCTTAAAATATAATCTGCTGTTGCTTCACCTGTATCCCTCATCAATCCTCTCCATATGTTTTAAAACCATTTTTCTTCATAAACTTATCAGCTTTTTTCATGGCCTTGTCGGCTTTCTTTAACATTGCATTCAAATGCTTATCCCTTTTGATTTTAGATAACTCCTTATCAACCTGGTCCATTGTTTTAATTTGATCAAAGTAATGACCACAATAAGGGCATTTTTTATCAGAATCCTTTTGAATGTCTATATCTTTTTTCCATTTATAACCCATTGCTACTCCGAATAAAATTGAAAGGGTTATAAACATCATAAAGGCAAAGGTGTTTATACCTATATCTGCTAATAAAAATTCTCTCATACCTAAAATATAGAAATTTTTTACTAATTTATTTTAAAGAAAACCTAAATGTAGAAGAATGGTCGAAAAGGACCTAAGGGTTTGTTAAGGAGAAAAGAAATGAGGTTGCCTAATAAAAATCTTAGAGAGGATCTTGAGTTTATGCCAAACGATAAGGGCGGTGTAAAAGTAAAGAAAGTTGTTGATGGCTATAAATCCCATGTAACAAAAGATAAAACTAAAAACAAGGTAGCAGATCTTGAAATTAAAAAGAGTTTAAAAGACCCCACACCAAATGAAATTGGTTTGGCTAAGGCTGTTTTAAAAGATTTGAAGTCAAAAGGTAAGGAAGGGGATGTTACAAAGAAAATGAACATTGATCCTAAACCAGATGTAGTAACCAAAGGTGATGGAGGAGTAGAAATTAATCCTGACAATGGAAAAGCTTCTTATAACCTTTCTGCAAAGGAATTAGAGAAATTTGAAGAAAACAAATTAAATGAAAATCTTTCAAAAGATGATTACCTTTATCTTGAACTTACAGAAAAAGGTAAAGACAAATTTATGCCCACCGATGAATATGGAAACCCAGCAGATCCAGAAATGGAGGATTATTTCTATACACAATTGGTAAATAAATATATATATCAGCAGGTTGTTGATACTATTTCTTATCCAGAGAGTGGTCCTGAGTGTGATGAGGATGTAACAAGTAACCTCTTTGTAACAACAGCAGAAAAACTTGCGGATATGTTTGAAAATGAATCAAATGTAGAATTTGATGATTTCATTGTAGGTTGTGGTTATGAGAAAGTGGAAGAGGATTACATTGATGAATACACAGGATTCAATTATGGTCCAATGGAAACATACCACGTTACTGATGTAATTGAGGATCTTTATTCAATTTGGGAAACTGACGATGAGGAGCCTCCTTTCGGAGATCCAAATGATCCTACTGATTACCCAAGAGAAGGTGAAAGAGAAGAAATGCCAGACCATGATATGGGGGAAATGTATGGAGTACCCTATGGAGCATCTGCAGAGGAGGCCCTTAAGCATTTTGAATCTAGAAAAAATAAAAGAAGACCAATAAAGGAAACAATGGATACTTTCGATGGTGTTTGTCCATACTGTGGAAATCATGTAGATCCTGAATCTACAGAATGTGGCTTCTGTGGTTTGGATTTATCTGATTATGATGAATGCCAAACTGATGATGTTGATTATGAAGGATCCCCAGATGACACTGCAAACGATTTATTTGAGCAAGGCTATGTTAAAGAATTGCTCTATGATGTTATCAGGGGCATTCAAAATTTAGATGGTGGAGAGGATCTTATTGATATGCACAGGGATATTTTCAATCGTGGTGATGCTTCCTTAGAGGAACTTGAAGATCTTGCAAGTGATTTATCTGAATACGGATATGAAGATCAGGCTGAAAAGATTTGGAATTATATAGAGGAAAAGTAATTCAAACTTTTAATTCTAGAAAACCCCCTCTTTATTTTGGAGGAGGTTTTATTTTTCTTTTTCTGTAATACTGTAAGCCTTAACCATCCAATCCTTTTCTAAATTATCCGCGTAGTAAGTTGTAGTGCGAACTTTATCTGCCCATCTAGTTGTATTAAAATACTTTTGAGGTTTGTTTCTACAACTTTTTATATACTCTCTAAATTCTGCTTGATCTTTTTTAGAAAGAGATTTAAAAGATGTGCCTCTTAACTCCTCTTCTTTCAAACAATCCTTACAGAGGTTGGTAATCCACCCCTTTGTGGTCCAAATAAGATGATTACCCTTTGAATCCCTAGGTTGTTTTCCACAGTTCTGACAAGTTACGGAGGACATAAAATGTAAAATAATTTCTGCTTCATGCATCCCTTCAGTATAACCAGAAAGGGATACTCTTGCCGTACCATACTTCTCTTTCGTGTCGTAAATGGCGAATTTTTCTTTTGCCTCATCTGAAAGTTTATCATACTCCTTAAAGAGCTCCTGCATAAATCTCTTCCAAATCTTTTCCCAACCGTATCCGTCCCACTCTGTGTACCAGTTGTGTTCCAAATTCTCTTCTTCTGTTTGATAGCAAACTTCTCTAGAGAAAACATTTCTATGAATGAGAAAAGGATACTTCTCGAGAAGTTTTTTCATTTCTTCTTTTTCCATCTTAATGTCCTCTTGAAAATTTTTCTGCTTGAGGAAAATTTATATCTCCAGACTCAGGAATTGGCACTCCTTTGAAAACTAGCATTTCGTTTTCTGTACCACAATATAATTCCTTTGTTTCATTATTAAGGTAAAGTTCTCCATCTCTGAGTTTTTCAATATTTTCTTTCTTCAAGTAGGTTTGAAAACCTTTTGTAGTTCCCCTTGCAATTCTAACTGTCATTTTTTAATCCTCCGAATCATGTGAACTACTGAGTCTCTAAAGGGACTACAGCTTCTTTTTTCGCTTCAACCTCTTGATTTGCTGTTTTGGAAAATTCCAATGCAGTAGTGACCAATGAGTCCACGGAGGCTTGTTCCAAGCACTCAGCCCTTTTTGTTGAGCCAAACAATTTTACGTTTTTAGCTGCATGAACATCCCTATCAAATTGATAACCACATGAGCATTTGAAAATTCTATCCGATAGTCTAATTCCATCGTTTAGGCTTCCGCATTGAGGACAGAATTTTGTAGATGGAGACCATTTTGAAATTTCAAAACTTCTACCAGTCTTTTGTAATTCTATGAGTTTTGCTTTTATCCTTCCTAAATAAGAATGTTGAATATTTCTAGCAAAACCTTTGTTGAACTTTTTCCATTTTGAAATTTGCTCATCCTGAAAATAGATAACATCATACCCTTTTAGAAGATAAGCAATCAATTTGTTAGAATCATCATTCTTTTTGTTTGTGAGATGTTCATACTCTTTTTGGAGTTGATTCAAACATTTGTAGTATCGCTTTGAGTTCTTTTGTTTTTTGTGCAGCTTTCTCTGTAAGAATTTTAGATACTCAGTTTCTTGCACACTACAGTTGAATTTCTCCCCATCTGAAGTAGTTATATTATCTTTGATTCCAAAATCCAAACCTACTTCTTTGTTTGTAGGTTTTCTTTTGGAAGTTTCTTTTGGTATACAAACAGGAACTTTCAAGTATACTCCTGAAGCCTTTCTTACCAATTTTGGACTTGCAATTTCAAAGTCAGGAATATTGATGAACTGTTCAAGTCCATATACTTTTAGTTTCCTAAAGCCTGGAATTGAAACCGTTTTTGAATTCAATACTTTCAAATCTCTCAAATTGATAGTATTCACTTGTCTTTTGAATTTTAGTCCCCCTACTTTTCCACCTTTCTTTTTCTTTCTAGACAAGTTGACAATATCCTGTTTGATTTGCCTTATTATATCCTGGTGTATACCGGAATTCAAGGTAATTGTTCTTTCAACTTTGTTTCCGTCTTTGTCAAAATTGATAATCCTTTTATGTTCGTTGTATTTGTAAGTGAAAATATCCTCAGAAGCAATGCAATCATTTGCAACCCATTTTGCCTGCAAGAACATAGAATTGAATTTCGCAAAGTCTTCCTTTGAAGTTGAATGTACATTCACTTTCAACTCATAGACTTTGATTTGTTGAGTCTTTCTTCTTGCTTTCAATTCTAGTAATCCTTTTTGGATATTTTCGTTCTTACTCATACTCCAATTAGTGAAAAAGAAAATATTTTCTTTTAGGAAAATTATAGTAAAGTTCCTAAAATATGTTGCAAGTTCTGTATCTAAGAGGCTAAAGCCCCAAAGGTTTAGAACGTGAGGTTTATCCTAAATCCTTATCTACGGAAATTCCAAGCTCCTCCATAAAAATGTCCTTCAGTTCCTCTTTCCACATTGGACAATTTTTAGAGTTTATTCCGCAATCCTGCATAAAGAAATAAATACGATTATGAAGTTTAATAATATCTTCCTCTTTAACAACACAATCCATTTTTTACAACCTCACAATATTTGTAATATAGGCATTGACATCGTTGTAATAATCAATATCCTTTTCGACAAATTCTTTTGCTAATTCGGTTTCCAATTCATCAAGCCAATCTCTTACTTCATCTTCGCTTTCAAAACCAGCCGGAATTTCTTTTACTTCTCTTCTTGAAAACTTAAAAAGATCCTTTACAGCACACCCCCTAACACGATATGTAACATCATAATAAACAAGTACAAATCTTTTCATTTTTTGTTCCTCCCGAGTTCAAAATTAATTTCACCTAACTCAACGGAAGCTTCTTTAATTGTGTCTAAAAGTTCATCTCTGTGTTTAATTAAAACGTCTGTGTCAACTTTTAAGTTTAACTTTGGAAGAGTTTCCTGAAGTTTTTTCAAAAATTCTTCTCTTGCGGCTGCTTTGTCCTTTAAACTCTTCCTTACTGCGCAAATACGGCCAGAAATTCCAACATGCTTAATATCCGTAAAAAAGATAGCTTCGTAAACTACATCACCTATAGCATGAAATTCTTCACAATCCAAATAAATTACAATTGACTTATAATCAGTGTCTTTTTCATCATCGAGAATGTAGGGCTCCAAAGTCTTTTTATCAACAAGGTAATACCACCCTTTTCGAAACTTTATTCCGCATAATTCAGTTGGCAAAGTATTATCACAATGTTCTTTTATATCTAACATTATACGTCTCCTACCTTTAATTTATCCTTATGAAGTTTTCGGATCTTTTCTCCACAATCCTTTGCAAAGTTTCTTTTAATAATTGAATAGTTTGAAGGTTTGAAATAAAATTGCCATCTACTCCAAAGGCCAACCCAATCAAAAAGGATCATACAGAAAATCCAATAAGGATTCTCAATAAAATAATCTCCAACTACCCAACAACCACCAGCCCCAATAGCAGCTCCAAAGCAACACATCATGTTTTCTGCATTTGAGTGATTTTGATAATCAATTTGATTCTTATACAAACTCTGTTCAAATACATCTCCAATGGATGGAATTACTACGGAAATAATTGCGTGAATAATTCTGTAGAATACAAAGTAAAAGAAAAACAGATTTTCTACTCTTTCAGGAGTTGTAATTGGATTTAAACCATTCACAATGTAATAGGTTAAAAACCCCGCCTCAGTGCAAGTAAAGAAAATACTTTCACCCAAATCAATTGCTTTGTAGTGTCTAAAAACCCATTTCTTCTTTTTTATATCGGTAGCAATGTAAGCATGAATTACACCTACAATACAACCAATAGAGAGCAAGGATGAATAATATCTAGAACCTTTTGCAATTTCGTAGTGAGTATAAGTTGCTGCAAAGGTTCCATAAATAACACAACTCAAAAAGAGAAAGACCAAATAAATGGTCTGCTCTTTGCTCATAAAAAGTTGTTTAAGTCTTTCTTTAACGTTCATTTACTTTTCTGGCTTTTCTTCAACTGCTTCATATGTCTGATCAAAAATGTCAGGTTTACAGAAATAGAACTCTCCCTGGACACCCTCAATAATGTAATCACCTACTGAAGCTACGTGCTTTGCTTTTCCTGTTTTACCATCCTCCAAAGTTTTGATTACAAGTTCATCATCTTCCAAAAAAGCACTGCCTTTTGAGAAAGCCTCTATTTCCTCAATATTCTTACCTGTCCATTTCATAGCACAGATTTCAACTGGCTTCTTTCTAAAAACTTTTGGTTCCTTTGTGTCATCAATTTCCTGATTAAGCATTTTCTATCTCCTTTGCAATTGTATGTCCAGAATGTGGATCTATTTTCATACCGTATAAATCCCATTCAGTATAAATCATATTTTCACCTTCGATCATTAAGGACATTCCGAAACGTTTTGCTGTAGCAAGTTCCATCAGTCCTCCCAAACTTTTTTCCCAACCTATCAACAAACAAATAATATCATGTTTGGAAACTATCTCGATATCTCTTTTCATATAATCGAGCCAGGCTTCTTCTGTCCATTTGTCTGTATGACCTTTTTCGTAGATTTCATCATCGTATTCATCCTTTGCAGGATTAGTTACTTCAAATCCTAGGTTTGTGAGATACTTCTCAATCTTTGAAAAATGTTCCTTGTAGTGATCCTTATCTGTAGTTATTGGACCACTTAAATAAATTTTCTTTTTCATGAATTAAAATATAGGTCAATTTTCCTTTTTGTTTTTTAATTCTTCATCTTTTGATTGATCTGATTTGTGGAGAAGAAACTCTTTTAATTCTGATTCCTGAGAAAGTTTAAAATCATCGATTGTCCATCTGTCCCATCTGTGACTTTTTGCAACGTCATGAGCAACACACATAAAAATAATGGCAACAAGAAATCCACACCAAAAACTCATTTCAAACTCCTTTTTAAGCAGGGATACCTTCATCCCTATAATTCATTCCTGCAACATAACAATTTATCAAAAGTACGTAATCCTCATCCCCAAATCCATTTTTACCTTTACCAAACTTGCGACCATCATGTGAATACTTTTCAAAAGAGGCTTCTGTATGAGCTTCTTCAAATCCATCGTAAAAGGCTGTTTGGATATAACACATATCAGCCTCATCAATTGAAGGAAAGATTTCAGAGAAGAATCCATTGTAATAAAAATCTTTCCAAGCCTCTTCTTTTGCAAACTGATAACAGGCTTCTGCTGATTCATTTTTGTAAATTATCTTTACATCCCCACAGCAGGTGTCCAATTCATTCTGTCCCCAAATATGAAATTCATTTGGCTTTGGTGACTGTGGAAGTGTCAACAAATAATGCATCATTTCACAACTCCTTTGAGCTACTTACACATATAATATAGGAAATTTCTTGATTGAAATTCCAAAAACTAATTGAAAATTATGGTACAGATTGTAAAAAGTCAAAATGATTATTATGTATGCGAATTTGGTGAATTTTATGGATCTTTTCACTCTTTAGCAGATGCAGAAACTTTTATAAGGCATGGAAATAGAAATAGCTGTAAGCACTTAAAAAAGAAACTTACAGCTTATAGATTCATCAAAAATTGGTATTACTAGCAACTTATACTTACATTGCGGATTTCAAGTGTGTCTCCGTCTTTTAAGTCGTAAGTTATTACTTTTCCGATTAAACAAGATTCTGATTTTTTATCGGCAAAAAGATCTTCTGCTGTAATGTAACATTCACCTCTTTTGCAAGGATCCAAAATCTCATAGAATGTATTATAAAGATCATAATCCCCGTTCCAATAGTTTTCCTTTACAAACTCTGGGGTAAGCATATCCAAATTAAAATTATCTGGAAGCCCAAAATCAGGATTTGCAGTAAGGTAATCCTTTACCCTTTTGATAGCTTCCTCAATTGTAATACAATTCTTTTCTTCAATTTTGTTTACGGAGGTCTCATCTGATTCGGAATCCATTTCGAAAGGACCTACATAAAACAAATCTCTACTCTGTAATTTTTCTCTAAGGGATTTTGTACACAGGGTGAGAGAGTGGGCAGAACTGGAATTGGTTTCAAAAGTTGACTGTCTAATACTCTTCATTATTTATTCTCCTTTTTCAAATTAAATTTCAATTCAACATATTCCGGAAATAATTCAATTCCCATGGATTTTAATATTTGTTCATTCTCTTCCCAATTTTCAGGAGTAATCTGAATTCTGTGGATCTTTTTCTGTTTATCTTCTTCCGAAGTTATAACTTCACATTTCATACTAAAAATATAGAGCTCAAACTAATTAAAATATCAATTAAAACCCGTCAATCCGATATTGCTGTGATTGATATGTTTTCTTTTTGATAAGGAGAAAAATATGCAAAGCAAAATTGCTGCTTTGTGGGAGTCTTATTACATTAAAAAACCTCTCACATTTTGGGAGTTTGTTGAAAAACAAACTAATCTTAAACACCTTTTCGGTTGTATTGAAATCGCACTAAAATCCTACGAAAAAGAATTTGAAAGAAATCCTTGCAAGGTAACTGAGGTGTATGCTTCTGGGGCCGTTGGAATTGGTAAAGGAGTTTATGCATATATGATTGTTGCATATAGACTTTACTTAGCAATGTTACTTAAAAATCCAAAAAAGGATATTTTCCAAATTGCCTCTGCAGCGGAGCTTTCTTGCGCTTTTGCAGGAGGTCATTGTGATGAAAAATTAATTGGATTTTTACATTTCTTAAAAGGAATTCAAAATCCAGAAGATCCTTTATTTGTATTTGAGGAAGGAAAATTAAAAGAGTTTACAGATACAATTGTTATTTATAAGGATGAAAATGAAAAATATTCTGCCCATTTTAATGGAAATGAAATTACATTTAGAGCCATAAAAAGTGTTGCAGAACTTATAGGTACAAATCCCTTAATTGTTGATTACGATGCAGACTTATACGAAACAGCAACCGCAATGAGATTTTTGGAACAAATTCAAAACAGAATGAAAACTAGGCTTGGATCCCTTAAGGATTTACTTTCCTGCCTTTTAGTAGAAAAATCTCCAAACAATCTTTACAACGATTTGATAGATCAACATATTTGGAAAATTGAAAAAGGATATGCAGATCTAGGTTTAAATGAATCAAAGTACCTTGTAGAAAGGTTTGTTCCAATTTATATGAAGAATGTAAAGACTGTAAATGATTTAAACCAACTTCCAAAAAATACACACTTCATTGATATACTGAACGGTGCTGTAGGAGAAATTGGGGATTTTGATGCTTATGTAAGTAGACACCCAAAAAATGATACAAGGGAATTTCCTGCTAGTGGTAGACAGTATACCTTTGCCAACTCTGATACTTTAGAAGTATTTGTAAAAGAGAATGATACTGAATTATTAGATTTGGCTTTCGAAGATCCAAAAAGATTTGTAAATGATATTTTGGGAGAACCAATTCCAAATCCATATAAAATGACAATTGAAGTTTCGGATGCTTTGGGTGCTTTACAAACAGCGAGAAAGTTAATTTTAGATTATCGAATGCAATTTACTTTTGATAGGGGTGGGTCTTATTTGGCAATTCCTGAATTAAATACAAAAATTAAAATTTAAACAAAATAAAAGGCCCCTCTAAAGGGGCCTTTGATTACTCTTTTACTTCAGGGTGTTTTCTTGCCCATTTAATACCATCCCTAAAGGCTTGATCTGCAGACAAATGATTATTTTGTTTCAAATAGATTTTGCGGGCTTTGTTTTCATTCTCTTCCAAAAGGTATTCTGATTTCTTCAACTCTTCCTGATATTCCTTTTTCAATTCATCCATTGTTGAAAGTGTTACAGATCCCACATCAAAGATCTTTTCTGGATGTTTAGCATTGTAATTTCCAATACCTCCAAGTACTTCCTTAAATGTATAAGATGCAGCCTGAATGTTGCATCCAAGGTAAAAGGAAACATTATTTTCATTTGTTACAACATCCTCCAAGGTTGTTTTAAAAGCCCTAAAAGGATCCCAGTTTGTCCAATTTGGTTTAACAATTTCCCTGCTATATGGATCAGGGTCATCATCATGATAAGTTTGATAAATTGTTTTTGTTTTCGGATCAAAAATTACATATTGTTCCATTAATCTGCCTCCAAAATATTTGCCAAGATTGCTTTTACGTTCGTATAAGTTTCTTCAGTTTTCAAAGAGGCTGCCCTTTTTGCAGATTTCTCTGAAGAAGCACGTACCAAAATTTTATCAACTTCCAACATGTTGTAACCCTGATTTGGTTGGTCGTAATAAAAAACAACTTCGTATATTTTCTTTTCATTTTTAAGTTCTTCTATAAACTGTTCAGCTTTTCTTTCCAATTCAAGATCATCTGGGTAGTCAGGGTCCCATTCACTACAGGGGGCTATGGCCCGTTTAAGTTTATCCAATATCTGAATTTTTTCTTTTGTAGAAAGTTTACTCATTTTTTTTACTCCTAGTTATCTTCTTCTGTAGGAAGCTTTACGCAATTCATCCTCAATGTAGGCATCAACTACCATTTGACGGGATTTCTTAAGAGTAAAACCTGTTTCGTTCATACAATTCAAAACTTCTTGTTCAAAACAAGTTTCATATCTATGAGGAACATTTTCGGATTTCCAAGCTCTTTCTATCTCGCCAACATGATACTCATCCAAGCCGTATCTATCCATTTGCTTTCTCCTTTTGAATTACGTTTTCACCGTAGCGCTTTTTATAAGCAACTTCCTCTGGATCGTTTTCATTTACTGGATTAGACTCAAGGCTAAAAACTTTTGGACCATCTCCAAATTCGTAACCGTAACCTTCGAAACCGTTTACAACGATATCTGAAATATGATCGGCGTTTGCCTGCAACATTACAATTGCATCTCCGTATCCGTCAGCAATTGCCTTTTCACAAAGCTCCTTCAATTTTTCAACGGTCATTTCTTTCATTTTTAATCCTCCGAATAAGACTGAATGGTTACAGAACCCAAAGCTTTTTCATCCCAATAAAGAACAGCCTCTGAAGAATAAGGATCGTGTCCATCTCCTAAACCCAAATGTTCACAAACAACCTTTTCAATCAAGCGCTCCATCTGAAGGTTTGGATTTGCAAGGAGCTTTTCCTGCTCTTCAATTTTCGCCTTCAACTTTGCAATTTCTTTTTCCTTATCTTTAAGAGCTTCCTGAATTTTCTCCTCAACGCCCCGCTTTGGAGTCATGTATTTGCAAGCAATCTGTTCAATTTCCTTTGCGCGTGCTTCGGAAATTTTTAACTTTCGAACTTCTGAATAAACGTCCCAACAATTTTCCTTATACCAACTCATCATCTTCTTGTACCTCTTGTATATAATATAGGTGATTTTTGGGCTTAAATTGCCAAAAAATGATCACTAATTTTAATATGAAAAAGTTAAAAGAATCTATGAAATTTATAATGGAAAGATCCACAGAACCTTTTAAATTCAAAGAAGGTTCGGATTACGAAGTTTTGTATGATGATAAATTAGACAAATACGGTCTGCTAGTGGACGGTTATTTGTTTTGTTTTCTAACTAAGGATCAAGCAAAAACATTATCTGAAAATATCAAAAACAAGGAAATCTTTGAAAAGTTTTTCAATAGTGTTGGTATTGGTGATGAATGGTTAAACCTTCAACCTAAGGCAGCTTGTGATCCAAATTATGAAAGACCAACAGGTAACCTAGAAGAAAGATTTAATGAAATTGAAAGGGAATTAAATGAGGCCTTAAATCTAGATGAAGAAAAGTTGGAAGAAGGCCAAAAATTAAAAGCAGCCATCCTAACTGCTATTTTGGCAATTGGTGCAATTTCTCCTTCCTTTGCAAAAAGTGCTAAAAGTATAAAAAGGGAAAATCTTCCTCCTGAACAAAAAATTGAAAAAGCCTGTGACTCCTTAAAAACAAAGTACGGTTCTAAAATCTGTATAGAGGATGATGATTTTGGTGAATTGAAAAATGCATTAGAGGAGGCAGGTATAGTAAATGAATTTGGTAGGGCCGGTCTTAGAGAATTATGTGAAACTTTAAGAGACAATGGAATTACTTTGGTGAACGAAGATGGGACAAATATTCTTACACCAAGTGGCAGTTTATTCAGATCACTTTAAACCAAAATAAAAACTCCACTATAAAAAGGTGGAGTTTAATTTTGCACCAAAGCTACTTACA
>Ga0247609_10000620_pt1 | contig 47788 bp, 45 predicted proteins | sample 172DNAGHGlowgp2_FD_193487 | JGI IMG/M metagenome (GOLD analysis project Ga0247609, IMG submission 193487) | Sheep rumen microbial communities from Palmerston North, Manawatu-Wanganui, New Zealand - 1728 DNA GHGlow gp2 | ecosystem: Host-associated > Mammals > Digestive system > Stomach > Rumen ... | reverse complement strand
TGTTTAACAGTATATTTGCTTTTATTTTCTATTTTTGCTTATGTACATTGGCAATTGATTCAGCCTTTTCAATTATTGAAGGTATTTCAGCTTCGATTTCAGATAAGTTTAAATTAAATGCAAAGAAAGTAACTCAGGTTGTATGTGTGATTGCAGCTGCTTGTTCATTAATATATGTAACAGGTGCAGGTCTTGCATGTCTTGATATTGTAGATACATATGCGAATGGAATTAATCTTGTATTTGTTGGTATTACGGAAACAATAGCAGTTGGTTGGTTCTTTAAAACAGAGAAAGTACTTGCTGAAATTAATAAGAATACTAAGAGTTTTAAAATGTCATCGACATGGTTTGAAGTTTCGATTAAGTATTTAGCACCTATTATTTTAACTATCTTTTTCGCATGGAATTTATACGATCTTGCAATCGTAAAAAAAGGTGTATATGGAGGAAAAGAATCTGGCTATTCAGCAACTGCTAATATTATATTAGGTTGGGCTGTTTCAGCGATAGTTATTTTAATTGGTATTATTATTTCGTTTATAGAGTCAAAGATTGTTAAGGATGGAAGCTTAGATCCTGAACCATGGCATGATGATGAAGTTAAAAATGAACTAAATACAAATTATGTTCCAACTTCAGTAGCAGACGCAGTAGAAGAAAATTAGATAATAATAGAAAAACAGCTATGGTCATTTAGAACATAGCTGTTTTATATTTTTGTACAGTAGTGTGTTATTTTTCTATTACTCGATGATCAGGATAAGTGTGTGTAGTAATTATTTTCTTTTCGTATGTTTTACCCGAGTTTTTCCATTCTCCTGATATACTTTGCCATTGATCTTGACATTTTACAATTCTTACCCTTTTCTTGGTTGTATTTCTTATCTGTAGTTCGGCAACTTGTCCTTTTTTATACAATACACCACTTGCACTACATGTTGTTGATTCAGAAATACTTTTTGTTTCTCCAACACTAATACTTCCCTTCATAATATCTTCGATTTTTTTAGGTACTATTGTTTTTATGAAATCAAATGGAATCGAAGCTGAAATGCTAACACTATACGTTGTACTAACCGTATGTGACAATGAATAAGATTGTCCTTTTTTTGTTGTTTTACTACATGTAAATGAATTTATAGTCTTCCAATTGCTGTGAGTATATGATATATCGTCGTCAGCAGAGTCGTATGTATATTTTGTTCTTTCGGCATGGGCAATCATTTGTGTTCCAGATGAATGTTCTGGACCATAATATGTTTTTACCTTTGCGTAAGTATTGATTGTGTTAGATAAAGTAAAAACAATCAATAAAATTGATGATAATAGAATATGATTTGTTTTTTTCATTTTAGTTTTGTATCCTTTCGTTAATATAAGTAATAAAAAATGCGGAATAAATTTTAAAATTCTCCACATTGATAATATCCCCATATTAAACTGCGCAGCGAGAAAAATGATAACATAATCTATAATTAAAGTCAAGTAAATTTAATGTTATAAAACAGAGTTGATTATTATGACTGAAAATTTATGTATACATTAATCTATAATTTATGCCATTGAAATTGGATAATAAAGGATTCTACATATTATTTATAGACCTTTTCAATGCCTGAATATATGTATTTTTTCTTTGTTTAAGTTGTAACTATTATAAAGATTTGTTAAAATAAAAAGGATGAAAAAATAAGGTATTAATTGAAAAAATCTTATAATAGATAAGAGTTTAAGGAGAAAGGATGTTAATAAAAAATATTAGAATTGTTGATCCTGCATCATCATTTGATGAAGTTGGAAGTATTATAATTAAAGATGATAAAATTGAAAAGATAGTTAAAGGAAATCTAGAAGAAAGTGAATTGAATTCTTATGAAGTGATTGATGGAACAGGTCTTGTTGCATGTCCTGGTCTTATTGATGTTCATGTTCATTTTAGAGATCCTGGTTTAACATACAAGGAAGACATTTATACAGGTGCAGAGGCTGCTAAGGCTGGTGGATTTACATCAGTTGTTTGCATGGGTAATACAAAGCCAGTTGTTGATAGTGTTGAAACCCTAAAGTACGTTCTTGATAAGGGTAAGGAAACAGGAATTAATGTATATTCAGTAGCTACAGTAACTAAGGGACTTAAAGGTGAAGAATTAAGTGATATAGAAGGATTAGCAGCTGCTGGAGCAATTGGATTTTCTGATGATGGAATTCCAATTATGAATGCGAAACTTTTAAAAGAAGCCATGGAAAGAATTGCTAAACTTGATATGCCTATTAGCCTTCATGAAGAAGATCCTGCTTTTATTAAGCAAATGGGTATTAATGAAGGTGAAGTTTCAAAGCAGATTAATTATGGTGGTGCATCATCACTTGCAGAAGACTCAATGGCTGCAAGAGATAGCATGATTGCACTTGCTACAGGCGTTAAATGTGATATTCAGCATATTACATCAAAGAATACAATTGAAGTAGTTAGACTTGCAAAGAAACTTGGTGGTAAGGTTTATGGCGAAGCCACACCTCAGCACTTTAGTGTTACTGAAGATATAGTTTTAAAGAAGGGTACACTTGCAAGAGTTAATCCACCTATTAGAACAGAAGAAGATAGAAGAGCGATTATTGAAGGACTTAAAGATGGAACAATTGATATGATTGTTACAGATCATGCTCCACATAGTAGTGAAGAAAAAAGTAAGGATATGGCATCAGCACCAAGCGGTATGATTGGTCTTGAAACTTCACTTGCACTTGGTATTACAAATCTTGTTAAGAAGAATGAATTGACTCTTAGTGAGTTGATTGAAAAGATGTCTACAAATCCTGCTAAGATATATAATATAAATGGCGGAACTCTTAGTGAAGGAGCGTACGCAGATATAACAATCTTTGATGAAAATAAAGAATGGATTGTAACAGATAACTTTAAATCTAAGGCAAAGAATTCACCATTCATTGGAGAAAAACTTACAGGTAAGGTAATTTATACAATCTGTAAAGGGAAGGTTGTCTACAGCGAAGAAAATTCATAATGATTAATGCATGAAAGGAAATTATAGATGAGCAAAGTAATTAGTAATGAGAGAATAGATGAAGATTTCTTTCTCTTAAAAGTAGAAGATCAAAAATTAAGTAAGATTGGACAGTTCTATATGCTTAGAGCTTGGGATAGTTATCCTACACTTTCAAGGCCAATTAGCGTTTATGATAGTGATGATAATTCAGTAAGTTTTTTAGTTAAGATTGTTGGTGAAGGAACTGAAATCTTAAGTGAATTAAAAAAAGGTGATGACATAGAAATAACAGGACCTTTAGGAAAGGGGTTCCCAGAAAACATAAGTGGTAAAATTGCACTTGTTGGTGGTGGCGTAGGTATAGCTCCTCTTTTTAAGAGTGCTAAGGAATATAAGAATAATCCAAATAATACAGTTGATGTTTATCTTGGATTTAGTGGTACACCAATTCTTGAAGAAGAATACAAGAAAATTTGTGATAATTTAATTGTAAACGTTGGTGGATTTATCACAGACGATATTGATACAACAAAGTATGATTACATTCTTACATGCGGACCTGAAATTATGATGCAGGTTTTATATAAGAAGTGTAAAGAAGAAAAGACAGATGACAGACTTTACGTTTCTATGGAAAACCGTATGGCTTGTGGATTCGGTGCATGTCTTGTTTGTACATGTAAGACAAATCATGGAAATAAGAAAGTTTGTAAGGATGGTCCTGTATTCTTAGCAAATGAAGTATGGGGAGAATAATGATAGTAGCAAATAGATACTAAGTGTTATGAATCCTACATATAGATGATATATATTTGAATATTAGTTTAGAAAAGGAAATAAAAATGAGTAGATTAGAAACAACATTTGCTGGAGTTAAGTTTAAGAATCCTGTAGCACTTGCATCAGGTACATGTGGCTTCGGTAGAGAAATGAATGAATTTTTTGATATAGAAAAACTTGGTGGTATATGTTCAAAGGGACTTATTGAACATCCACATGGTGGTAATGATGGTATTAGAGTTTGGGAAACACCATCGGGTATGATGAATAGTGTCGGACTTGAGAATCCAGGTGTTGATGCATTTATAGAGAATGATTTAGCTTGGGTTAATAGCAAGGAACTTGTTAATATAGTTAATCTTGGTGGTCATAGTATTGATGATTATTTAAGTGGTGTTGAAAAGCTTAATAAAGTTAATTTAGATATTTTGGAATTAAACATATCATGTCCTAATGTTAAGGAAGGTGGTATGAATTTCGGAGTTAAGACTGAAGCTGCAAGAGAAGTAGTTAAGCTTATTAGAAAGGAATGTAAGCATAAACTTGTAGTTAAGTTATCACCAAATGCAGAAGATATAGTTTCACTTGCTCGTATGTGCGAGGAAGAAGGTGCAGAGGGAGTTTCACTTACAAACACATTCCTTGGCATGGCAATTGATATTAATAAGAGAAAGCCTGTATTTAATAATGGATATGCTGGACTTTCAGGCCCTGCTATAAAACCAATTTCACTCCGTATGGTTCATCAGGTAGCTCATGCAGTTAATATTCCTGTTATGGGACTTGGTGGAATTACAACGTGGCAGGATGCAATTGAATTTATTATGGCTGGCGCTACAGTAATTCAGGTTGGTACAGCTTCATTTATGAAGCCAGATATTAGTCTTGATATTATAAATGGAATGGACAAATGGTTAGCTGATAATGGAATTGAAAGCATTGAGGAGATTAGAGGAATAGTCTAAATGAAAATAATTAAGTATGCATTTGCGTTAGGGGTAATCGCAGTTGCAATGTTTGTTCCGTTTCAAAAGTATTATCCAGGATTGGACGAATCTGTTTATGAAAATATAAAAATAGGATTTTTTATGTTTGCATATTTTGTTGTTGCTATAACTCCGATTATAAAAACCATGGATATGTTATCAAATAAGGATATATTTGAATATAATCATGTTGTTGTGATTTCTACATTGGCGTTTTTAGCACTAGGACAATATATGAAAGCAGTTTTATGTATGGCAATATATGGTATACTTTACGATTTGTCTTATTCGCTTATCAGATCAGTTAAAGAGGATATTATAAATAGATTTGATTTAGGAACAAATGTTGTTCATATGGTTGTTGGAGAAACTAAGGCAGATGTTGACATTGCTCAAATTGAAAAAGGTATGAACATTGTTGTTAATCCAGGGGAAAAAGTTCCACTTGATGGATATGTGGTAAAGGGAATGGCGCATGTTGATATGTCGCCATTTTGCAATGATGGTGGAACTATGGCGGTAGTTCCGGGAGCATTTGTTAAAAGTGGTGTATATGTAATTGATGAAAAAATAGAACTTGAAGTTAAAAATGATAAAAAGACATGTCTTACTACAAGACTATTTGATAATATTAAAAATGCTGACGTTGAAATATCAAAGACCGAGGATGAGGCAATTACATTATCAATTATTTTAATGGTGTTTTTTACGGTGTTCTCTATTGGAATCATGTTTTTAGCTCCTGCACTAGGTGGCTTTAAAAATTTTAAGCCATGGATTATTAAAGGCTTTTCAGTTATGCTTATGACTTGTGGAATAACCATGACTAGTACTGCAGGAATATCCGGACTTGTTGGTATGTATAAATGCTTTAGAAATGGTGTTTATGTAAAAGATGAAAATGCACTTAGTAAACTTGCAAGAATTAGAGCAGTTGTGTTTGATGTTGAGATGGCAACACATAGATTTGCGAGCAAAGCTGTTATGATTGCAAAGTCATTTGGAATCAGCAAATATGCAATTCTTTCAGATGCAAACGAAGGTGAAGTTAAGAGAGCTGGTAGTTTAGCAGGTATTGATGAAGGAACATGTTATGGAAGTTTAACAATGCCTGAGATGTTTGAAAGACTTAAAAGTATGGATGATTTTTCGCCACAGCTTATGTTTATTGGAGATTATAAAACTGACAGTGTTATGATTTCAAGAGCGAGTGTTGGAACAGCGTGTGGACTTATTGAAAGTAATGATGATTTTATGGATTTCCATAGTGCATTAGTTATTTCAATGAAAGATGATCCAGTACCTTTGGTTGAGAATATTAAAGTGGCTTTTGAACAGGAACGTCTAACAGATGGAAATATTAAACTTGCTGTTCTGTATAAACTAGTAGCCATAGGATTAATTATGGCAGGAATATTGCCAATAGTGACAGCTATGTTAATTGAGATTATGTTAGAGGTAATATTAATTATAAGAAGTACAAATATAAAGTAATAAACGATATAAAAATATATTAAATAAATATAATATTATTTGAATATTTAATTGGGTATAAAAAAATCAGTTCTTAAATGAACTGATTTTTTTCTGCGTTATATTTGTAATTTACTTTATTTAACTTGCCGATTAATTCGTCTTTGTCAACATCAAGGTCATCGCAAAGTGAATCGATGCTTGAATATGTATCGCGAAGTTTTGTATTAACTACACTAACTAAAATCATTGGATCGCTTGGTAATGTATTAAACATGTTAATCTCCTTATATTATTAATACATACGATTAATTCGTATTATGATTAATTAATCTGTTTATTTAAAATTCTTAGTTCCATCAAGGATAATATCATATATTAGAATATATATCAATGTATAGAATATACATAAATATTGTGATTATAATAATAGAATTATATATTTTGATATATATGGTTTAGATAGGTTATGATTCTATAATTAGTTTTATTTATATCAGATAATAAATTTTAAGAATTATAAAATATATTTGAAATATGTTATTGTGAATGTGGGTAGATTTGCGTATTTTGCGAATACCTATAAGAAAATGATTTATCTGAAAGAAGGAACTATTATGACAATATTACAATTAAAATATGTTATAGTAATTGCAAGTTCAACATCTATGAGAGAAGCAGCAAGCAAATTATTTGTTACGCAGCCAGCGCTTTCTGCGTCAGTACATGACCTAGAGGATGAACTTGGAATAAAAGTATTTAAGAGAACTAATAAAGGAATTTCTTTAACTAGTCAGGGAAGAGATTTTCTTGAATATGCAAAAAAAGCTGTTAATCAATATGAATTGATTGAAGATAGATATATAGGGAAGGATAAAGATAAAAAACACTTTTCAGTATCTTTGCAGCACTATGTATTTGCTGTACATGCTTTTGTAAATACATTAAAAAGATTTGATGATAAGAGATATGTGTATTCTATTCATGAAACAAAGACAGATGATGTTTTATCAAATGTAAGGGATTTAAAAAGTGAAATTGGAATAATAGCATATTCAAGTAATAATGAAAATATATATAGAAAGATATTTAGGGATTATCAGTTAGAGTTCTTTCCTTTAATGGTTAGAGATACATATGTATATGTATGGAAGGATCATCCTCTCGCTGATAAAACAGAAATAGCTCTAAGTGAACTTAAAGATTATCCGTGTGTTACATTTGATCAAAGTAGTGATAATGATTTTTATCTTACAGAGGAAGCTTTAGGAGATTATGATTTTGATAAACTTATAAAACTTGATGATAGAGCAACATCGTCTGAGATTATGGCTAAGATGAATGGTTATGCCATAGGAACAGGTATTATGACAGAAAGTGTAACTTTAAAGAAAGGATTTGTTACTATAAAACTTAAAGAGGAAGATCCACTTACTATTGGATATATTCTTAGAAAGGATTACAAATTAAGTGATATTGGACAGGCATATATAGAAGAACTAAATAGATATAAAGAAGAATCGGAAAAATAGTTAGTATAGTAAAAAGTTAATAGTTTAAATAGTTAGTATAGTAAAAAGTTAATAATTTAAATAGTTAGTATAGTAATAAATAAAATAGTTAGTATCAAATGAGTACAAATTAGTAATAAAAGAACTTAGTAGAATTAGATTATATGTCTGCTAAGTTCTTTTGATTTTTTATTGGATTAATAGAAAAATAAGAGGAAGTAAGATGAATATTTCCGCGATAAATTACAGTGATTACAAGTGATAAATTACAAGGATTATACAGTATATGCTATATGTGATAAGATTTGTTACGTGAAAAAGATAAAGGAGTAAGAATGTTAAAGGAGTTAGAAAAGTGATTTTAAAATTAAGCAAGAAAATAAGTTTTATTATTTCATTATTATTTGCAGTGTTATTTGATGTGTTGATTCCAAATTCGGATTTACAACCAGCCACTGATAAACCATATTTTAGATATTTTCTATTTATATTAGGTGGAGTTTATGTAGTATTTTTTATTATTTCTTTTATAAATAAAAAAGTATCAAAAAAGATTGAAGCCATAGGACCGCTTCTTGCAGGTGCAGTATTACTTCTTAATATTATAAATATAGTATGTAGTAAGTACTCATTATTACCTGTATTGTTCTTCCCATCACTTGATAGAGTATTTGCTGTATTTATAAATGATAGGGAATTACTTATCAAATGTGTAATATCATCAGGAAAGTTACTTATAATTGGGTTTGCAATTGGAGCAATAATCGGTTTTACAACAGGCATTTGTGTTGGCTTTAATAAAAAAATTGCATACTGGGTTAATCCACTTACTAAGGTGATTGGACCAATACCAGCAACATCATGGTCGCCACTTGTATTATCACTTTTTAGTACATCATATCAGGCAGCTATTTTTATGATAGCACTTGCGGTGTGGTTTCCAATTACAGTTATGACAAGTAACGGTATTCAAAATGTTCAGCAGACATATTTCGAAGTTGCTGATACATTAGGAGCAAATAAATTCTACAAGATATTTAAAGTTGGTATACCAGCAGCACTTCCAAGTGTGTTCTTAGGTGTGTTTTATGCTACAACAGGTTCATTCATAACTTTAGTAACAGCTGAAATGTTTGGATGTAAATCTGGTATAGGTTGGTACTTAAACTGGCAAAAGAGTATGATGCTTTACGCAAATGTATATGCAGGACTTATTCTTTTAGCTGTTTTATGTAATTTAATAATTACACTTTTATTTAGGATAAAAGATAGATTATTAGAATGGCAGAAAGGAGTAATAAAATGGTAGGCGAAATAAAAATTGATAATGTTTCGAAAAGTTTTGTTAATCCTGATGGAAGTGTAGTAAATGCACTTGAAGGAGTAAATTTAGATATCAAACCGGGATCATTTGTTTCGCTTATTGGTCCTTCAGGTTGTGGTAAAACAACACTTCTTCGTGCCATAGCAGGTCTTAATCCGGCTGATAAAGGAAATGTGTATCTTGATAATGAAGTGGTAACAAAACCAGGACATGAACGAGGATTTGCATTTCAGCAAGCTAATTTATATCCATGGTTATCAATTGAAAAAAACATTTCATTTGGATTAAGAGCCAGGGGAATATATAAAGAAAAAAAGGCGGATGTAAAAGAGTACATCGAAATGGTAGGTCTAAAGGGATTTGAAAAATCATATCCACATCAGTTATCAGGTGGTATGAATCAAAGAGCATCTCTTGCAAGAGCCTTAGTAGGACATCCAAAGGTATTACTTTTAGATGAACCACTTGGAGCACTTGATGCTTTTACAAGAATGAATATGCAGGATGAAATATTAAGAATCTGGAAAGAACAGAACATGACGATGATTATGGTTACTCATGATGTTGATGAAGCTGTTTACTTATCAGATCAGGTTGTTATTATGACACCGAGACCTGCAAAAATAGAGAAGGTTATAGATATTGAATTAGCTCGACCAAGAGTTAGAGGAAGTGATGACTTCTTTAAATATCGTACAAAAATATTGGAGATTTTAAATTTTGCTGGAGAACAAAAAGAACCAGAGTATTATTTATAATAGGAGTTTTGAGATTATGAAGTTAAAAAAATTTGTCGCATTATTAACTGCTGTATCCATGATAACAGGTTTATCTACAGCTTGTGGTAAGAACAATGGTGGTAATAAAAATAAGAAAGAAGTACAGGTAGTTAAAATTTTAAATAACAAAGAAAGTTTATGTCTTGCACCTGTACATATTGCAATCATCAATGGTTATTTTGATGAAGAATTTAAAAAGATTGGTCAGGAGTATAAGATTGTAACATCAAACCTTGATACAATAACAGAGCAGATTACAAGTGGTGAAATAAATGCAGGTTATGGACTTACAGGTACATTAATGCAGCCTATATCAAATGGTTTAGCTATTTCATTCGTTACTGGTTTACATAGAGGATGTACAAAGTTCTATGCTAAGAACGGTTCAGCTGTAAAGAGTTTAGAGGATTTAAAAGGTAAAACAATAGGTGTTGCATCATTATCAGATTCAGCTCCAATTCAGTTAAAAAGAAAACTCTATTCATTAGGTTTTACAGTTAATGGAGATAAAGCAGATATTCAGTTTGTAACATATGCAATGACTGACTTACCAACAGCGCTTGATAATGGAGCAGTAGATGCAATAGGTATTCATGATCCTGTAGCATATAATGCTGAGAAAAACTATGATTTTATTAAGATATTAGATATTGGTGAAGATGAAGTATTCTCAAAGGAATATTGCTGCCAGGCATATGTTTCACAGGAACTTATAAAGAATAATCCAGAAGGTGCGGCAGCTTATACAAGAGCAATTCAAAAAGCGGCAGCATTTGTTCAGGAAGAACCAGAGGAAGCAGCAAGACTACAGGTTGAAAAAGGATATATGCCATCAGAAAGTAATGACGATGTAGTTAGATATGGAGAGATTTTAGCTTCGTTAGATTATGATCCTTCAATTGAAGCTGGTAGAGATACTTTTACAAGATCATTTGAAGATTTACAGAAGACTGGAGATTTGGATAAATCACTTGATATTGATGATTTTACAAAAAAAGTATATCCAACATTAGATGGTGTACCTAACTCAGTTACATATGATAAAAATACAAAAGAATTTAAGGAAGTGAAATAGATTATGAAATCAAGAAGAATTATTAACGCATTATTATTTTTAGAGGCTATATTTGTTTTAGTAAGTTTATTTACATATGCTCATGTATGTGGGTCTATGGGAAAGATGAAATGTCATAAGACAAAACATATTGCAATCGTACTTAGTATTGTTTTGATACTAACTGCACTTATTCAGATTGCTGTTAATAAAATATCAGTAAATAATTTAATATCATTAGCACAGGTGGTTTTAGGAGTTGTATTCATTATTCTTCCAACTGTGATTGCACCAGTTTGTAAGATGAAAACAATGAATTGTTATACAACTACAAAACCATTACTTATAATTAGTGGTATTGCAATAGTAATTTTAACAGTAGTTGAATTCCTAGCATCTTTAACTCAGGTAAAAAAAGCATAAATTAAAAAGGTAAAGAATAGAATGGTAACTTTTAATAAATTAATATTAAAGAGTATAAGTTCCAAATTCTATCGTAGTATCGGGCTGGTTGTAATAGGCTTTGTGGTTTCTTTTTCGCTACTTATGACCAGTCTGATTATTATTGGTATGAAACATGGAAGTGAAAATGTTGTAGATAGAATGGGAGCTGATATAATAGTTGTTCCAAAAAATTATGGAAGTGAAATAGAAGGAATGCTTCTAACTACACAGAAGAGTTATTTTTATATGAATGACTCTATTGTAGATAAAATAAAAAGCGTTGATGGAATAGATAAAATATCGACTCAGACATTTCTAATGACATTAGATGCTTCCTGCTGTGATCAAAGTGCGCAAATAATAGGTATAGATATTGATACTGATTTTACAGTTACTCCTTGGATGGATAAAAAATTCATCAACTCATTAGATGAGGGAGAAATTATAGCAGGCGATAGAGTTGCTGTAAGAGAAAATAAAACATTTAAGATGTTTGGTGATTCATATAAAGTATCAGCAATACTTGATGAAAGCGGCTCTATGATGGATAATACGGTATTTGTATCTAGAAAAAACATGCCTGTTATGATAGATAAAGCCCGTAAGGCTGGACAAGGTATTGTAAAAGAAGTTGGAGCTGATGACATATCAGCTGTATTGATTAGTGTTATAGATAAATCACAAATTCAGCAAATTGTTGGTAAACTTAGCAGTATAGATGGAATTGATATAGTAACAACTGATATGGTATCATCGAAATTATCATCGGGACTTAAAGAAATGAGTACTGTTTATATTTTGATTATAGCTTTGATTGTTGTTGTAAGTATCTTGCTTTTATATTTTATATATTATATTACTCTTAATGAACGAAAGAGTGAAATAGAAATACTTAGAACAATTGGTATTAGTAGAAGAAAAGTAAAACATTTTTTGATTAGTGAAATATCTATAATATCATTTGCTGGAGCTTGTTTGGGTGTGATTTTGGGATTTGTTTTTTACGTTGTTCTTTATCAAATTATAAAGAATACAAATAAGATTCCACTTGTTTCACCTACGATAAAGGAAGAAATTATTATAGCGTTATATGGTTTTTTAATTACATTTATACTTGGTCCAATATGTGCATATATGAGAATAAATAAGGTATGTCCTAAAGAAGTGATTAAGTAATAAACTAAGATTATTAAACCTACCTTGGATGGAAGATATGAGTATAAGAATTGATAAAATAACAAAAAAGTATAAAAGAAATACAAGAGAAGAAGTGGTATTAAAAGATTTTGAATATGATATACCGGAAGGAAAGTTTATAGTTTTTCACGGAGAAAGTGGAGTTGGTAAAAGTACTCTACTTAGAATTGTTTCAGGTCTTACAAAGCCTACAGAAGGTAAAGTATATTTTGGTGATGTAGAAATAACCGCTTTAAATGATATAGATATATCAGAATTTCGAAAAAAGCATCTTGGTATAATGACTCAAAACATTGAACTTATTCCGTATTTATCAGTGATTGATAATTTGAAATTTGTATATGGATTAAATAGTGATTTAAAAAAAGGTGCAGAAGTTGACGAGAAAAAAATTGAAGAACTTTTAAATGAATTGGGATTACATGAATTAAGAAATGAATTTCCATCAAGTTTATCAAGCGGAGAATTAAAACGAGCGGCCATAGCTAGGACACTTATAAATTCACCTAAATATATAATAATGGATGAACCAACAGCTAACTTAGATCATAAAAATGTAGTTAAAGTATTAAAACTTCTATGCAAATATGCGGAGAATGGAAGCACAGTTATTATTAGTTCTCATGAAGAAGAGGCATTAGAGTATGCTGATAATCATAAAAAATTGGAGTTCATAAAACAATAAAATTAAAAATACTTGCAAATTATTTTGATATATGGTAAAGTTATAGAGTTGTTAAATAACAATGTAGTATTAAATTAAGCATATTTTTTGAGAGGTGAACGCGATGAGAGAAGGAATTCATCCAGAGTATTTCGAAGCTACAGTAACATGTAACTGCGGTAATACTTTTAAAACAGGTTCAACAAAGCCTGAAATTCACGTAGAAATTTGTTCAGCTTGCCATCCTTTCTATACAGGACAGCAGAAAGCACTTTCAGCTCGTGGACGTATCGATAAGTTCAATAAAAAGTACGGCTTATCAGCAGAATAATTTAAAATTATTATTAAACTTAGGGATGAGCGCATAATGATGCGTTAAGTTATAGGAAGAAGCGGAGGTTTTCGCTTCTTTTTATATTTTGAAAGGATAATTATGGATTTAAGTAATATTAAGGCAGCTTTGTTTGACCTTGATGGAACATTAATAGATACAGAGAAAATATATGTAAAGTGTTGGAAGAAGGCAGCAGATATATGTGGATATCCTATGGAGATGGACAGAGTATATACGCTTAGAAGTACAGATCACCAACTTGCAACGGAACGTTTCTTTAAGTGGTATGGCGATATGGATGCATATACTAAGGTAAGAATGAAAAGACGTGAATTAATGGAGAAAGAGCTAAAGACTACTCCAATTGAACCTAAGGTTGGTGTTAAGGAAGTTGTTGATTTCTTTAAAGGTAAAGGTATTAAGGTTGCGGTTGTTACGGCATCTAAGGTTAATGTTGCTGATGATTATATGACTAGAGCTGGTATAAGAGAGTATTTTGATATTATAATATCAGCAAGAGATGTAAAAAGAGGTAAACCATTTCCATATGTTTATGAATATGCAGTTAACTACTTAGGTTTAAAACCAGATGAGTGTATTGCCTTTGAAGATTCTAGAAATGGAATTGAAAGTGCCAAGACTGCAGGTGTTAACACAGTTTTTATTCCAGATTTAACACCTTGTGATGATACTGTAAGAGAATTTACTGATGAAACATATGATAGTTTAGTTGATTTTGTTGAGAAGAATAAATAAATTAAAATTATAGTTTTATTTAAGTGTTAATAGGATATTTTATATAGTATAAATTAAGATTTTAGAGGATATTATGAGATTTATAGTTCAGAGAGTAGCGCATGCATCTGTTACCATTGAAGGTAAGGTTGAAGGTGCAATTGATAATGGATTTATGGTTTTAATTGGTATTAGAGATGATGATACAAAGGAAATAGCCGATAAGATGGTTGATAAACTTATTAAACTTAGAATATTTGAAGATGAGAATGGAAAGAGCAATATAGATTTAGATGCAGTAGGTGGTGGACTTTTACTTATTTCACAATTTACACTTTATGCTGATTGCAAAAAGGGAAATAGACCATCATATATTAGAGCAGCTAAACCAGATTTGGCAATTCCATTATATGACTATATAGTTGATGAGTGTAAAAAGAGAGTAAGTAAAGTTGAAACGGGTGTATTTGGTGCGGATATGAAGGTAGAACTTCTTAATGATGGACCATTTACAATTGTTTTAGATAGTGATGAAATAATGTAAGTTATAATTATATATAAAGATGAAGTAATAAAGAATTATAGCAAATATATAAAGGTGTAAGATATGAGTAAAGAAGTATTAGATAGTAGCGAAAAACAACTAAGTGAAAATTCAATGAGTGTTCATGATTATTATTATGATTTGCCAGAAAGACTTATAGCGCAGGATCCTCTTGAAGATAGAAGTAGTTCAAGATTATTAGTTCTTGATAGAAATACTGGTGATTATGAGGATAAGCATTTTAGCGATATTATTGATTATTTAAATGAAGGGGATTGCCTGGTAATTAATAACACTAAAGTTATTCCAGCTAGACTTCTGGGAAAGAAGAAGGAAACAGGTGCAGCAATTGAAGTTTTACTTTTAAAGAGAAAGACTGCAGATGAATGGGAATGTATTGTTAAACCTGGAAAGAAGCTAAGACCTGGTGCAGAAGTTACATTCGGTGATGGATTACTTGAAGGTGAGATATTAGAAGTTGTTGATGAAGGTAATAGAATTATCAAGTTCAAGTATGAAGGAATCTTTGAGGAAATACTTGATAAGTTAGGTAAGATGCCACTTCCACCATATATTACACATGAACTTAAGGATAAGGATAGATATCAGACAGTTTATGCAAAGTATGATGGATCTGCAGCTGCTCCAACAGCTGGTCTTCATTTTACTAAGGAATTACTTAAGAAAATTGAAGATAAAGGTATTATTATAGCAAATGTTACATTACACGTTGGACTTGGAACATTTAGACCTGTTAAGGTTGATAATATATTAGAGCATCATATGCATTCGGAGTATTATGTTGTTGAAAAAGAAGAGGCAGATAAGATTAATAATGCCAGAGCAAATGGTGGTAGAATTATTGCAGTTGGTACAACAAGTAGTAGAACACTTGAAACTGTAACGAATGATGATGGCATAGTTATTCCAGGTAGTGGAGATACAAGTATTTTTATTTATCCTGGATATAAGTTTAAGGCAGTTGATTGTCTTATTACAAATTTCCATTTGCCAGAATCAACATTAGTAATGTTAGTATCAGCACTTGCAGGTAGGGATAATGTATTAAATGCATATAAACATGCAGTGGAAGAAGAATATAGATTCTTTAGTTTCGGGGATGCAATGTTTATAAAATAAATATATATTTGATGGACGTTTTTTGATATTTTTCGATTGTTTTAATATATTAATGTATTGATGGAGTTTTAGTATGGATGAGAGAATAAAGAAACAGCTTGAATTTGCTCTAGAAATTGATAAAGAAAAAAGCATATATAGACAAACTCATATTGATGGATATAGTAGATGTGAGAATGATGCAGAGCATGCATGGCATATGGCAATTATGGCTTATCTTTTAAAAGAGTATGCTAATGAAGAAGTTGATATAGCGAAAGTTTTAATTATGTGTCTTATTCATGATATAGTTGAAATAGATGCAGGTGATACTTATGCTTATGATAGTGAAGGTCTTGCAACTCAGAAGGAAAGAGAAGATAGGGCAAAGGAAAGAATCTATTCACTTTTGCCAGAAGATCAGAAAGAAGAGATGATTGCTTTATTTGATGAGTTTGAGGCTTGTGAAACAGCGGAAAGCAAGTATGCTCATGCTATGGATAATCTACAACCACTTATGCTTAATGATTCAAATGGTGGAAAGGATTGGATTTTACACAGGGTTAAATCATCGCAAGTTTATAAGCGCCAAGAGAAGACAAAACTTGGTTCTGATAAGATATATGACGTAGTTGATGAGTTAATTAAGAAGAACATAAAAGCAGGACATATTATAGACGAATAATGACAAGTTATGCCAAATTGCAAAATTGAGTATTAGATAAATTTGGTATATAAAAATGCATTATAACGTACAATAAAGAATATGAATTAGAGTTTAAATGCTTAAGATGTTATATTAATTATAATGTTTTATGCAATGAACGGGTAAACCAGAGGTATAAAACCTCTGGTTTTTCTATGTTTATTAGAAAGAGGTATGATATGGCATCTGTAACATATTCAGGTGTGCGTGAAAGCAGACCGGGTAGAATAAATGATTTAGGTACAACAGGAAAGGAAGTAGAAGAAAAGTTTAGAAAAGGCTGTTTAAAAAGAGCAGATAGGAGTTTTGCGCAGGGACTTCAGTGTCAGCAGATTAATAGTATGGCAGCTCTAATGTCATTAGAGGATTCTGTTTTTATATCACATTCACCACAAGGGTGTGTTGGATGCTCTATTATGGCTGTTGATATGTATCGTGTTGGACAGATTCATAGAGGTGTTAAGAATATTAAAAATCCAAGACTTATCGTAACAAATATTGATCAGAAAAGTGTTGTATTTGGTGGAGAAAGCAAACTTCGTGAAGCTGTTAAAAAGGCGGTAGATAGATATAATCCAAAACTTGCTTTCGTATATGCATCATGTGCATCAGGTATTATTGGTGATGATATAGATGCAATTTGTCAGGATTTACAAGGAGAATATCCTGATACATTAATTATTCCAATTCATTGTGAAGGATTTAAGTCAAAGATTTGTGCTTCAGGATTTGATGCAGCATTTATTTCAATTAATAAATATATTTTAAAGAAAGAAAAAGTTGAAAAGCAAAAAGGTCTTGTTAACTTGTTCGCACCAACAACAATTAGTTATGCTGACCAAAAAGAAATGGAAAGAATGTTATCTTTACTTGGAGCAGAGGTTAATTATATTCCATTTTATAGTTCGCTTGAGAAGATAAAGAAGATTCCTGCAGCAGAGGCTTCAACATCAATTTGTAAAGTATTTGCTGATGAGTTTATGAAGACACTATGGGAAGATTATGATATTCCATATTCACATACTGTTATGCCTATTGGTATTAGAAATACGGATAAGTGGTATAGAGGAATTGCCAAAGTAATTGGTAAGGAAAAGGAAGTTGAAGAAATTATAAGCAAGGAGCATGAAAGAATAGAACCTCTTGTTGCAAGAATTAGAGAAAGACTTCAGGGCAAGAGAGTTTTCATATGTGGCGGAACTGGAAGGTCATTCGCTGCAGCTGCTTTAATTGATGACTTTGGCATGGAACTTGTGGGACTTGAAACACCAACTTATGATGATGATGCTCAGATTGATATTGAATATCTTAACGGAATTCATAAGGATTTTATTGTAGATATAGCAAATATGCAACCATTTGAACAGGTTAATTTGGTTAATAAATTAAAACCAGATGCTTTTATCGGTGTGCCTGAATGGGCTGCTAAACTTGGTGTTCCAACAACTCATGTTCTTGATGGAAAGAGACCAACCATGGGATATGATGGTTTGTTATTCTTAGGTAATAAAATTGCAGACCAGTTAGAAAATCCTGGATTTAATAAAAAACTTGCTGAACATGTAAAACTTCCTTATAAGGATTCTTGGTATAAGGAAAATGCATTTAAGTATATTACTGAAGGAGGAAACTAAGATGTCAGAAATTATGGAAAATCCTAAGGGCGGATGCGTGCTTGCGGGCATTAATTCTGTACTTGGTGCTATAGATAAGGTTTGTCCTATATTACACTCTGGACCAGGATGCTGTATGCAAACTACGGCAGCAGATCAAGGTCAGTCAGGACATAAATCTTCATGCTTTGTTAGTAGCGTTTCGATACCATCTAGTAATATGCTTGAAAAAGAAGTAGTTTTTGGAGGTGTTAATAAACTTAGAACAACTATTCAAGGTTCTGTTGATATTATAGATGCAGATGCGTACTTTGTATTGACAGGTTGTACAGCAGGTATAATAGGTGATGATATAGTTAGTGTAACGAATGAATTTGCTCAAAAAGGTATACCTGTTTATCCTATTGATACTCCGGGATTTGCTGGAGATAGTAACTTAGGTTATGAAACAGTTTGGAATACATTTATAGATCAGGTTATAGAAGAAGCTCCTAAGGATGAAAAATTGGTAAATATATTCGGAATTATTCCCTATCATGATCCATTTTGGAGTGGAGCATTAGAAGAGATTGACCGAATTCTTTCAAGACTTGGCCTTAAGGTTAATACTTTTTTCACTAAGGGACAGGGAATTGAAGATATAAAGAAATCTTCAGCAGCAGCACTTAATATCATAATTAACCCATGGCTATTTAAAGGACCTGCTAAAAAGTTTGAACAGAAATTTGGTGTTAAATCAATTAGATTCCCAGGTTTGCCAGTAGGTGCTACTGATACAACAAGATTCGTAAGAGAAGTAGCAAATGCTCTTAACCTAGATAGCAAATTAGTTGATGCTGTAATAGCTGATGAAGAAAGATATGTTTATAATTACCTTGCGCAGGCTATTGGCGTGGTTAGTTGGAAGAGATTCGCTGTTGTTGCAGATGCAAATAATGCAGTTGGATTTACAAGATATTTAGCAAATGATTACAGCTTTTCACCAGTACTTGTTATTATTTCTGAACCTATTTTTAGAAAAGAAGATAAGGAAAGAATTATAAATGAAATTCAGAATTTAGAGTATGCTAAACCACCTAAGGTATTATTTATTACTGACCAATATGAAATAAATAAGGCTATTAGGGAAGAAGAGGAAGAGATTACTCTTCTAGTTGGTAGTAGTAATGAAAGAGAAATAGCGCTTGAAAAAGACATACAGTTTATATTAGGCGCATTTCCAATGAGTGAAAGACTTATTTTTAATAGAACATATGCAGGATATAGAGGAAGCTTAACATTTACTGAAGATATATATGATAACAATTAATGTATAATAAAGATAGCAGATTTGAATTGACATTTGCCAATACAAATCTGCTTTTTTGTATGAAAACATAATTATAAATTATAAAATTTACCTCTTACATCAAAATATTTACCTGATACTGAAATTGGGTTTACAAATGTATTCATAATAAATATAATGATGGCATAAGGAGTTGATGCAATGAAAATAACTATTGAAATTGATGAAAATTGCATAGAGGATGAAGTGATAATTCGATGTAGAGAAGTCAATGAATCTATTAGTAAGTTAAATAAGATGATTGCGGATGTATCTAAAAAAGATAGAAAACTGACTCTTTATAAACAAGAAAAAGAATTCTACATAGAAGTTTCAGAGATTTTATTCTTTGAATCAGAATCAGATGGTGTTAGGGCCCATACAAAGGATGATGTTTTTATAGCGAAGTACAAGCTATATGAACTGGAGAATATTCTGCCGAGTGAATTTTGCAGAATTTCAAAATCCACTATTGTAAATGCAATGAAGATATATGCAATTACAAGAAACATTACAGCATCTAGTCTTGTGGAATTTGAAAATACAAATAAAAAAGTTTATGCATCAAGATCATATTACAAAAATTTAAAAGAAATCATGAATGAAAAGAGGTAGAAAAATGAAGAATAAATTCTGGGGATTGTTATTTATATTAGCAGCAGTATATATATTATTTGGTTCAACTGAACTATTTGAAGGAATTGGTCTTGGAACTATAATTTTGACAGCAATATTTGCTGGAATGTTAATTAAAGGTTTGATGAATTTAAGTTTTGGTGGAATTTTATTCCCATCAGCATGCCTTTCAATCATATGGGATAAACAGCTTGGAATTGAAGATTTGACACCATGGCCAGTTTTATTTGCTGCATTACTTGGTACGATTGGTCTTAATATGATATTTGGCAAATCAAAAAACCATATTAACATAGATAAAAAAATAATAAAGTTTAATAACGAAAGAACAAATTATGCGACAATAGATAGGGAAAGCGGACAGTATGTTACAGCAAATGTAAAGTTTGGGGGCCTTGAAAAATATATTGAATCAGAGGATTTAAGAAGAGTGGATTTGACAGCACATTTTGGTGGAGCAGAGATTTATTTAAATAATGCAAAAATTCCTAGTGGAGAAGCAATTGTTACACTAGATTGTAAGTGCTCAGGTGTTGATCTTTATGTTCCAAAAGAGTGGAATGTTATTAATAAAGTCGACGTAACTATGGGCGCTGTTAGCTTAAATGGTAAATCAACAGGTGAAAGTGGCGTAAATCTAATACTTATTGGAAATGCTTCATTATGTGGCGTGGATATTAAGTATGTGTAGTGATGATTTAATAATAGTGTTTAATATAGTTATATTCTAAAGATATGTTTAAGGAGCACTCCGTGAGGGAGGGCTTCTTTTTGCGTGGATAGATTTATCAAAAAAAGAATGCTACTTGATATTTCGTCAGAAAAAGTATATAATATATCTGACGAAAGGAGTGGCTGTATGAGGGAAAAATATCAAAAAGAAATACAAGAAAAGATAGAAAATTTTGATGATGGATATGTATTTTCGGCAATTGATTTTGTAGAGATAGCAGGCACAGACCCGACAAATAAGGCATTATCAAGGCTTAATGAACTGGGAGTAATACGTAGAATAATGCAGGGAGTATATTATAAGCCAGTTTATAGTAAGTTATTGGATGAATATAGTTCTCCTGATATAAGTAAACTTGCAGAAGCTTTGGCTAGAAAATTTAATTGGACGATAGCTCCAGCAGGAGAAACTGCTTTGAATTATTTGCATATGTCTACACAAGTACCAAACTCATGGTGCTATATAAGCGATGGACCTTATAGAAAATATGAAATAGAGTTACATGAGATAGAATTTAAACATTGTGCAAATAAAGAAATTTCTGGAAGAAGCTATTTAACTATTTCTATTATCCAAGCAATAAAGTATATAGGTAAAGGAAAGATACAGAAAGAGGATATAGAGAGGTTGGCTAGCAATTTGTCTGATGGAGATAAAAGCAAAATTCTAGAAGAAGCCAAAACAACGACTTCATGGATATATCAGACTATTAAGGAGGTTTGTGCATAATTACTTAAAATGGTCATTTTCTTAAGAAAATGAGTTTACTTAGAAGATACACTCGACATTTGTATGATGTCTATAGTATGGGTAATAGTTAGGGAAAGATGCAGCGTTTTTTTATGGAATTTTAAGGTCGTTTGGAGGTAAGTAATTTGGGGGGGGTTTGAAGGAGATAGTGAATCGGGAAATTGGGATGTATTTGTTAAAGTATCTGTTGATAGAGAAACAAAAAAAGTAATATATTTGGATTATAAAATACCTGATGGAAAGCGAATGGAAAATCCAATTAAACCAATTAGTTTTGCATAAAATACGCAGAAGAATCACACCGGAAGGGGTGCTTTTTTTGTCATGAATTTTGATGGTGTCAAAAATATAATGTGGATAAAGTCGGTTATAAGATGTGTATAAAATATATTGACTTTGAAACTCTGTTGGACATATAATGACATTAAATATATGTCGACAATATTAAATATTGAAAATGGAGGAATTTGATGGAAATAAGAAACATAAGAGACGATAAAGTTCTTATAACAAGTGATACAATGTTCGCATATATAATGCAAGATGAAGAGGTATGTAAAGGTACAGTTGAAAGAATACTTGGAAGAAAAATCAATAAAATAAGTTTTCCTGAAGGTCATAAAGAAATCAGAGAGTTGCTAACTGATAAAAGTGTAATCTTAGATGTTTATTTTACAGACGAAGAAGGTGTAAAGTATAATGTTGAGATGCAACGAGCAAATGTTGGAAACATTCCAAAACGAAGTAGATACTATCATTCAAAAATTGATAGCTTAAAAACAAAAATAGGAACTCCGTATAATAAGTTAGAAAAAAGTTATGTGATATTTATATGTGGATTTGATTTGTTTAAGAAAGACAAACCTTTGTATACTTTTAGAAAGACATGTCTGGAAGAACCAGAGTTAATATTACAAGATGATCAGATTACTATATTTGTAAATCTAACTTCGATGGAGCTGGATTCAGTTGATATTAGTTTAAAAAATATGATATTATATATGCGAGAGGAAGTGTTGAATGATGAGTTCACAAGACTTCTTGATTCTAAAGTTGAAGAAGCTAATATCAAGGATAAAGCTGAAGGAGGTGATCTCATGACCCTGGAAGAAAAGATAAATGAAGAATTAAATCAAAGGGAAGAAGAAGTTAAAGCAGAAGAACGTATGAATTGTCTAAAGAAACTTGTAGAATATATACAGGAAGGATTATTAACAAAAGAAGCAATCATGAAAAAGTTTGATTATACCGAAGAAGAAATAAACAAATTCCTATAAATTATTTAAGTTAGAAAGAAGTAGAAAACTATTATGAGTTTTCTACTTCTTTTGTGAGCAGTGCAAATCATCAAAACCTCAAATCCACCCGTAAATCCCAAAAACAACAAATCCCCAAACCAATAAATCCGCAAAATCACCTAAAAGTAAATCCTTAAATCAAAACCTAATTAGTGCATTTCTCCATCCCAAAGTGCTATAATATACTTAAATCCTAAAAGGAGCGGAATAATATGGAGAGTGAGGTACCGCCCATGCAAAATGATTTCACAACAAACCTAACCAACCAAACCGATTTCACACTAAAACTATCGGGCCACTATCACAACACACTAGACATCGAAGGCTTCTCTAGTATGATGAAAGATCCGTCATACTGCTACAAGTTTTACTGGTTGGAAGCTATAGTAAAGCTAATAGCCGAAGATGTGAGCGAAGCAACCTTTGGAGATGTGATAGATGAGATGATAGCAAATGCCTGGTATTCAGTCAGAGAATTCCACATACATCTTAGTGGAATGCAAGCGGATGGGCAGGTTAGGGACGGCCTAGAGCGAGCAGTGCTAAAACTTACAGAAATAAGTAACCTTGCAGCTCATGCATCAAAGGTCGAAATAAAGAACGCAATCAAAGAACATGAAAGCGAATTAAAAACATATAAAGTACAATTAACCAATATGGTACCATATAGAGCACTTGCAGGATTCTTCAGAAATGCAACGCAAGCCAGACCGTGGGAAAGTGCAAAACGAATGACAGCGTATATCGAAATGATAAACAAAGATGTAGTATTGCTACCATACACACTAGGAGAATCAAGCAATATAAACAAGGAAATCTACTTCAATGAATCATGGCGACGTATGATTCAGGAGAACACAGTAGCAATCCTAGGTTGGATACAGTATGAAAAGATAAAATGGCTACAGAACAACAATCCAGAAGTTCCAGGACTAGTATATAAGTTAGCACCAATGGACGAGAAAATGCGCAAACTAGCAAATGTCCGCAACCTTTGGAATGAAGTCCTTGTGCTTACAGAAGTAAGAGATGTATTCACAGGAAAAATAGTCGACCCTAAAAAGTATGAAGTTGATCACTTTATACCATGGTCATATGTCATGAATGATGAACTATGGAATCTAATGCCAATGGATTCATCACTTAATTCAGCAAAGAGTAACAAGCTGCCGATATGGGATAGGTTTTTCGGAGCATTTGCTGAGAATCAATATATGATGTATGAGTTTATATATGAGAATGAAAAGGTTCATATGCAATTTGAAAAATGCTATAAGGATAACCTTCATTCGATATGGGCAGGACAGGAATTATACCGCAGGGGCAACACGAAGGATGAGTTCGTTGGGATTCTTAGGAAGAACATGCAACCGGTGTATGATTCGGCGAAAAGACAGGGTTATGAGGTATGGAGGAATATATAGCGCGAACGCAGCAAATGCTATATAAAATATGAGAGGTGAACTGTAAAAAGTTTGCCTCTTTTTTGATGTCAAAGTGTGTTAATTGATAGCTGAAAGTGGTATAATATAGACAGGTATTTGGGGTAAATAGTGAAGGTGTTTTGTAAAGTTTTAAATGGGGTATTATCTTCAAAAAATATATCGAAATATATGGATGATAGTCCATAAAACAAATCTAAATGATGGAATGTGTTAAAGACATATCCTATACTTCATTGTACGCAAAATCGCGTGAAATTCCAAAGAATAACCTTAATATGAGGTGACTACATGAATAGTAACAATATAAAGATTATTAATGAAGAAGAATTTAATAATATAGTCAATATAGAAGATACAGATGTTATGACTGGCGATAGAGATAAGAGAATGTATTTATATTATCAGCTTGTACGTAGTATGGGAAAAGCTAAGTCTATCGATATAATCGTATCTTTTCTTATGGAGTCCGGAGTTAGGATGTTATTAAATGAACTGGAAAATGCTTTGGACAGAGGTGCAAGAGTAAGAATATTAACAGGTAATTATCTTGGTATTACTCAACCATCGGCATTGTATCTTTTGAAACATAAATTAAAAGATAGAGTGGATATTAGGTTTTATAATGAAAAGAATAGATCTTTTCATCCAAAAGCATACATTTTTCATTATTCGGAGTTTAGCGATATATATATAGGATCATCTAATATATCGAGAAGCGCATTAACTTCGGGAATAGAGTGGAACTATAGATTTAGTAGTAAGAATGATTTTAAAAATTATGAGAAATTTTATAAAACATTTGAGGATTTATTTGAGAATCACTCTGTTGTAATAGATGATGAGAGACTTAAGGCATATTCAAAAAGTTGGCATAGACCTGCTGCAGCGAAAGACTTGGAAATTTACGATGAGGAGGTAGAAGAAAAGATTGTTCCTCTTTTTCAACCTCGCGGAGCGCAAATTGAAGCATTATGTGCTCTTGAGAATACAAGAGATGAAGGTGCAGATAAGGCTTTGGTACTAGCTGCAACTGGAGTTGGTAAAACTGCATTAGCAGCGTTTGATTCAAAGAAATATGAAAGAATTTTGTTCGTTGCACATAGAGAAGAAATATTAAAACAGGCTATGACTACTTTTAAGAATATAAGAAGTGATGTTAACAGTGAAGATAGTTATGGATTTTTTAATGGAACAGAAAAGATAGTTGATAAGCCTATAATATTTGCGTCGGTATCTACGCTTGGTAATAGTAAGTATCTAAATGATACTTACTTTAAGGATGATTATTTTCAATATATTATTATTGATGAAATCCACCATGGAGTTACAGACAGCTACAAGAGAATTGTTGAGTATTTTAAACCGGAATTTTTACTTGGACTTACGGCTACACCAGAAAGAATGGATGGTAGAAGTATATATGAAATCTGTGATTATAACGTTCCATACGAGATTCCACTTTCAGAAGCTATTAATAAAGGAATGCTTGTACCATTTCATTATTATGGAATATATGATGATTCAACGGATTATGAAGGACTGCATCTCGTAAGAGGACATTTTGATGAAAATGAATTGAATAAAAAATATATAAATAATAATAAAAGATATGATTTGATATATAAATATTATCAAAAATATTCTTCGAAAAAGGCTTTAGGTTTTTGTTGCTCAAGAATTCATGCAGAAGATATGGCTAGAGCATTCTCTGAAAGAGGAATACCATCAGTAGCAGTGTATAGTGATGCACATGGAAAGTATTCAAAAGATCGAAGTGAAGCAATAAAACTTCTAAAGAATGGAGATATTAGAGTTATATTTTCTGTTGATATGTTTAATGAAGGAGTTGATATAACTTCAGTTGATATGGTTATGTTTCTTAGACCAACAGAATCACCAGTAGTTTTTTTACAACAGTTGGGTCGAGGATTGAGACGTGATAAAGGTAAAAAATATCTTAATGTTCTTGATTTTATTGGTAACTACGAAAATGCAGGTAAAATAAGAACGTATATTATGGATTATAAAAGTGGTAATAATATTGATGGTGGTGGACCTAAACTTCAAGAATTACCGGATGATTGTTTGGTTGACTTTGATATGCGATTGATAGATTTATTTCATGAGATGGATAAGAGAAATATTAAATTAAGAGAGCTTATTCGAGGTGAATATATTCGTATTAAAGAAAATTTAGGTAAAACACCAAGTAGAATGGATATGTTTACTTATATGGATGAAGAAGTATATCAATTGGCAATTAGTCATTCTAAAGATAATCCGTTTAAGAATTATTTAAAATATTTAGAGGGTAATGGAGATCTTATAGAAAATGAAAGAATACTTTTTAATGGATTAGGAAGGGAGTTTATTAATCTTATAGAAAATACTAATATGACAAAAGTTTATAAGATGCCCGTTTTGATGACATTTTATAATCATGGGGATGTACTTATGAAAGTTACAGAAGAGCAGCTATTAAATACATGGAAAGATTTTTTTGATAGTGATGCAAATTGGAAGGATTTGGATAAGAATATAACTTATGAAAAATATAAGAAAATATCGGATAAAGATCATATCAAAAAAATCATTAAAATGCCAGTACATTTCTTGCAGGAATCTGGAAAAGGATTCTTTGTTGAAAAAGAGGGATGTGCATTAGCTTTATGTGATGAATTGAAAGATATTATTAAAGATGGTTCATTTAAAAAGCATTTTAAGGATGCAATTGAGTATAGAGCTATGGATTATTATAAGAGAAGGTATATGAATAAGAAATAATATAGGAGAGCATTAGTTTGGTGGATTATAAGTTTTTAGAAAAAATAGTAAGATTAAAACGTGATGAATATACAACTTTAGAATAAAATTTTATTCAATGGGGAAATAATAAATCTACTCTTGATTTGAGAAAATGGCATGGAGATTCTCCGAATCATGGTTTTACTTTAAATGTTGTAGAGTTACTGGCAATATTGAAAGCATATTCAGAATATGATAATGAATTTAAGGGAACATATGAAGAATTAGTTTTTAATAATTCAAAGGAAGTGCGAGAAGAAATTGTTGAAGATTGTAGGGATTTTTATATTTATTCAAATGAAAATGAAATATGCAATCATGGATTGCTAAAGGATATCGATTGGAGACGCTATATCAGATAAGACTTCAGAACAGCGAGGTATTGGCTCTTTGTAAGATTTTGCTTGATAGCAGAGCATATACAAAGGCAGAGATGGTTGAGATGCTTGATAAGCTCATTACTTGTTGTGTTCCGAAGGTGAATCAGAAACGTGTTAAGGATCTGATTAGTAATGAAGAGTTTCACTATGTGGAGCTCAGACATAAAACAAGATTTACTGAGCAGATGTGGGAATTGGGACAGGCTATAAGTGAGTTCAGATACATCGAAGTGGATTATTACCGGACTAAGGATAAGCGGATGATGCATAGGAAACTTCAGCCGGTAGCAATAATGTTTTCAGAGTATTACTTCTATCTGACGGCATTTATAGATGATGGTGAGCTAAAGAAGGACTTTGATGTCCTGAATGATTCATTTCCGACCATATATAGGATTGATTGGATTAAGGTATTGAATGTACTGGATGAGAGATTTCACATTCCTTATAGTAGTAGATTTGAGGAGGGTGAGTTCAGAAAACGCATCCAGTTCATGTATGGGGAAAGCTACAGAAGGTAAAGTTTAGATATATAGGATTCGATATAGATGCAATATTGGATCGTTTGCCGACAGCACAAATACTTTAATCGTGGTGTGAGTTTTGAGAAAAATGTTGTTCAACTAGATGAGGTTAGTGTAATTAAACATGGTTTGAAGATTCCAAATGATGTTCATAATTATACAGAGTTTTGTGATATGATACAAAAAGAGGAAAGAGAGTTTATAAAGGTAATGGAGTAATAGGGAAAAGGAAATAAACTACTTTAGTTTTTGGGGTGTTGAAATATGAAGAGTTTTTCAGAATGTGGGTTTAAATTACATATTCCAAGGTTAGAGATTGTTAATGGTACAAATTTAAAAATATCTTTTAAATTCGTTTATACAGATGATATAAAGGTGGCTTTGGTACGAACTAATTTTGAGTGTAGAACTTGTAATAAAACTATAGAAAGTCTTAGTGCTATTTCACCAGAGAATAAAACACATAACATAAGTTATAAAATAGCTTTTGATAAGAAACCAATAATAAAAGATTCTATACTTAAATTGTATTTTGTTAGAGATAGGGATCTTATTTGTGTTACATATGGTATTGAATGGATTAATATTATTAAATTAAATTTTATAAAAATATCAAATGCAAATGAAAAAGATATAAAAAATGTTTTAAAAGCATTTAGTAAAGATGTTTCAAAAAAAGTAAATATAAAAAAAGATAATGAAAAGAAATTATTAAAAAATGATCTTTCCACAGAAAGTATACCAATAAAGTCTAATAGAAATGGTGTAATAAAAAATGAAGACGGAGAATATGAGGTAGATAGTACATGGAGAAGTGGAATTTATTCTGTAGATCGATATGTTAGTGCGTTGAATAAAGAAATATACTATTTACGTGAGGCTGGAGGAAAAAAACATAAAGTCAATAATGGTAGATTTTTAAAACGTTTATTGGATCGATATGTTTATTCTTTTGATCTTGAAAGTGAATTATATATTTCTGAAGATTCACCTATTAAGTTTATTAGTTCGAGTTTTGATGATATATCTGGTTCTGTTATGATGTGTGAAGATTTTCAGATTATTATTTTACTGAATGATTATGTAGGTGAGACTTTTTCAACAGCATTTATTAGTGTTGAACCATGGAAACTTTTAAAGGCTATTATTAATCGTTCGGCTTACGGTATTGATTATAGCAACAGAATAACAAAACAATTAATAAAAGACGGTCCAAATAAGGAAACAAGTTCGGATATTAGTAGGATTAAAAAAGGACAAAAGATAGCGAAAGAATATGTTAGAGAGAATCCTATTACAGTTATATGGGGACCACCTGGAACTGGTAAAACTCATACAATGGCAGAAATTGCTATAGAGAATTTGAAAAGTGATAAGACGGTTTTAGTTGTATCACATAGTAATGTTTCTGTTGATGGTGTTGCATCGAAAATTGCTCAGCTGCTTAGAGAAGGGGAAGATAAAGAATATTTATCTAAAGGTAAAGTCTTAAGATACGGTTTTATTCATGATGAAGAATTAAGTCAAGATGAAGAAGTAAGTTCGTTTAGATATGCTGTGAATAAGAATAAAAAACTTAGAGATAAATTAGAACAATTGACTAAGGAATATGAAGAACTCAAGCGTAAATATGGTTTAAAAAATTCTAAAATAATAGATGTAAATAATAGTATAAAAAGTATTAAAAGAAAAATAAAAACTGAGGAAATAGAAACAGTTCACAAGGCAAAAATAGTAGCAACAACTATTTCCAAAGTCGTTGTTGATGGAGTGTTTAAAAATAGAAAATATGATGTGGTAATGTTTGATGAAGTAAGTATGGCATATGTTATGCAGATAGTTGCTGCATCTTCTTATGCAAAAGAAAAACTTATTTGCGTTGGTGATTTTATGCAGTTAGCACCTATATCACAATCACCAGCTCAAAACGTTTTATCAGATGATATTTTTACATACTTAGGTATTTCAAAAAATGGACAAATTAACTATCATACATGGTTAGTTTTATTAGATGAACAACGAAGAATGTATCCTGATATATCTAGGTTTTCTAATACATATGTGTATGAAAGATTACTAAAAGATCATCCATGTGTTGTTGAAAATAATATTGATACTGTTAAGGAAGAACCATTTGAGAATTGTGCAATTAATCTCATAAACATGTTGGGATGTTATTGTGCGGCTGGAAAGAACGACGATAATTCCAGATTTAATATTTTAAGTGGATTAATAACATTTGCAAGTGCGATGAGTTGTCCGAAGAATAAAAAAGTAAGTATTATTACTCCATATGCTGCTCAGACAAGATTAGTAAGAGCTTTGATTTTAGATAATAAATCAGAGCGAGATTTAAAGTGTGCTACTGTTCATCAATTTCAAGGGTCGGAAAGTGATATAGTGTTTTTTGATGCGGTAGAAAGTTATCCAAGTAAACAACCAGGTTGGTTGATGGATAAGGATTTAAATGCTATAAAGAGACTAATTAATGTTGCTGTTACAAGGGCTAAAGGTAAACTTGTTACAGTAGCTAATGGACGTTTTTGGAACAATTATTATCAGAATAAAAATACACAACATACATTTTATAAACTTTTGCAATATATAGAAAAGAATGGAACGGTTATTAGTCATGTAAATGATGGAACATTAGAAAACTATGTAGAACATTTAAATGAAGTTAATGGATTGGATTTTTATCAAGATAAAACGTATAGAGAAAAGTTTATAGAAGATATAGAAAAAGCAAAAGAAAGAATTATTATTTCATTGCCAAGTGGAAAACTGGAAAAGAATTTTGAAAATGAATTAATAGAAAAATTTTCAAGAAAAAGATATCAAGGTATAAAGGTGCTAATTAAGTGTAATGACTATCCAAATTTACCAGATGAGTGGAAGAAAATAACAAGAGGAACGGATGATGCATATTTCCCACTTACAGTTATTGATGGTAAAGTAACCTGGTATGGTGCACCATATGCTGAATGGTCGTTTGAAAACAAGAATAGTAGCTATAAAACGGTATGTCCTATTATTTGTAGAATTGAAGGTCATCATACAACTGAAATGATTATATCTTTATCATCATTAGAATATATTGAAACAGATTCAGGTAAAAGCAGATTATTCGAAAAAAATGATAAAGTAGTTGATACGAAATGCAATGGTAAGGAAGATTCGGGATTAGCTGAATATTTAAGAGAAAGATATAAGTGTTCGTCTTGTGGCAAACATATGGAATTTAGTAAAGGTAAATCCGGGAAATTTATTATGTGGTGTGATAATTGTAAAAAATCTGAACTGATTGAACCAGATGAAGTAAATAGATATATAAACTATAACTATGTAAAGTGTCCAGAACATAATGCTGATATAAAGTGTAGGCTTTCCAGGTATGGTTTATATGTAAAGTGTACCAAAGGGCATGTTTTACAGTTGAATGAAATATAATATGGGGGTATTAAAATGGAGAAGGTGTTACAAGATATTAATAATAATATTGGACTAATAAAAAATGGGTTATCTACTATAGAATCATCCGCAAAACAAATCTTGGAATGTGTAAAAAATGATTCATTTATTTCAGATGAAATAGCTAGAGAAATGATTAATGCTTTAGAAGAGCATTTAAAGTTAAAGTGTAGTTGTGGAGAGTTATATAACTCTATAGAAGAAAAAAACTGTGAGTATAATAGTATACAAGAGTTAGAGGATATAATAAAAAAACTAGAAAATGAATCGGTAAAAAAATTGGCAGCTATGTTTTATGCACTTCATTCCAATAATGAAGAAATTGAAAAACTATTAGATGATGAAAAAAAGAGATTAGATTCGTTGTTTGAAAAGTATAATGAAGATGAAAATATTGAATTACTTGTAAAAGATTATATCGACTTTGCAGATGCTGTAAATAGAATTAATGACTTAAAACCAGAAGAAATTTTGGAAAAAATGAATTCTATGAAGGATACGTTTGGAAATGATTTAACTATGCATGCATTTATAAGCAGAGATATTTTTGTTGATGAAAATTATATTTTAAGTGAAAAAGGTAGTGATGAAAAGCAAGAAAAAAAAGAAATTGAAAAAAATGTGAATAATGAAGAAATTGATAATAAATCTGAAAATAATTTGTTTGAAGAATCTGATAATGAGGACGAAGATGAAAATAATAGGTTTATTGAATTACTATTAAAAAACGGAGCAATTATTCCAGATACTTATGAGTTTGAAGATGTTGAGGTTAAAATTAATCCTAAGGAAGATGGAAAAGTTGGAGCTAAATCATTTAGAGGTGATGTAAGTGGAACGATAGATTCTAAATTGACGATTTTGCTTATAAGAAGAATACTTATGGATGGTTGTGTTTCACCTAATTTGTTGAAAAATAAAGCCAATGGAGTTCTTGTTGATGGAATCTTTAGCTATTTATATATGAAGGGATATTTGCGTAGTTATTCAATGAAAAAAATAGGTGAATTTTATTGTGCTTCAAGAAAACTATGTAAAGCTACAGGAATAAAAGATGTAAGAAATCTAATTAATCTTCGTGATGGGTTTATAGATGATGGAGGAGATTTCTTGGAGGCTAATTCATCAATTGTTTTTCCGCGAATAGCATATAGTGATTTTATAGAAAAAATTTCATTTTTACCAAATATTGAAGGAGCTCCTATTCTTCCAGTAATGTATAGTGAAGGTCTATGTGCTGGAGTGTATAGTAAAATTAAAACTTTGGACCTTTTTATTTCTATTGCATGTACGAATGAAGAAAACGTAAGAGGAATAGAAGATAAAATAGAAGTGATATTAGATAAAAACCCGGATCATATTTTTATTGCTTCAGTAAATGAAGATTATGCTAAAAGAGTCGCTAAATCAATCGTTGAATTATGGAATGTTAATGAATCAATAATATATATTTATAATTTTAGAGATGTTCTTATTAGCTATAGCGAAAATAAGGATGTTACTTTTGATGAAATTTATTTGGTAAATGGAGAAAAATATGATGATTCTGAGGAAGTTATAGATAATAACGCTGATGAAGATAATCAAGTTGATGTGGAAGATGATCATATTGAGGAAAATTCTAATGATGAAAATACAGAATTAGAAAAAAACGATACTGATAACTTACAAATAGTAAATGATGAAAATAATGTAGGAGTAGAGGATAATAGTGTATCTAATGAAAAAGAATGTGAAGAAAAAAAAGATTTGGAGGAAGATATTGTCATATCAAAAAAAGAAGAAATAATTGATGTTGATAAAATCATGTCTACATGTTACGAAATGATTAATTCTGGCAAATCTTATTGCGCATTATCATATTTGTATTCATACAAAGATAAAAGTGATGAAATGTATCAAAAGTATAGGCTTTTTGCTTATGCCATTAATGATCCATTAAAGTCGTGTAGGTATAGTTCAACAAAAATGTATGATGTGTATTTAAATGATTCGACAAAGCTTCATGATTACTTGTTTGTTGCAGCATCATTAAGAACATTTTTTTATAATCATGTAGAATATGATTATGCTATGAAGCAATTATATGAGAGTAATATTTTGAGTACTAATGTTGTAAACGAATGTAAGGAATTAAAAAATGTATTTAGAAATCTTGTTGTGTTTAAAGAGACGATACATAAGGGTGTAAATGAATATGCAGATTATAAAATGAAGGAAAATGTTGAACTTGAAAATAAAGCTAGTACGTTAAAGAAAAAAGCAACAGATTTTTATGAAGAAAAAATAAAAGCAAAAGTAAAAGAGAGTGCAAAGCAAAGGAGATTTGTAGAAACAAAAAAAATAATATTTAACAAAGATGGTGATATATCAGAGTATTTACAGGTTATTATAAATGAAGATAAAGAATTATATCCATTTATGAAAGAATATGTATGTGAAACTTTTATGAAAGAAGGTTCGGAGGCAAATATTGTTAATATAGACAACAATAAAATGGATATCTTTATTGATGAAGCCTGGAAAAATGCAGGAAAAACGATGCGTACAATGATGAAATCATCTGACCTGATGAGTAGTTTGAGAGGAAACTTAAGAAACGCAATTGTGTCGGCCATTTCAATAATGTGTGAATGGATATCTATAAGCAACAGAGTGGTGGATAAAGAAGATGATGAAGGAATAAAACTATATAAGAAAAATAGAAACGAATTATTATCTGATTTGAAAAAGACTAGTGATTATTTAAAGAATTCGTTGGACAATTTAGCTGAAGAAAGTGATAAAACTGGATGTATTATTTTAACTGCAACTGTTGATGAGTTAGCTAGAAGAATTGAAGGCTCATATTCTGAAGAAGAATATAAGTATTTTTATATTGATTTTTTACGTTCAGATAAAGTGTTGTTGAACGATGAATATATTCCGGTTATGGATATGACTTTTACTACTCCAAAAGGTTTAGGAATTACAGATCGAATATACAATCATTATACGATGACATTAGGAACATTTGAGAATCGACTCGAGGAAATTTTCTTATATCATGGAGATGATTATGGTTCTGCTAAATTGATTATTGAATATTTGGGTGCTGAGGGAGAAAAACTTGTTGAAGAAAAAAACTATGATTTAGAGGAAAGCATTAGCTATGGTAAAAGAGGAGCACAAAAGGACAAACAGGATTTTGTCGAAAACCTTGAGTTGATGCAAAGTTATGGACAGATTGATAATACTGTAGAGAATAAAAAAGACAAATATCTACAGATTTCTAATAGCGCTTATGATTTTTGTTATGAAAATAATAATTTTGGATTTTATAGAAGTGTAATAGAAGCGTTTATTAATCAGATAAAGGAAGATTCAAAACAATTTAAATATACATTAGAAAATGAATTAGATGAATGTAGAAAGCGATTTGAATCTGTTGAAGAAGATGAAAAAATATTAGAAAAACTTAATGCTGTTCAGGATATGATTGATATTCAAAATTATACAGTTGCTCAAGATTTACTTACACGTATTACAGAGGGTGATTTTGAGGCTGACGTGAATATTCTTCCAGAAGATTATTTGGAGGAATTTATAGATGAATATGAACATAATGTTTCTAGAACGGCAGATAGTGGTAAATCTTTAATTAATGTTGTGGCACATCGTCTTAAGAATCCAAAAAATAAAGATTCTTCTGGAGGACGAAAATTAATAGAAAATTGGCCATTATCTGGAAACAGTCTAGATAAAGGTAAGTTGAGAAATCTATTAAAAGGATTAGGATTTAATGTTGGTGAAATTGATAAGGCAGAGAAGATAGGAAGAATTGATAATTATAACATAAAACTTAATAAACCAAAAAATGGTAGAAAAATAAATTATAAACATCCTATAGCCGCATTTGGATCGTTAGCAACTGAAGAAGGTTTTAGAGTTGCCTTTATTTCAGGTAAAACAGATTCAGATAGATTAATTGAGGCTATAAAAGATATTGGATATGCAAGAAATACAATAATAATTGTCGATTATGCAATTGATTTGAAAGACAGAAGGAAACTTGCTAGGAGAATAAAGGCATTGAATCCTCCTAAGGTGTTTGCTGTAATAGATAGGGTGACAATTTTGTATCTTGCAGAGAATTATAATGAAGCGTATATTAATCAGATGTTAATGTCAATTATAATGCCGTTTTCATATGTACAGCCATTTGTATGGGATTCAGGAAATGTTATGCCAGCTGAAATGTTTATGGGTAGAGATAAAGAATTAAAAGAAATTGAATCTCCTACAGGTATAAATATTGTATATGGCGGTCGTCAGCTTGGTAAGTCAGCTTTATTAAAGATGGCTCGAAAAGATATAGATAGAGACGAGGATGGAAGAAGAGCCGTATATGTAGATATTAAGGGTAAAGATTATAAAAAAGCTGTAAAAAGTATTGGTAGAGCTTTATTTGATGAAGGTGTGTTATATCATGATTTTGAGGGCGATAGTTGGGATGATTTGGCGCGTGAAATAAAAAATAGATTACGTGATGAGAATAAAAAGATTCCATATTTATTATTGCTACTTGATGAAGCAGACACATTTATCGCTAGTTGTGAAGATATTAATTTTGAGCCATTAGATGCGTTAAAGGATATTCAAAATGTGGGGACAGGTCGATTTAAATTTGTTATTGCCGGCCTTAGAAATATTGTTAAGTTTACAAAAGGTGCATTAGCAAATAATAGTGTGCTAACACATTTAGGATGTACAACTATTACTCCTTTTAAGTATACAGAAGCTAGGGAACTATTGGAGAAACCGTTATATTATTTGGGCTTGAGATTTACAAAAGAAAGAGAATCTTTGGTTTCATTGATATTTGCAAATGCAAATTATTTTCCAGGTCTAATCCAGTTGTATTGTGCTAAATTAGTTGAAGCGATGACTAAAGGAGATTATGCGGGTTACAATCAGAATGACGTTCCTATTTATATTGTAGAGCAGGAACATATAAAAAAGGTACTGGCAGAGGAAGGTTTTTTGCAGCAGGTTAGAGAAAAATTTGAGATTACTTTAAAGTTAGACGAAGATAATTATTATTATATAATTGCTTTGTTATTGGCAAGTTTGTATCATGATAATGGATATTCAAATGGTTATTCCGCAGATGATATTTTAAAAGAAGGACAAAATCTTGGGATTGAAAAAATAGCAGATATAGGTATTGACAAACTAATTGTTTTTTTAGATGAATTATGTGAATTAAATGTACTTCGTCGTATATCAGCTGGAAAATTTGTCTTTAATAGATATAGCTTTTTCCAGATGATGGGATCTAGAGAAGAAGTAGACAATAAAATATTAGAATGTATGGAGGAATAATATGGATAAATTATGGTGGAGACAGATTCCAAATGCATCTCGTTTTATTTCTTCAATTGTAGGTATGTTAAGTGAAGGAAAAAATGTTTTTCTTGTAATACCTGAGCAAATTCCATGGTATGACACGTTTAAAAATGATTTTGAAATAGCACAACGTCAGGAACTTGGAAGTTATGGGATTGATACTATTAAAGACGATTTAGAAGTTGATCCTGGAAAAATCTTATTAGATTCATATTGTAAAAAAGAGCTGGTTGATGATTATCGACCAGCAATTGGGTATGCAAAATTTTTGTCGGAACAGGATTCTATTCCTTTGAACAACGCTATTGTTTGGGTTAGAGTTGATGATAGCAATCGCGCAGAAAAATGGGGTGAATTTGTCTCTAATTATGCAAGTAATACAGTAGAAAAAAGTACAAGAGGATTATTTGTAATTGAGATTATAAATAGCATTGATATTTCGGATTATAAAATGGTTTATGGGATTGATTATCAAGATTATATAAGTAAATTTGATTGCTATATATACAGTATTTTAGCGTCATCTATGTTAAATGAATCTAAGGTGATAAAAGAATATTTGGCTGAATTGTGCACTACTGTTGTTTGTGATGATATTGAGTTAGTAGAACATTGTGTAAATATAAGAAAGTATAAAGAATTTTTAAAAAATCCTTTTAAAATTATTAATTCAATAATTGATAAAGAAAGACGTAGTGATGGAGGAGTTTTTTCTTCTATTTATAATCGACAAGTCGTGGATAAAGCAATTTGGGATGCTCAAGTCAAGTGTTTATTTCCGATAATTGAATCTTATAGAGATTGTTTTATAAAAAAATATTATCAAAAAATATCAGAGAAGATGCCAATTTCTAGTTCGAGTGGTGAAATATATGATAAACCAGAAGATGTTGAAATTGGAACACTATATTTTATGATATGCAGTAATTTGATTTCTGTGTCAACAGATGACTTTGAAAAAACCAAAATGTTTAAGGAAGCTAGAAATAAATTAGCTCATTTGGACGTGTTATCGTTTGATGAAGTAAAAAAAATAACCATAACAATTTGAAATATATATTATATGGTGAGGTAGTAGCATGACATTTATAATATACCATATAAGAAATTTGTAAGATAATAGTTGTTAATTATATTATGAATTTGAAAAGTGGAAATGATATTGGGAGGCAAAATATGACTCAAAAAGATCAGGTTATTGAAGCTATGCGTGAGAATGGAGGATATGCTACATTTCAACAATTAAATAAGTTGGTAGATGTTAGTACATGGAAAACCAAAACACCAGCGGCAAATATAAGACGAATAGTTCAAGATTATAATGAGTTTTTCAAAATCAAACCAGGACTATGGGCTCTTATGGAATCAAAGGATAGTGTGTTGAAAAAATTTGATATCCAGCAAAATAATAAGGAGAGTGAAGACTTTTTTACACATTCATATTATCAGGGGCTTATTGTTGAATTAGGAAATATGCGTAACTTTAAAACTTATGTCCCAAATCAAGATAAAAATCGAAAGTTTTTAGAAAAGCGATTATCTGATATTACGACGGAAGCTAAATTACCAGATTTTACGTATGAAAATATAGCTAGTCGAGCAAAAACTGTTGATGTGATTTGGTTTAATGAAAGGAATATGCCAAATCGATTTTATGAAGTAGAACATTCAACTGATATAAGAAATTCTTTGGATAAGTTTTATGAATTACAGGATTTTCGAGCTGATTTTTACATTATTGCAGATGAAAGCAGACATAGACAGTTTGACTCGATTATGGAGAGGTCAATTTATCGAGAAATAATGAGTTACGTAAAGTTTTTTAATTATGATAATCTTGTAAGACAGTATGAAAAAGAATGTGCACTTGCGACTATGGAAAGATTATGATGTTGGAAAAAAGTATAATAAATAATGATATGTTGGTAATAAATTCTTTTAGAAATAAAGCAAGAGGTTTATTTCGTGAACTGAACGATATGAATTTAGATGAGATAGAATCTTATGTTAGAGTTAAAACTGAAAGAATTGTTATAGAATATGGGTTGGATGTAAACATAGAAGATGTATTGATTTATGGTAGTCGTGCAAAAGGAACTGAGTCGGTTGACTCTGATCTTGATGTAATAGTGTATTATTGCGGTTCTGAAAGAGAGGATTCATTATTCAATATTTTACATGAGGAGGATTTTTCAGTTGGAAATGTAGTTATTGATATTAATCCGATTTCTCAGAATAAAACGGGAAGTCTGTCTGGATATATTAAGAATATAACTACGACGATTTAGTATCATCTCGCTACTAACTATTTAACACCAACATTTAGGAGGGTATAAGAATGAACGAAAATCAAGCCACAGAGCGTACACTTACGCCGGCGGAGATTAGAAGGGCGGAACTTTTAAAGGAGAGAGAAGAAAAACTATTTTCTGATGGATATGAAAGGCATGATTTAACTACCACTGTTGAAAAGGCTAATTCGACTGGTTACTTATTGCCGCTTCCATTTGCTGTGGTGATATTTATTTTGTTTATTGGATTGCATGGATTTAAAGATACAATTGATATTCTTAAGAATCATACGGGTCTATGGATAGCGGGGGTATTTGCTTTTTTGATTTCTAATATTGTGCTTGCATTTGTTCACGAATGTATACATGCTATCTTTTGGGCGATGGGTACAGAACATGGTTTTAAGGACATTGAACTTGGTTTTATTAAGGAGCAAATAACTCCTTATTGCACGAGCAAGGCGCCTCTTTCTAAAGGTAGGTATATACTTGGTTCTCTTATGCCAGCGACGATTCTTGGATTGGGATTTGGTATTACTGGTGTAGTTACAGGGAATTTTCTGCTTTTGATGATTGGCGTTTGTCAAATCTTAGCTGGTGCGGGAGATTTATTGGTAAGTAGTATGTTGCTTCGTTATAAGACAGCTGGGAAGGATGTAGTTCTTATGGATCATCCGACAGAAGTGGGATTGATTGTGTATGAGAGAGCGTGAATAAATTTTATCGTATGAAAAATGAAGTATTATATTTGTTTTAGGAAGGAGCTATTTCATGGAGAAAATATTAAAATTATACATGTTTGAAACATGTCCGTTCTGCCAAAAGGTTATAAGAGAAATCGAATCAAGTGGACGTACAGACATAGAATTTCACAATATTCGCCAATCTGAAGAAGATAGGCTTGAGTTAATCAAAGTTGGAGGCAAGCAGCAAGTGCCTTGTTTTTTCATTGATGGTGTGCCTATGTATGAGAGTGACGACATTGTAGCATGGTTAAAGGAAAATCCTGAGAAATGATTATAAATTGTTATGGGAATGAAAACTCAACAAACATCTTAATCCAAATGGTTGATGATCATGACCTTGAAGTAATCGAAAGTGAAGTGGCAACGATAGAATCAGTAATCACAGATTTTTGTTTGATTACGGTTAAAGTAAATAATTGGAATCATGATTTGTCTCCGTGGAAGGCAGATGCTGTATTTGGAAATGAAGATTTTGCAGGCGGAGCTTCTGAGACATTGCAGGAGATTTTGAAATTATGCCAAGATAAGTCAAAACATTATTATATCGGTGGATATTCACTTTCTGGATTATTTGCTTTATGGGTGGCGTATCAAACTGATATCTTTGAAGGTGTGGCGGCTGCATCACCGTCAGTATGGTTCCAAGATTTTATAGAGTATATGAGAGATACTCATATAAATTGCAATAAGGTATATTTGAGTCTTGGTGATAAGGAAAGCAAGACAAGAAATCCTATTATGGCTACAGTAGCTGATAAGATTCGTGAAGCCTACACTATTTTAAAAGCTTCTGGAGTTAATACTATTCTTGAGTGGAACCAGGGCAATCATTTCAAAGAAGCTGGAATTAGAACAGGAAAAGCATTTTCTTGGTTGTTAAAAAATATTTTTATGGAGGACATATGATATCATTTTCTTTTGGTAACGAAGCATTCAATAAAGAGTATACCGAGCAAACAATTGAAATACTTGTTGATGCCAAGACTAAGCATCAATCGCTGGATTCGTTTGCTCATGCTGCTCTTGATTACCTTGATGAAGAAGTTTATCCGGGTGAAGGATATATCGATTTATCGTATGAAGGTTTTACAATTGAAGAGAAGCAGTATAAGGATATAATTCTAGATCATTTGTTACAAATGAATCATAAAATTGATGTTCATTTGGGTGAGATAAAGAGAACATATAGGATTAAGAAGCAGGTCTATGATCCGTATGAAATAGTGTATATTGCGGAAACGGATGACGAGTACATATTGATTATGTGGGCAACAACTGCGTGAAATTTACAGAGAGTGTGAGAATAATTGGTTTATAACGGCGTAGGGGGAGATATGTGCTTCTTACTATTATTGAAAAGATTCTTTAAGATGAGTTAAAAATCTTTCAGCAATAGGAGTGAATGCTTGATATCTATTCCATGCGATATATATTTTATTTTCAAGCTTTGGAGAGAGTGGTCTGAATACAAGACCGCTGTCTTTTGAAGTATTAACAAGATGTTCATAGGTGAGTAGGTAGCCTAAGCCTTCCATGGTAAATAGAGAACCATTATAGGATAGGCGAAATGAACCTTCTAATTGAAGCTCTTTAAATCTGCTACCGGCCCAGTTTTTTATATCACCAGTCCAAGCCTGGTCAGAACAGAATAATGGCAAATCGATAAGGTCATCCAAATGGATGGCTTTTTTCTTCGCTAGAGGATCAGTGGCTGGAATGATAAGTCCCCATGTGTCTGCCTGAGGAAATTCGATATAATCGTATTTGCGGCTATCTGGTTGTTCTACTAGCACAACAAAATCAAGTAGACCTTTGTCTACTTTTTCAGAAAGTTGTTCCGTATCGCCACTTGTGATGTGATAATGAAGGTTAGGATAGTTCTGTTTAAAATCTTTTATTGATCTTGCAAGGTGTCGAAGCTGGTATGATTCAGCAAGGCCAAGATAGAGCTCTCCACCGTCTATATCATCTAATGATACAAATTCTTGCTCGATTTTATCAGCCATACTTACTAAATCTTCTGCGCGATTACGAAGTAGGATGCCTTCTTCGGTAAGCTTGATGCTAAATGAGTGTCTTGTGAATAGTTTTTTCCCTAGTTCTTCTTCTAATGATTTAAGCTGCTTTGATAGTGTAGGTTGGGTTACGTGTAAAAGTTTGGCGGCTCTACTCATATTTTCTTCTCTTGCTACGGCTAAAAAATATCTTAAAGTTCTAATTTCCATAATAACCTCCTTGTATATTCGCAGTATAAACTTAAAATGCTATGTATTTTTCATTCTTCGGCATTTGCTGAATAGAAATATGATATTCCAAATGTGCATATCATGATATTCATTATAACCATTAGCGCATGAATATGCAAGGGAGTATAATTAAGATGTAAATTAAATTGGTCTTATAAGTGAGGTGATCACATGGACAGAAAAAAACTGAAGCAATGTCTTTCGGATATAGGATGTAAAGAAGATGCATCGGAATATATTCTTAGGAGATTTGAATCTGGAAGCATGGAAGATACGTTTCAACTTTTAAAAAGAGAACGTTGCCGCATAATGGATGAATATCATGAATGTGGGAAAAAATTAGATTGCATGGACTTTATACTTAGGGAATGTGAAAAAGAAATAAAGATTAAAAACGGAGGTGTCTAATATGATTAGAAAAGAAGAACTAAATATGGTAACAGATTGGGATAAGACTTTTAAAAAGAGTGATAAAGTGGAGCATAGCAAGGTGACATTCGTTAATCGTTATGGAATAACACTTGCAGCTGATATGTATGTACCGAAAGATGCGAAGGGAAAGCTTCCAGCTATAGCGGTATCGGGACCATTTGGTGCGGTTAAGGAACAGTGCTCTGGGCTTTATGCACAGAATATGGCGGAAAGAGGATTCCTTACAATTGCTTTTGATCCATCTTTTACAGGCGAAAGCGGCGGACAGCCTAGATACATGGCATCTCCAGATATCAATACAGAAGATTTTATGGCCGCTGTGGACTTTTTATCACTAAATGATAAAGTTGATCCAGACAGAATCGGGATTTTAGGCATATGCGGTTGGGGTGGCATGGCTATTAATGCAGCTGCTCTTGATACAAGAATTAAAGCCACGGTTGCATCTACCATGTATGACATGACTAGGGTAAATGCAAATGGATATTTCGACTCGGAGGATAGTGAGGAAGAGCGTTTCAAAAAGAAGAAAGCTATGTGCGCTCAGAGACTAGAAGATCTTAAAAATGGTGAATATAAACTTGGCGGTGGTGTGGTTGATCCGCTTCCAGAGGATGCACCTTACTTTGTAAAGGATTATTATGATTACTATAAGACAAATCGTGGATATCACGTTCGCTCGTTAAACTCTAATGGCGGTTGGAATGTAATAGGATGTGAGTCATTCATAAACCAGCCTATTTTAAAATATAGCAATGAAATTAGAAGTGCAGTTCTTGTTATGCACGGCGAGAAGGCACATTCATGCTACTTTGGAAAAGATGCATATGCAAATATGGTAAAAGACAGCAAATACGCTGATAACAAAGAACTTTTGATTATACCAGAAGCATCTCACACAGATCTTTATGATGGTGGCGACAAGGATTTTATTCCATTTGATAAGTTAGAGAGTTTCTTTAATGAGTATTTGAAGTAAAAGTTGTAGTTGTTAATTGCAAGTAGGTGTAATATGATTTCGAAGAAAATTATAGTAATAGTGGCGATTATTATGGTGTTTTTAACAGGATGTAGTGCGGATAATTCTAGTGATAATCAAAAAGATATTAAGGTAGAACATAATGAATCTAGCACTACGATAAATACAAATGAATCTAGTACTAGGATGAATGTGAATGAATCTAAGGAGACGGCTAAGATGGAGCAAGTAAATGAAACTAGATTAGCAGATAATCAGATTCGTGTAACAGTAGGTAGTAGTTCATTTGTTGTGAACTTAGAAGATAATGAAACAGCTAAAGCATTAAGAGAAATGCTTATAGATGAGGATTTGACTATCCCAGCAGAAAATTACGGAGGCTTTGAAAAAGTCTGTCAGCTAGGTAAAACTCTACCTCGTAAAGATGAAGAGATAACAACGGAAGCTGGAGATGTGATGTTATATAGCGGAAATCAGATTGTATTCTTTTATGGTACTAATTCATGGGCATATACTAAACTAGGTAAAGTGGAAGAGTCAAGTATAGAAGAACTTGAAAGAATTTTGAGTGGTTCGGAGACAGAGGTTACGTTGAGTGTGAAATGAGGAGGTAGATAGGTTAATACATGCGTAAAATTTCTTATGGATTATTCGATAGAAGAGGTATTGACAAATAGTTTGTATAGTTGTATGATTTAATTGAAATTCGGCAAAATATAAAAATGCCGAAAATAAATTAAAGAGAAGGTGAGGAAGATGGTAAGCACAGTTGCACTTCCTGATAACCAGAAGATTTTTTCTATGCAAGAACTTAAAGAAAAGGGATTTTCGCAGTATAAAGTAGGCAAGTTGGTTGATGAGGGAAAACTTATAAAATTAAATAAAAGCTATTATGAAAATGTAGAGTATCGTGGTGAGGAATCGGATTTCTATTATACAGAGGCTTATGCACCGAAGGGAGTAATTTGTCTTCTTAGCGCTGCGGTATTTTATCACCTGACTACATATATTCCAGATGCAGTTGATGTTGCTATACCAAGGAAAGCAAAGATATCTACAAAGCCGTCATGGCCGAATATGAATGTTTATCATTATACTGATGATAGGCATGAACTTGGCGTAACTACAATCAAAGAAGGTAAGAATGAATTTAAAATCTATGATATTGAAAAGACGGTAGTGGATATTGTGTTTTACAGAGAAAAAGTAGGGATAGAAGAAACAAAAGAAATTCTTGTGACTTATCTGCAAAGGAGAGATCGAAATTTGAATCGCCTTTTGAAGTATGCAGAATTAATGAAATGTGAAAAGGTGATGAGACAATATTTGGAGGTACTCGTATGATAAGTGCAATGTCAGTAAAAGCTAGATTGAGGAACCGGGCTCAATCAAGTGGAAAAACATTTCAGGAGGCGTTGACTGCATACGGATTAGAAAGAACCATATACAGACTGTCGGTATCAGAATATGTGGAACGTTTTACTCTAAAGGGAGGTATATTTCTTTATGCTTTATTTGAAGGTGAATTTGCAAGAGCTACAAGAGACATAGATCTTTTAGCGAGAAATATGCCAAATAATGTGGAATATATGAAGAAAGTATTTGAGGACATATTCTCTATAAATAGTGATGATGCTTTGCAATATAATTTAGATACACTTAATGTGATAGACATCACTGAGTTTAAGAAATATCATGGGGTAAATGTTTCTATCATGGCTTATTTAGATAGGACAGAGGTGTTGGTATCTATTGATATTGGATTCGGAGATATTGTTTATCCAGATAGGTTGAAAATTGAGTTCCCAATTCTTCTTGATATGGATGCGCCAGAAATTTATGCTTATTCGATATCTTCTGCAATATCTGAGAAATTTGAGGCAATCGTTTCTCTTGGTGATGCCAATAGTAGGTATAAAGATTTCTACGATATTTATATACTTGGTGTACGATATGATTTAGATGGAGCAGAATTAAAAGAATCTATTAAAGAAACTTTTGAGCATAGAGGAACAGAATTTGATGATATATATGCTTTTACGGATGATTTTTTAAAAAGTGAAATCCATCAACGTAGGTGGAAGTCATTTCTAAAAAAGAAGAAAGCATTAGTAACTGTAGAGTTGGATGAGGTTGTGAGTATAATAAAAGCGATGCTGCTTCCAATTGTTGATAGTATAACAAGTGGTACAGATTATTATTTAAAGTGGAATCATACTTCTGGAAGTTGGGAGTGATGAGTGTTATAGTAAAGAAGTGATAGTCGTAAGTGATTATTGCTTCTTTTTTGTTATGAAAAATGCTATAGTTAGTGTAAAAATAGGTATCAGCTAAGGTAGTATTTATGATTATGAAAGTGTAATTTAGCAAATGAAAGTGATATAATAGAAATAGGTGTTTGGGGACGATTTGAGAAGGTGTTTTTGGTATTATATGGGGGGATTAATATGGATATAGAAAAATATAAAATGTGATCCATATACCAAAAGTGCCTCATAAAATGTGAGGAAATTGTTTGAAGTGGCTATTTTTTTGTGATATTATTGGCTAATCCATCTAAGATAAAGGAATATTTAAAGAAAAAGAATTAGTAGGTCATATTCGATAAGATGTTATCGGACTAATAGTAGAGAAAGAGTTATAAGACCATTCGTGAGGAGGTACTCGTATGATTTTATTTATAAATGCGTGTGTTCGTAAAGAATCGAGAACTTTACGATTAGCTAAGAATCTTTTGGATACTCTTGAGGGGGAGATTAAAGAAGTTAAATTGGAAAAGGTTAAATTCCCTATTGTTGATGAGGAGTTTATTAATCATCGCGAGGATTTAAAGAATGCCAGCAAATACGATGATCCAATGTTTGATCTTGCAAGAGATTTCGCAAATGCGGATTTAATTGTGGTAGCAGCGCCTTACTATGATTTGTCATTTCCTGCGATGCTAAAGCAGTATTTTGAGCAAATAAATGTATTAGGATTAACATTTACTTATTCAGAATCGGGTACACCAGTAGGACTTTGCAAGGCTAAAAGTTTATATTACGTAACAACTGCAGGAGGTCCAATTATATCGGATGATTATGGCTTTGGTTATGTAAAAGCACTTGCTAATGCATTCTATGGAATTAATGATGTAAAGCAAATTAAGGCTGAGGGTCTTGATATAATAGGAGCTGATGTAGAGGCAATACTTGAAGAAGCAAATTTGAAGTTTGTATAGGGTGAGTATTGTTTTGAGTATAATAGGAAGGAGAGTAAGAAAATGAAGAAGTTTATATCATGTTTTTTGATCACCTGTTTAATGGTTGCAAATCTAAATACCTATGTGGACGCAGAAACTGTTATTGGAGAGAATACATATTATAGTATTGAGGAAGCAACTAACATAATTGACAATTTGATTGTTGAAGGTGAAGGGATTGATGAGAGTCATTTTGATAAAAAGTATATAGAGGACAATCCTTTGTGTGATGCAGCTTTGTGGATGAAAAAGTTGAATTATACAAACTTTAGAGTTCATACGAGTAAGGAACAAAGTGAAAGTTTTAATAATTATGAGAATTATGTTTATGATAGTGATAATAATCTATATTATTATGTATACATATATTGTTCGTCATATTCAAGGAGTGGTAATGATAGAACAATAAATAAAAGTGGTAATTTGGCAGGATTATATTATTATAAGATAATCCTTTCAAATAAGTTTGATAGAATTCCAATTGCATATCTTTATAATATGCTCAAGAATACCAAAGAACATAGTTCGTTGGAATGCTTTATTTGGCAACGATTAATGAATTATACAATTATTCCAGATACTTATATAACTAGTACATTTATAGATTATTTGGGCAATTATAAAAGTGTTTCGGCTTTAGATAATGATTATTCAGGTATAAACGGATATTATAGAAAAGATTTAGATAAACTAAAATCTTTACTTCTAGAATCTTTTGAAATTATGTTACAAGAAGCAGAAGAACCATATCTTGATACATCTCCAACAGCTGGAGTAGATATTACTGATATGATTAATGCAATGAAAAAAGTTGCAAGTACA
>Ga0247609_10000619_pt1 | contig 47792 bp, 64 predicted proteins | sample 172DNAGHGlowgp2_FD_193487 | JGI IMG/M metagenome (GOLD analysis project Ga0247609, IMG submission 193487) | Sheep rumen microbial communities from Palmerston North, Manawatu-Wanganui, New Zealand - 1728 DNA GHGlow gp2 | ecosystem: Host-associated > Mammals > Digestive system > Stomach > Rumen ... | reverse complement strand
TAATGGAGAAAAAGAACACTGACAGGCCGATTTTGGGTCCAAAATGGCCAAATTTTCCAATCAAGCAAAAAAATAGAGGTTAACGCAAATTGCATTAACCTCCTTGCTTGAGTCGGGGTGAGAAGAATTGTTTCAACACAGGCAAGGTTCGCTAACTTGTTGGTAATCAGCAATGACAAAGGGCAGATAAAGGGCCAATTTTTATTCATGTTGTCCCGATACTGTCCCGATTTGAGCCATAAGGATCTGGATGGTGCGCTCCTTTTCTGCCAGCAGTTCTCGGAGGGTGGCCATTTCACGAGGAGTGACATTTACCTCAGTTCTGGCATCTCCGATAATCGTGTTGGCTGAAACATTTTGTACACTTACTGAACCTTCCTGTTCGAAAATGTGCGCAGCAGAAAGTCCAATCACTTTACATACCCTGTCAAGTGATGAACACTTCATGTCCTCCATGTTAAACATTCTTGCCAAGTAAGTCGGACTAACTCCTAATTTTTCGGCCACCTCCTGCTTTACAAGATGGTTTTCCTCAATTACCTTTTTGATTTCATTTCCGATGTGCAGCATAGACTATAATGGTTAAAAATTGCTAAATCAGTTTGAATTACTTATCTTTTTAGTTTGAGTTTCAAACTTTATATTTACATTTGCGGCTGTAAATATACAACTAAAAATGTAATAGTACAAAGTTATGGCAGAACAAACTACAGAAATTCGTAAAGATTCAGTGGCCCTCGATGACTTCGTTCACCGTCACACTAAGAATGAAATTCCGATCATCTATGACAAGATCTGTGAGGGTTGCATGGTCCCCCGGTACACGATCCAGAACTGGCTCAGAGGCCTTGCTAGAATTCCTGAATTGCACAAGTGCAAAATTGAGGAAATATTTGGAGAAACGATATTTGATAAACTTGAAACTTGCGAAAAATAATATGGATATGCCATCAAATATCGAGTTCTACACCTTCAATGATGAAGCGTGGCTCCATTACGCCGACGGAACGGCGGAGAAATTGACCGAGGAACATAGCGATATCATCTCTGCGATTTATGAGATGATCGAGCAATTCTATCCGGGTGCAATCACAGCTCTAAAGAAAGAATATGAGCGTTGCATCCCCAACATGTCCTTTTATCGTTACCGAATCGTCGTGCGTTTTATCAAGTGCAACTTCGGCAACATTGACAAAACTGCTGATATCGATTCCTTTGGCCGCATCCATCTTGAGTGTGTACCATGCCCTCTCCGTGGGGAATGCAAGCTGGAGAATGTTGTCTGCAGACCTGTGTTCGCTCATAAGATGAGCGATGCAGAGCTGCGTGTCATGAAGCTCTGGCACCAAGGACTGAATAAGGAAGAGATCGCTGATCAGCTTTACCTGTCTGCACATACCGTTAACAACCATATCCGCAATGCCTATATACGTATCGGCGTTCACTCTAGGGCTGAGTTCGTGAGATACGCAGAAACTAATCATCTATTCCAATGAGTGATTTTTATGACGATAATACTGTCAACCTGCTGAAAGCGCAGGCCGACATCAGGACTTGCATCCCTGACGCCGACCGTACCAAGGCAACCTCATACGTGCCATGCCCCAAATGCGGGAAATTTGGCAAGCGTGAAGGTCTGTGCGTGACACATAATTCGCGAAGGAATATAGCCAAGTGCTTCAGCTGTGGCTTCACCTTGAACAATGCCCTCGATGCAACGATGTATTACCAGTGCAACGAGGACAGAAGCAGATATCCCGAAGCCATCAAGATGACTGCCGATGCCGCAGGCATCTTTATCATGAGCGAGAAAGAACGGCGCGACGCTAACATCAAATCCCACCGCAAACAGATAGCCAAGAGCTTCTGTGAACGCCAGCTGGAAGCCTCAGGTCTCACAGTTGACGACGTGATGGTCAAAACGGTGGAGATTGTCAAAGGCGAACGCCTTGAGAAATATGAGCCTGCAATGCGTAGGGGTAGCATTGACAAGACCGGCATCGTTCATCCAGGAGATGATGAAATGTTGATCTACTACTACAACCTTGATGGTACCATGGGACAGTATGCCACCAGGGGTGCGCGTGGCGCTTTAAGGCCATACATCAGAATCAGATGGTCAAATCCCTCTTTGCATACTCCTGAAGGATCCTCGAGGGAGAATAAATACATGTCTCCAGCTGGAGCACCAACCAGGTTCTATATCCCGCAGAAGGTGCGCGACCTGTACAATAAATCCCTGCCAATAGAAACTCTTGTTATCCAGGAGGGAGAGAAGAAAGCTGAAAAGGCGTGCAAGCATGGCATCCCGAGCCTGGCCATCCAAGGCATCTTCAACATCGGATCAAAAGAAGGCGGTCTGCCGCAGGATCTCCAGTATATTGTGCAGCGATGCAACGTGAAGAATGTTGTGCTGCTCTTCGACAGCGATTGGGACGACTTGAGCAAGTCGTTGAATCCTGATGAAGCTGTCGATTACCGCCCGAGGATGTTCTCTAAGGCGGCCATCAAGTTCAAGAAGTATGTGGCATCGATGCACAATATCGGTGTGAACGTTGACATCTATTTCGGCCACATCAATAAGAATGAACGTGGTGACAAAGGCGTTGACGACCTGCTGGTGGGTATGCTCAAAGGCAAAGAGGATGAGCTGGCCAAGGATATAGACTTTGCCCTCCACGCCCATGATGGAGTGGGGGCCTACTGCTCAATCTTCAATATCTCCACATGCTCCGATATCCAGATCCAGGACTACTGGCTGCTGAATGATATTGACTCCTTCTTCGAGAAATATGTAGCAGCCGTGAAACCGCTTAAACTGTTCAAGTTTAATCGCTTCCGCTACAAGGTCACTGATGAAGGTAAGGTAGAACTTGCCTCCAAAGTTATTGCCGATAAAGAGTTCTGGAACGTGAATAAAAACGAGAACACGGGACGCATTACTGTGGCCCTGGAGACCTTTGAAGCGCTCCAGTTCATCGAACAGGCTGGCTTCTACCGCATCCACACGAATGACATGGCTCCAGGGGAAAACGGCTTTGTACACATCGATGAAGGTGTGGCGCAAATCACTTATGGCAGCGATATCAGGGACTTCGTGTGGGAATATATCAAGATGACCTCCAAAGATCCTGTCGTGCGCAACCATTTCTCGGCAAGGTTGACCAGCGAGCTTGGCCCTGACAAGTTGGAACGCCTGCAAAAGATTGAGGACAACTTCGATGTGTTCGAGCCTTTCCAGCAGCGATTCTACTTCAGCAACGGCATGGTGACTGTGACGCCTCAGGGCATCAAGCATGACAAGATCATTGACGCCACTGTGTGGGAGCACAGGGTGGTGAAACGCACATTCAACCGTGTGGGCATCATCGAGAGCGTGGAGTCTGATCCGGAAACTGGCGGATATAAAATCAACTTTACAGAATCGGGGAAGCGTTGTGACTTCTTGAACTTCCTGGTCCATGCTTCTGATTTCTGGTGGCAGAAGGGCGGCGCCCAATCACCCATCGAGAAAAAGGAATTCAGCCAACACCTGCTTAATAAACTGACGGCCATCGGCTACCTGCTGTCGGACTACAAGTTCCAGACGGAACTGAAGGCTGTCATCGCCATGGACGGTGAGATGAGTGACGTTGGACAGAGCAACGGCCGCACAGGTAAGTCGCTCATCGGAAAAGCGCTGAGCTATATTGTTGACCAGGCAAAGATTGACGGCCGCAAGACGAAGAATGATGATGACTTCATGTTCACGGAAACGACGATGCGCACGCGCAACGTGTTCTTTGATGACGTGCCTGTGAACTTCAACTTCGAACGCCTGTATGTGGCGATCACTGGCGACTTGAATGTCAATGTGAAAGGCGGCAGCCGTTTCACGATTCCCATGGAACGGTCGCCGAAGATATATATAGCGACAAACCACGCCATCAATGGAAGTGAAAGCCGTAGTTCCCTGGAGCGTATCATCTATATCGGTTTCTCGAACTACTTCAACGATTCCCGCCACCCAATGGATGTGTTCGGCCACCAGTTCTTTGATGACTGGAGCCAGGAACAGTGGGACCTGTTCTTCAATCTGATGATTGAATGTGTATTCCTATACTTCACGTCGATGCAGCAGGGTTGGGCACGACCTGGCCAGGGCGTGATCCTACCGCCCATGCACGACATTATGCAGAGGACGCTGCGCCAACAAATGAGCGAAAGCCTCTACCAATGGGCAGAGGTGTATTTCGATTCGACGGGTTTCGTTATCAACACTCGCAAGCAGCGTGGAGAAATGTATGGCAACTTCAACGACCACTTCCCCGGTGCAAAAACCGGCATTACTGCATCGAACTTCAAGAAGCGCCTGATCTTCTATTGCCAATTCAAGGGATTCCACTTCAACCCGTCAAGGCTCAACAAGGAGGGAAAGAGCTTCCGCAGCTGGATTGCAGACCACCCTGGAGAGAGCTTCATCGGTGGGGATGACAAGTCTGGAGGAATCGAATATTTCTCGATCTATGACACGGAGCACGCTTTACAAGAACCATTCTAACGACAATTTAATAATCCAAAGTTATGTCAAAATCTATCGATTATCGAACGTATGCAAATTTCGAGGATGTAATGTGCTCGGATTGCATCAACAAGGGCAGTGGGTGCATCCCGCTTTCGTGTCCTAAGGTCGCCAAGAAGTGTAAGCAGATCTGCGACCTGCAAGGCTGCAACCTGCGTATAGGCAATTTTGTATTCAATCCATTCGGAACAACGGATGATCTTATAGGTCTTCTGCCTAAAGAAATTGGTGTCCAGCCGTGCGGGTCAGTTTTACAGATACGTTTTGTTGATGGCATGGTTAGGATTTCATACGGTACGAGCGGAGATCCCGCAGAGAGGTATCTCTGTGTGAATGAAGATATTCGCAAGGCATTAGAAAATATGGTAATACAACTTCAAAAACAAGGTGAGATATGATTTTACATTTGCATCTCAAAGAGAAGTGGTATCGGATGATCGAGCGTGGCGAGAAAACCGAAGAGTACCGCGACATCAAGCCTTTTTGGATTAAAAGGCTGTGCTATTCTCACAGACATGGTACATGCAACAAGCCTAGAGACATTGATTGTGAGCGCTGCATCCGTTTAGTGGATCCTCTTTTAATTGACAATTTCACTCATGTGTGTTGTCACTTAGGTTACACACGCGAGACGATGACTAAGGAAATTAAAGCCATCACTGATGGATATGGCCGACCTGAATGGGGCGCTCCTAAGGGCAAGAAGGTTTTTATCATTAAGTTCAAGGAAGGAGGCCAATCATGAAGCGGGCAACAGATAAACATGATTCAGAAGCGCTCATCAAGGCTGGTCTCAATGTAAAGCCGGACATGATGTGGAGGCTGACATCAGAAGTAGGTCGCCCGATTGCCGTTCTTGAAGAGTATAGGCCGAACTCAAACTTATTCTATGCGCCGGCATTCACGCTCTCATTACTGCTTGACCAAGTGCCTAAATCTACTTCTTATGGAAGTTTTACTCTAAGATATAGTTGCCGTGCTGAATCCTATCTTATAGGATATGTGGATGATGAAGATGCTTTTGTCAAAGTATTTACTTCGTCTGACCTGCTCGTTGCAGTTGTCAAGCTTCTCATGTGGACGCTGGAGAACCCGGAAGTGGTTCCTGTAAAATACACTTGAAAGGAGGTGAGGTATGAATATCTACAATGTAAGGTTTAAAAAGGATAAATTTAAATCAGAAAATCTCAACTATCGTGACATATATCTTCTTCCTGATGTTGTGATTGGCCGAAGTAATGAAATTGACTTCGTGGGTGATGTGAACAATTACGAAAAGAAGAAGGCTACCGTTTATTACATCGCTGTTTTATGGCTCTCTCGAGCATATTCCATTGAATTTTGGTGTGACAGAAAGGAGGAGTGAAGCATGGAAATCATAATTACACTCAAGGACGATACAAAACTTAAGTTCAATCGGAATCCGGAAGATCTTAGAAAAGCTCGGCTGAACAAAGAGATTATCCTACTTTTTTCTGGTTTATATATGTTTTCCGGGAAGATTCGCCGACGTCCGAATCTTGATGAAGATACATTTATCATATATCCTGATGAAGGACCTATCGGCGGTGAATGTCGTTTTACTGATGTCTTATCATGGTGCTATGCACCTAAAACATTGGAACAGAAAGGAGGTTGTAGTTGTAGATGAAATTCAAAGTTGTTCAAAAAGTGGATTGGCGACACTATGACCTTAAAGGCAAGCTGACTCGCAAAGAAGTTAGATATTTTGTCAGAAGAAATGGCCTGCTCTCGAGATTCTACTATAATGCGTATCTGAGGCTTAGCGGTAATGTTGTCCATGGGGGTAGAATAATGTTCACTTCATACATCCTCGCGAGCGCATTTTACACAAGGGAAGAAGCAGAGCGATTTTTGAGAGCATTAGAGGTTTTCCCTGAAAGATTTGAAATAATAAAATGAGAAATTATGGAAACGAGAGTAACATTCAAGATAAATTATTATCAAGACGACGAGAAGAAAAGCGGCATTTGTCTCGGAGAGATCCTTTGTGGTGACGTTGAGGGCGATGGCCTGCCCATACCGGTGTACATGGCCATCCTCAAGGCGATGCTGCAGGTGGAAGATATCCTTAACGGGGAAGAGCCAGAGGTGCATGTACCTCATCCAGGCTTACCAATAACCTCTCCAGGCGAGTCCCTGGAGGAGATGGGCGCGCTTCGGGAAGAAGTCATTGACCTTGGGCTTGAGATGGAAGACGGTACTCCTGCCGGGCTCAAGCGAATCATCAAGACCGGCCCAACGCCGCCTCCTGACCTTCCTCCTCCCCCCCCCACGCCGAAAACAGTAGTAATAACGAACAAGATGAGAAAAGCCTACACTGAAGAAGAAAAGAACGAGATTGTCCATCTCTATCAAGACGGGCTCCACGTCAATGAAATCGCCCGGCGCTTCGGCAGGAAGCCGGAGTCCATCTACAAGCTGGTCAGCGCCATGGGCGTGAAGCGTAACCAGAAGCGAGAGTATGAAAAGCCGGAAGCGATTGCAGCCAGCGATGCAAGCGATCAGCCCAAGGCTAAGCGAGAATGTACATTAAAGAAACCATGGTATCTGCAGCAGCAGGCACCGAACAATAGAACTAAAGCAAAACATGAGTAAACAGAAAAAATTCCATTTCGTCTCGCCGGACTCTGACCTATATGAAGAGCGGCCGACCACTAGAGCTGCCATCTATGATGCGGTAGTGTTGTCGAATGTTTTTGACGTCAAACTTTACCGTGTCCTGGATAACGATAAGGAGCAGCTGCTGTTCGACAGCAACAAGTGCAAGGACAGGACTATAGACGGCATCCTCAAGTGGGCAGAGAAAGGAGGCCGCCCATGACAGGCGAGATACTTGACAAGGCTCTCGAGCTGAAAAAGCGCATCGAGGAAAGCGACGAGTTCCTGTCGGTCGTCGAAAACATGGACCCCACCGATCAGCGAGCTGCAGTAAAAGTAACCACTCCCAAAAGCAGTGCCTCGTTTCCAGTGTACCGCTATCCATCAGTAGTTATTGCGTTGCGTGATGCGATGAGAGAAGAATGGCAATCGTTAAACCAAAAATATAATGAGTTATGAGTACCTTATTGATCGCCTACCTGGTAGGCTGTGTAATCGTCCTCCTGATATGGGTGTGGCTCATCATCCATAACCACACACAAGAGGAAATCGACCTTGGCCAGCTGCTGCTGATGCTGGCATTGATCCTGGCCTCTTGGCCTGGCCTGATTGTGGCACTGGTCGCCATCCTGCAAGACCTGAAGGTTATGAAAGTTGTTGTTTTCCGTATCAAGAAAAGGGAAAAACATGAACCAGAAGGGCCCGAGGTTTGAAGATCTGCCTCTCAAGATGCAGAAACGGGTGAGGAAGCAGATCATCGATATGGTCGCTGAGCGTCCCGTTAAAGTCAGAATGCCGTATTACTTCAAGAAGAAAGGAGGTGTTAATTCATAGGTCAATAATGTGGCAAGGCAGACAGGTATATATAGTAACCGTTAATAAACAAAAGTGTGTTAAATGTTTGATTTCTCAAAAAGCAAACACACCCCCAAGGGGTGTTTAAAAACCAGGGGAGTTCGACTCTCCCCCTGCCTGCAAAGCATCAAAAAAGCGTAATAATTTTCTTTCATAAGATGGACAGGCCTGCAGGGATGCACGCCGTCCAGACATCACCCGGCCCGGGAAGGGCGTAAAACAAACAAAAGTTTTGATTTTTTCTTCATGATAAAAAGATTTAAAGGGTTAATAAATGGGTAATTAATACTACTATGATCGGGAGCCGGACGTCGGGAGACGCTCGGCTCTTTTCGTGACCCAGCAGAGCCTAGAAATGGGGGCCCGCCAAGCACCCTAACGCTCATCTGTGTTCCTTTTCCGCTTGGTCATCTTGAACACCCTCGCCTGGCGGCGAGCGGAGAAACCGACAACACACCACGCCTGCCGCCATGAAGTTACCGTCGCCTGCCCTGTCTTTTCGCAGCTCCAGGCCTGTGCGTAAATTCGTGGAAAATTTAATATAGAGAATTATGGATATCAGCAACATCACTCGGATGATCTCGGCGTTTCGCGCACAGACGTCTCCTAACAGCATCACGCCCGAAGGCCTTGGCTCGATCCTTCAGCACATCGCGAACATGATCGGAGCCCTCAGCCAGATCAATACGAGCGAGGCGACAGACCTCATCGCTCGTGTGTCAGAAGCGGAAGCCAATGCAGAGACGGCCAGGCAGGCTGCGCAAAATGCGCTCACTGCCTCTGAAGCCAATGTCGTCGACTCATTTACATACGAACAGACAGACCGCGACCTCCAGCTGTTATTGAAGCAGCATGGTCATGAAACCCATTCAATCAACCTGCCTGGTGCCACAACCACTTTTGCAGGCCTCTTGACCGCCATAGACAAATACCATTTGGACGTAGCCTACAACAAGCGCCTGAAGGATCTGTACACCACGAAAACACCCTCAGCCGTCACGCTCAACTTCAAGAAGCATGATGACACTGTTGACCAGGTGACCTTTGTGGCTGCCACCAGTACGGATGCCGGACTGATGACAGCAGAGGACAAGTCGAAGCTTATTAGTCTCGAATCGACCATCCGAAATATCCAGGACTGGCAGCAGACTTTTACCTCCAAGTTTGAAAATGAAGTTGCCCATATCGATTCCGAAAACGGACGTATCGTCGTTGGCTGCGAGCATCCGGTATTGCTCTACGGTATGGGTGCGGGACTGGACGGCCCAGATGCTGGCTCGTGTCCCGTGGGCGGCAGCTATTGGGATCCTGAGCAAAAGATGATATGGAATCGTGTACAACCACGAGTGTTTTTACCGATCTCTCCTTCTCAAAGCGTAGTCTATACCAACTTCTATACAGGAAAAAAATATGCCTGGGTCCCTGACGGCCAAGAGGGTGAGATGGTGGAAGTCTCCGACCTGACCGAGAACATGCCTAGTGGCGGCGGAATGCCTATGTCTGATGATGTGTACCGAGCTATCCAAATCAGAGTCGAGGCTTTGCGCTCGATACTGTACTCGCTTACCAAGACGTGGCTTGCCAATCTCGCATTTACCAACGGCAGACCGAGCGACACGTTGCTTGCGCCTATCGCCAGCCAGTTCACATGGCCAGACAACGATGGCGGCAGTAGTGGCGGCGACACGCCGACTAGCGACCCATCGCTCACTGTTTATGTCGATGGCGTAGCGGTCGCTAACGGCAGCACGATTGATGTCGGTACTAACACCGGCAACGGGGTGAGCAAGACCATCACAATCAAGGGCAGTAACCTCACCCAGCAACTGAAAGTCGTTGTCAGCGGTACTGGTTTTGCATTGAGAACAGATGGTTTGGCCACTCAAACCTTAGTTACCGCTGCCAATGCTAATAACGGAACGAGCGTAACGGTGTACTATTTCGGCACAAACACGAACGGAGAAAGTGGTACGCTTTCCATTTCGAGCTACGGAACTGGCGATGATAACATCAGCAGGTCAGTTGCAATCACCGCGACCTACTCACAACAGGGTGGTGGCGATGAGCCGACGCCCACCCCGTCGTTTGACGTTGATCCGACCTCGCTGGCGTTCAACGCCACCGCTGGCCAAACGCAAAGCAAGACCTTCACCGTGCAGGGCAGCAACCTGACGGGTGACATCCAGCTTTCCTCAAGTAATAACCTGTTCGAAGTCAGTCCAAACTCGTTGTCGCCTACTAATGGCAGTGTGGACGCCACTGTCACTGTGACATACGCCCCATCAGCGGCAGGCACTCATTCGGGCACCATCACCGTTTCCAGCACAGATGCGACAAGTCAGTCTGTAGACCTTTCGGGTACCGCGGCTGCTGTTGCGTCAAAGAAGGTGGTCTATAAGCTGCTCAACTACACTCCGCCGACAGGCGAATCGTCAAGCAACAACCCATTCGGCTATTACGAGGAAACTCTCAACACGGCAGCAGCATTCAGTAAGGCGCTCACAGTGATTCAAGGGGCAGCGTCGAACAATGACCTCATCGTCAAGAGCGGTGGCGTGGTCAAGTACAAGTATGGAGGCAGCAACAATGCCACAGGCTATGCTTTCAGCGACGGCACGCTGACCATCACGGCTGAAGCGCTCGCGCTTCTCACCGATGACCTCATCATCGAGGCGACGGCGTGCACGGGCACAGTCACAGTAAAGGCGAGCGAGAGCGGTGTGACTGCCACCATTGGAGGCACAACCATCACCTGCTCCACGTCAAACGGAGATGAAACATATAGCGGTAGCGCAAGCGGCATCACTTCGATTAACAGCATGTCATTCAGCGACAAAACCAAGATAGTGAGCATTGATTTCGGCGGGGCCAAGTTTACGGGTTCGACCCTCGCAAGCGCATTCAGTGGCTGTACGGCGCTCACGCAGTTCAAAGGTCTTGTGGTCACTGGCAGCGTGACAAGCCTTGCCAGTATGTTTGAAAACTGCTCCTCACTTATTTCATTAGAAGCCATCGGCTGGAATATGCCGTCACTTACTAGTCTCTATGCGTTCTTATACAAGGCATCTAATATCACGAAATTCGATGCTTCGACATGGTATGCTCCGAATGTTGCGAATTTGCACGGCATGTTTGCTTCTTGCAAGAAACTTGAAGAGATTGACATCAGTGGAATCAGCACCAAAAACGTAAACGAAAACGCTCCAAACACGATGGACATTGCTCACATGTTCCACTTGTCACCTGATAATACAAACTTTAGTCTGACAAAATTGACGATAGGCGAGTTTGACACTAGCAACGTGACGAATATCGAGACATTCTTCTGGTTAACTGATAATGCGAGCGTTAAGCTACACTGCAAGAGTAGGACGGTTCCAAACATCAGTTCGATCCCAAGTTTGATTTGGTTTGGTAACCAAAATCAATCCAATAACAATAAAAAGTACATGATTGGTTCTGTTTATGTGCCGACTGGTTGTAGGGACGCTTATTATGATGCGTGGAAAGGATATATCGGTCTTGCTAAAGAAAAGTTTTACGAGGAATAAGCAATGGCAACCGACTTAACAAATAACGACAACGCTGGAACTGTGGTGAGCCGAATCAACACAGCCATCGAGGAGCAGAATAAAGGGGTTGACACACTCGGTGCTGACCCCAACGCCAGCACGGTGATTTCCCGCGTCAAAGCCGCAATCGACGCTGAGAACAACAACGAGCTTGAGGATGTCACCAGCAGCGACAATGCGGCTGACTTCATCCGCAAGACTAATGACCTGTTCGCGTCAATCCGCAACGGAGGCGGTGGTGATGAGCCCACACCGCCAGAACCTGATTATGCCTACTGGAGCGGAAAGAAATACATCGCCTTTGGTGACAGCATCACGCATGTTTCAGACAGTTGGTCAGGTGGACCTTACCTTAACCAGCGCTATTGCTATCTTGCGGCTCAAGAACTTGGCATGAACCCCGCTAATAACGGTGCGTTTACCAACGCGGGTGTTTCCGGTATGTTGATGCTCTATAATGGTGCATATAACTACGACCCTAACAACGACGGCAAAATCACAACCTCCAGAGTAGAGACACCTCAGAGGAGTTTTGCTTACGAGCTTCTTGACCCAGATGGGATGGTTACTATCGCATCAGGTGTAAGCGCAAGAGGACCTTATGGTGTTGATTTGTCTCAATATGACTTGATTACGCTAATGTTCGGTACAAACGACATTGATAGGATTAGGTGTTATGAGAAAGCTCCAAGATACCAGCCAGAATTTGCTGAGATAGGCAGCATGGGTGACACTGCGTTGACAAGCTTCTACGGTGCTTATTGCAAGGCGTTGGAACATATTCTAAAAAACAAAAAGAAAAACGCGGTTGTAGTGGTCTGCATTCCGCCGAATGCCACATATCATGATGCGGACGATTTCTTCGACGAGATTGGCGACTTGGTGACCCCTATAACAAATATCGCCAACTCGTTTGGTTTGCCCATCGTTGACTTCTACAACAACTGCACGGTAGAACTCAAAGACGGTGTTCACCCAACCGCAGCGGGACATGTGGTGTTGGCCGACTATTTCAAGCTCCGTCTGGGCGAGATTGCCGCTGAACTACATTTGAGTGATAACTAACAATAACAACATAATAACGCTATGACTGTAATACCGATAGTACAAGGGAACCTGCTGAGGCTGGGCATCGCGCTGCAGGTCGTCAAGATAACCAGCGTGGAGGGCGTGGTCGACAAGCAGGTCGAGGACTTCGTGCCCAACCCGAACTTCCCTGTCAAGGTGCTGTTCACCAGAGGGAGCAAGGTGTATGAGTTCAACGCCACAATGGAGGGCAACGTTGCCATCGTGGAAGACAAAGGCACCGTGCAAGTTGGCAAATACGCCTTGACGGTACTGTGCCGCGATGACGACGGGAACCCCATGCGCTTCAAGCAGAAGGACGCGGTCAACATCGTTGACCTGACGGCCGAGGCTGGCATCGTCCCTGGAGCGGAGTTCGAAACCGGCACTCAGTGGCTCGACGGTGCTGTGTTCCTGTCGCTGACTGCTCAGGGCGGTGGCGGCATCGGTGAGGAGACCGACCCGATATTCAGCGCATCGCCAGCCGCTGGCATCACCCAAGCGATCATCGCCAATTGGAACGCCAAGCAAGAGGCGATTGGCGACTTGGCCCAGATACGCGCTGGTGCTGCCGCCGGTGCGACCGCATTGCAGCCGGGCGCGCTGAACGGCTATGCGACAAGCGATGCTGTCAACAGAGCTATTGCCCGGATTCAAGCTGCCATTGATACCATGATGGGCGCGGATGATGTCACCGATGCCATCGACACGTTCAGGGAGATTGTCGCATTCCTCGACAGTGTAGAGGATACAGAAACGCTTGCCGGCATCATCGCCGGGCTGAACACGGCCATCGCCGCCAAGTACACCAAGCCCGAAACTGGCATCCCCGCAAGCGACCTGGCGGGGGATATTCCTTTGGGCAAACTAGCGGGTGCCATCCAAACATCATTAGAAAAGGCCGACACTGCATTGCAACAGAAAGATATTGATGTGAGTTATGACGCAAACACCAAGACGTTGACACTCAATTTTGGCGGTGGCTTATCAAAACGGTAAACATTTTATTGATATTAAATAGATAATATTATGGGATTAGCAATAATTTTGGGCGATGCCGATTATAGTCAGAGTGGTCTGGGTCAAGTCACCCTCAAGGGGCAGGGCGGTGGCGATGATGTTCCAACTCAAAACGGACTCACGCATGATTATGATGCCTACGGAGCAGGTGGTGCGACTCTTACAGATAAGAAATCAACCACAACGATTACACTTAACGGCTCATACCTCAACAATTATATTTCGCTCAACTCTGGCTCTTCCGATTCTATGCAGGTATCTAGCAGAGCCGCTTGCGGTGCGATGGTTGATGGGTTATATACATGGACATTGGAGATTGTGGCAAAGGTCTCTGGTTGGAACGCAACACAAGACACTCCCTTATATGCCGACTATGGCAGTGAGGCCAACGGAAAGATACAAATTCATCTAGGCACTAACGGGAGTAAAACCGCAGGGGTGTACGTTAGAAACAATAGGGCATGGTTGTTTGATGAGATGGCCAATGCAAACAACGCAGTTGACTATACCGCACCACACACTTTTCATCTTGTGAGAGCATTGGAAAGCACCAGTAGCACATTTAAGTTATACATTGACGGGGTGCTTGTAGATACTGCACAGATTGAGATATACTATAGCACAATTGCGAAAGCAAGCGACATCCTACATGCAACGGGGGAGAGGTTGCTCTATGCCGTGCGTAGTTATGACAGAGAAATATCAGAGGCAGAGGCACTTGCAAACCACAAATATAATGTAGCGCGTTATAATTTTACTTGATTATGAACGAGACAAGAACACTTATAATCAACGGCGTCACTTATGACTTGAGTGGAGATGACTCTTCCTGGGATGGACGCATTATTGAGACCGAAGAGGAAGGATTCTTTGTTGTTGATAAAAATCTGAACATCGGCTTTGACTCTAGTTCCGGGTACACAAAGCAAGAAATCAATAGAATCCTTGGTAAGGATGCAAGTTCTGAGTCCGGAGAGACTAACAAGGCATACGCTGGAGAGAGAATCAATTTGGACTCTACCTATAGGTATAGGCAAAAGTCCTTATTCTCTTTGAGAACGTCCCTCACAAATGGGAGGCAGGGAGCGGCAATATACGGAGATACCCTATTCCAATTCTACCAAGGGACGGAATACGTTGAGCTGTACTCACTAAAGACCAATGCCTATGTGAAAGTGGTTAGCCGCAGCGACGCCATCGCAAGCAACAACCACGCAGGGACTGCAACTTTCGGGAGCCAGAGGTACACGTCAACAGACTTATTCCCGTTGTTGTATGTAAGCGACATGGGGGAGAGCAGCACTCAATGCAAGGTGTATGTGTATAGGGTGACAACGTCGTCTGGCGCAACCGCTCTTGAGCCGAGTTCAGTATCATCGCTCAAACTTGAGCAGACGATTACACTCCCTGCCTACCCGTCAAGTCCTTACCTGCCAGATGCAGCGGTTGACCCAGAGAGTAATACCCTCATTGTCTGGGGGTACTCGCAACAATCCAGAGAGACAGCTGACGTTAGCGGTGTTGAGAATGCAATTCAGATTAAGGTGTGTGACCTGCCAAGGCTTGCGGATGGGAACGTAAAAATCGATGGATATAAGTGTGTACATAATATTCCGTTCCATTGGGGTGTCCAAGACGGCTGCATACGCAACGGCAAACTTTATCTGGTCTATGGTCTATATCCAGACCATGAGGCGGGAATTATTGCTATTGACTATGCGTCTGGTGTTGTCTTGACTCATGTGCCTTTGGATATGGGTGTTAGATTTGAGCCAGAGGGGTTTGATATTTATGATAACGCATTCATTATGACAACTTACAAAGGCGCGTCTGGTTATGCATATAAAATATCCTTCAATTAGGAAATGAGCATGTCGGACGAAATAATGAAGATGCTGTGAATGAAAATATCATTTTGCCAGATATTATGACTAAAACAAATATGAAATGAAGATAGATTACAACGGATTAATAACAATGGCCCTCGACACCATCGAGGCCGTGGAGCAATACGACATCACAACCGGCTATCCGGTGAAGCTGGCGTTGACCGCCCAAAGTTTGACCGCTGGATTATAAGTTCTAGACATGGATATCACACCCGCTGATCTCGTGGGCATCTATGTCCAGGTGGCATGATTCTTGCCAATAGTTGACGAATTGGAAAGAACTGATATGTAACATGTAATGACTTTTGGATTAAAAATTGCTTAGACGGTGGCTGCTCGTGAGAGTGGCCATCGTTGTTTTTCTGTCTTTTAGCGGGTCTCAAAAGCAGGGTAATTTCGCTATATGAACAGACTGACTCCGGAAATAAAACTCAATATCCAGCTCGGCATAGCGATCGTGCTGGTCGCCGCAGGCCTCATCCTGCTGTTCTGCGGCTTCTTCATCGACCCGCAAGGCGAAATCCACAACTCGGTGCTGGTGGCCTTCGGCGAATGTTGCACGTTCGCCGGATCACTCGTCGGGGTAGATTACCACTACCGGTTCAAGACCTACGAGGACCGCCGCCACAACCATCAACCTCCCTATAATCCTGATAACGATGAAACACTTCACGATCCGAGAACTGACTAAGAGCCGCACGGCGGCCAAGTTGGGCATCGACAACACGCCGACGCCCGAGATTACCAGGCGCCTCAATGCGCTTGTCGATAATGTCCTGGACCCATTGCGTGAGAAGTTCGGTGCGCCAATAATCGTATCCAGTGGCTATCGTTCGCCAAAGGTCAACGCTGCAACGCCTGGCGCATCCAAGACCTCACAGCATATGCAGGGCGAAGCTGCCGACATCCGAACCGTAAGTGACAGCCGTGAGGACAACATGAAACTGCTTCGTTGCCTGCTCCAGAGCGGGATTGAGTTTGACCAGATCATCTGCGAGTACCCAGACGCCAATGGACGCCCAGATTGGATCCATGTGAGCTACACAACACGCAGGGCAAACCGTAGGGTCAAGACCACATGCCGTGGTGGTAAATATTATTCCGGAATAAAATTGTAAATAACTACAGCTATGAATGATGACCGCTACAAATCATGCTTCCTGAGCATCGTCTTTATCGTGCTCGTGATACTCGCTTGCCTCGTGCTGCCCCTGTTCATGAACTCCTGCAGGAGCACGAAATCCTCATCCGTCCAGGAGACCGCAACAGCCGAAGCTGTCACGACCTCCAGACAGGATCTCGCCGCCATCGAGCAGCAGCGCTTTGACCGCTCATTCACCATTTCACTCGATAGCCTGGAGCTATGGTTGCCCGTCGGGCAGGACGAACTGCTTCCCCTCCTGCCCGATACGGCATCCTTGGCACAGCGGGGTGTTGCCCCATCGAGAAGCAACGGCCAGGTGCCGGTGCTCCTCAAGGCCCGCCGTGCCAACATCTCCAGCGGTACAGCTGCAGAGAGGACGGTGGTGCAGACAGTTCAGATAGATGACTCTACCAGGACTGCATCTGATAACACCACCAATGAAGCGAGGTCCAGTGATGTCGTTGCTGTCGCTCATCCCGTCCCTCCCTGGTTCTACATCGTCCCTGCAGTCATCATTGCCCTGGTGATTATATTCTTCATCCATCGCAGACTCAAGAAGTGACTCAACGTGTTTCATCATAATAGTTAGGAGGTGCATTTGAATCAAGTCGCTGCCCGACGCTGTCACCCACAGCATCGGGCAGCTTCTCGATGGGCCGTGCTGCCTGCGTGATGCTCCAGCCCACTGCGTTATCGCTGCATCCGGCTGAGGGCTTGGGCTCGCTTCTTCCACCGCAACCCGCCATGCCCGGCTCTCCTCTCTGTAGCTTGAGCTTCATGCCTCGCTCACGCTATAGTGAGGCAAGCCCGCCATGGTGATCGGGGTGCGGTGCGCTCACGTCGCCCACGGCCGCATTACGCTGACACTCCGTTACGCTGGCCACACTCCTGCAGCACCGCCCATCGATGAGGCATGGTGGCAGCTGCACGTCACCCTTGATGCCCCAGACGCTCGCGCGCCAGGCGCATCACCGCGCTTCGGCTGGCTCGGCCTCGCTCGCCTGCACGATTTTAACACCCGTTCACATATTCCGCTAAAGCTACAGAGGGTCGGGCGCAGGCGCAGCGCAGGGCGGGCGGGGGCTCTTCCGAGCGAAACAAGGGGAAAATTCCCCTTGTTAATCCCCTAAACGGCTGTTTTGCAGCCTTGAGAATTTTTGATAGCTTCAAAGCAACAAAAATTAACGAAACGTGCCGCCGTTCCATCACGGTCCCAGCGCCGAAAACGCTGGCATTTTGTTCCCGAAACCGATTTCGGAAACAAATCCGAATACCAGGCTAAAAATTTAACATCCATTGACAGATTGGCACGGTATTTGTGTAAATTTACAGCCGTGAGTGTAAATTTACAGCCAAAAATGTACATTTACAACGCAAATAAATAAATAAATAAAAATAATTACTTACCTTTGCATGGCGAAGTATCGCCCAGCATGAAGAAATCGCTTTAAACACTGAGAATTATGACACAATTACCAAAGTCACTTGAGAAATGTCCAATTGTAGACGCTATAATAGAGGTTCGTTTTGATACCCAATTGAACCCTAATGTAGTGTTTGCTCTCATATATGGTAAAGTGCAGGAAAAATTTAAAGGAAAAGTTTTATCTTTACCGATATCTCAAATGCCACCTGATATCATTCAAAAAGATCCTTCATTAAAATTCAAGCCGCTTTATCGTGTTGAGGGGGAAAATTGCACTTTGCAGATTGGTGCACAAATGATGTCAATGAATTCTAAAATTCCGTATATAGGATGGCAAGACTTTTCTACCTTGTTTTACGAAATCACAACTTCATGCTTTGATTTTATCGGCAAGATTTCAAGATTGGGACTGCGATATATCAATTTCTTTGAAGGCGATATCTCAAATAAGATTAATATTAATTTCAGTCTTTCTGACAAATACCAACCTCGTAAACTGAACATACAGACCGAGGTAGAGGTTGATGGTATTGCTAGCACTGTACAATATTCACCAAATGCTACATGGCAATCAAGTGAAGGTTCAGTGATTGACATAGATACCTTTAAGTTGTATGAGGGAGCGAATCTCGGTTTGAAAGACTTGCTTAATGATATCGAATCAGTCCACCTGTGTGAGAAGAAAGTCTTTATGTCACTATTAAAAGAGGATTTAATTCGAGAATTAAAGCCACAATATTAATCTGATATGCTGCTAGAACTTTTTACATTTACGACTTTTGGAACATTTAAGCCCAATAATTGGGACATGACTTCCAATTCCTTTGATGAGATTGCTTCAGAGAATCTCATTGAGCTGGTTGATGTGCCCAAGGGAGTTGGAATGTTTGGCATGGATGACGATACGTCCATTACATCAGTGGTAAATCCAGTAGCGCTTTCTATGGCAAAATTACAGGTGAAATTGGATTCCTTCCGTAGGCTTCATCAAGGGTGGGATGGCCGTGGAGCGGTTCCTGTTAATATTCAAGCTATAGAAAATGTCAAGTCAATAGCCGAGCGTAAATTGGACGGTTGGAATTTCAAGTTGTGGCAAATAGCCCCGGGCGTAAATGGTGACGTCTTCATCAATTACAAAGGGAAGAATATATTGGCTGGAATAGTTGTCGGGCCTGATACGTTTTCCTATTTCATTGAAGATGAAACGCTCAGAGGCGAAAGTGAAGTCCCCTTTGATAGCTTACAGGTGTTGAACTTGATGAAATCAATCGTAAATGCAAAAGAGCCAGAATACCAGAAAAGTCGATGACGATGAAACTTTATTAAGAGCCATTTACTCACCTTCGTTCTATGACGAAGACGGTTCTTTATCTCCATCTGCTTTTGAGTTGGTTGTTCAGTCCAGCGGCGATCCTGAAACTGGAATTTCTGTTATACGGCCTGTTATTGAAGGATACGAACGATTCCTTCAATGGATTAAGGATAGACCTAGGACAGAGGGAGATGTGTTTAGCGGCACCGTAGAGCTGATAGCAAAATTGGTGAGAGGCATAAGGCTAAAAACATCAAAATCTATTCAGATAGAAATAATTCCAACAAGGCGTGAGTGCCATGCTGAGATTACATTGAAAATTGATGGGGTTCTTGTAGAAGCGGGTTGCCATGAGCCAGAATACCTATCTTTTTTACGACATTTAGTGGATATGGTTCAAGACCAGATTAAACTACCAGCGTGATTAGTGTGCTGTTCTTAGCCTCATTTGGGCTGACTGGCATGGTCATCAAGCGCAAATAAGCAGATTCAAACCTGCTTAATCGGTAGTTTTCACGGAAAATAACGCGGAATCTCACGGAATTTTCACGGAAAATTGAGGAAATTTCGGGAAAATTTCCCCTGATTTTTATGTTTTTCAGCATGTTTTGTCATTTTTCTGGCAAAACATGTTGTGCATTTACAATATCTTCCCCAATTTTGCGGTGCATTTAAAAGATCTCAAGGCCTGCTCGCAGGCTGCTATCCCGTGGGAATGCCCTCCTGCGGGATTTTTTTAACGTTATTTAATACGAAAAATCGTACAAAAGCTTGTGTAATACGAAAAATCGTATTATCTTTGCAGTGTCATAAAACAAGTACTTATGGCAAGAGATCATTTAAATGCTGAGGAGCTCGAGTTGATTGAAGCGATTAGAAACCTGCGGCGAGCCTATCCGAATGGATATGACGAACTGCTCTGGTACGCTCAACAGCTGTTCGACAAATTAGTCGAAATGCCTCCAGGGGATGAGTAATCATCCGACCCCTGCCACGAGCGGTGGGGGTCTTTAAATGATCTTTTTTAGAATGGCCAACCAACACAATTTATTATTAACTTATCGATTCTATTAGCTTTATGAAGACAGAAACTATCAATGGCCAGACAACTATGAAGATGAGATTAAGTGACATCCTGTTGTCTATCACATGGAGGGACATAGCGCGCCGATACTTCGGCAAGTCGAGTTCCTGGCTGTATCACAAGATGGACGGCATCAACGGCAACGGCGGCAAGGACGAGTTCTCGCCCGAGGAGGCGAAGCAGCTGCAGGCTGCACTCTATGACCTGTCCGACCGCATCCGTGCCGCCGCCGACACGATCTAGAGAAAGACATTTCTAATTGCTTCAATCATCCGCTCCCTGCTGCGTCCCGTGCCAACAGCCCTGGCGCGGGGCGCTTTTTAAGTCGTTCTAATAATATGCTTTACGGCATGTTTTAGCAAGTTTTAACACAAAAATTTGCTTTTGTGATGATTTGGACTTATTTTTGCAGTACCAAAAGTTAGACAAACATTATCAACCTTTATTAACCAACCGATTTAAAATGAGCAGTACACTAAAACAGAGACACCTGCGTGTCGTCTCGATTCGTCGCAATTTTGACCGCGACTTTATTGATGGCGTGCTGAGCATTTTGGGAATAGAAATCACAAAAGAACGTCCCCGCTCACGTCGCTATGATGGTCGCGCCATCGCATCGGACTGGGAAAAAGTTGGCCGGGATATCCGTCGTTCAATGGAGGCATATAGCCGAGAGAAAGCACTTGTATAATGGAAGAGGATAACAAGAAACAGCCTGTCGTTCCGGCAGAAGGAGAACTTCAGAGCCCCGATGATAAAAAAGTTGTTCCTGTTGGGGCAGAGAAGGAGGCTGAGGAGTTGGCAGAATTATTGGACGGCTTGCCTGATGAGAAAAAGGCGAAGGTCATGGCAATAGTCCACATGGAAAGAAGCGTCTTTTCGGGACCGTTGCCTCATCCTGATTTGCTCAAGGGCTATGAGGAGGCCCAACCAGGTGCTGCCAATATAATTATTAACATGGCCACGAAGGAACAAGATCATCGCCATCACATGGAAGACGATATGCTTAAGCAAAGATGTAGAAAGCAAAACCGTGGACAAATGTATGGATGCGGTCTTGCTGTTTTCTTTGCCCTTGTAGCATTAGCTTTGGCTATCATGGGACATGATAATGTCGCCATTGTTGTTTTTGGCGCAACAATTACTGCTGTCTTGATTATATATGTCCTAGGCAAGGTTCCTGAGATGATGAAGAAAAGGCCACAGGAAGATGAAGACAGTGACAAGAGTGGTAATTAATCTGTCTTGACCCTGCCGAAAACATGTTTTGCAGCATTTTTCTGAAAATTTCCTGTCAAAAATTTGGCGGGTAATTTTTTTTCGCCGTACATTTGCAGCGCTATCAACATCGATGTTTGTCATCGCCGCCTGAGCGTCGGTTATCCGCTCGAATCTGCTTCGGGCTATTTTTATGCCCGAAAACCAGCCGATAGAAGGCTGCCATTCCGTAACATAAAAGGCGCTCCCTCGGAGATGACACTTGATGTTGATAGCAACGGAACTGGCAGCCGTTTTTATATTCTGCCTATCGCTATCAACATCAAGTGTTATGAACACAACCATTCAAATCAACCGAGAGAGTGCGCCCATCGAGGCGCTGGCCACAGCAGCGGCCAAGGCGCTGCTGAAGTTATTTACCACAAGAATCAACATCCTGCTGGCCTCAATGGCCATGATCTGCCTGTTCTGCTGGCTCATCAGCGGGCAGCACACCTCCATGACCGCCATGGCAGTCCTGGTATGGGTGCTGCACCTGGCCGTCACTTTGGTCATCGACATCAAGAAAGGAGGTGAGCAGTTATGAACACCGGCAACATTCAGCAAAACGACTGGACCAGCCCGGCTGCAGTACGCAATCAACGCACAGAGGCTGAATATTCCCGTGCCCGTCAAGCCTTGATGAACAAAAAGGCCCAGGAACTGCACGAGGTGGATGAGCGCTACCGCATCATCAAGAACGCCTACCAGCTGGAGCGCACGACCATCAAAGAGCAGTTCGCCCTGCAGCGTCTCAACCTCAAGACGCAGATTGAGCACCTGAAGGATAAGCGTGCCGACCTGCGCCACGCCTTGCGCCTCGATGCCCCGACCGAGGGCATGGGCGACCTTGACGACTTCACCACCCGCATCAGCAACCTGGAAGCGCAGCGCATCGGCCTCTCCCGCCAGGAGATTATGAGACTTGCCGATGCTGAAGGCCGCTTCAATGACCGCGCTCAGATCGCAACCGACGAGCGCAAGGCCATCTGTGAACACTACAACAGTCTCATGGAGGAACTGCGCGACAAGTACATCAAGCAAGTGGATGACAACCGTGCTGCAGCCCGCCAAGAACGCGAGGACCAGGAAGGAGGTGCTGAGGTATGAAGTTCAAGTTTTATGTGAACCTCAAGGAGATTCACGAGATGGAAGGCTCCCGAGAAGATGCCCTGCAGTATGGGGATGCTACCGCTACCAAGCATGGCGACATCAACGTGTGCATGTTTGTGCCCGGCAAGCAGGGCCTGACCATCACAGGCGAATGGCAATACCTGGGCACCTTCCATGGCCACGGTGAGTTTACAACTGACGATGGCCGAGCATGTACCATCAAGCAGAACATGACCGGCATGGTGCAGAACGAGATCCAGCCCGAAAAGAAGCGCTGCTCCTGCTGCGACTGCTACAAGCCTCTGCGCATGTTCAACGCCAAGGGCAGCGGCTATCAATCCTATTGCCGCCTTTGCCAGCTGAAGGTCGCCAGGGACAAGAAGAAAGGAGGTGCGGCATGAAGATCTATTTCTGCACCGAGGTAGTGACCTACAAGGCTTCGAACCGTAAAGGAGAAGAAGCGGCATTGTACGCATTGCGTTTCAAGCATCGCCTTATCAAAGGCAAGAAGCCCACTCAGGATCTAATCAAGGCCATCAAGGACCATTGCCGATTGCTGGACCGCAAGTATGCCAAGTCAAGGGCTCGAGGCCTTGTCGTAGAGCCTTATTCCGGTGTCCCAGGCCATTGCCAGATCACCATCTATTGCGGTGACCCCACCAACCAAACCTCCCAGCCCAAGGCGGCAGTGGTCTATCTTGCTGAGCTCGCCGGGGAGATTGACATGGATAAGCAGGAGTCGGGTACTATCGACTTCGGCCAGGAGGAAGGAGGTGAGGCAGTATGAACAACACCAAGAAGCATCATTTCCAGCTGCTCAACGGTCGCAAGATTGTGGTGGACACTGAATGCACGTTCCCCGAGATAAGGCGCATGGGCGACACCATGGCCACCAGCCAGCGCAAGCGCTTGACGGTGCAGGCCTTCAATGAGAGAATCAACAAGTGGGACTACCTGGGCGAGTTCCTGGGTAACCGCCAGTTCCAGAACTGGGACGGCGACCGCTGGCAAATCAACAGTGACTACCGGGGCATGACCCGCATGACAGCGAGAAAGGGGGTGGCTGCAGTATGAATACCGACGGACTGAAGATGATGACCACCCGCTTCGAGGGACGTGGCCACATCGATGTGACGATTGAGAGCATCCGTGACCTGGAGGATCACACCGTGCCTGAGGCCTGCCGCATCCATATCGAGTGGCGCGACCAGGACAACGGCTTCAAAACGCCGGACGACACGATCTGGCTGGACGACATGAGCGACATCGATGTGCTGTATGACGCCATCGGTGCATATATCGAGATGCGCAAGGAGAACCAGCGCAGGAAAGGAGGTGACCATGTTACCGACTGATCAGGATGCTTACGGGCCGCTGGTGGCCGTGCTGAGTGCTTACCTCATGCAGTTTGAGCCGGTGGAGGAAGCAGGCGAAGGTGTCATGCTCAAGACGACAGAGCAGATCGAGAGCGAGATCCAGGATATGATCGAGCCTCTCGAGGGCCAGGTGGCCAAGCTCATGCTCGATGCCGGCTTCAAGGTCATATACGCGCCTGGCGGCCGCCATGGATGGGCAATGCGTTACAGGCGATAGTATCTAAAGAGACAACATTTTTTTTGATGACCGGGGCCTTGCGTCGTGAGACGCGGGGCCCCTTCCCTATAGGGTTTACCCGTCGGAACCCCGGACCCCTTCTTCAAGCGCATAACATAGTGCAGGCGTACACATGTACGGCCACAAGCCTCCAGCCGTGGGGGAGCGGGGGCGCTGCGCCCTACCCGGTACCGCCGCCACCGCTTGTATCTTCTTGATTGATAGGAGGTTGTTCGGGGACTCCATGCATAAACAAGGCTTGCCGCTGCCGCCAAGTTGGCGATATATTCATATTTTTTTTATTTTTACTTTTTAACTTGATTCAAAGGTAAAAAAAAGAGTGCAATAGTACGGAGAGGGGGAAAGTTGCCGAAAATCAGCAACTTACGGCCGCACGATTTCCCGAAAAAAAAAGTGCAGGTTTGTACGTACTGTGCAACTGTACGGGGCCCGAAAATCGTGCAAAAAGTGTGCGCTCACTAACGCACTGACGCACAATTAATTAGGTGTTTCATGTTGGGTAGTCCGTACGATTGCACAGTTTTTTTCGATACTAAAGACCACCCCGAGTGAAACTTTTATATCAAGTTGCTGCACATTTTTGTGCAAGTAATTAGCACCTGAAAGTGAAGAAATTAGTATCTTTGCGCTATCGAATTCCGTTACCGAGCATGAATATCTACCTCACACTTCCGAAATACCTTACCGAGTGGGTCCTGCACGACTGGGGCGACGCTCAGGGCGTGGTGCGCTTCCCCAGGGGCAGTGCCGAGAACGATGTGCTGGAGATGATGCTGGACAAGCTGGGCGAGGACGAGAAGCCTGCCATGCGCAAGGAGGGCCAGGTGGCCATCGCCGTGCCCGATTTCAAAAGCAAGCCTGCCCCCTACTGGTGTGTGCTCAGCCAGGACGCCCAGGATATCCTGAAGCACGTGATCATGGTGCGCTTTCGCGTGCAGCTCTGGGATGACCTGTACCGCGTGGAGAAGCTGTCGCTGCCCATCACTAACTCCATCTACGACTGGATGACACGTCACGGCATCGAGCACGAAGAGAAATCCTGGGAGGCCATCAGGCAGATGTTCTTCCGGCAGCGAAAAGCCTACCGTAAAGGCCATAAGCCGTCAAAACGTCAGATTTAACAGACTTTAACGTAGAATTGAGGTCGAGAAAATAACAAACCTCAACAAGGTGTAACTAAACGCACAAACTGTAACAAACCATAACTGACAACTGAACTATGCAACAAGACTACTACAACCTGCCGGGCATCGTCGATGTGCGGTACCTCAACCCGGGTGACGTTCCTGCCCAGATCATGAGCTCATACGTGGCTGGCATCCCAGTGTCGGTGTTCGTCGATGGCACGCAGATGCCATTGCACGGTGTAGGCTCATGCCAGGCCGTTGAGGAACACAGCAATAACGGCCGTGTCGAGAAAGCCACCCTCACGTTCATGACGTGTGAGGACGTTCCGCCTGCAGGAATGCTGTGGATGGTGCAGCAAGCCAGCGGCGACTGGTTCCTGATCGGACGGCGGGAACCGCCATACCCGACCGTGAAGGTGCAGAACTCGACCGGTGAGCCTGGTGGTGATCGTGCCATCAAGACGGTAACAGTGGAGTTCCAGTGCTTCAAAGCGCTCATTCCGCTGGAAAGATAGGCTCTTGGAGTCTTTTCTACAGCACATTATCTATGGTAATTTTGTGGAAAACCGTGATATTATGGCAAAGAGAAAATCATACCATCTGTATCTGAAGGGATATGTCGGAGGCTGGAACTTCGACAGCAACTACGTCGATTATATCCTGGAGAAATATAAGGACGAGGAAGTGCACGTGCTCATCAACTCGCTTGGCGGCAGTGTGGCCACCGCCCTGAGCGTGAGCGCCGCCTTCGCCCGCCATGGCAACGTCCACGTTCACTACGAGGGCATGAACGCCAGCGCGGCCACCATCGCCTCGCTGGGTGCCAAGAGCGTGACCATCGACCGCAATGCGATGTACCTGGTGCACAAGTGCAGCCAGTTCGTGTTCGTCTGGGATCAGATGAACGCGGACAAACTCGACGAGTTTATCCAGGAGTGCGAAAAGACCAAGAAAGATCTCAACAAGATAGACCTCACCATCGCCAAGGGCTATGCCGCGCGATGCAAGAAGGACCAGGCTGACCTGCTCGCTTTGATGAAGGAGGGCGGATGGCTCACTGCAGAGGAAGCCCTGGACTGGGGCTTCGTCAACGAGGTGACCGACCTGCCCGAGGATGAGAAGCCGGTAATGACGGCTGAAGTGAAGGAGTTCCTGGCGGCTGAAGGCATACCCGTGCCAGATGTTCCCATGGAAGAAGATGCCGACGAGCGTGGCCTTGTCTCCAGACTGAAGGAGTTCTTGAGGGGACTTTACCCTAACCACAGTGAAACAACAAACCAAGTATTAAGCACAATGAAGAAGACTTTTGCTTTTATCGCCGCCGTGCTCGCGCTCGCAACCCTTGAGTGTGACGAGGGCGGCAAAGTTGAGCTTACCGATGAGCAGCTGGGCAAACTGGACGACCACCTGAAGGACTTGCAGGGCAAGCTGGATGAGGCCAACCAGAACGTAGCCAGCCGCGATAAGGAGATCCAGAAGCTCAAGGACGAGATTGCGTCCAAGGATGCCAAGATCGCCGAGCTGGGCAAGAAGCCCGCCGCCGAATCGAAGCAGGTGAACAATGAGGGTGGCGACGAGACCACCGATGACACTAACCCCGAGCTGAAGAGCTACTGCGATGAGATGGCAGAGGCTCAGAAGATGCTCGACAATCTCAAGAAGTAAGCTATGGCAAATCATCTTATCAATATCCTCCCCAGTGAGGAAGATTGGAAGCAGGCGGCCAAGAAGTGGCACAAAACGCTGCTGAAGATGCCGGTGCTCTCCATGAGCGACAGCATGAAGTTCCTGACCCCTATGCCCGGTTGCCGCACCAACCAGTATCTGGGTGGCGTGAGCACGGAAGCCCAGTTCTACCCCTATGCGCCCAACAAGCGCGGTGAGGGTTCGACCGACATCACCTTCCGTGAGTTGCCCATCAACTTCGGTGCTATGAACCAGGACTTCGAGCCTAACGCTTTCGCCCAGACCTTGCTCGGCGAGAACGCTGCCGTTCTCGGGCAGGGCCAGGCCCGCAGCGAGATGGCAAAGCTCATCCTCAGCCAGGTGATGGCCATCGCCGGCGAACACCTCGAGCTGGCACTTGCCAACGCGGTGCGTGACGCTGATGGCGACACCACCATGGACCTGTTTGACGGTTTCATCACCATCATCGCTAAGGAAATCACTGCCAGCAATATCAGTGCTGCCAACAATAACCTGGTGGAGATCTCCGACACCATCGACTCGGCCAATGTGGTTGACCTGCTGAAGTATCTGGAGTTCAATCTTGACCCGCGCCTGCGTAAGCAGCAGCGCTTCCTCTACTGCGACCCGGCTCTGGTTGACCTCTACAACGAGGGCTACCAGCTGACCCATCCTGCGCTGCCCTACAACGAGCAGTACAACCAGCCCTACATCGAGGGAACCAACCGCCGCATGACCTTTGCGCCGCTGCCCGCTCTGGCAGGCAGCGAGTACATGATCATCACTCCCAAGATGAACATGATCGTGGGCTTCGACAACATGAGCGACCTCGAGACGCTTGAGGTGCTGCGCATGGATGTCGATACCTTCACGCTGGCCGCCAAGATGTTCTTCGGTGTGCAGCTGCGCACCCTGGACTACCGCTTCATGAAGGTGGTTAAGTTGTCGTCGGCTATCGAACTGATGAGTGACTTCAATGTTCCTGAAACTCCCGGTAACGGCGGTTAATCGCATGTTGAACCTTTAATTGACAATCGATACAATGAGAGAATGTACAACCGCGCTGCAGAAGTCGCTCGCATGGTGTGACGGTATGCCCCAGTATCCGGGTATCCGTCGCCGTGCGTACTACTGCAACAAGAACCTGATCGCGAAGTGGCCCACGCTGCCCCGTGACACCATGGGACGCCCCACTTCGGCCAAGTACACCGGCGATTTCGAGCTGGTGGAAGGTGCCAAGTTCCAGTATGTGGACATCAACCCCGACAAGTCGCAGCTCACCAGCGAGCCCCAGGGCGAGGCTCCCAGCCAGACCCAGCTCAACAAGCTCGTGCTCATGCACAACGGCGTGGATGAGGAGGCTACCGGCGCAGCTGGCTACGTGAACAACTCCGACAACGTGTACATCGTTGAGGACATGGCTGGCAACTTCCGCGTTGTCGGCAATGACAAGTGGCCCACCAAGTCCACGGTCAACCAGGACAGCGGACAGGGCACGTCGCCCGCCGGCACGACGATCAACGTCGAGGTGACAGACGAGCTGGCCGCTCCCTTCTATGAGGGCGTAGTCGAGACCGAGGATGGTGACGTCTATTCGTCGGTGGTTGCTGCTGCCAACGCCGCTCAGGGCGGAGGTAGTGGCACCGGTAACTAAGATCTAAACAGGTATGGAGAGTGTCGCCGATGGGCTCTTGACGGATGTGCCGGAATCCGCGCAGCTCTCCGCCCTTTTGACCGATCTTGACCAGCCACCACAGCCTAAAGACCTGTTCGCTGTGCAGCAGCGCAGGTCATGGGACAAGTCAGTCGAAGCACGGTGTGACTTCTCCTACAGGCTCAGAATGACGCGCCGAAGTGATGTCAACTTCATCTCCATCTGGCACAAGACGGTTCATGGCCGCACCTTGACCGACATCAAGGCGGACCCTGACATGGTGGAGTTCTGTGCCACAAACATCGTCCCTGCCATCTGTGAGACGATAGGCCATAACCTTGACAAGGGCGGTTGGTGCATCTGCACATCACCCAAGCGCAGACATAAGGCCAGGAACTTCGCAACGCTCATCAGTGAGCGCATCGCTGAGTCCCTGGCTATTCCTTTTTATGAGGATGTGGCCACATGCCGCACACGCCAGCGCGTTAATGCCGTCTTCGACCTGAATGTGCTGCCCAAGGAACCCAACATCATCGTCTTTGATGACTTTGTGACCACCGGGCAGACTCTTGCGGCAATGAAGCAGCTGCTGGCGCCCTACAGGAAGAATCTGGTTTTTTTTACATGTATAGACAATAAATTATGAAAGTTGACGAAAAATTGACCCGCCGCATCCAGCAATGGCTGGAGACCCCGGCTGAACAGCGCAACATCCAGGAGGGTGCCACGCTGCTGCTGAAGCTGAACCGCAACAAGGTGATGTACCGCAACATCATCATGTTTCCCCACAAGTGGGGCAAGGCGCTCGAGGCCGAGTTGCAGAAGCGTCTCGAGTACCGCGTGAACCAGGTGGACCACGAGCAGGTGGAGCAGATGCGCGCCCAGGTGAAGGAAATCGCCAAGTCGCGATCCCTGCATGAGCAGAATCCCGCTAACGAGTTCAAGGCCGGCAAGCGTGCCGACCATGACGTGCTGCCTGAGGAAATCCAGGCAGCCTATGTGGAGAACCTGGGCATCATGCAGCGCATGAGGATGCTCCACGGCAAGCTGGTGTTGCTGGAGGAGGCTGCCGCAGGAAAGAACATCCCCTGTCTTGACGGTGACCGCTATCCCTTCCTGAAGGAGCTCATCGAGCTGGACAAGCAGTATCACGAGAACTGGCAGAAGTATGACGACTTCGACCTGGAGAAAGGCACTGTCGAGCAGAACCTGGACGCCCGTGCCGCCAGCAAGAAGGCCTGCAACATCATCAACCTCAACAAGGGACGCTATCGCCGAAACCCGACCGAGGAACAGAAGAAGCAGCTGGCCGACAATTATGCCCTGGTCATTAACCCCACTGAGAAGATGACCAACGAGCTCAAAGAACTGGGCGTGATTGAATGAAACGGGGGACGGCGGCAAAGTCGCCATTTACGTGACACGCCGTAACCTTACAAGCTATCCTTACAAGCTATCCTTACAAGCTATCCTTACAAGCTAACCTTACATGTCGCTGCCGAAGATCATAGAAGTCTGCAAGGTGGATTTATTCACAAGCGAGAGCGAGTTACAGGACCGCTACGATGCGGTGACGATAGCTCGCTTGATGCGCATCCGTGCCGAGTATCAGTGGGTGATCTCGAATCCTGACCTGCCCGACCGACAGTTTGTGGATGAGTTCACGGGACGTACCGGCTTGACTGACCGTGCCATCTATGCCGACCTGGCTATCATCAAGCAGCTCTTGCCCGCCCTGCAGAGCTCCAGCCGTGATTTTCACCGCTGGAAAGCGAACCAGATGCTGCTTGAGACATACCAGATGGCGAAGAAACGCAAGGACACGAAGACCATGGAGAGGGCGGCTTCCTCCTATGCTAAGTATAACCGTGTGGATCTGGAGGACGAACAGGTCATGCCGTATGACCAGATCGTCGTCCAACCGTTCACTGCCACCAATGACCCGAGTGTGCTGGGCATCACTCCGATCAAGAATATCGAGCAGCGAATCAAAGACATGATCGACAAATACCGCAAGGAGACCATTGACATCGAGGATGTGCAGTTTGAGGAAGCCGACCTCGAGGAAAATGAACTGTTCCAGACAATTCAACCAGCAGATGAAAGCACCCAAGCCGATATACTTCAATAAGCCACAACGGCTGACGCAGCTCATCGGTGCCAATACCACGGTCATCGTGGCTGGCCGTCGTACCGGCAAGACAGATTCAATCGCTGCACCGTATGGGCTGAGGAACATGCAGCGCATGCCTGGCAGCACGGGAGGCATCGTGGTGCCGACCTTCAGGCATGGGTTGACGAACACCATCCCTGGACTGCTGGCGGCTTGGAAACGGTGGGGGTTCATCGAGGGGGTCCATTATGTCGTTGGCAAACGACCTCCAAAGTCCTTTGCCTGCCCCATCATCGATCCGAAATACTATGAACATGTCATCAGCTTCTACAATGGATCTGTCGCCATCATCCTGAGCCAGGACCGCCCGGGAGCGGCAAACTCGTTGACGCTCTCGTGGGTGCTGGTGGATGAGGCAAAGTTTATCGACTACAACAAGCTGAAGGATGAGGTGTTTCCTGCCAACGGCGGCATCAAGAGCCACTTTGGCAAGCATAGCTTCAACCACGCGGTGATGGTGCTGAGTGATATGCCCCAGACACAGAAAGGCTCCTGGTTCCTCCACTACCGCGAGAAGATGGATGTGGAACTGATAGAGACCATCAAGGGGACCCTCTGGGAAATCTGGCACACGAAGCAGCGGATCCGGGAAATGATTGCTGCAGGTAAACCCGTTCCGGGCTACCTGCAGGGAAGGCTGCGGCTGCTGGACCGTGACTTGAACCGGATGCGCAGCGTGGCAGTATATTATAAGGAATACTCCTCAATCGAGAATCTGCAGCTGCTGGGCGAAAACTACATCAAGCAGATGAAGCGCGACTTGACGCCGCTGACCTTCAGGACATCGATCCTGTGTGAACGCATAGGCATCGCTAAGGATGGTTTTTACTCGTCGATGCGTGAGGGCCACAAGTATAACGCCAGCGATTTTGAATATCTCGACTCCCTAGGCTGGTACCCCGACCCGACGGCACTGGACAGCCGTGCCGACCGGGACGTGGATCCTGATGCGCCCATCTGCATCGGGATGGACTATAATGCCAACATCAACTGGATTGTTGCCGGACAGCCGAGAGGGAAGAAACTGCTCGTGCTGAAGTCCTTCTATGTGAAATACGAGAGGAAACTGCCCGAGCTGGTGAGCGAGTTCTGCGCCTATTATATGCATCATCGCGAGAAGACGGTGGTCTTCTACTATGATGCGACGGCCCTTGGATCAAACTATGCTGTGAACGAGCAGGACTTCCACTGGGTGATCGTCCACGAGTTTGAACTGCGCGGCTGGAGAGTGGAAGACGTGTATCTTGGCCCCCCGATGCGCCATGATGAGAAATACCTGCTCATCAACCGGGGCTTTGCAGGGAAACAGCGCCTGATGCCGTTCTTCAACCGCCAGAATAACGATGACCTCATCCTGGCGGTTCAGACTGCAGGCGTGGAACGCGGGCGCAACGGCTTCCGCAAAAACAAGTCGGGCGAGAAACTGGCCGAGAGCGAAGAAGATCTGCTCGAGCACCGTACCGATGGCACTGATGCCTTTGATACGCTGTATATCGGGTGCGAAAAGTTCCCGCAGTCGGTGATGACGAGTAACTACTCTATCGTAGGAATACAGTAATCATAAGTATTGATTTTTTCATAAGAAGAAAGATTAAAATGTCAATAATCTGAGGCGGTGGTGGCGCGTGAGCGTAACCACCGCTGCTGTCTTTGTATGCCTCTCTGCTTGACTGGAGAGGAATGCCATGGGACGCCGCCATAATAAATTTCAGCTGTCATATTGTCCAAGTCGCTCCTGACTTTTTCCGTTGCAAAGTTAGTGCAAGCAGTTACCCTGCAAGGCCATGCACAGTTTCCTATGAAAAATCTCCATCCCCTGCAGGGTAGTATTTCCCATGGAAAGCCTTGCCCCCGGTCACTTACCTTGCCAACTTGAAAAGCACCGTAAAAAGGTTATACGCGACAACATGGACAATGATTATTAACATCTAAAATTTCATTTATTATGACAGCTTCTTATAACATATCATTCCTGGGTTCTCCCGTTCAAGCTGAGAGCCAAAGAGTAAAGAAGGGTTACCGCTCTTCCAAGTACAATAATTACATGGTTGAGGTCGTGGACTTCGACAATGAGAGCCACACCTATGAGGTGGATGCCCGCAGCGAACAGGAGGCCAGCGAACAGGCTGCAGACATGGCCATGGCTGAAGGTCTGCAGGTGAGTTATTGCAATGTGTATTTATGCGTAGATAGTTTTTAATCCATTAAAATTTTTGAATTATGGCAAATCTGATTTTAGCAAGCAAGCGTGAGGTAAAGAGTGGTGCAATGATGTGGCATGTGTACCGTAGTGAGGACAATGTAAAGAGCGATGGCTTCTTTTTCGCTGAGGATGCACCGCTCAAGGCTTTACGGTATGCGTTCATCCTGCGCAAGCGCACTGGCGCAGTGATCCCGAAGGCCATCTATAACAAGCTGATGGCCGAGGTGAAGGCAGCACAGCAGGAGCAGCCCGCCCAAGAGGCGGGCGATGCCCCCGCCGCCGAGCTGTCCCCTGAGGCAGAGGCAGTGAGCACGCACCGAGCACTGATAAAGCAATACAATGAAATGAGGGAAAAGCACCCCGATTGCATCCTGCTTTTCCGCAATGGCGATTTCTACACGGCCATGAATGAGGATGCCGAAGTGGTGGCAGATGTTTGCGGCCTCGTGGTTACTCGTGTCGATGAGATATTCCACTATAACAAGCCAGTGGTTTACACCGCTTTTCCTGCCCATGCCCTCGATACGTACCTGCCCAAGCTGGTGAGGGCTGGCAAGCGGGTGGCCATCTGTGATGGGCTTTGATGCCGTCCTGCAGATCATCGCGCCGAGCGCATCCCTAAAAGGTGCGCTCGGTTTGTCTTTTTGTAGAAACGGAGAAGTAAATAATTTTGTGTCCATGGCAACATCCATAATAAATAATACCCTGCGCGACTACTACTTCACGAGCCAGCTGCCCGATCTGCAATGGGAGACGGACTGTGACTCATTGGACGTGATGCTTTGCAAGGTGGGTAATGACGAGCCCATCCTGAGCGCTCATCTGGCTGCTGTGAATGGAAGGGTCAGACTGTGGGAAGTTCGTGAGTCTGTAGAACGATGGATGCGTAACCATGGAATGGCGCAAGTGGATATGTATGCCAGATGGAAGGAACCGGGTGCAGGAGTATTTGGCAGATTTAAGAATCTGCATGTCTATTATTGCTCAAATAATATGGATGAAGATTGCGCTGGCTGGCTCCAAGATCATTTCTTGACGACCATCGACAGCAAGACACTGCCAGGAACTAATGAAACAGAATTCCTGAGCTTCGTTAATCTGTCCACTGTGGCAATAACACCTCTTGTGTCGGCAACCTGCCGCCTGTCAACTGGTGAAGTGCGTGTAGTGACCCTTGATGGCTACTGTGCAGCCATTCCCGCCAATACTGCACTGATACAACGTATCTCGTGGAATATTGTTGACCTGCGGGCTGCAGTCGTGGCAGCGAATCCGACAGTGGAGGAAGTCTTGGCGGTGGCCATCAATGTCGGAGGACGCACGATGACCTACTATAAGCCGGCGATTCCCGCTAATGCCGAGTTCGTGTTCAAGAACTGCTTTGGCGTTCTGGAGACGGCTTGGCTGAACTGTGTCACCACGACGAAGACCAAGGACGGCCGCAAGGTCGCCCAGGTGGCCAGGCGTGCGACACTCTATGACCTTGACGTGACGGTGACGCATGAAGTGGAGACTGCTCCGCTACCGCTGGAAGTGGCCAGCTGGCTGTCCCAGCTGGTGACTTCGCCTGAGGCTTGGATTGCCGGCAAGCCCATCCTGGTCACTGATGGCGAAACCTCCATCAGCGACGATGCTGCAGAAATGAACACCGTGAAATTCACCTGGCAGCGAGACGATGCCCGTGACGATATCGATATTGCTGCAGCAGATGTGAACATCTTTGTGAAACCTCCCTTCAGCTACCAATTCGATTGATCATGGCCAAGTCGATACATATATCCACAGCGAGAAAGATGCTGGAGTCTGGAGATCCGGTGGATATCACCTTCTGGACGAAGGATGCCGAGCTGATCACGCTGCATGATGTGGTGGGCCTGAGCTACAATTTCCGCTCCGGCACCCACAATATCAAACTGCTGGCAAGTCGCCAGATCCGCACCATCAGGGATGTGTGCCTGTATAAGATAAACGGACTAACCATATACCTATGAGTCAGAAAAAAGAATACGAGAGAATCATGGTGCCGAGCATCCACGACATACCCGGGGTGCAAGCCAAAGCTGCTTTCCTTATTGACAGCGGCAGCGTGTTCCGTGAGCAGAAGATTGATGCCATAAAACTCGACGAAAAGAACTACTTCATGCCATGGGGAAGGGACAATCGTATGCCCTATAACATTATGGATCTAATCGAGAGTGATGAGACGGTATCGACGTGCCTGATGTGGAACGCGCAGATGTGCTATGGCAGCGGATTGCAGTATAATACCGACGGCGCCAGCAAGAAGGTGACCGACGATGTGGAGGAGTGGATGCTGGAAAACTCATTGCCTTCATACTTCCTGGGAGTGGCACAGGATATGAAACACTGGGGATTTTCCATCAGTGTCATCATCCTGAGCAAGGACCGCAAACGCATCTCGAGACTTATCCGCAAGGAGGCTTGCTATTGCCGTTTCTCGCGCGCCGACGAGAAAACCGGCGTGATCGATAAGGTCTATTACGGTCCCTGGCGCGATGAAGTGACCATCAAGGATATCGAGGTCATCCCTTTGCTTAATGAGCAGAATCCTTGGAGCGACCTGCTGGAACGCCTCAAGGATCCTAAAAATAAGGAAGTGAAGTTCGCTGTCGTCACGAGGATGCCGACCAGCGACCACACCTATTACCCGATTCCATACTGGGCTGCCCTGTTCAAGAGTAACTGGTATGACATCAAACGGCTCATCGCCCTGGCCAAGAAGTCGAAGATCCAGAACGCATCCCCCATCCGCTACCTGGTGGAGATATCGGATAAGTACTTTGAACGCATCTTCAGGCAGGAAGGCATTACCGACCCGAAGAAGCGCCAGGAGAAGATCGTGGCCATCAAGAATGAGATCCTGGACTTCCTGAGCGGCGCCGAGAACTCCGGCAAAACCTGGTTTGCCAACTTCTATGTTTCTCCAGACGGTAAGGAGAATCACGAGGTGATGATCACGCGTGTCGATGACAAGAAGGAGGGCGGCGACTGGGAGAGCGATATCCAGGAGTCGGTCAACATGATCTGCTTCACATTCCAGGTGCACAGCAACCTCGTTGGCTCTGTACCCGGAAAGTCGCAGATGAATAACAGCGGAAGCGATAAGCGCGAGCTCTACACCATAGCCCAAGCCCTGCAGAAACCCTATCATGACTTGATGTTCCTGGTGCATCGCATCATCATCAAGTTCAACGGCTGGAAGGGCGTTAAACCTGAAGTGCCGTTCATCCAGCTCACGACGCTCGATGAAGGCGTTGATGCTAAGCAAGTGAAACCCTCTAACAAGAATAACGATGAAGGTAGTAACGAGTAACAATATCCTGATGGCAATGATTCCCAACGTGGTAGTGACCGTGGAGGGAGAAAAGCCCCTTTTTGAGAAGTTGGCACACCAGCTGGAGCTGTCGGAATCTTGGGTCCGTGACACGTTCACCGGGTCTGAAGTCCTGGATGCGATAGCTGCGGAGCCTTCTTCAGACACATGGCGATATCTGGCATCGCTGATTGTGGCCGATACGCTGCGCCGGGCAATCCCTTCGCTGGATGTCGTGCTCACTCCTAACGGCTTCGGCATCGTGTCAAACAGCAACGTGGCTCCAGCCAGCAAAGAACGCATCGAAAGACTTATCCAGCAGATGGCCGCGCAGCGTGACAACTTCATCAACATGCTGCTGCTTGACCTGTTCAAAAGGTCGGACTGGAGAAACACTGAACGCTTTGGGTGGTTCGCTATGTCCCTGCTGCAGGAACCGAAGACTTGCGTGTTGTCGGTCATGGACCGTAACCGTGAGGGACAGCAATGGGACCAGTTCCTGCAGCTGAGAGAACGGGCCATCACGATTGAGGATGCCATCGCCGAGAGGTGGATCAGCCCTGAGGTGATGCAGCAGCTGCGCGAGGTCCTGATTACCGGCGAGAACGCTACGGTGTTCCAGGTCGCCCTGAAGGTGCGCTCCTGTGTGCTGTATGAGCTTCGTGGCAATAACCGCAACCACTGGAACCTGGACCGCATCGTGAACTACATCCGCAACAATGGAGACTTGTTCCCTCTGTGGCCGACTAGCGAAACAGCAAAGCTTTACCTCCAGCCTACAGTGTTCAAGAATAAAAAGAATTCATCCGGTTACTTCTTCTGATCATGACTCCAGTAATCCACCTCACAATGCCCAAGTCATGGCAAGAGCTGGACGACCAGCAGCTCTACTATGTCTATGGTCTGATCGCCGACAACCTGTCCGGCGCTCAGATTCGTACCTATTGCCTGTTCAGATGGGGCAAACTGAGTGTGGTGTGCCAGTATGGCGACGGCTACCTCATCAAGCAGGGTAAGAATGAGTTCTATACCACGGTTGAGATTATAACAGACGCCATCCGTTCGCTCAAATGGATTGAGGATATCTCTGATAAACCTGTAAGGATATCGGTAATCAAGAAACAGGAAGCCGTTGATGCGATGCTGAATGGTGTGCCGTTTGAGGACTATCTGTATCTCGAGAACCTGTACCAGGGATTTCTCAATACAACCAGGCACGACCTGCTCAATGAAATGGGACAGCTGCTCTATGGCAGCGATAAACTGATGTTCGGCCAGGCAGAGAAACTGAACGTCTTCTACTGGTGGACATCGCTGAAGGCCTATTTCAGCAAGCAGTTCCCGAACTTCTTTGTGGCGGCATCGACTCCGACGGACGGCAACCTGTTGGGCAATTCAAAGTCTATTGGCCAACAGCTGCAGGAGGCGATGAATGCCCAGATCCGAGCTTTGACAAAAGGAGATATCACTAAAGAGAAAGAGGTGCTGGCCATGGACACATGGCGGGCTCTCACCGAACTTGACGCACTGGCCAGGGAGGCCGAAGAATTCAACCGTAAATATGGCAAACATTGATAAGAACTATAACTGGGACGCAACGAGCTATTTCCGCCGTTTGGTGGAAACTAACGTGTTGGCTCAGCAAAAGGGCTACAGCTTCGCCCAGGTGAGCGGACTGGATGGCCTGGAGGAGTATATCAACCAGGCTCAGACAGCGACCGCTGCTGTGTGCGTGAGCGACATTTCCCCGGGCTACACTGAGATGAACAATACACCTCATACCAGGCGCGTCAAAACGGTGTTTATGATGAAACGCCATGCCTTGAACGATATGAAGGCGCGCCAGGCGTGCATGGACGAGATGCGCGAGATCTTCCGGCAGATGATGAGCGTCCTTTTTAAAGAGCGCACACGCATCCAGGAGGGCTTTATCTATCTGGATCCTCGTGTCTCGTTCCAGGAGATCGAGCAATACTTTGCCATGGGAACGGCCTGTGCCTACTTCCAGATCGGCTTTGATGTCTATACCAACCTTGTCTATCGTCCTGAAGAATGGCTGAGCTGACCGAGGAAAAAGCCATCCAGGAACGCGAGAAATACATCAATGCGTTCAACGATACGATGGTCAAGATATGGAAAGAGCAGATCATCCTGCTTGGCGTGATCGATACCGGGCAACTGCTGGAGTCGCCCATCGGCATCCGATGTGACAAGAATGACAAAATCACAGCCATCACCCTCTCACAGTCCTTCCTCGAATATGGTCTGTGGCAGAACTATGGTACGGGTCGAGAAACGCCTAGGGGCAACCCAGGCGATATCGGAAGATCCAAGGTGCGCCAGAAACGACCATGGATGTCACGCAAGTTCTACGCCTCATTCATGAATCTGAAGGAGTTCATGGCGGATTCCCTTGGGCGCGAGTTCTTGGGTATGGTGAGCGATGCCCTTGACGCTGACAAGATGCGCCGGAACAGCCGCTACTATCAAACGCATTGAATTGTTTGTTTAAGACATAATTTTTGACAGGGCAGGCTGCGCGGGAGCGTCGCCTGTTCTTGAAACAAAAAAGCCGTTCCCAGGGGAGGGTTCGGCTTTTTCGTAGCAACGGAACTGAGGCTGACTGCCTTCCGAAAAAATGGCTCTTTCGAGACGACTTGTTGATGTGTAAGCACTGCAAAGGTAAATAGAATTATTTACATGAAACAAATATAAGACAATAAAATTATTACATTTAACATTATTTTGCAAATAATACTATTTACATTGGTGCTTTTAATGTAAATTTGCAGACAATTATGACACGCGTAAAAGAAATATTGAAAGAGAGAGGTATCACCTTGAATGAGTTGGCTGAAACTCTCGGCGTTAGCCGTCAAGCGTTAAGTAGGCAGGTTCAAGGAAAAATGTTGATAGAAACCGCTGAAAAGATAGCTGCAGCCCTCGATGTCCCATTGTGGCAATTGTTTGCGGATCCAGTAGTTGTTTCTAATGATGGGACAAAGCTGTTATGTCCTCACTGCGGCCAGCCGATCACGATAGAGGTAAAGTGAAGCATGGCATGATTTTTGCAGAATAATTATAAAAACAAAGAATTATGTCACTGTTTGAATTCATAGGAGATCTGCTATCAATGTTAGGACTGGGAAGCTTGTCAGTTTTATCAGTTCTTTCAGGCATAGTAATACTCTTATTCTGTCTATTTGCTGGCATGGTTCTTCTTTTGTTCCTCTGGGCTGTAATGGCTGTGGTTTGGTCCTGGATGAAAAGAGCTTATTATGCTATTACAGGCAAAGAACCTCCCGAGAATGAACAGCTATTATGGGAGAAATGGATTGATAAAATTGGTTGAATCGAAACTAAACTTATTATTTGAAAACAGACGGCGGCAGTATATCTGTCGCTTGTCTTTTATGCTTATGACTTAGTCATGTATCTTTGTCATAAACAATTTGACAAAGATATGAGTGATTATAACAGCACAGCAACAACGACTCTTTATGTCAATGGTAAGCCAGCAGAAAGTGAGATAAAGCGACTTAAGCAAGATGTCATTGATTATAGAAACGAACTCTATAGGATTGCAACTGATAAATCTTTAGGTGTGAACTCAAAACAGTGGCAGGATGTTCGAAAAAAGATGATTGATACCGAAAAAGAACTCGGTAGGATCCAATCCGGCGTGGCCAATGTGACACAGGTGATGCATCGTCTTGATAAAGCCACACCTAATGAGCTGAAAAAAGTCCTGAAGCAACTGAAATCTGAGTTAGATAACATTGAGCGTGGAAGCAGGGCTTGGGACGAACATCAGCGAAAAATCCGAGCTGTGAAAGAGGAACTTGCCAAAATCAATAAGGAAGCTAAAGTACAGACGTCATTGTGGGATAGATTTGCCAAAAAGATGTTTGAATGGGGAACAGCCATTCAAACAGTGATGGCCACCATTACAGGTATTACTTTGACCGCACGACAGGCCGTCAAAGCATATGCTGAAATTGACCAAGAAATGGCCAATGTCAGGAAATACACTTGGATGGCAGCAGAACAAGTAGCTGCACTCAATGACGAATTCCTGAAGATGGACACCCGTACAAGCAGAGCTGGATTGAATCAACTGGCGCAAGAGGCTGGCCGTCTGGGTATGCAGAGTCAGGAAGATGTAATGGGTTTTGTTCGTGCTGCTGATAAGATTAATGTTGCCCTCAATGAATTGGGTGAGGGGGCCACGCTAACCTTGTCGAAACTGACAGACATATTTGGCGATCGTCAACGTTTGGGCGTTGAGAAATCACTGCTATCTGTGGGTTCTGTCATTAACGAATTGTCTCAGAATTCTACTGCTTCAGCTGCATATCTTGCAGAGTTCGCCAGCCGTCTTGGAGGTGTTGGTGCTCAGGCAGGCATGACTACTCAGCAGATTATGGGCTTTGGTGCCGTACTTGACTCATACAATCAAAAAGTTGAATCCTCTTCCACTGCTTTGTCGCAGGTTATCGTTCGTCTATATCGTGAGCCTGCAAAATATGCCAAAGTCGCTGGTTTAGATATCCAGCAGTTTACAGAGCTGCTGAAAAAAGATGCGAATGCAGCGTTGATCCAATTCTTAGAAGCCCTTAATAAAGCAGGTGGTATGGATGTTCTTTCACCGATGTTCAAGGATATGGGTGAGAATGGTGCCCGTGCCATTACTGCATTGTCAACTCTTGCTACACATATTAATGAAGTCAAAAACCAGCAAGAAGTAGCGAATCAGGCATTCAGTGAAGCTATTTCTATTGACAAGGAGTTTAATGTACAGAACAATACTGTGCAGGCTGGACTGGAAAAAGCGAAAAAGCATTTCAATGAAATGGCAATCACCCTGGGTGAAAAGTTGGCCCCAGTGATGAAATATACAATAACATCTTCAGCTGCAATGATGAAAACCATTGCAGCATTAGTGGACTTCTTTGTTGCATACAAGGGTGCCATTGCACTTGCTACTGCTGGAATTATTGCCCACACAATTGCTGTGAAAGCAAGTACTATCGCCTTTAGGGCTCAATACTATTGGTTAGTATTGACTGAAGCATTTACGGTAAGATGGAGAACAACGTTGTTGGCGACCAAAATAGTAATCTTTGCTGTTACGGGACATATCAATAAAATGAAAGCTGCCTATGTGGCTTTTCATATGCTCACAAAAACGAATCCTTTGGGGGTATTGATTTCTGCCGTTGCTACGTTGGGAACTCTCTTTTATGGATTATACACAAAGATAAAGAACACAAGAGAGGAACAGGTTCGTCTGAGAGAAGAGGCTAAAAAAACGGCAAATGCCATCCACGATGTTGAGGGCAAAATTGGTGAAGAAACCGCATCGGTTAAGCGTCTTACGGATGCTATCAATGCTGAGAACATTGGTAGTGGAAAACGTAATGCTCTAATTCATGAATTTAACAATAAATTCAGACCATATCTGACCAATCTTCTGAGTGAGAAGTCAACTGCCCAGGAAGTAGCTGCGGCTTATGCCGAAGTGGTGAAACACCTTCGAGCCAAATTGCTGCTGGAGGCTAAAGAAAAAGACCTGCAAGACAAGGTTGGTCCTCGTTATAATTGGGAAGCACAAAGACTCTCTGAATTTGGCGCCGCCGCTTCAGGCGCTGGATCTCCAGTCACAAGTTCTTGGCTGAAAGAGGCTACAGATGAAGCCTATGCCGCTGGTACTCGCGATGCGAAAAAACTGATGGATAAGGTCTATGCTAATTATAAAAAAACCGCCCATACAGGAGGTTTTATTGAGGGTGTGGGTGGACCTGCAGGGGAATATGAAATCAAGAGGTCGATGGAAGCCTATATTCGGCAATATGTCAGCACTCGGGTCCATGAAGAGCGAGTTAAACGAAAATGGGCTCCTTATGAAAGTGACATCGATGCTGCTATAGGTACTGCGATGGATTATGGAGGTGGTGGTTATTCATCAAGTGGCGGTGAATCTGGATCCAGCGGAGGAAGCACTGTAAAGCCTGACAAGTTCGCTCAAGAGAAATCTTGGCGAGAGAGGGAAATCGCCCTTAATAAGATTGCTTGGTTGAAGGGTGAGAAAGATTATGAGGAATACACTAATAGAATGCTGGAGATAGAAACATTATATCACGGTTTGCGCCTCCAGCATGATGATCTCGAGGGCAACGAACGTGTAACCATCCAAGCCGAGTATTTGGAGGCACAAAAGAAGCAACAAGAGCAATATGATAAGTGGACTGTTGAAGAAGAAAACAGAGCCTATGAGGACTTGAAGCGAGAGATCCAGGATGACTACCTGCAGAAGCGCATCACCACTGAGACCTACAACATGGAGCTGGAGAATATCGAGATGGCTCACATGCGCGCGCTTACCTATATCACTCGTGAAGGTACCGAGGAACGCAAGAAAGCTGAAGACGAGTACCGAGCAAGATTGGTGTCTGACCAGCAGAAGCGCCAAAAGGAATATGAGGCGGCCGTCAAGAAGCACCAGGAGGAGCTGACCAAGATCTACGACACCTACTATCTGTCCGACAAAGAGCAGAAAGACCGCCGCTATGCTGAGGCGAAACTGCTCATCGATGAAGTCTATAAGCAGGAGCTGGCCAAAGCCGGAGATAATGCTGAAAAGAGGACTGACATCGAAAAGCGCCATGCTGCAGCCATAAAGAAGCTGTATGAGGAAATCTATGGCGAGACCGGGAAACAGGCTCAGTCCCTCGAGGAGTTTATTGGAAAGATGCTAGACAAACTGTTCGGTGAGGGAACCTGGGAGAAATACGGGGAAATGCTCAAGTCGATGTATTCCTCCATCGCCTCAGTGTTCGACAGCCTGAGCAAGATGGCCGAAGCCGAAAGCGAACTCCGTACGGCCAGGCTGGAAAAATACTATGAGCGTGAGATATCCATGGCCGAAGGTAATGCCTATATGGTGAAGCAGATCGAGCGCAAGAAACAGAAAGAGGAAGCAAAGTTAAAAGCTGAAGCGACTAAACGACAGTTTGCCCAGCAGGTGATTGCGGCAGTGGCCGAAACGGCGCTTGCTGCAATTAGAGCCTATGCAACTGCTCCTGCGCCTACGATGATCTGGGGACCTATCGCTGCTGCCATGGCAGTAGCAGCTGGTGGCATCCAGATTGCGGCCATCAAAAAACAACAGGCTGCCTCCTTGGCTCAGGGCTACTCGCAGGGTGGCTTCACCCCTGATGGGCGACCTGACCAGCCTGTCGGCATCGTCCACGCAGGCGAATGGGTGGCATCACAAAAACTGCTCAAGAATCCTCAGACCCGTGCTGCCATTGAGGCGCTGGACTATGCTCAGCGCACAAATACGGTGGGACGCCTCTCCCCTGCAGACGTGTCCAGATCCGTCACCGCACCAACAATTATTGCCGGTGCGGCTGGAGATGGATCGATGCAGCGCACGATGACCGCCATGGTCGCTGTGATGGGACGCTATGGCGACACCATGGAGCGTCTTGGCCAACGTCTTGACGAACCGTTTGTCACCGTGAACACCGTCACTGGAGACACCGGCATCAAGCAGGCTCAAGACGAGTATCAACGGCTTCAAAATAACACCCTTCCTAAATCCAAAAGGAAATGAATCTGATTATATCCGGGAAACCTGCCGCCATTAAACAGGGCTCGAGCTTTGAATATCATTCGGACAACAGGCTGTTCAATGATAGGGATGACTACTCAATGAACATTGAATTGCCCCTTGATTGCCGGGAGAATGCCGAGATCTTCGGCAACGTCAATCGCAAGGATGCCGACATCGAAACCATCTACTTCGATGCCGAGATCATTGCCGATGGGTGGCACAAGTCTGGTGCCGTGGTGTTGACCTCAATCACGGACACGATGGCCAAAGTCCAGTTTATCGCTGGGCGGAGCTTCCAGAACTTCTACCCCTCGTTTGATGATACCTTCATCAATGAGCTGGATCTGGGGCTGATTCCTCGATGGGTGCCGAACAATTTGAATGAGCATCAGGGCAATGGAGGCGGGACCTCTGGCGGTGGAGGACGCCGCCGTGCAGGTCGCACAGGATATGCAGGAACCAGGGGAGGCAGGAATGACCATACACAAGCAGCTGTATCAAAATCTCCTGAGGAGGCTTGGGCTGCAGATGATATCATCGCACTTCCTTGGGTGAACGCCTCCAGCGGTAACATGCAGAATAGGGTGGATGTCATCCCAACGGGTGCCACCTCCTGGGTCTTCAAGTGGCATGTCAATCAGGATGATGATGATGATACCGAAGTCGTGACGGGTCTCTCCCTGCAGATCCGCCTCTATAAGATTGTGGAACTGATTTGCCAAGCCTTGGGCTACACGCTCAATGCTGAAGGATGGAGGAATAGTGATTTCTATTACCTGTACTCCTTCAATTCCCTTCCTTATGCCTGGGGCGAATGCAACTGGCAGGACACATTGCCACACTGGTCCGTAAACGAACTTTTCGAGCATCTGGAGAAACTGATGCTTTGCGAGTTTGACATCAACCACAAAGAGAAGACTATATCATTTTCGTGGAGCAACGAAAATGTTGTGAATGCCGGCATAGTCGCCATTGATGAAGTGGTTGATGAATTCACCGCCACCCTCTCTAAGGATGATGACAGCCAATACCACGCATTGCGAAACTTGGGCTATGCCGATGGTGGCCACAATATGTCCAACATCTATTCTTGTTACTGGTATTTCCATAAGAACAGTGTCTATTCAATGGAATTTGAGACGCTGGAAGACCTCAGAACATGGCTCAATTCACGTGATATCTCGTTCTTTGCCGGTGATGTGGTTGATTGGGTGTTCCATGTCGCAGATGTTGACAACTACTTCGTGCTGTATTCAATAGACCGGCAGAAGTATCAGGGCAATGGCTATCCCTGGGACTATGTGAATTTCTGCTGGCTGTTGCCTCTGAACGCATACGGCGACAGGATCTTTGATGCGGATGACTGGGAGAGCAAGGAGGAAATCGGCATTATCCCTGTGTGGATGGATGATATCGGGAATGGCTTCCTGCCATTCTTTGACGCTGGAGAGCTGGATAACGAATCGACATCATACAAATCCTATAAGAGCAACAACAGAAATCAGAGTGGTGCTGAAGGGGATGTCGAATGGGACCAGGTGTTGCAGTCTCGACGCTTCCAGATCATCCAGGCTGGAGACGATGGTTCAAAGACGGATTATTCATCCCTGCAGGTGGGGTTCTGGTTCGGTTATAACAACAACGAGCAAGGGTTTGGCAACTATTACCTGCCACAACCTTTCCTCGATGAATATAAAATGATTACGGTTTTCTCGTACAACTCCTACACAAAGGAGTTTAATTGGACATACTTTCTGAAGCTGAGTGGCCACAATGCCAGCCTTCGCATAAATAGTAACCTGTATGGCCAAGGTGCAAATCTTGAGCAGACAATCCATATCGACAACCGCAAAAAATACGAGTTTTCCTTCCTGATGGAGGGATTGCCCGACGTTAGGGCAACCTTCATCATCCGGGGAAAGAAATACCTCTGCAGCTCCATCAAGACCGATGTCACTGAGAACGGAATGAGCCAAATGAAGAAGGGCACCTTCTGGCGGATCTTAGAGTGAACCTTCCCAGGACAGCACCTGCTCGTTGGCTCTCTGCAGGTGACGGGTATAGACCTCGGTGATAGCCAAGGAACTGTGCCGTGCCTGATCCCTGACGGCAATGCTGGCAATGTTCTTGTCCAGCATCTCGGTGATACCGGTGTCCTTCAAAGAATAGAACTGCCATTCCGGGCGTAAGTTCAACGCCTTTCGAACCACTCCCCAATGATGCCTGAAGATGACTGGGTCAACCTGGTGGTCACCTGGCCGCAAGTCAATGGAAAAAAGGAAATCCTGACTGGCGGCATGGAAGGTGCCCAGCTCGATAGCATGAGCAAGCACCTTCTTTGGAACGGTGACCACCTGGGTCTCTCGGTTCTTGGCTGCATCTGCTGGGATGGTGATAGTTCCTGCTTTTATATTAATCCAGCCAACCCTCAACCTTGTCATCTCGACAGGCCTGATGAAACAATTATAAAGAAGCTGGCAAGCCAACAAGAAGTAAGGATCATTCTGTTTCAGATATACTGATATCTGCTTGACGATGTTTGTGGGAATCACCTGGCGCTTCTTGCGCAGGTGCTTTTTGTCGATATAAGGAATACCGTCTGTTGGGCGAGTTGTCAAGTAGCACTTGTCTACTGCCCAACCGCAGAAGTTGCTCAGCCAGGAAAGATAATTGTTTCTGGTCTGGCCACCGTTATCACGGTCGATGAAAATGTAGTCCAGGAACTCCACGATGTAAGCCCGGTCAAGCTGATACATATAATATATGGGATGCTCATCGATGTATCCCAGCAGATTGCGGAGGTATGACTTGTAACCGACATAGGTCTCTTTGCGATAGTTCCCGCTGGAGTACATCTTATCAATGTATCGCTCATAGGAATCGCACACATCAGAAAATAAATGCAGGTCGCCGATGTCCTGAGCAATCCAGGGATTCCACCCCCGCTGCAGCTGGGTGGTGATCCTGCCCATGACCTCGCGGGCGTAGGAGCGCCGTTTGCCAATCGATTTGATTCTGTTGATCTTGATTTTCTTACGCCGCAGCTTCCCTTGTGCGGGATCGAAGCAATAAAACTCAATGTACCATTCAGTTCCTTCGCGTAGAACTGGCAAGGTAAACTGCTTTACATAGTCGGTATTGCCATGCTTGTACGGCAATACAAAGTTTTTTTGGGGATTGCGAGGAGTCAACATTTTTTTTGATGACATTTCTTGCGAAACACCACCTGTGTTGATAAAAGGGCCAATAACGTCCAATTTGATTTGTCCCGTTTTTGTCCCGGCTATTTTTGAAAAAGTGGCCTAACTTGATAGAAATTAACAAGTTAGACCACATCGAGTCGGGGTGAGAAGACTCGAACTTCCGGCCTCCACGTCCCGAACGTGGCGCGCTAACCAACTGTGCTACACCCCGAATCTCGTTTTAGCGGTGCAAAGGTACTGCTATTTTTTCAAATGGAGCA
>Ga0247609_10000618_pt1 | contig 47812 bp, 39 predicted proteins | sample 172DNAGHGlowgp2_FD_193487 | JGI IMG/M metagenome (GOLD analysis project Ga0247609, IMG submission 193487) | Sheep rumen microbial communities from Palmerston North, Manawatu-Wanganui, New Zealand - 1728 DNA GHGlow gp2 | ecosystem: Host-associated > Mammals > Digestive system > Stomach > Rumen ... | reverse complement strand
CCGTATTTTGATGCAGACAGGGAAAAGGCTGACCCTAAGAATCAGCGTATTCCAGAGCGGATTGCCGCCATTCTCGCGTCCATTAACAGTCGTGAGAACTATATTCAGACGGTCACTCAAGAGGACCGTATGATCTGCGAAGGCTATTACCGCCACTCCGGCAGGGATCGTCAAAGGCCTACGGTCACACGTTCCGAGAAGATTGTCTTTTCGACGGATGCATGTGTTGGATGCGGTGTCTGTACCTCAGTCTGTCCGCATGGTTCTTGGAAGGTCGTCGCCGAAAAGGGTGTTCCTGAAGGCGATTGCGAGAACTGTCTGGCCTGCGTCCATAACTGCCCGCAGAAAGCCATTTCTATCATCCCCACGCCTCCAGAGCCTGAAGAGCCGAACCGCAATGCCCGTTATCGCAACCCCAACGTGAAACTTGGCGACTTGATAAAGGCCAACAGCCAGAATTAAATGAAATCAGAAACAAATATGAAACATGTTTTATTATTTTTGGCAGTAGTGCTCCTGACAGGTTGCTCGAAAGACAGCGAAGTGACGGCACAGACTATGACACAAAAATTGTATATCACCATCGATGGTAAGACGCTCTCCGTTGAGCTGGTCGATAATGTCGCCACGCAGAGGCTGGTGGCGGCCCTACAGGAGGGTGATATCACCTATGAGGCCCATGACTACGGTGGCTTCGAGAAGGTTGGTGCACTGGGACGCTCCCTGCCAACGAATGACACGCAGACCACAACACAGGCTGGCGACGTCATCCTCTACAGCGGCAACCAGATCGTGCTCTTCTATGGATCAAACTCATGGAGTTACACCCGTCTGGGGCGTATGGAATATTCGTCGCAGGCGGAATTAGAGTCTTTCCTCAAAGCCGGGCAGGGGAATGTCACGGTGAAGCTCTCGCTGTCATCGGGCGCAACGGCTATCAACAGCATGCGAAGCACAAGTGCTGAAGAGGGTGCTTACTATTCACTGAATGGCCAACGGGTGGAGCATCCGACGAAGGGAGTGTTTATTAGAAACGGTAAAAAGGAAATTATATTATGAAGAAGGTATTATTAGCCGCAGCGCTCTTGGGCGGAATGCTCGCAGGCTGCACTAACAAAGAACAAACTAAAGCGGAAGAAAATATGACAACACTGAATTTGACACAAGAATGGGACAAGGTGTTCCCATTGAGCGAGAAGGTAAATCACCGCAAGGTGACGTTTGAAACACAATATGGTTTGACACTGGCAGCAGACCTCTATACGCCTAAGGATGCTGCGGGGAAACTGGCAGCCATTGCGGTCTCCGGTCCCTTCGGTGCCGTAAAGGAACAGTCGAGCGGGCTCTATGCCATGAAGATGGCGGAACGTGGTTTCGTGGCACTGGCCTTCGACCCTTCCTATACAGGTGAGAGCAGCGGTGAACCGCGTCGCACAGCTTCGCCCGACATCAACACCGAGGACTTTATGGCTGCCGTCGATTTCCTTTCGAAACAGGATAATGTAGATGCCGAGAAGATAGGCATCATCGGCATCTGCGGTTGGGGAGGTATCGCCCTGAATGCAGCCGCTGCCGATACACGCATCAAGGCTACCGTAGCCTCAACGATGTATGATATGACCCGCGTCAGTGGCAATGACTACAACGATGCTTTCGATAATGAGCAGTGGCGCCACAGGAATCGTGAAAACCTCTCCAAACAGCGTCTCGCCGACCCCAATGCGATGGCTGGCGGTGTGCTCGACACTGTGCCCCCACAGGCGCCTCGTTTCGTTCACGACTACTATGACTACTATAAGACCGCACGTGGCTATCACAAGCGCTCAGGCAACTCAAACGACGGCTGGCGTGTCATCGGGACCCAGGCATACGCCAACAGCCGCTTCCTCTATTACATCAACGAAATCCGCTCTGCTGTTCTCGTGATGCACGGTGCCGATGCCCACTCACGCTACTTTGGCGAGGCTGCCTATCACTATATGGTAGATGGAAAGGCTGAGGGCTACAAGTTCGTTGGCGAACCCAACCCCAACCCCGAGAACAAGCAACTGCTCATCATCCCCGATGCCTCTCACTGTGACCTCTACGACGGCGGCTATGAGGAAAAGGAAGGTAAGGGACAACCGAAGAACATGATTCACTGGGATACATTAGCCGACTTCTTCGCAAAGTATCTAAAATAAAGGGGAACTCAGGGGAGCATGGCTATGACTTCAATCTCTACCAATGCTCCCTTCGGCAGCGTCTTGACGGCAACGGCAGAACGTGCAGGATACGGCTCTGCAAAGAACTCCGCATAGACGGCATTCATATCGGCAAAGTCGTTCATATCTGCCATGAACACGGTTGTCTTCACCACATCACCCATTGTCAGACCAACCTCTTCCAGGATGGCCTTCACGTTGAGCAACGACTGTCGGGTCTGATTCTTAATTCCACCCTCTACAAACTGTCCTGTAGCAGGGTCGATGGGAATCTGGCCCGAAGTGTAAACAAGATTTCCTACCTGGATGGCCTGACTATAGGGACCGATGGCAGCGGGTGCCTTTGTTGTGCTGATTACTTTTTTCATATCAGAAGAATTTTAGGATTTCGTCAAGGTTCTTTCTCTCCGGACGATTAGGTTCCTCAGCCCTGTAGCCGAGTGCGATGACGGCCATGACTGTCTCGTTTCCCGGAATGGAGAACAGCTCTCTCAGTTTGTCGGCATCACGCATACCCATGATGAGCGTGTCGAAGCCCATGGCACGGGCCTTCAGTATCAGATAGCAATTGCTCAGGCCGTTGTGTTAGCACTTCGTCGAACGACGGGGAGGTGGCTGTTTCACGCTCATGGTTGCCGCCATTGTAGCAGCCTGCCAGTGACAACAATGCCATAACAGCACTCAGGACAACAATTTTCCTTGTCATAGTTTTAAAGTTTTTGTGGTTACTATTGATCTTCTCATCAAGTCATAGCGCTTGATGTTGCAAAGATACAAATATTTTCGGATAAAAAGCTTTTTTACCGCTTTTTTTAGCAAAAACAATGAATACAGCTCAAGTGTCGCCAAGGAAATTGGCAAAGTTAATACACTCGGCAATATAACAAATGATTTTATTTTGTTTTGCTCTCGACTTTTCGTAACTTTGCCAATGGATTTGGCGAAGTTACTGCGTCTCGGCAAAAAAAGGAACGAGTTTCTTTGTTTTGCTCTCGACTTTTCGTAACTTTGCATCATGAATGACAAAAAAACAGCACATACAACCACAATGAACTATACATTAGACCCGCACGGAGAGGAACTATTCAGGCAGTACCAGATGATGATGCCCGTCTTCAAAAAGACTGAGATGCTGGCTGTAGAGACGCTGCAGACGGCACTCCAGCAGCAGAACATCTACGTCACCTCCATTGAGCACCGCATCAAGACGGAAAAGTCACTGATAGGGAAATTGGAGCTGAAGGGGGCAAAGTATTCCTCCATCAGCGACATTACCGACATTGTCGGCATCCGCATCAACACGTTCTACTCTGACGACGTGGACAAGGTGGCAGCCATTGTCAAGCGGACGTTCGACGTGGACTGGAAGGACTCAGTCGATAAGCGCAAGCAACTGGAACTGCACAGCTTCGGCTACAGCTCGCTGCACTATATCTGCAGACTGCCTAAATCGCTGGCCAATGACCCGCAAATGCCAGAACTGAGCAACATGCGGTTTGAACTGCAGATGCGTACGGCACTGCAACACGTGTGGTCCACCGTGGAACATGACATCGGCTACAAGGGCGGCGTGAAGATTCCCAATGAGTACCGCCGTCAGTTCAGCAGGCTGGCAGGCATGCTCGAACTGATAGACGACGAGTTCAGCCGACTCAGGGTGACACTGACTGACTATCGCAGAAAGGTACAGTCGCTGGTCTCGTCAGGACAGCTGGACGAAGTGCTGCTCGATTCCGACAATTTCCGCAGCTACCTGGAAATGCGGCCTTTCGACCGCCTGAACAAACGCATTGCAGCCGTCAACCAGGCAGAGATATACCCCACTCCGCTTCTGCCCTTCGTTCGCGTATTCTCCAAATTAGGACTGACGACGCTGGGCGACGTGGAACGTCTCATAGCCGACTACTCGGAGGATGCCTACCAGCTGGCATTGTCGCAGTTGGCCATTACCGACCTCGACATCATCGCAGAGAACGTGGGACCCACAAATCTCTGTATTGTATATATCCTCAGGAACCAAGGAGGGAAATCAGACCTCATCAAGTTCTACCAGGTGCTCAACGGCGACCAGCCACGCAACATCACGCTGGCCGAGAACATGATGGAACAGGCAAAGCAACTGTCGTTCTGACAGACAGGCATCAGGGCCCTGCTCCAAAAATGAAACTTGCAAAACTAAAAATCATAAAGAAATGAACAGAAAAATCCTGACAACCATTCTCTTCATCACCGCCAGCATCGCCGCCCATGCACAGGAAGCACCGTCGGCAACAATAGCGACAGACGTGGTGAGCCAATACATATGGCGTGGACTGAACGTAGGCAGCGTCTCGCTGCAACCCTCCCTCGAACTGCAGGCATACGGACTGCAACTGTCAGCATGGGGCAACATCGGACTCAGCGAGCCACAGGACACCAAGGAACTCGACCTCACGCTGACCTATACTTTAGGCGGACTGACCGTCGGCATTACTGACTACTGGTTCAACGAGGGACTGGACCCTGACAACCGCTACTTCAAATACGACAGCCACAGCACCAACCACCTCTTTGAGGCTACCATAGGCTACGACTTCGGACTGGCCAGCCTGGCGTGGTACACCAACTTTGCCGGCAACGACACGAGGACCGAGAAAGGGCACCGGGCATACAGCAGCTATGTGGAGGCTTCCGTCCCCTTTACCTTCGCGACCATTGACTGGACGGCTACTTTGGGAGCCGTACCCTTTGCCACCGAGTTCTACGACACCAGGGGGTTCGCCGTCACCGACCTGACACTGCGGGCTGCCAAAGACCTGCGGATAACCGATAGGTTCGCCATTCCGCTCTTTGCACAACTCACAGCCAATCCACACAGCCAGAAAGCCTACCTGCTGGTTGGTTTCACACTGTCATCTGGTCAGATAAAGCTCACCAAATAGAATAAATGCTCTACTTTCGCAAGTGGAGCGAAACGATACACACCCCCCCAAAAACCATGCTGAAGAATACTGCAAGCCTTGATTTGGTGGAGTTCGTCGAGACGAACATCCTGCCTCGATACGCCGAGTTTGACAAGGCACACAACCTGAGCCACGTCAACAGCGTAATACGCCGTTCGCTGGAACTGGTAAATGCAACAGGAGCCGACATCAACATGGTGTATGCCATTGCTGCATACCACGACCTTGGACTGTCAGGCCCGCGTGCCGTACATCACATCACCGGTGGGAAGATTCTCGCCAACGACGCCCGGCTGAAGCGCTGGTTCTCGGCAGAGCAAATCAGGATCATGAAAGAAGCTGTCGAGGACCATCGTGCATCGGCGAGCCACGCACCACGCAGCATCTACGGAAAGATTGTGGCAGAGGCCGACCGCGACCTGAACCCCGAAACGGTGATACGCCGTACCATACAGTTCGGACTGAGCAACTACCCCGAACTGGACCATGAACACCAATGGCTGCGGTTCAAGCAACACATGGACAACAAATACTCGTCGAACGGCTACATCAAACTATGGATTTCACCATCGCCCAACGAGGAGAATCTCAAGACGCTGCGCAACCTCATTGCACAGACCCAGAAGCTGAAAGAGGTGTTTGAGAAGATTTATGCCGAGGAACATGCAAGGTGAAGGGCAGCGGCAAACGCCTCACCACCCCTCACTTAAACAGTTTCCGGAAAGCAACGGGAATGGGAGTCTCGAACTCCATGTGCTCATGAGTCACGGGGTGGACAAAGCACAGCAGGAAGGCATGCAGGCAAAGACGGTGCAGGGGGTCGTCGCCATTGCCATACTTGGTGTCGCCACAGACGGGATGCCCCATGTCAGCAGAATGTACACGAATCTGATTCTTCCGACCCGTCTCTAACTTGTACTCCACCAGCGAGTGCTCGGTGGTACGTTCAAGGGTGAAGAAGTGGGTGACAGCATACTTGCCGCCATTATCCGTAGGACTGGAGTACGTTATATACGCCTTGTTGTCCTTGAGCCAGTTGGCAATGGTTCCCTGGTCTTCTTCCATCTCACCGCTGACCACCGCGACGTAACGGCGGTCATAGACAATGTCATGCCATGCATGCTCGAACAACTGTTCCGTCTCCATATCCTTGGCATACACCATCAGGCCGCTGGTGTCGCGGTCCAGCCGATGCACCACATGGGCACGGCACTTCTGACCACTCTTGTGGAAATAGTCGTCGAGCACCGACTTCACGTTCAGACTGCTGTGGCCTGCTGCCATCGACAGAATACCGACAGCCTTTTCCACCACGACAAGCCAGCGGTCTTCATAGACTATCTTCACATAGCGGCTCTTGAAACCACGCTGGTTACGCTTTGTCTTGCTGACGGCTACCTTCATGCCAGGCTGCAAGGGGAAGTCAAACTGCGTCACGGTCTTTCCATCCACCTTGATGCCCTGACCCTGCAGGACGGCCTTGATCTTGGTGCGGCTCTGCTGCACATGCTCTAACAGAAACTCCAGCAGTGGCTGTTCCTGCTGAACCATCAGGTGCTCGTACTCACCTTGCTGATTGTATGGATTGTATCTCATGCTGCAAAGGTACGACAAAGTTTAGAGTTTAGGGTTTAGTATTCAGAGTTTTTGCTGCCCCTTAACCTTTTTTACAAAAAAACTCATAACTCATAACTCATAACTCATAACTTTTTCCTACCTTTGCAGCCATTATGAAGAGATTATTGTTTATCACCACCTTATTTATATATGGGGCACTGCTTGCTGTAGCACAGCCCACTGTCGTAAAAACTGAGATGCGTGCCGTCTGGCTGACCATCATCGGCGGTATTGACTGGCCACGCATTGAGGCCAGCAACACAGCAAACATGCAGCGGCAGCAGCAGGAGCTGTGCAAGATTCTGGACCAGCTGAAGGCTGCAAACGTCAACTGCGTGCTCATGCATACCCGTGTGAGGGCCAGCGTCGTATATCCCTCGCAGATAGAGCCTTGGTACGAGTTCCTGGCCGGAAAGTCAGGACGCTCACCCGGCTACGACCCGCTGCAGTTCTGCATCGACGAGTGCCACAAGCGCGGCATGGAATGTCATGCTTGGGTAGTCACCATACCTGTCGGCAAGTGGAACAGCGCCGCCACCAAGCTGTTGCGCCAGAAGATGCCGCAGAACATCAGGAAAATCGGCGACGAGGGCTTCATGAACCCCGAACGACCGGAAACCGCCGAATACCTGGCAAAGATATGCCGTGAGATTACTGAACGCTATGATGTGGACGGCATCCATCTGGACTACATCCGCTACCCGGAAAACTGGAAGATGACCGTCAGCCGCGAGCAGGGACGGAAGAACATCACCCACATCGTACGGACCATCCGCGATGCCGTGAAGAGTGTCAAGCCCTGGGTCATGTTCAGCTGTTCGCCCATCGGTAAGTTCGACGACCTGCCCCGTTACAACAGCAAAGGGTGGAACGCCTATACCAAGGTGTGCCAGGATGCACAGGGCTGGCTGCGCGACGGACTCATGGATGCACTGTTCCCCATGATGTACTTCAAGGGCGACCACTTCTATCCCTTTGCGGTAGATTGGCAGCAACACAACAGCGGACGCATCGTGGCAGCAGGACTGGGCACCTACATGCTCGACAAGGGACAGCAGAACTGGCCGTTGGAGACCATGAAACGCGAGATGTACGTGCTGCGTTCCTTCGGACTCGGACATGCCCACTTCCGCAGCAAGTTCTTCACCGACAACACCAAGGGCATCTACGACTTCACCGTACAGGAGTTCGACCGCTACCCTGCCCTCGTACCTCCCATGACATGGGAGTCGAACGAGGCTCCCGACGCTCCGACATCAGTCAGCGTCAGCGGCAACACCCTGACATGGAGCACCGTTCCCGCCAAACAGTCGTACAACGTATATAACGTCTATGCCAGCGAGACATCACCCGTCAACACCGACGACCCGCGCAACCTCATTGCCACACGCGTAATGGGAACCACCCTGCCACTCACCACGCATCACGCCACCACTCATCACTACGCCGTCACCGCCATTGACCGTTACGGCAACGAGGGACCTGCCTGTCAGGATGTGGCAGTAGCTACAGTCGCCATGCCGCAGGCCACGCTGCCCCATGTTGATTTGCTCACCGTTGAAGGCGATTACGTCGTCATACCAGCCGGTAACGAGACCGTAGAATACATGGCTGTGGAAACCATGCAAGGCACCATCGTTGCCACCTACCCCAATGCACCGAGGATTGACATCAGCCATCTGCCCCAGGGCTACTACCTGCTGAAGACACTGAACGCACAGGGTATTGCACAGCGTGTAGGGTATTTCATGAAGTTATAAACACTTAGTAAGGAGGAGTGCCAGTTAGGGCGTGGCTATTTTCACTCGTCGTGGAGCGTGGGCAAAGAGAGGTGGTAGCGGACAGCCAGGAAGCGCACCAGACAAATAAAGAGGAAGGTGACAACGGCCACGATGCTCTCGGGAACGCCAAAAAAGGTCAGCGACCAGTAGAGCATGCCACCAACGACACAGGCCATAGCATATATCTCACGGTGGAAGATGACGGGTTCGTTGTTGAGCAACACGTCACGGATGACACCACCGGCAGAACCCGTGATGCAGCCCATGATGATTGCCACCCAGAAGGGCTGTCCGAAGAGCAGACTCTTCTGAATACCGGCAATGGTGAAGAGCGCCAGTCCGAAAGTGTCGAAGACAAACCATGCGTTCTGCAACCACTTCATCTTCCGATGGAACATGATGACAAAGAGCAGGGCAATGGCAGTGCAGATAAGATACATGGGCGTGGTCATCCAAAAGGGCGTGGTGCCCAGCAGCACGTCGCGAATGGTACCGCCACCAATGGCCACTGCCACACCACAGACATAGCCTCCAAACCAGTCGAAGTTTTTGGCTGCTGCATGGCGGATGCCTGAGATGGCAAACGCAAAGGTTCCCAGAATCTCAATGATATATGTCAGCGTATCGTTCATTTCTCAAATCTTTTTCCCCAGCAGCGAAGCATCTGCTGGTATAATTTCTCCTCCGACGGCGAATGTTGGGCATGCCACAAACGCTGCCCTGCCAAGGAGTCGGGCAGGTACTGCTGCTCAGTAAAGTTGCCCGGATAGTCGTGCGGATACTTATAGCCGTCGTGATAGCCGAGGTCCTTCATCAGTTTTGTGGGAGCATTGCGAATGGGCAGGGGCACCGGCTGATTACCCGTTTCACGAACCAGCGACAATGCCGCGTCGATACCCAGATAAGCAGAGTTGCTCTTGGGTGACGTAGCCAGATAGACCGCAGCCTCAGCAAGGGGAATGCGCCCCTCGGGCCATCCTATCTTCATCACGGCATCGAAGGCTGCATTGGCCAGCAACAGGGCATTGGGGTTGGCCAGTCCGATGTCCTCGGCAGCCGAAATGACCAGACGGCGGGCAATGAACTGCGGGTCTTCCCCGCCCTCTATCATACGGGCCATCCAGTAGAGGGCCGCATCGGGGTCGCTGCCGCGGATGGACTTGATGAAGGCTGAGATGATATCGTAGTGCATCTCACCGTCCTTATCGTAGGCCAAGGGGTTCTGCTGCAGACGTTCCTCAACGAGTTGATCGGTTATCTCAATAACTTCATCCGATACTGAAGCCTCAACAACCAACTCCAATATATTCAATAGTTTACGAGCATCGCCTCCACTATAGCGAAGCATGGCTCCAGTCTCCTTAAGAACGATGTTACGTTCACGCAAAATGACATCTTCCCGGAGTGCCCGGTCAAGCAGTTGAAGCAGGTCTTCCTTCTCCAGCGGCTTGAGCACATAGAGCTGACAACGGGAGAGCAACGGACGGATGACCTCGAACGAAGGGTTCTCGGTCGTTGCACCGATGAGCGTCACCGTACCCTTCTCCACAGCCCCTAACAGGGAGTCCTGCTGCGACTTGGAGAAACGGTGTATCTCGTCGATGAACAGGATGGGCGACGGCTGGTTGAAGAAACGCTCCTTCTGTGCCCGTTCAATGACATCGCGCACATCCTTCACCCCGCTGGTCACGGCAGACAGCGTGTGAAACGGCACGTCGAGCCGGTGGGCAATAATCTGTGCCAGCGTGGTCTTGCCGACACCCGGAGGACCCCATAGGATAAACGAAGAGATTCGCTTTGCCTCTATCATACGACGCAATACGGCTCCTTCACCCACCAGATGGCGCTGGCCGATGTACTGTTCAAGCGTCCGTGGACGTAATCGTTCTGCTAATGGTTCCATGACTTGATATTAATCCGTTTGGTCTGCAAAGATAGTATTTTTTGCCGAAAGGCGAAAGATAGTGATGAAAAATTTGCCGATAGCACAAAAAATCATCAATCTATAATCATTTCTTTAATCTTTTTTGTACCTTTGCCCCCATTAATAAACAAGAAAGGAAAAAACAATGAGAACAAAGAAAGAAGAAAGCAACGGTGCGCCCCAGAAAACCTTGACGCTGAAAACGTTGACGAAGAGCTCGGTATGGGATATTCAGGAAAACGACATCTTCCGTTTGTGGGAGACCGCAGACAAAGAATCCGAAGTACGTGAAAATGTACGTCGCTATACCGACATTATCCGTAGCGCATTCATGATTGAGGAAATCAAGGACGAAGACATTGAACTCGCCAAGAAGAAATACTCCAAACTGGGATATAAGGTTGGAAACATCAAGATTGACGATCAGACGAAGATAACATGGGCCATCAAGAAACGCCCCATCCTGCGTGTCACTGACCTGACATACGAGAACATACGGCACATCTCTGCCGCAAAGCTCGTAGAGGTTCTCGACCGCAACTTCGGTGGCGGATGGGACTCGCTGTCACAGTCAATCCAGGATATCATCGAGAGCGGCTTTGACATCTCTACGACGACACTGCCGAAAGACCGTCTGCACAAACCTGGCGGCATGTATGAAAAGAAGATTGCCGACGGCTATGAGGTGCTTGAGGTGGCCAAAGGAACCTGGGTGGAGGCCATATTTGCCAAACTGAAGCCCGAGGCAGAGAAGCCACGCATGAAATTCCAGTCAGAGAAAATCTTCGACCATGAAGACACGGAAGACGACGAGGACACCGAACTGCCCGAGGACAACTACCGGAACCATGACGAGGAATACGAGGAGCCCGAAGAGCCCATGACATTCGACGACGACGAGATAACAGAGGAAAATTACCGCACGACGTTCGAAATAGAGACCGATCCCGACGAGGAAGCCGACGGCCTTGAGGATTATGTGGAAGATTAAAATGAACAGTTTATCAATTCATAATACCAAAAATTAAATGATGACTATACCTTTTGCCTTTTGGCTCGTGCCCATCGCATCGGTGGCCGCACTGGCTATGGCGTGGATTTTCTTCCGCTCCATGATGAGCGCTGACGAGGGAACCCCACGCATGAGAGAGATTGCAGGACATGTGCGCCGTGGTGCTATGGCCTATCTAAAACAACAGTACAAAGTGGTAGGAATCGTCTTCGTCGTGCTTGCCGCCATCTTCGCCGTCATGGCCTACGTGCTCCACTGGCAGAACCCGTGGGTGCCCTTCGCATTCCTAACGGGCGGTTTCTTCAGCGGACTGGCAGGCTTCTTCGGCATGAAGACGGCAACCTACGCATCGGCACGCACCGCCAATGCTGCCCGTAAGAGCATGGACGCCGGTCTGAAGATTGCCTTCCGTTCGGGTGCCGTGATGGGACTGACTGTTGTGGGGCTCGGACTGCTTGACATAGCCATCTGGTTTCTCGTGCTGAATGCTTTCTACGAAGGCGACAGCATGGCACTCATCACCATCACCACCACCATGCTGACCTTCGGTATGGGTGCTTCGACGCAGGCGCTCTTTGCTCGTGTAGGCGGTGGTATCTATACGAAGGCTGCCGACGTGGGTGCCGACATTGTTGGCAAGGTGGAGGCCGACATCCCTGAGGATGACCCCCGCAACCCCGCTACCATTGCTGACAACGTTGGTGATAACGTGGGTGACGTGGCAGGCATGGGTGCCGACCTGTACGAGAGCTATTGCGGCTCCATCCTCTCCACGGCAGCACTGGGTGCTACGGCCTTTGCCTTGGTGCCCGACATGCAGCTGCGTGCCGTCATCGCTCCCATGCTCATAGCCGCCGTAGGCGTGTTCCTCAGCATTTTCGGCATCTACCTTGTACGTACCAAGGAAGGCGCCACGATGAAGGACCTGCTGCACTCGCTGTCGCTTGGTACGAACGTCAGCGCAGTACTCATAGCCGCAGCTACCTTCGGCATACTGTACCTGCTGCAGATTGACAACTGGCTCGGGCTCTCTTTCTCGGTCATCACCGGTCTCTGCGCCGGCGTCATCATCGGACAAGCAACCGAGTATTACACCTCGCACTCATACAAACCCACTCAGAAGATTTCCGAAGCTGGTCTGACTGGTTCTGCTACCGTCATCATCAAGGGTATCGGAACAGGTATGATATCAACATGCATCCCCGTCGTCACCATCGGCGTTGCCATCCTGCTGAGCTATCTCTGTGCCAATGGGTTCAACACGGACATGTCGGCCGAGGCTTTGTCGAAAGGACTCTACGGCATCGGCATCGCTGCCGTGGGTATGCTCTCGACGCTGGGTATCACGCTGGCAACCGACGCCTACGGCCCTATTGCCGACAATGCCGGCGGTAATGCTGAGATGAGCGAGCTTGGCGAAGAGGTACGCCACCGTACTGACGCACTCGACGCACTGGGCAACACCACAGCTGCAACGGGTAAGGGCTTTGCCATCGGCTCTGCAGCGCTGACTGCTCTGGCACTGCTCGCATCCTATATTGAAGAGGTGAAGATTGCAATGGAGCGCACAGGAACCATGCTCGAAAACCTCAAGGGTGAAACCATCAGTGCTGCACAGGCAACCATTCCCGATTTCATGAACTACTTCCAGGTGACACTGATGAATCCGAAGGTACTGGTCGGTGCCTTCATCGGAGGCATGGCAGCCTTCCTGTTCTGCGGACTCACTATGGAGGCCGTAGGACGTGCCGCCCAGAAGATGGTGGAAGAGGTACGCCGTCAGTTCCGCGAAATCAAGGGCATCCTTGAAGGCAAGGCTACTCCCGACTATGGCAGCTGCGTGGAGATTTCCACCCGTGCTGCTCAGCGCGAGATGATTTTCCCGTCGCTGCTGGCCATCGCCATCCCCATCGTAGTAGGTATAGTACTCGGCGTTGCCGGTGTACTCGGACTGCTTGTTGGCGGACTGACCTGCGGCTTCACATTGGCAGTATTCATGGCTAATGCCGGTGGTGCATGGGACAATGCAAAGAAGAATATAGAAGAAGGTAACTTCGGCGGCAAGGGTTCGTTTGCTCATAAGGCCTGCATCGTGGGTGACACAGTGGGCGACCCGTTCAAGGACACTTCCGGCCCCTCACTGAACATCCTCATCAAACTGATGTCAATGGTTTCTATTGTGATGGCTGGCCTGACCGTTGCCTTTTCCCTGTAAGAATCATTGAACACCAACATATAAATAAGGTATAAGAAAAAGAGATGATAACAGTAACAAATCTGGCAATTCAATTTGGCAAGAAGACGTTATACAAAGACGTCAACCTCAAATTTACAAGTGGTAACATCTACGGTATCATCGGTGCTAATGGTGCGGGCAAGTCAACCTTGCTTCGCGCCATTAGCGGCGAGCTGGAACCGAACAAGGGAACGGTGGAACTGGCTCCCGGCGAGCGTCTGAGCGTGCTGGAACAGGACCACTTCAAATACGATGAATTTACGGTGATGAACACCGTGCTGATGGGGCACCAGCCCCTTTGGAAGAACATGAAAGAACGCGAGGCGCTCTATGCCAAGGAGGAGATGACCGAGGAAGACGGCGTAAAGGCTGCAGAACTGGAAATGGCCTTTGCCGAGATGAACGGCTGGGAAGCCGAGAGCGAGGCAGCTCAGCTGTTGCAGAACCTGGGCGTAGCTGAAAGCCAGCACTACAAGCAGATGTCGGAGATATCCAACAACGAAAAGGTTCGCGTCATGCTGGCCAAGGCCTTGTTCGGACACCCTGACAACCTGTTGCTGGACGAGCCGACGAACGACCTGGACCTGGACACGGTGCAGTGGTTGGAGGAGTACCTCTCGAACCTGGAACAGTGTGTGCTCGTGGTGAGTCACGACCGTCACTTCCTGGACGCCGTCTCTACTCAGACCGTAGATATTGACTTCGGCAAGGTAACGCTGTTCTCGGGCAACTATTCCTTCTGGTACGAATCATCGCAGTTGGCTCTGCGTCAGCAGCAGAACCAGAAGCTGAAGGCCGAGGAGAAGCGCAAGCAGTTGGAGGAGTTCATCCGTCGCTTCTCTGCCAATGTGGCAAAGTCGAAACAAACCACCTCACGCAAGAAGATGCTGGAGAAACTGAATGTGGAGGAAATCACACCCTCAACACGTAAGTACCCGGGCATCATTTTCTCGATGGAACGGGAACCTGGCACGCAGATTCTGGAGGTAGAAGGACTAAAGGCTGTCGATGCCGACGGAACGGTACTCTTCGACAATGTCAGCTTTACCATTGAGAAAGGCCAGAAGACCGTATTCCTTTCCCATAACCCGAAAGCCATGACGGCATTGTTCGAAATCATCAACGGCAACCGTGAGCCGCAGGCCGGCACCTACAAATGGGGCGTGACCATCACGACAGCCTACCTGCCATTGGACAACACAGCCTTCTTCCAGTCGGAAATGAATCTGGTTGACTGGCTGTCACAGTATGGCACAGGCAACGAAGTACTGATGAAGTCGTACCTGGGCAGAATGCTGTTCAAGGACGAGGACGTGCAGAAGAAAGTCTGCGTGCTCTCCGGTGGTGAGAAGATGCGTTGCATGATTGCACGAATGCAGTTGAAGAATGCCAACTGCCTTATCCTGGACACCCCGACGAACCACTTGGACCTGGAGTCCATCCAGGCATTCAACAACAACCTGATAAACTTCAAGGGAAACATTCTCTTTGCTTCACACGACCATGAGTTCATCAACACCGTGGCCGACCGAATCATTGAGCTGACACCCAAGGGTACCATCGACAAGCTGACAACTTATGATGACTACATTTACGATGAAGCCATCAAGGAACTGAAAGCTAAGATGTATGAATAGAGGTTAGTGGTTAGAGATTAGTGGTTAGAGATTAGTGGTTAGAGATTAGAAATTGGCACACTTTTTGCAATAGTCCTCAAAAAAAACATAGTTATGAAAGAAGAAGAAAAGATAAATCAAGAAGAGAGCGTTAACGAAAACGAGCGTAATAACGAAAACGAAACGCTTCGCGACGAAAACGAAGACGGGAACGAAAACGAAAGCGGGAACACAGAGACATCAGAGGAAAAGGATCCGCTGGAGGTTGCTCAAGAAGAGATAGAACAGCTCAGGGACAAATACCTGCGCTCAGTAGCCGAATTCGACAACTACCGCAAGCGTACCACAAAAGAAAAGGCAGAACTTATCCTGAACGGCGGAGCCAATGCCATCAAGGCTATTCTTCCTGTTCTCGATGACATGGAACGTGCCATTGAGAACGGTGGCAAGACAGACGACCCAGAGGTGCTTCGCGAAGGTATGGAACTGATATACCAGAAGTTCCAGAAAGCCCTTGAGGGACTGGGTGTCAAGAAAATCGAGACGGAAGATGCCGATTTCGACGTGGACATTCACGAGGCTATAGCAATGGTTCCCGGCATGGGCGACGACAAGAAAGGCAAAGTCATTGACTGCCTGCAACAGGGCTACAAACTGAATGACAAAGTAATCCGCCATGCGAAAGTGGCAGTAGGACAGTAAGGAAAGATTAAACATTAAAGATTAAACTTTTAGATTAAATATCATGGCTCAAAAGCGTGATTACTATGAGGTATTGGGGCTCTCCAAGGGTGCTACCGAAGACGAGATCAAAAAAGCCTATCGAAAGATAGCCATCAAATATCACCCCGACCGCAACCCCGGCGACAAGGAAGCCGAAGAGAAATTCAAGGAGGCAGCTGAAGCCTACGATGTACTGCACGACCCACAGAAGCGACAGCAGTACGACCAGTTCGGATTCAATGGTCCTATGGGCGGAGGCTTTGGAGGCTTCAATGCCACCAGCATGAACATGGACGACATCTTCTCCATGTTTGGCGACATTTTTGGTGGGCATGGCGGTTTCGGCGGCGGTCCTCGTCGTCCGCAGAAGCACCGTGGCAGCGACCTTCGGTTGAAGGTTCGTTTGTCACTGAAAGAAATCTCAGACGGTGCAACCAAGAAGTTCAAGGTACGCAAGGACGTTACCTGCTCTCATTGTCATGGTTCAGGTGCAGAAGCCGGAAGCAGCGACGAGATGTGTCCAACCTGTCACGGTTCCGGAGTCATTACCCATACCACCCAAAATATCTTTGGCATGATGCAGACACAGGCCACCTGTCCTACCTGCAATGGCAGCGGACACGTCATTAAGAACAAGTGTAAGCATTGCGGAGGAACAGGCGTCGAAAAAGGAGAGGAAGTGGTGGAAATCACCATTCCTGCCGGCGTGGCTGAAGGCATGATAGTCAATGTTCCCGGAAAGGGTAATGCCGGACATAATAATGGTATCAGCGGCGACATCCAGGTGTTCATTGAGGAAGAAGAGAACGACACCTTCATCCGCGACGACAACGACCTCATCTATAACCTGCTGCTTGACTTCCCGACAGCAGCACTGGGCGGTGAGATAGAAATTCCCACCATCGAGGGCAACAAACTGAAGGTCAAGTTAGACAGCGGCACCCAGCCTGGAAAGACACTCCGTCTGCGTGGCAAAGGACTGCCGGCCGTACAGGGTTATGGCAACGGACGTGGCGACCTGGTGGTCAACATCAGCGTCTATATCCCCAAGACACTGAGCCGTGAGGAGAAGGAAGCCATTGAGCGTTTCCGTGAGAGCGACAACTTCAAGGGCGACAATGCCACCAGACAGTCCATCTTCCAGAAATTCAAGAATTATTTTAACTGATGAACTACGCAGAGACCACCCTCTACCTCTTTAGTCAGTTGCCGCAGTTCGAGAAAGACGGTGCAAAGGGCTACAAGGAAGGTTTGCAGAATTCGCTGGCGCTGGATGCCCACTTCGGACATCCGCACCGTTCGTTCCGTACCATCCACGTTGCAGGAACCAACGGCAAGGGCTCATGTTCCCACTCGCTGGCTGCCATTCTTCAGACCTGCGGCTATAGAGTCGGTCTCTATACCTCCCCGCATCTTGTTGACTTCCGTGAACGTATCCGCATCAACGGCCACCCCATCAGCGAGGACTATGTCGTGGGGTTTGTAGAACATGAGCGTCATTTCTTCGAGTCTCTCCACCCTACTTTCTTCGAGTTGGCCACGGCCATGGCTTTCAAGTACTTCAGCGACATGAAGGTGGACATTGCCGTTATCGAGGTGGGGCTTGGCGGACGACTGGACTGCACTAACATCATCACGCCCATGCTGTCGGTCATCACCAATATCAGCTTTGACCATACCCAGTTCCTGGGCGACACCTTGGCAAAGATAGCCGCAGAGAAAGCCGGCATCATCAAGCGCGGTATTCCCGTAGTCATCGGTGAGACAACGGCCGAGACGCGTCCGGTATTCGAGGAAAAGGCCAAAAGCAACAACGCCCCATTGGTCTTTGCTGAGGACGAGAAGGAGGTGCTGGGTGCCGAGCCGCAACCTGACGGCACCATTCTCTACCATACGCTCCACTACGGTGAGCTGAAGGGAGAATTAGGGGGACTTTACCAGACGAAGAACACAAATACCGTCCTGTGTGCCATTCGCCAACTGGAACAGTTGGGCATACTCTGCCGTTGCACGGTGCCTGAGAACCAGCATCAGTGTCAGGAGGAAATCAACGATGCCCTGCTGCATGTCTGTCAACTGACCGGACTTCAGGGACGCTGGCAGACCATCAGGAGAAATCCACTGGTTATCTGCGACACGGGGCACAACCTGGCTGGATGGGAATACCTGAGCCGCCAGCTGAAGGAAGTGAAATGCCGTCACATGCACATCGTTTTCGGTATGGTCGACGACAAGGATGTGGACAACGTCATGAAGCTACTCCCCACCAACGCCAGCTACTATTTTACGAAAGCCGACAACCACCGAGCCATTTCCGAACACGTCCTGCTTGAGAAAGGACTTCAGAACGGACTGAGTAGTAGTGCTTTCGACACAGTTGAAGAAGCGTACAGGACAGCTTTTGACACCGCTTCGACAGACGATTTCATCTTCGTTGGAGGCAGCAGCTACGTGGTCGCAGATTTCCTGAAAAAGTGCATTTAGGTGTTTTTAACACTCCATTGGTGTTTTTTAGGGTATTTAGTTTGCTTATTTCGAGTTTTTTCAGTTACTTTGCAGACAAACAAGTGTAACTAAAAACAAAGGATTATGTCAAACACTACAGAAACAGCGAATTTAAGTGGTTTGAATCGCAAAGACTTTCAGACCACTATCAATGGTAAGAAAACAGATTTATACGTCCTGAAGAACCGCCTGGGTTATGAGGTAGCCATCTCCAACTATGGTGGAGCTATCTGTGCCATTATGGTTCCTGACAAGGACGGAAAAGTAGCAAACGTCATCGAAGGCCATGCTAACATCCAGCAACTGACCAGCGGTAATGAGCCTTATCTCTCTACGCTCATCGGACGTTGGGGAAACCGCATCTGCAAAGGTCAGTTCACCTTGAACGGCAAGGACTATCAGCTGGCACTCAACGATGGTCCCAACCACCTGCATGGCGGTTCCATCGGCTTCAACGCCAAGGTATGGGACGCCCGTCAGATGGGTCCCCGCTCACTGGCCCTGCACCGTGTATCTTCCTATGGTGAGGAAGGCTTCACGGGTGAGTTGGACGTAACGGTTGAGTTCACCTTCACCGACCAGAACGAACTGGTTATCGAGTATCTGGCTACCACCAACAAGAAGACCATCGTCAACCTGACACACCACGCCTTCTTCGCACTTGCAGGTACCGCTGACCCCACTCCCACCATCGAGGATCAGGTATGTGAAATCAATGCCGATTTCTATCTGCCGACTGACGACACCGCCATCCCGACGGGTGAAATCCTTAAGGTAGCAGGTACCCCCTTCGACTTCCGTACTCCCAAGTCCTTTGGTCAGGATATTGAGGCCGACAACGAGCAGATCAAGTTTGGTCACGGCTTCGACCACAACTATGTGCTGAACAAACAGGAAGAGGGTGAACTGAGCTTTGCCGCCAGAATTACCGAGCCCAAGAGTGGACGTACCCTTGAGGTCTATACCACCGAGCCGGGTCTGCAGCTCTACACAGGCAACTTCCTGAATGGTTACAAGGGCGCCAACGATTGCACGTTCCCCCGTCGAAGTGCCGTATGCCTGGAGGCTCAGCACTTCCCCGACACGCCGAACCGTCCATACTTCCCCAGCGTAGTCTTGAACCCTGGTCAGCGCTACAAGCAGAAGACCATTTACCGCTTTGGGGTTGCTAAGTAAGTTTTTTATTTAACCATAAATAAACAAAATGATGAAAGATTAAAATGAAAAATGTGAGTATGCCCTATTCCCATTTCATCATTTTAATCTTTCATCTTTGATATTACATCTTTCAACTTTAAATTATTATTACTAACATGAGTAATCAACAGAAAAACGGAAGCATCATAGCCATTATTACCATGATGTTCCTCTATGCCATGATTGCGTTTGTAACCAATCTTGCAGCCCCCATTGGCGTTGTCATGAAAAACGACCCGGAAGTGGGCGGTTCCAACATGCTCGCCATGCTGGGTAACTTTATGAACTTCTTTGCCTACCTGTTCATGGGTATTCCCGCCGGAAAGATGCTTACCCGTATCGGTTATAAGAAGACCGCTCTGCTCGGTATTCTCGTCGGTTTCATTGGCGTCAGCGTACAGTGGATATCCGGTTTCGAGGCTCTTGAGGGCTATTCTGACAACACCATCTACCTGATAGGTGCCTTTGTGTCAGGTCTTTCCGTCTGCCTTCTCAACACCGTTGTTAACCCCATGCTGAACCTCATCGGAGGCGGTGGCAACCGTGGTAACCAGTTGAACCTGATTGGTGGTACGCTGAACTCCCTGGCAGGCACCCTGACACCCATGTTGGTGGGTGCGCTCATTGGTGAGGTAACCAAGAGTACCGACTTTGTTCAAATCAACCTCGTGCTCTACATTGCCATGGCTGTCTTTGCAGCAGCCTTCATCGCCCTGGTATTCATCCCCATCAGGGATCCTGAACTGGGTAAGGTGACTTCCAAGACCAAGTTCGAACACTCTCCCTGGTCGTTCCGCCATTGCACGCTGGGTGTTATTGCCATCTTCCTCTACGTAGGTGTCGAGGTGGGCATTCCCGGTACGCTGAACTTCTACATTGCCGACACAACCGAGAAGGGTGCCGGTCTGCTGGCAAACGCTGCCGCCATCGGTGGTTTCGTAGCAGGAACCTATTGGCTCCTCATGCTCGTAGGCCGTCTGTGCTCATCGTTCATTGCCGGTAAGATATCGTCCAAGCAGATGATGATAGCCACCAACGGTCTGGGCATGGTGCTCATCCTGCTGGCCATCTTCATTCCCAAGGAAGTCATGACATCCATGCCGCTGTTCACCGGTACCTCATTTGAAATGACACAGGTTCCCGTCAGCGCCATGCTACTGGTGTTCTGCGGTTTGTGTACCTCCATCATGTGGGCGTCCATCTTCAACCTGGCTACCGAGGGACTGGGCAAATACACCGCTCAGGCTTCGGGTATCTTCATGATGATGGTTGTCGGCGGTGGTGTCATGCCACTCGTCCAGAACTTCATTGCCGACAAGATAGGTTACATGATTTCCTATATCGTACCCCTGCTGTCAATGGCCTATATGTTCTGGTATGCTCTCATGGGTTCCAAGAATGTGAACAAGGATATAGCTGTGGAGTAAAGGTTAGAGGTTAAGGGTTAGAGGTTAGAGCCGTAAGCCTATAAAACCCATATAACCTATATAGTAAGAAAATAGTAAATCGAAAATCAGATAATCGTAAATAAACATGATGGATATTGAATTTGTAAGAAGCCGCTTCATCAAGCATTTTGATGGTAAGACCGGCAATGTCTATGCCTCTCCAGGTCGTATCAACCTAATTGGCGAACACACTGACTACAATGGTGGTTTCGTATTCCCGGGCGCAGTAGATAAAGGCGTGATGGCCGAGATGCGTCCCAACGGAACAGAAGACACCGTTATGGCTTATGCCATTGATCTCAAAGACCGTGTTGATTTCAAGCTTAGCGACCCTGATGGTCCCCGCGCCAGCTGGGCACGTTACATCTACGGTATCTCCTTGGAAATGAAGAAGCTTGGCGTTCCCGTTAAAGGATACAACATCGCCTTCGCCGGCGACGTTCCCCTTGGTGCCGGTATGTCTTCAAGTGCTGCTATGGAAAGTTGTTTCGCGTGTGGCCTGAACGACCTCTTTGGCGACAACAAAGTCTCTCAGTGGGACATGGTACTGGCCGGACAGGCTACTGAGCATAACTACTGCGGTGTCAACTGCGGCATTATGGACCAGTTTGCCAGCGTCTTCGGCAAGGCAGGCTGTCTGATGCGTCTCGACTGCCGCAGCCGTGAGTTCGAGTACTTCCCCTTCAAGCCCGACGGCTACCGTCTTGTACTGCTCGACTCTGTCGTCAAGCACCAGTTGGCAGGCTCGCCCTACAACGACCGCCGCAACTCATGCGAGAACGTTGTCAAGCACATTCAGGCCAAGCATCCTGAGGGCAAGTTCGAGACCCTTCGCGACTGCACCTGGGAACAATTGGACGAGGTACGCAGCGAGGTCGGTGAGGAAGATTACAAGCGTGCCCGTTTCGTTCTCGGCGAAAAGGACCGTGTGCTGGCCGTCTGCGACGCCCTGAACGAAGGCGACTACGAGAAGGTTGGCGAACTGATGTACCAGACTCACGAAGGTCTGTCAAAGGACTACGAGGTAAGCTGCGAGGAACTCGACTTCCTCAACGACATCGCCAAGGAAAACGGCGTGACTGGCAGCCGAATCATGGGTGGCGGTTTCGGTGGCTGCACCATCAACCTGGTGCGTAACGACCTCTATCGCCAGTTCATAGCCGACGCCAAGAAGCGCTTTAACGAGAAGTACGGACACGAGCCGAAGGTCTATGACGTAGTCATTGGCGACGGTTCAAGAAAGCTGTGCTGATTCCATGTTCAACATCGACCGCCGCTACATTGACGCCCCGCAGTATGAGGAGACGTTACAGAGCAAGATGATTGCCATCCGCTCCAAGTACAAGAACGACCGCACCCTGCCCCGTGCCGGAGAGTTCGGCATTACCGACGAGTACTTCGAGGAGTACATCGACCGTAAGCAAGACCTATTGGAGTGGCAGAAGGACATGCGTCGGCGGGGACCTCTGTGGTTGGTCATACTGTTCTGTATTCCACCGGTCATCATCACGTGGAAAAGTCCCGACAACGACCTGCTGTTCTGGCTCTCATTTGTTGCCGGCTTGCTACCGTGCCTGCTGCTATGGCTTCTATACGAAGTCATAGCACGGCAACGCGAGAAGCGCCTATATGACGACAACTGCGAGCGCTACATTGAAGCATTGCTTCAATGGGCAGGCGAAAAGTCATAACCCCACACCATCGAGGATGCCTTCGGGCATCCCCGTTTTTTTCTTTATCACAAAGCCTATGAAAACCTGTCAGCAACTCCTTGGCCTTATATTATTGTTCATCGTGGCCTGCCGTGCAGAAGCATGGACAGTCAAACTCAGCGAAGGCTGGCACGTACAGTCATCCGATAAAGTACAGGGCGACGGAGCCCATCTTTCCACTCCTGGTGCCTCAACGACCGGATGGTATTCCGCTACCGTTCCCTCCACCCTCATGGGAGTTCTTACCGCCAATGGCGCAGAACCCGCACCGTTGACACGAGAAGACTACCAGCACACCGACCGCCGACAGTTTGACGTCAGCTGGTGGTACCGCACTACGTTTACCATTCCCAGTCAACAGCAAGGCCAGCATACCCTGCTGCAGTTTGACGGCATCAGTTACCGGGCCAACATCTGGCTCAACGGACATCAGATCGCCACTTCCCAGCAGGTGGCAGGCCCCTATCGCCAGTTCAACTTCGACATCACCCCCTACCTCCGCCCACAGAACGTGCTGGCCGTCGAGGTGTTCCGCGCACAGCCCGGAGAACCCAACATCGGTTTCGTCGATTGGAACCCCCGACCTGCCGACGAGAGCATGGGAATATTCCGCGAGGTCAGCGTCAAGTGCTGCGGTGAAGTGTCGGTAGCCCACTCCGCCGTCCACTCCAAGGTCAACACCACCACGCTCAACGAGGCATGGCTCACCGTCAGCAGCTACGTGACAAACCACAGCGACCAACCCGTAACGGGAACGCTCTGCGCCACCATCGGCAGTCAGCAGTTTGCCACTCCCGTCACGCTGGCCGCTCACGAGCAGCGCTTGGTACGCGTGGTGTCCGATGCCCTTTTCCTGCACCCACGACTGTGGTGGTGCCATAACATGGGGAAACCCGAGCTCTACGACCTCCATGTAGAGTTCTACCAAAACGACCGCTGCTCCGATGCGGAGGACCTCCGCTTCGGCATCCGTCAAATAGAGAGTTTCCTGACTCCAGAGGGCCATCGCTCATTCAAGTTGAACGGCAAGCCCATCCTGCTGCGCGGTGCCGGATGGACGGACGACATCTATCTACGTGACACACCCGCCACCAACCGTCTGCAACTGCAGTACGTCCGCCACATGAACATGAACACCGTACGCTTTGAGGGTTTCTGGGGCACATCACAAAACCTCTACGACCTCTGCGACGAGCTTGGACTCCTGGTACTGGTAGGCTGGAGCTGCCACTGGGAGTGGGAAGAGTATCTGGGAGCCCCCTGTCCCGAGCCCTACGGCGGTATCGTCAGTCAGGAGCAGATAGACCTCATCGCCCAGTCCTTTCAGGATCAGGTATATTGGCTTCGCCATCATCCCTCCATCATCGCATGGTTCGTCGGCAGCGACCGTATGCCCAAACCCGAGCTCGAGCAGCAGTACCGGCAGTTTCTGTCTGCCAGCGACGACCGTTGCTATCTCATCTCCGCCAAGCAGCTTACCAGTACGCTGTCCGGCTCGTCAGGCACCAAGATGGAAGGGCCCTACGAGTACGTCGGACCCGGCTACTGGTATCACCCGCAGGCACCCGGCGGAGCCTTTGGCTTTAACACCGAGACGGGTATCGGTGCCCAGTTGCCCGTCAAGGAGTCACTCCATAAGATGTTAGGCACGTCGCTATTCCCTATTGACGACCGATGGAACATACTCTGCACCGCCTCCTCCTCCCACATGAACACCCCTGCCGTGCTCACCCAGGCCATCAGCCAGCGCTTCGGAGTCCAAAGTGACATCGACCACTATCTGCAGCGTGCCGACCTACTCAGCTACGAGAGCACCCGTGCCATGTTCGAGTCCTTCCGTGTCCGAGTTCCCCACTCCACGGGTATCATCCAGTGGATGCTCAACGCCGCACGCCCCGGCATCTACTGGCAACTCTACGACTACTACAAGCAGCCCAATGCCGCCTACTATGCCGTCCGACGGGCCAACGCCCCGCTACAGCTCATCTACGACTACCAACGCCATGCCGTCTTTGCTGTCAACGAAACGCTGGAAGAACGTACCATCTTCCATGCACAATGTACCATTCTCGATTCACCAAACCCCACTAACCACTCGCCATTCACCACTCACCATTCACCACTCACTGTCCCTCCCGGCACAGCCGTCAAGGTATTCGACGTGCCAGAACCAGACAGCCAGGGAGCCTTCCTCTTTCTGCAAGCCACCGACAGCAAGGGACGAGTGATTGCCGCCAACGAGTATTTCCTTCCACATGACGAAGACACCTACAACTGGGAACAGTCCGACTGGTGGGGAACGCCCGTCAGCCACTATGCCTCCTACCAAGTACTCAACCACCTGCCTGAGGCCAGCTGTCAGGCCAGCATCCGACAGTCGGCATCCGACCCGTCACGCTACGAGCTGACACTCACCAATCCGACAGAGCACGTGGCCTTCTTCATACGGCTCATGGCCAAGGACGACAGGGACGAACTGCTCTGCCCCGCCTTTTGGTCAGACAACTACATTTCCCTGGCACCCGGGCAGCAGCGCACCATCGTCTGCACTCTTCCCGTACCACAGCAAAAGGCCGTACATTTCTCCTTCGAAGGATGGAACATCAGAGGGAAAATCGGAGGGTTTTAGGGGAAGTTAAAAGACATCATAAAAACAGATAATAAAATGAATTTCCATCTTACAGACACCATCAAAATGCCCGACCACCAGCTGCGCCGACAAGTAATCGACCTTTGCGGCAGAGTCGGGAAGCCCCTGCTGAAACTATCTACCAGGGATTACGTCGATAACGGTCTGGGCCATCTCGTCAAGCAATTTGACGGACAGGCGGGACTTGTCAATATCGAGGTTTTCAACGAACTGCAGCACACCATCACAGGCTGGCCTGGCGGCAAGCCCAATGTTGACGACAGCACTCGTCCTGAGCGTGCCGCCCCCTACCCCAAGCGAATCATTGTCTTCTCACCCCATCCCGACGACGACGTGATATCCATGGGCGGAACTATCCGCCGCCTCATGCAGCAGAAGCACGACGTACACATAGCCTACCAGACATCAGGCAACATTGCCGTCGATGACGAGGAGGTAAGACGTTTCATGCACTTTACCAACGGCTTCAACATTATCTTCGCCAACGGCCAGGACCACATCATCACCGACAGCTACCATGCCGTCAAGAACTTTCTGAAGCAGAAGAAGGAAGGCGACACCGACAACGACAAGATACGCCGCATCAAGTCACTCATTCGTCGTGGCGAAGCCCGCTTGGCCTGCGCCTACAACGGCATCCAGAGCGACCACATCCACTTTCTCGATCTGCCGTTCTATGAGAACGGAACCATCCAGAAGCTTCCCATGTCCGAGCGTGACGTAAAGCTCGTCCAGCAGCTCATTGCCGAGATTCAGCCCCATCAGATATACGTGGCTGCCGACCTGGCCGACCCCCACGGCACCCATCGCAAATGTACCGACGCCGTTCTAGCAGCCATCGACGAAGAGAAACAAGCCGGTGCCCCATGGCTTCGCGACTGCCGGGTATGGATGTACCGTGGAGCGTGGGCCGAATGGGACGTGGCCGACATCGAGATGTGCGTCCCCATGAGTCCCGAGGAGGTCCGCGAGAAACGCAATGCCATCCTGCGCCACCAGAGCCAAATGGAGAGCGCCCCCTTCATGGGCGACGACGAACGCCTGTTCTGGCAGCGAGCCGAAGACCGCAACCGCAACACCGCCAAGCGCTACGACGATCTGGGACTTGCCTGTTACGAGGCAATGGAAGCCTTTGTGGAATATCACTTCATGGACTAATCAATAAACACCACTTGCCAGACATGAAACACATCGTCATATCCACCATGCTCATGCTCATCACCCTGAGCATCAGCGCCGTCAACTACGACGTGGTACCCATGCCACAGACTATACAACCAAAAAGCGGCGTTTCATTTGTCCTCAACCACGAAGTCTGCATCTGGGCAGACAAGAGCCTGGAGCGCGAGGCAACATTTCTGCAGACCTATTTAGCAGAACTGACAGGACAGCAACTGCCTGTCACCACCCAGAAGCAACGGCATCAACGGTACATCGAACTGATTGTCTCACCCAAGGTGACCGACAAGGAAGGCTATGTGCTGACTGTCACCGGCAAGACCATCACCATTCAGGGAGGATCCGCAGCCGGTGTCTTCTACGGCATCCAGACCCTGCGCAAGGCAGTCGCCACACAGGGAGGTACGTCAACAGTCTTTCCCCCCGTCGTCATCCGCGATGCGCCGCGCTTCCCCTACCGCGGCATGCACCTCGACTGTTCACGCCATTTCTTCCCCATCGACTTCGTCAAGAAGTACATCGACCTGCTGGCGCTGCATAACATGAACACTTTTCATTGGCACCTCAGCGACGACCAGGGATGGCGCATCGAAATCAGCAAATGGCCGCGACTCACTACCGTTGGCGGCTGGCGCACAGGCACCATCATCGGCACCAACTCCGACCTTGACGACCACACCCCCTACGGAGGTTTCTACACCCAGGACGAGGCACGCCAGATAGTAGCCTATGCCCAGGAGCGCCACATTACCGTCGTGCCCGAAATCGACATGCCCGGCCACATGCTGGCAGCCCTCGCCGCCTATCCCGAACTCGGCTGTACCGGCGGTCCCTATCAGGTAGGCCACTACTGGGGAGTCTATAAGGACGTGCTTTGCGTCGGCAATCCCGTGGTCTATCAGTTCGTTGAGGACGTACTGACCGAAATCATGGACATCTTCCCTTCGGAAATTATCCACATCGGTGGCGACGAGACACCCACCGATAAGTGGAAACGCTGCGCCAGGTGCCAGGCGCTGCAGCTGGAAGGCAGCACCCATCAGGGATACTTCACGCGCCGCGTCTTCAACATCCTCAACAGCCACCACCGCCGAGCACTCGGCTGGGACGAGATACTCGACGACTGCCCGCCGGATGCCATGATTATGTCGTGGCGCGGGGCAGAGCCTGGCGCCAGGGCTGCCGGTCTGGGCCACGATGTTGTCATGGCTCCCACCACCCATTGCTATTTCGACTACCAACAGACCAGCGATGCGCTCTTCGAGCCCAGCCGCTGCGGAGGCTGCATCCCCGTGGACAAGGTCTATAGCCTGGAGCCCGTGGCCGACAGCATCAGCCCCGAAGCCCGTCGGCACATCCTCGGTGTGCAGGCAAACCTCTGGACGGAGTATGTTACCAACGAGGAAATAGCCGAATACCAGGTGCTGCCGCGTATGTCCGCGCTGGCTGAGGTACAATGGACAAAGCCTGAGAACAAGGACTACGAGGCCTTCCTGCAACGCCTGAACCGCCTCACCGTCCTCTTCGACCGCTACCATTACACCTACGCCAAGCACCTGTGGCCAGAGCGTACGCTGACCAACCGCTGGCAGTTCTGAAAACGCCGTTTACCAGTTACCAAAAACGACGTGTCGGGACATGCTAATTCCAGATCACCTTCCTGACCTGACCGCTCTTCATGCGGACAATGTTCAGGCCGGGCTGCAGCGTGTTGTAGCGGCGGCCGTCAAGACCATAGATGGCTTCAATGGCATCGTCGGCAGCATCGGCAGGGAGAACGGGAATGGCGGTGGTGGAAACCTCGACATGGGCGCCAGACAACTGGACGTTGCCATTGCCTTCGGACACCATCAGCTGCACCTCACGGGCATTGCCCGTCCAAGTGTAGCCATTCATGCTGCCAACGGAAGCTGTAAAGGTCTTGGAGTTTTCGTTTTTGACAACATTCAGAGCAATACTGGTGATGATGTCCTTGTCTGTCCGGAAGCTGAGGTAGTTCTTCTGGTAGAGACGTATCTGGTTGTTGTTGGCATACATGTGTTGTCCTTCAATGCCATAGTTATAGATAACGGTGATGCCGTCCTGCTCATAGGTTAACGGAGAACGTTCCCAGTAGTCACGGGTATTCCTGTTGCTGCTCCAGTCAACGCCGAAGACTTGCTTATTTAGGCTGATATCGGTTGTAGTGGCGGCAACGGTTTGATCTTCTGTTGCGGGTGTGATACCATCGTAGCTAAAGCCTTCATCCACAAGGTCACCCCAGAGATATTCCTCCAGACCCGGGTAATCGACAAACGGGTTGCGGTTGCCCTGCAACCGCCAAATGGCAGCGTTGCGGTCAGTCTCTTTCTGGCTGACGGGGTCTTCTTCCGACCATTTCATCAACATGGGTAACGCCCACGAAGAGAACGGCTGATAGCTGGTGCCGCCCAGCATGTCACTGGTCCATGTGGCTATCAGAGGCTCATAACAGGTGGCCATGTAGAAATAGATGCGTGCGAGGTCGCCCTTGTACTCGTCATCGGGTTCGAAACAACGCCCGGTATAGTCAGAATAGGTACAAACACCCATTTTACTAAAACCCTCTTCAGACATATACCACTCGCCATTGTTTTCACCGTATGGATAGTTACTACGTTTGTTATTGACATAGCTTTCTGCCGGAATGACATGAACTATATCCGAATACATCGGTTTAACATCATTATAGGTTAAATTATTATTTACATCTCGCTCTTTAGGATTAAACCAGCTTTTAGGCATTGAGTGCTCTCGCTGAAAGCCTTTTGTTCCTTCAGGTTGGCCATTGCCATGTAGCTTGGTGTTAATAGGATATCGCGAAATAGCAGAATACATATCCCAAATGATAGGCATTTCCCCTTCGTCAGTACTAACAGTGATATCTGTTCGCGCATCGGAGATTTTGTAGGCTTCCCATAGGTCGTTGTATGTCAGCACCGATGGGTTCTTGATAATCTGATAAAAGGCAGTTTTCAGCGCCTCGCCATGTTTTCCGTGGGCGGTGCGGTAGTAGGTGCCCGTATTGTGGGGTGCCTGGGCAAGGGCGGCGGTACTCCAAATGGTGAGTACGCAGAGGACTGAGGTGAATAGCTGGTGTGTTAGTCGGTTCATATTTTTAGGCGTTAAAGGTGACCATCCCCTTGAGGATGGCCACCTTGGTAGTCAAAAAAAACTTGCGTTTGCTTACAGGAGGGGAAGTTCAAGCCACTTCACGTAACAGAAGTCCTGACGGTGAGGCAGGTGCTTGTTCTTCGGATACATGCGGACGGCCGACTTGTACTGTCCGGACTGCTTGGGTGAGAGGACAGCCTCGAAGGTATAGAGGTTGCCTTCCTTGCCGACCATCTTCAACGGCTCGACAGAGAAGACGTGCTCGTTGCCGTCCTTGTCGAGTGCCACATTGACCTTCTCCAGGGCAACGGCATCCTCGAGCCCCTGCTCGTTGATGACGTAGCGTAGCGTGTACTCCTCACCGGTGAGGTGAAGACCGGAGGGATGGCCTGTAGTGCTGGCAGATACCACGTTGATGGCATCCCAGCGCTCGGCAACAGTTTCCTTCCACTGGGCCAGTTCCTTGGCCAGCTTGCAGTTGTCCTTGGAGAGTTCCTTGAAGCGCTTGGCCTCTTTCTCATAGAACTTGCTATAGTAGTCGTCGAGCTGACGCTTCATGGTGTAGTGAGGTGCAATCTGGGCGATGGAGTTCTTGATGACCTTGATCCAACCCTTGGAGATACCCTTCTTGTCCCTGTCGTAGTAGAGGGGCAGAATCTCGGTTTCCAGCAGCGTGTAGATGGTAGCTGCGTCAAGCTGGTCCTGATAGCCCTGATTCTGGTAGGTACGCTTCTCGGTGAGTGCCCATCCGGCTCCCTCGCGGTAGCCCTCGAGCCACCATCCGTCCTTGACGGAGAGGTTGACGACGCCGTTCATCTCAGCCTTCTCGCCTGACGTACCAGAGGCCTCCAGCGGACGTGTCGGTGTGTTCATCCAGATATCGACACCCGATACCAGACGGCGTGCGAGCAGGAAGTCGTAGTCCTCGAGGAAGATTATCTTACCCTGGAACTCAGGACGCTGGCTGATTTCAAAAATCTTCTGGATAAGACCCTGTCCGGCACCGTCGGCGGGATGTGCCTTTCCTGCGAAGAGGAACACGACGGGGCGCTCGGGATTGTTGACAATCCGGCTGAGACGCTCCAGGTCGGTGAACAGCAGGTGTGCACGCTTGTAGGTTGCGAAACGGCGGCAGAAACCGATGACAAGGGAATTGGGGTTGAAGCGCTCCACGAGTTTCACCACACGTGAGGGGTCACCTTGGTTCTTCAGCCATGTCTCCTGGAACTGAATGGAAATATACTCAAAGAGTTTCTGTTTCAGCGCCATGCGGGTGGCCCATATTTCCTCGTCGGGACAGTTGTAGATGCCGTGCCATATTTCCTCGTTCGACTGGTCGCTCATGTGCTTTGCATCGAAGTACTTGGCATAGAGCTTTCGCCACTCGGTAGCGCACCAGGTGGGGAAGTGTACGCCGTTGGTGACGTAGCCCACGTGGTTCTCCTCGGGATAGTAGCCGTTCCAGATGGGGGCAAACATCTTCTGCGATACCCATCCGTGGAGCTTGCTGACACCATTCACCTCCTGACAGGTGTTGCAGGCGAAGGTGGACATGCAGAACTTCTCGCCGTGGTCGTTGGGATTCGTACGTCCCATGCCGATGAACTCGTCCCAGGTAATACCGAGCTTCTGGGGATAGTTGCCCATGTACTTGCCGAAGAGTCCTTCGTCGAAGTAGTCGTGACCTGCGGGAACCGGTGTGTGGACGGTATAGAGCGAGGAGGCGCGCACCAGCTCCATAGCCTGGTTGAACGTCAGTCCATCGTCAATATAGTCGCACAGGCGCTGCAGGTTGCAGAGTGCTGCGTGGCCTTCGTTGCAATGATAGATGTCTTTCTTGATGCCGAGTTTCTTGAGCAGCAGCATACCGCCGATACCCAGCAGAATCTCCTGCTTCAGACGGTTCTCCCAGTCACCGCCATAGAGGCTGTGGGTGATGGGCTTGTCGAAGTCGGAGTTCATCTCGTTGTCGGTATCGAGCAGATAGAGCTTCACACGACCTACGTTGACACGCCATACATAGGCATGAACCTGGTAGTTGGTGTAGGGCACGTCAACCACCATGGGGTTGCCGTCTTTGTCCATCTGGCGCTCAATGGGCAGCAAACCGAAGTTCTGCATGTCGTAGTTGGCAATCTGCTGTCCGTCCATAGACAGGCTCTGCGTGAAATAGCCGAAACGATACAGGAAACCTACGGCACACATGTCAACATTGGAGTCGCTGGCCTCCTTGACGTAGTCGCCAGCCAGCATACCCAGACCGCCGGAATAAATCTTCAGGGCAGAGTGAATACCATATTCCATGCAGAAGTATGCCACAGAAGGACGTGTCTTGTCGGGCTCAACATCTATATACTTACGGAACGAAGCATAGACATCCTTGATGCGCTTCATGAGTTTCTTATCCTTCAGAATCTCCTCCTTACGGGTGAAGGTCAGACGCTCCAACAGCATAACGGGGTTATGCTTCACATCGTGATAAATCTCAGGGTCAAGGTCACGGAACAGGTCGCGTGCCTCGTAGTTCCATACCCACCACATGTTGTGGGCAATCTCGTCCAAACACTTCAACTCCTGGGGAAGGGTGGCCTTGACGGTCAGGGTCTTCCATTGGGGTTCATTTGCATAATCTGCTTTAATTTTCATCGTTCTTATAAATTAGTTTTACAATTTTACCAATTAACAATTCTCGGATTTTTCAATTCGTCAAACTGCAGATCTCCCGGCTGCCTTGCGCAGGGCTATGTCGTAAGCCTGCTCGTAGTACTTGATGAACTCGCTCCAGAGGGCTTTCTTCGAGAGCGCCTCGGCATGCTTGCGGGCATCGTCAACCTGCTTCTTCGTGAAACCGGAGTAGGCGGCCACGGTGTCCTTGATGGCATCGGCCACCTCGGAGTAGTTGTAGTCAGTACGGTGGATGACCTTCACGCCATCCTCTATCTCGCCGTTGTGGCCGAACACCTTGTTGGCCCAGAGTCCGAAGCCGGCCAGGTCGGTAGTGATGCAGGGCACCTTGAAGGCAACAGCCTCGAGTGGCGTATATCCCCACGGCTCGTAGTACGACGGGTAGATGCAGAGGTCGTTGCCCAGCACAATGTCGTAGTAGGTCATGTTCAGTATGCCGTCCTTGCCGTCCAGATAGCAGGGCAGGAAGATGACCTTCACCCGCTCGTCGGGGCGGTTGTGCATGTCGTAGTACTTCATCATGCCCAGCACGTTGTCGTGGCTCATGTTGTGGAGCCAATGGGTTACCTGTGGCACCTCGAGCGGTGTGTCGTAGGACTTGCCGCTGGAGAGACGCTCCTGAAGGTCCTTGCGGGGCTCGCCCACCCAACCGGGCACCTCGATGAATGCCAGTACCTTCTTCTTCAGGTCGCGGTCGCGCAGCAGACGGTTCATGGCTTCCACAAACACATCGATGCCCTTGTTGCGGAACTCGTAGCGTCCACTGGTCGAAACGATGAGCGTATCGTCGTCCAGCTGTTCGCCCAGCAGGGCATTGGCCACCTGAAGCAGGCGCTTGCGGGCTGCCTTGCGCTTGCGGGTAAACGTGGCTCCGGAAGGGACGAAACTATTGTCGAAGCCATTGGGCAGCACGACGTCAACGGGCTTGTCAAGCAGTTCCTTGCACTCGTTGGCGGTAATGTCGCTCACCGTCGTGAAACAATCGACGTACATTGCCGTCTGCTTCTCGATGGAGTGCTTCGACTGCATGTTCAACTCGCCGGCCATCTGGTCGCCGTTGTATGCAAACAGATAATCGTAGAGGGGTTTCATGTTGCCGGCTATCGAACGGCCGATGCTCGTGGCATGAGTAGTGAAGATGGTGCCTATCTGTGGCAGTTTGTTGTTGATGTAGAGGGCTCCCAGGCCACACATCCACTCGTTGGCGTGATAGATGACCTTCAGGGGTGCTTCGTTCGCGGCGAGCGACGTCAGGTGCTGATACAGGCTCTCCACCACCAAGGCAGCAGCATACGAGAACATCGATGCCTCGTCGTAGTCACCATAGGCATGAAGACTATCTACCTGATAGTGCTCCCACAGCCAACCGTAAATCTCATTCTTTTTTTCGAAGAAAGGGTTGAAATCAACCAAGACAGCTATCGGGCTTCCTGGTACCGTCCAACGTCCTACTCTAACCTTCAGGCCTTCTTCGACTGCCTGTTCGCGCCACGCGGACAGCAACGTCTTGTCCTCGCAAAAATAAGGACTTTCGGTTTCTTTCCAAAAATCAGGGCCTATGAATATCACCCTGTCCTGCATCATATCCTGCAACGTCCGGGCGCGGGTAGAAAGTACGGTGTAAATGCCACCTACCTTATTACACACCTCCCAACTTGACTCGAAGATATAGTCAGGCTTCAGTAATTCTTTTTCCATTGTTGTACGTATAACGGCGCAAAGGTACTTAAAAAATTCATAAATCTTGTAATAATTTCAAGGTTTTTTTATGTAAACGTTTAATTAATTGATTTACATTTGCTACCTTTGCGGCGCAACAAAACATGTCAGCAAGATGAAGAAAATCATGATTTTAACAGCGCTCGCGCTGATGACGACAGCCGCCAGCGCCCAGAAGGAAGCGCAACCCTTCAAGGGGTACTTCACCAACGAGGAACTCGAGGTCTATATCAGACTGAACCTCTACGAGGATATGGACATTCCTGAACACGAGCTGCTGGGTCCGCTGCCCGGCTACCTGGCCAAGCAGCGCAACGGGTTCTACTGGCTCATCAACAGCGCAGAGGTGAAGGGCAACAAGGCCAATGTGGAATTTGTCAACGACTACGGCAGCGAGGACCTGTCGGCCACGCTTCGCATGCCGAACGACTCCACCCTCGTACTGGAGCAGGGACGGGGCAGCAGCATCAAGGTGCCCAAGAACGGGAAGTGGTTCAAACTGCCCTCAAAGATTACGTTCAAGAGGAAGTGACAGGAAGTTAGGAAAACTGACGACAACTTCCTGGAAGCATTATATATAACTCATCTTTCGCAAGTAGAGTAGTTAAGAGTAGTTAAGGGGAGTTATCGCGGTCTATGGACCGCTTGGGGAGTTAAGAGACGTATGTCTTTTCCCTGAATAATTTCTTTCGACAAGTCTATTGTCCCTTTAACTTCCCAAGGCCGAAGGCCGATAACTCCCTTTAACTCCCCTTAACTCCCCAAAGTGGAGCTTGCGAAACTTATATATATATAATATGGTATAGTGGAATAAAGGAGGGAAAAAATCAGGCAGGAAAAGAGACAAAACGCAGGAAAATGGTAATTTTTTGAAAAAAAATGCCGAAAGTTTTTCGTTTTCGGCTGAAAATCAGTATCTTTGCACTCCAATTTCGATATTATTATTTTAAATACAGTAAATTAACATGACAAAAGCTGATATTATTAACAACATTTCGGAGAAGACTGGTCTTCCGAAAAAAGACGTAACCATCACGGTAGAGGCATTCATGGAAGAGCTCCGTTTATCGTTGATTGACAGGGAAAATGTATATCTGCGCGGCTTCGGCAGTTTCATCGTCAAGCATCGCGCCAAGAAGACTGCACGCAACATCTCCAAGAATACCACGATCGTCATCGACGCTCACGACATGCCGGCATTCAAGCCCGCCAAGAGCTTCGTCGAGAAGATGAAATAAGGGAAAGCAGAAAACAACAAGTAAAGAGTTAAACATTTAAATATTAAAGTTATGCCAAACGGAAAGAAAAAGAAGGGCCACAAGATGGCTACTCACAAGCGCAAGAAGAGACTGAGAAAGAATCGTCATAAGAGCAAGTAAAGCCCTGAGGCGTTTCTCTCAGACGGAAACGACAAGAAAATGAAAGGAGTGTGCCTTGAAGTCCTGACAAAACGGACGGAGGGCACACCCTTTCGCATATTATTGAACCCCCAAACAACACAGATGACAAGCGAAGTTATTATTGACGTCCAGCCCAAGGACATCTCGATTGCGCTGCTTGAAGACAAAGAACTGGTGGAATACCAGAAGGAGACACGCGAGCAATCGTTCTCTGTGGGCAACATCTATGTGGCAAAGGTCAAGAAACTGATGCCTGGACTGAATGCCTGCTTCGTCGATGTGGGTGCCGAGCGAGTGGCGTTTCTGCACTATCTGGACTTGGGACTTCAATTCAGCTCTTACGAAAAGTATCTGAAACAGGTACAAAGCGACAGAAAGAAACTTTACCCTATCAGCAAGGCGTCACACCAGCCCGACCTGCCCAAGGACGGCAGCATTGCCAACGTACTGAAAGTCGGTCAGGAAGTGATGGTACAGGTCATCAAGGAGCCCATCAACACCAAGGGTCCGCGACTGACCTGCGAACTGAGCTTCGCCGGACGTTACATTGTGCTGATGCCCTTTAATGACAAGGTGTCGGTTTCTTCCAAAATCAAGAAAGGAGAAGAACGGGCCCGCCTGAAACAGCTCATGCAGAGCATCAGGCCCAAGAACTTCGGTATCATTGTACGCACGTCGGCAGAGGGAAAGCGAGCAGCAGAACTCGACGCGGAGCTCAAAGTACTGATGAAGCGGTGGGAGGACGCCATCAGCAAGGTACAGCGAACGACGGAGCGTCCCCTGATGGTGTTCGAGGAAACCAGCCGTGCGGTAGCATTGCTCCGGGACCTGTTCAACCCCACGTACGACGCCATCTGCGTCAACGATGAGGACATCTTCCACCAAATCAAGGACTACGTGGCACTCATTGCCCCCGAAAAGGCGGAAATTGTCAAGCGCTACACGGGTTCGGTGCCCATTTTCGACAACTACAACGTGACCAAACAGCTGAAGTCGTCGTTCGGCAAGACCGTGAACTACAAGCGGGGAGCATACCTCATCATTGAACACACAGAAGCCATGCACGTCGTCGATGTGAACAGCGGAACACGCATCAAGAAGGAAAACGGTCAGGAGGCCAATGCCCTGGAGACCAACCTGGGAGCAGCCGACGAACTGGCACGCCAGTTGCGACTGCGCGACATGGGAGGAATCATCGTGGTTGACTTCATCGACATGAACCTCGCCGAGGACCGGCAGATGCTGTACGAACGCATGTGCAAGAACATGCAGAAAGACCGCGCCCGACACAACATCCTGCCGCTGAGCAAGTTCGGACTGATGCAGATTACGCGTCAGCGCGTCCGCCCGGCAATGGATGTCAACGTGGAAGAAACATGCCCAACCTGCATGGGTAAGGGAAAAATCAAGTCGTCGATACTTTTCACAGACCAGCTGGAGAGCAAGATTGACCGTCTCGTCAACAAGATAGGCATCAAGCGCTTCACACTCCACGTACACCCCTACGTCGCCGCCTACATCAACAAGGGACTCGTTTCGCTGAAACGAAGGTGGCAAATGAAGTACGGATTCGGTGTGAACGTCATCTCTTCCCAGAAACTGGCTTTCCTGCAATATGAATTCTACAACGACAAAGGAGAGTTCATCGACATGCAGGAAGAGATGGAAAACTCATAAAAAGAAGCGGAGAAGTGAAAAAACCTCCGCTTTTTTTGTTGCTTTACCAAATATTTACTATTTTTGCAGCAACTAATTACAAAACACACGCTTATGCTTATACTCAAAATCATCTTCTGGCTTTGTACAGCATTGGTGTTCTACACCTACATCGGCTACGGCATCGTGCTGTACCTGCTGGTGTTAGGCAAACGCTGCTTCACACCCAAGCGCCTCAAGCAAACACTCCCCAGCGACGTCGATCTGCCCGAGGTGACACTCATGATCTGCGCCTACAACGAGGAGGACATCGTCCAGATGAAAATGGAGAACACCCACCAGCTGGACTACCCCAAAGAGAAGCTGAAAGTGATGTGGGTGACCGACGGCTCTACCGACTCCACCAACGAACGGCTCGCAGCCTACGAGGACGTCACCGTCGTGTTCAGTCCCGGACGCGAAGGCAAGACGGCAGCCCTCAACCACGGCATCAAGAGCGTCCGGACCCCCCTGGTGGTGATGACCGACGCCAACACGCTGCTGAACACCGACTGCATACGCGAGGTGGTGCGCTGCTTCATGAACCCGAAAGTGGCCTGCGTGTCGGGCGAGAAACGCGTTATGGCCCGCAACAAGGGCGAGGCAGTAGCCGAAGGCGAAGGACTATACTGGAAATACGAAAGCACGCTGAAACGGCTCGACAGCGAACTCTACTCGGCAATGGGCGCCGCCGGCGAACTGAACGCCATACGCACCCCACTCTACCAGGACATGCCCAAGGACACGCTGCTGGACGACTTCATCATCTCCATGCTGCTCGTCGATAAGGGCTACCGGACGGCCTACACCCCGCTGGCATACGCCATGGAGTACGGCTCGGCCGACATGAACGAGGAATCCAAGCGCAAGCGGCGCATCGCCGCAGGAGGACTGCAAAGCACCTGGCGACTCCGGCACATGCTCAACCCCTTCCGCAACCCCGTCGTGGCCTTCCAGCTCATTTCCCACCGCGTACTGCGATGGACCATCACCCCGTTTGCCCTGTTCGCTATGGTACCGCTCAACATCGCACTCGTACTGATGGGAGCCGGCATGCTCTACAACGTACTGCTCGCCCTGCAGGCAGTCTTCTACCTGGCAGCAGCCGGAGGCTGGCTCATGGCACGCATGGGCAAGAAGAACAAGCTGCTCTACATACCCTACTACTTCCTCTTCATGAACGTCAACGTCTTCCGCGGAATGAACTACCTGAGGACCCACAAGACCGGCGGAGCATGGGAAAAAGCAAAAAGAGGATAAATAATTGGAAAAAAATTAGGTGCTTTCAAAAATAATACGTATTTTTGCAGACAGATAATTGATTTATCATGGAACCTGACGAGAGAGAACTCTTACTACAGAAATTAGCAGAAGCAAGTCAAAGGCTACAGAAAGCCAACAACAAGTTGGACGAAGCCACAGCGAAACTCAAAGAGTACGAGGAAAAAACCAAGCAGGCCGAAAAGGCCAGTCGTATGAAATCGCTGTTCCTTGCTAACATGAGCCATGAGATTCGCACTCCCCTGAACGCCATCGAAGGTTTCTCGCGCATTATGGCAGAAACCGACTCGCCAGAGGAGCGCATGAAGTACATGGAAATCATCGAAAGCAACAATGCCCGACTGCTCAGCCTCATCAACGAGATTCTTGACCTCTCAAGAGTCGAAGCCGGCGAAATCAACATCAAGAAAGCCAGCACCAACCTGAACCAGCTGTGCCAGAACATGAAGCAGATGTTCAAGTTCCGCTGCCCCGACACCGTCAGCATGGTATTCCCCATGCCAAACATGAACGTCACCCTGATGACCGACGAGAACCGACTCATACAGGTATTCTCGAACCTCATCAGCAATGCGCTGAAACATACCACCAACGGAAGCATCACCTACGGATACCGACTCATCAACGACGGACAGGACGTAGAGTTCTACGTCAGCGACACCGGTTCCGGAATAGCCCCCGAAGACCTCCCCAACATCTTCAAGACCTACGTTTCCAAAGACGCAGAGACCATGCAGAACGGCTACGGACTCGGACTGCCGCTCAGCAAAATCATCGTGGAGAAGCTTGGTGGAGCAATCTCCGTCAGCTCACAGTTGGGCAAAGGCTCCACCTTCACCTTTGTGCTGCCCTTCGAAGGCACCATCGGCGGACTGCAGAAGAACAGCCGCATCACCACCAACTCACGCACCATCCGCATCAGCACCAAGACCAACAGCAACGACATGAAACTCATTCTCGTTGCCGAGGACGAAGACAGCAACTACGAACTAATCAAGATCGTGCTGGCAAAACGATACAGGCTGCTGCGCGCCAAGAACGGCATCGAAGCCGTCACCCTATGCGAAGAAGAACACCCCGACATGGTGCTGATGGACATCCGCATGCCCGACATGAACGGACTCGACGCCACCCGCATCATCAAGGAGGTCAACAGCGACATCCCCGTAGTAGCGCTCAGCGCCTACGCCTTCGAGGAAAATATCCGCGAGGCAAAGGCAGCCGGCTGCGACGACTTCATGGCCAAGCCCTTCCGCGTGGAAGACCTCATTGAAATAGTAAGCAAATACGTGAAAGACTGATTCCCCGTCGTTCACAAAAAACATAAAAACAAACAAGTACTGATTCATATTCTTATGGGAAAGTTAGCCGTCTATCGTTTCTTCTCGCTGATGTTCCTCGTTCTGACCATCATCTTCATGGTATTCACCTTTGCCGGACTATGGGGCGGAAGCGTTGACCCGACGGGAAACACGGCTATCGCCATGCTCGTCTATGTCCTGCCGCTACTCATATTCATCGACATCCTCCTGCTGATATACTGGGTAGCACGCAGAAAATGGAAATGGATAGCACTACCCATCCTGCCCATCGCCTGCTGCATCCCCTACCTGGGCACCCTCTTCCAGATACGCTCCCTGCCCTCCGACTCGGAAGCCAACGCCATCAAAGGCATCAAGATAGCCACCTACAACGTGCTGTCCTTCGGCCGAGAGACATCCGGGTTCCGCGCCGAGGACATCCTCGCCGAGATGAAACGCCAGAAAGTCGATGTGCTCTGCATGCAGGAATACATGGACGTGCTGGGCAACAAGAAGATATCCGACAGCTACAAGGAATACTTCCCCCACATGGCCATGGGACGCAACGACATGGTCATCTTCAGCCGCTTCCCCATCAAGGAGTCGAAGACGCTGCTCTTCAGCGACCCCGCCGACGACAGCTCATGGGCAACCAACAACAGCGCCATGTGGTCTGACATCAACGCCAACGGCAAAGTGCTGCGCGTGTTCAACGTCCACCTGGAGACCACCGGTTTCAGCCGTACCATGCGCCAGGCAGGAAAAATGCTCGCCCGCGGACAGCGAGTGGAGAACAACCGCCTCATACAAGCCATCTACGGCAACTACACGCTCGGCATGATAGTGCGTGCCGGACAGTCCCGACTGGTAGCCAACGAGGTAGCCATGAGCGACGTGCCGTGCATCGTCTGCGGCGACTTCAACGACGTCCCCTACTCCTACACCTACAACACCATGCTGGGCAACCTCGTCGATGGCTTCAAGGAGTGCGGCAGCGGTTTCATGTACACCTACCGCGAACCCAAGAAGCCTGTACGCATCGACTACATCTTCCACGACGAGAGCCTGGAAGGCATCACCTACTACACCAAGGACATCACCTACTCCGACCACTTCCCCGTGTTCATGAAGATAGCGCTGTAGGGATTGTGTTATAACGCTTTGAAGTAAAAATTTTGCGGAAAAACTTGGAATATTCGGAAATAATACTTATCTTTGCAACGTGAAAGGTGGAACCAAGTAGAGCCACGATGTGCGGAACGGTGGCATGGCTGTAGGGGTAATACCTGCAGAGATGATGAGCAATTCGACCTTGCCGCTTGGTTTCCTTCACTCAAATATAGCTGGTCACGTGTGGCCAGCTTTTAAATTTTCCGATATTTGGGTAATGTAAATTCTGCAGGGTCTTTCACCTTCGTAGCTGTAATAAAGTTAACCAGTTTCACATGTTCACGGTTTACCTTTATCTTGTAATTTGGATGCACAATGAACTTTGAATGTCCATCGGTATAGATAAAACACTCACCGTCATAATAAAGATCCATTGTATATCGACTTTGGGGGAAGGCAATCAGTTCTACGGCATCTACTACCAAACCTTTGGCTCCTTTTGATGCTCGCATGCAATGCTGTAATTGCTTGGAACTGATATACAATTCGTCGCTACCAAGTAATATTCTATTGTCATCAGCAAACTGAATCATCCTTGTTTCTACTTTGCCGATGCTGAAAGGCATTATTGAAGAGTAACCCTTCTGGCTAATGTCATCCAGAACGGTAGCAATGAGTTCTTCTATTGTCTTGCTTTCAGTTTCCATAATTATATGCAAAGATACAAAATTTTACCGAACCCGACAATTTTTTAGTTTGTTTTCTGACGAAAGAGCACCGTTTGTTATTATTCTGTTTTTTTTTTATGACAGGTACCAGGTACATGTCATAATGTACACCTACCGCGAACCCAAGAAGCCTGTACGCATCGACTACATCTTCCACGACGAGAGCCTGGAAGGCATCACCTACTACACCAAGGACATCACCTACTCCGACCACTTCCCCGTGTTCATGAAGATTGCGCTGTAGCGAGTTTGCCGCCAGCAAGCCGGAAGGCAAAAAAACGAATACCCCGTATTGTCGCCATAACCTTATCGTTTCGTTATGGCGCTCAGCAACAAGTTATCTTAGTTTATCTTGGAAATCTTCTATAAAACGGTCAATAGCCTCAGTCATTGCCTCAAATCTTGGATTGTCGTTTCTCATAATAACAATAACCGCAGCATATAAGGTGATTTTGTGTTAAGTTCAGCAAGTGAGAAAGTCAACTCCATTATTTTGTAATATTGACCGTGTTGTACCCCTGTCGCTTGAATTCGTCAAACGACATCTTGCCAGAAGTCAGGTCTTCCCAAACCTTGCGGAGACCTACAGAGCGCTTGAAAGCAGCCATCTTCTCCTCTTTTGTTTCGTACACCTTAATCATTGCTTATTGATTTTCTCGGTGCAAATGTACGAACTTTCTATGAGAGTTCCAAATAAGACCTCAAAAACTTGTCAAAGAGCACCTGTGTTAAGTGCACAACGAGTGCACACCGGAACCGACCCCGTGTGCACGCCTATCCCATCATTTCACAGGGATACGATATCTGGCAGTCGTTCAGCGTGCACACCTACTCGAAGGACGAGTGGTACAACGGCCCGCACCCCATGTTTTATTATAATGTAGAACACGACAAACAGCTGATTTATGAGTCTTAATCAAGAAGAACGTCAGATTATTGAGAAAATCAAACAGTATATTGAAAACAAATAATTGTTGAACCCTGAAAACGGAAGGAAAAGATAAGGGCAGGTTACAAGTGCGTAGCCTGCCATTTGTTGTTATTGTTTTTAACGTATAATGACTATTAATGAGCCGCAAATTTTGTAAGCTTATTTTATTATAACTTTTTTCCCGTCGATTATATTCAAACCCTTGTGGGGAGTATAGATAAGTCTTCCGCTGACATCATAGCTTATCACTTCATGCAATTTTTCACTATTTGTTTGTCTTGTCGTATTTATTCCGGATGGCGTATATTCATCTATGTGACAGAATTTACTCCAAAAATCTGTTGACTTGTATTTATCAATAGTTCCATTGGGCACATAAAGAGGAGAGTTATTGAATACTTCAATTTCGAAGCATCCAGAATTAATAGGACAAGGATTCTCCATTTTTGAAATCACAGATTTAATACTATAACACTGTGTGAAAGCATTGTCTCCTATGCTGGTAACAGAATTGGGAATGGTCACCGAAGTAAGGTAAGGGCAACATTGAAAAGCACCTTCACCGATGCTAATTACAGAATTTCCAATAGTCATGGAAGTAATACCACCATTAAAGGCAAAAGCATAGCGTTCTATGGTAGTCACGGAATTGGGAATGGTTACTGAAGTAAGACGATAGCAACCCTCAAAAGCCCATTCTCCAATATATGTCACGGAATTTGGAATGGTTACCGAAGCAAGGCTATTACAGTCTCGGAAAGATGAGCCTTCTATGTAGGTCACAGAATCGGGAATATTCACCGAGGTCAGACTTGTACAGCCATAGAAGGTTGCGCTTTCGATGCTGGTAACAGAATTGGGGATGGTAACGGAGGTTAAGCTGCTGCACTTCTCGAATGCGCCTCGACCAATGCTTGTTACATTGTTGGGGATGGTAACGGAGGTTAAGCTGCTGCAACCTTGGAAAGCATAACCGCTAATGGACGACACGCTGTTGGGGATGGTGATGGAGGTAAGGCTGGTACAACGAGCGAAAGCACCGCCATAAATACTTGTCACGCTGTTGGGAATGGTGATGGAGGTGAGGCTGGTACAGCCATCGAACGCACTACCACCAATGGTTGTCACGCTGTTGGGAATTGTAATGGAGCTCAGACCGCTGCAGCCAGAGAAAGCATAACCGCCGATGCTCGTCACGCTGTTGGGGATGGTAACGGAGGTTAAGTTGCTGCAACCCTCGAAAACATACCCGCCAATGGATGTCACACTGTTGGGAATAACCAAATTGGTTAGTTCGTTCCCATTAAGATACAAATGATGGGCGTAATTAAGTGGATTTGATTCACCATCCTTAAAATTGATATTACACCATGCTTCCAAATCCGTTATATGTACAGAGGTCAGGGCGCTACAACCAGCGAAAACTCTGTTTCCTGTGCTCGTCAAACTGTTACCCATCGTGATGGAGGTCAGGCCACTGCAACCTCCGAAAGCCCTGTCTCCTATGCTCATCACACTGTTGGGAATCGTGAGGGAAGTCAGGCTGCTGCAACCAGAGAAAGCCTGCCATCCTATATTGGTAACAGAATTGGGAATAGTCACCGAGATAAGGTTGTTACAGCCGTCAAATGCACTGTGTCCTATAGTCCTAGTGCCATCTTTTATAGTATAACTACTTTGATTCTTATCTACAACTTCCAATAAAAATGTGCCTACATACCTTATTCCATTTTCAACAGGGTAATTTGTAGAATTAGAAAAAGCATAATCGCCGATGTAAGTTACAGAATTAGGAATGGTTACCGAGGTCAATTCTGTGCAACCATAAAAAGCGTAGTTTCCAATACTGGTCACGGAACCTGGTATGTCAACGGATGTTAGACCTGCGCAATTTTGGAAGGCTCCGTCTCCGATACTGATTACAGAATCGCCAATTTTCAAGGACGTAAGGAGGCCGCAATCACGGAAAGCATCGTATCCGATAATAGTCACAGAATTAGGAATGGTTACGGAAGTTAGGGCAGTACACTTGAAAGCACCATTTCCGATACTAGTCACAGAATTGGGGATAGTTACCGATTTAAAACCGTAGCAATAAGAGAAAACGTAGTCTCCGATGCTGGTAATGGAATTAGGTATAACTAAATCCTCAATTTTTTTACCATTAAAATATAAGAAATGACCATCAGAATCAAAAGCATCACCGTTAAACGTTATTTTACACCAATTCTCCAAATCTGTGATATGCACCGAAGTTAGTTTTTTGCATCCCCCGAAAGCCCCACCACCAATGCTGGTGACGGAATTGGGAATGGTTACTGAGGTCAATTCTGTGCAACCACGAAAAGCGTAGTCTCCAATGCTCGTCACGCTGTTGGGAATTAAAAGTTCTTTGACTTCATCACCATTCAAGAATAAATGATGTGCGAAAATGAGAGGGTTAGAATTAGCTTTTTCAAATACAATACCACACCATGCTTTAATATCATCAATTATAACTTTTTTTAGGCCACTACAACCACGGAATGCCTGTTCGCCGATGGACGCCAGGCTATTGGGTATGGTTACGGAGGTTAAGCCTCTGCAATTATCGAAAGCACGATCACCAATGGACGTCACGCTGTTGGGGATGTTCACGGAGGTTAGGCTGCTGCAACCCCAGAAAGCTTCATTGCTGATTGTCGTCACGCTGTTTGGCATGGTTATGGAGGTTAAGCTGCTGCAACCGAAGAAAGCCCGATCGCCAATGGACGTCACGCCATTAGTGATAATAACTTTTAAGATTTTTTCTCTATAAGAATACCATGGAGCATAATAATTATAAATATTGTAACTCTTCATTGCGCCCGTACCGGAAATGGTCAGAATACCCGTAGTTTCCTCAAAAGAGTAAGTTACATTATCGCCACAGGAGCCGCTTTTATCGGCACTTGCCGCAAGAGGCAACAACATCAAGACGAGTAATAAGATTTGTTTTTTCATAATTATGTAGTTTTTTAATGATACATCTATATTATAAACAAAAAGCGCAGACATTCGCCATACGCTTCACGGTTCACCACAAACCACAACTATATATGGGGAAGCCTGCGCCCTATCGGGGCGGCTCCAATAATAGTTGTTGCTCTTTCACGTGGTGATTGTGAAGCTATCGAGCAATATGTCTTGCATCATTACGATGCGAGGGCAAAGATACAAAGTATTTCCGAAACGACCAAAAAAAGGGGTGGAAAAGTTTTCAAATACTCCCTATCGTATCAAGTTTCTGAAACAACACTTTCCGTCCTATTGTTTTCCGTTTTGGACAACTTTTTCTCAGCCAAAATCCAAAAAGTTTGCCGAAATGTATAAGTTTTTCCGTTAAAATTTTTCTATAACGTTGATTTTTAGTATCTTTGCGGTCATAATATTTAATGTAATTTGTTAACATCAAAAAGAAAGGAGAAAGCAATGCAACATTCAAACAAATTCCTCAAGACAGAAGACATGATGCTTCACGTCATCGGGTGCGTGGAGCAGTATAGTGAAGAACGATTTATCGCCAGTCTCTATACCCGTAATTATGTGCAGATAGATATTCAAATTGCCATTTCTGACGTACGAAAATGTCTGACGTTTGTACATGGCGAGTTGTTGCGTTTGTCTAAATACTCGGTGGATTTTATTGAGCAGTGGGCCACGGAAGACAACCAACGTTTTACTACTGCACAAAAGATGTTCAATCGTCTTAGAAGCAGCATGGCTTATCTTAAACGTCAGTATAGTAAGAGCACACCCATTGTACATGGAAGTCCCAAACACAATCCAAACCTGATGCCGTCAGTATTTCTAAAGTCGGTGCTTACTTATGGTGACTGTCCTCGCGACTTGTTCAAGATCGAGTCATACAGCGATGAAGTCCAAACTCTGTATATTGAACAGCGTGCGCTGTTCGGCAATATTCTTGCAGGACTGACCCTCTGCTACAATGTTATCCAATTGGAGAAAAAGGTTGGCAATAGTCTGGAGGAGTGTGAGCGTCGTTTTGACCATCAGCTGAAAGAGATCCTCGACACAATGCAAGACTATATGGGCAATTTCCAGAGCAACGACGGAGGGGTTATTTTGGAACAAATAACTAAGTTGGGGAAACAGGCCTTTGTACAACAGGGTTGGCATAAGTACGACATCAAAGACTTGAAACAATACGCTGAATACATTCTTGCACACCCAGACAAGACGACAGAGGCTGCAAGCATCTCCATGATTTGTCCTAATAATCCTGAAAAAGCAAACGACATACTGTTGTTAGCCAAACACTTTGCTAACATAAGACCTGAAAAAAAGAAGAAAGCCACTGGCATGAAAATTTTGTTGTATATATGCTGGTGTGGAAGCAAGTTCGAATGCCCAGACAGGAAATATTATGATGTCCTTGCAGCTAATTATAGTGGCGACTTATCCGACTGGCATAATGTCATCGTTACAAAAAATCGTTATAAGAGTGACTTCCAGGTGGAACTTACTGCTTTCAGCAGAGAAGCAGATAATCTCTTAAATCAACTCCGAATGGGGCAGCAAGAAGCTGTTTAGGCATTTTTAACTACCGTCATTTCGTAATATCTGTGACTGCTCATATTATTGGGCAGTCATATTTTTTATTCTTTTGTGACTGAGAACAAGAAATGTGACTTACTTTTGTGACTATTACTCTGCTGTCGGTCACACTTTTGTGACTACGGTCAGTCACAACGATTCCGACCAGTCACAAACGTCTTGAAATATTAGTCAAACCGTCTGATTTACAGTCACTTTTAAGTAGTTATATTAAGTCACTAATATATTAGGAAACCTCATGTTTTACTTGTAATTTCGCAGCGGAATTCCAATCCTGCGGCAACTGAGCACGGGTCGTGGGCGGATAAGATGAATCATCCCTATATCGAACTCCGTTAGTGCAAGAGAATAGTATTAATATTTTAAGTTGTATTATAATCATGGACAAAAATGATATTATTCAAGAACTGAATCTGCGAGCCGATTTGCTGGCTACACAACGCAGAATGCGGGAGGAGCAGTTGGTGACACTTATACTCAACAGAATT